>Ga0105238_10000090_pt1 | contig 102374 bp, 90 predicted proteins | sample KBSC34metaG_FD_81526 | JGI IMG/M metagenome (GOLD analysis project Ga0105238, IMG submission 81526) | Corn rhizosphere microbial communities from Kellogg Biological Station, Michigan, USA - KBS C3-4 metaG | ecosystem: Host-associated > Plants > Roots > Rhizosphere > Soil | place: Michigan, USA...
GCTTCTACTTTTGCTCCATTGGCACCATCAAACCAAAAAGACTCGACCTCCCCCATCTTTACCGAGGAGAGGACAGCTTCGTTAATCTTTGTAATGGGCCAGTCCTGGTTGAGGGAACAGTCCTGTTTGCCGTCGTCAACGAACCCGGTTTGGGCGGGACAGCCGTTCCCATGGGCGGAACTCCCATAGATTTCGTTGGGCGCCTTAAGAGACATGCGAGTAAACAGTAACGTCGCGCCATCGGGCGTGATCGCAAGGTCGTCGTTGTAGCCTCCAACCAGCGAACGTCTCGGATAACCTGCCTGGCCTTGCGATCGTGGGGTCGTTGCAATCGCGTAGATTAAGCTATGCCGTTCGTGCTCGGCAGTGGCGTAGATTGCTTTCGAATCGCGCGCCCAGACAAAGCTTGCGACCCAGTGGTCGAATCCTTCTGTTAGTTCCTTCTTCTCACCCGTCTTTCGGTTGTACAACATTAGCCGCCAGCGGTCGCTCTCGTATCCTGGACGGGCCTGCGCGCGATAGGCGATGTAGTCACCATCCGGCGAGTAGAGTGGTGTGTTGTCCGCAGCCTTGTTCCCGGAGGTGATGTTCTTGGTGGCGGCACGCACGGGTGCGTCGGTCAGGTCCCATGAAAAATCCACGGGCACAACGAAGAGGTCATTGTTTGTCGATGCTGCCGGCATCTCATCGTGATTCGATGCGTAACACAACTGCTTTCCGTCCGGAGAAAAGGCGTAATCATCCTGTCCCCCAAGGGAAAACACCGGCGCATCCCAGTCGCCTGGCGTGAGATCGCGGTAATTCGCGGAGGGACAGGAGTTCTCTCTGGACCGTTGGGTCGCGACCTTTGTCCCAGCGAGTGTCGTTGTACAACTCTCGACCGGCACTACGAACAGGTGTGTCCTCTTCCCGTACTTGAATGCATTCCAGTGGCGATAGAGCAGCTGAATGAAAATTTGTGCCTTAACTTTTGACTCTTTCGCCTGCCTTACTCTTTCCTGGATACATGTGGCTTCCTGCTCGGGTCGGCCCATGCACGTGGGATCCACATCCGATTTGAACAGAACATGTTTTCCATCGGGCGACCACAATTCACCGTCGGCTTCCGTCGGTATAGCGGTGAGCCGTTGCTTAGCCGTGACAGTTCCAGTCGAGTCATCAAAATCAGCAATCCAGATCTGGGAGCCTTCTTCCTTGGTTGACACGAACGCAAAGCGCTTTCCATCGGGTGCCCATCGCGGCCGGTCCGCATCCTGATCCGAAATGATTTCTCGTTCCCGAGGATTTGGGGAGGGGTGGGCATCGCTTGAAACTGGCACCACCCACACATGCGGTATTTTCGTATTCGCCTTCAGATCGACATCGACCGTGGCGAAAAGCACCCATTTCCCATTGGGGGACACGACCGGTTCCGCGACGCGTTTCAAGAGCATCATGTCTTCGAAGGTGAAAGGATGGGGGTTTTGACAGAAAACGGGAAGAGCTAGAAGGAAACCAAACAACCATCGAGCGCGCATCGAAACCTCCGGAGGAAACCACAGAGTCTAAACCACCCAGGGTTCATCACGCGGATCCGAAAGAACTTGGAATCGAGTACGGCCGCAAGAGTGGGCGAATCCCTGGATCACAACCAAACCGGTGGAATCTATTCCAGCGCTTTCCGAATCTTGCCATTCGCAATCAACTCCGCAATCTTGACGAAATCCCGATACATGGCGCGATCCTTGTCTAGCTTTGGGGAAACTGACCGGATCGCCGCATGCGCCATTTGACCACGCTTGCTGGTGGTGAGCGGAGCCATCAGATCCAGGGCTTGCGCCGCCGCCATAGCTTCAATCGCTAGAACCCAGCGCGTGTTATCGACCACTCGCCGCAACTTCAGTGCAGCCGTCATTCCCATGGAAACGTAATCTTCCTTGTTGCCCGACGTCGTAATCGAATCCACCGACGCAGGGTGAGCCAACACCTTGTTTTCGCTGACCAGGGCCGCAGCCGTAACCTGCGGCATCATGAACCCCGAGTTGAGTCCGGCGGTGGGCGCGAGAAATGGCGGTAGCCCTTCATTCAAAGCCGGATTGACTAGGCGCTCAATCCTGCGTTCCGAAATCCCCGCAAGCGCGCTCAGAGCAATGGCGACGAAGTCTAGCGCGAATGCAACCGGTTCTCCGTGGAAGTTCCCTCCCGACAGAACGTCGGAGCCTTCTGCCGCCGAACCAGGTATCTCTGCCCGAGGTGTACGGGCGGAGCGAAACTCTCCATCCCTTGACTTAGTGAAAAACACCAGCGGATTGTCCACCGCCGAATTGGCTTCTGTTTCAAATACCTCGCGACAATGTGTCAGCGTGTCGCGCACAGCTCCATGCACCTGCGGGATGCAGCGCAACGAATACGCATCCTGCACGCGGCCGCATTCACGGTGTGATTCGCGGATCGGGCTGCCTTCCAGCATGCGGCGCAGGTTGGCCGCTGTCTTGATCTGGCCGGCATGGGGACGTGCCTGATGAATGCGTTCATCGAACGCGACGTCAGTCCCGCGCAAAGCATCGAGCGTCAGGGCTCCAATCACGTCGGCGGAATCAGCCATGGTCTCAGCGGCCAGCAGCGCCAGTGTTCCTACTCCGAGCATGGCCTGTGTCCCGTTAATCAGAGAAACCGCTTCTTTCGCCTCAAGCACCAGCGGCTTGACCTGTGCCTTGCGCAGTGCGTCAGCGGCGGGAACACGGGAGCCGTCGGGCTCGAGGCAGTCACCCTCGCCAATCAGCAAGAGGGCGAGATGAGCAAGGGGAGCCAGATCCCCGCTCGCTCCAACGCTGCCTTGCGACGGCACCCACGGCGTGACTGTTCGGTTCAGTAAGTTGCAGAGCGTGTCGATGACGATCGCCCGAACCCCGGAGTGTCCTTTGGAAAGGGAATTGGCGCGCAGGACAATCATTGCGCGTGCCTCAGCAATCGAGAGCGGTTCGCCCACGCCCACCGCATGCGATCGAACCAGATTCAGCTGTAGTTCGCGAATCTGATCTCCCGCGATGCGCACATCGCTCAATTTCCCCACACCGGTCGTTATGGCATACGACACCTGATTGCTCTCAACCAGTTCATCGACTACGGCGCGCGCCCGGTTCACCGCCTCTCGGGCGTCGGAGGCCAGCAGGACGGGGCGGCCACCGACGGCCACTTCCCACACGTTCTCCAGCGTGAGAGCGTTCCCGTCGATGTGTAGCGCCTGCATAATCCAGAGGTGAGCGAAAAGCGGTGAGCTATGAGCAGCGTCCTTACTCGCCGCTCATAGCTCGCAGCTCATTGCTCCCTTGCTCCCATCGCGTGTTTGAAGATTGCGACGTATTTCTCCGGAATCGCTCTCTTCTTCATCTGCCGGTCGATCACCACGTGGGTGGTTTCGCCCTCCGCCAACAACAATCCATCGCCCGCGCGCAGCAATTCGTAGGCAAAATGCACCAGGGATTCGCGTAGGTTCTTGAGCTGTGTGCGAACGATGACCTCATCATCGTAGCGCGCCGGAGCTTTGTAACGGCAGCGAGCATCGACCACGGCGATATGGCAACCGTCCTGCTCCTCCATGTCTTTGTACGAGAATCCGAGCTGGCGGAAGAACTCGACGCGTCCAACTTCAAACCACACGAAATGATTCGCGTGATACACCACACCCATCTGATCGGTCTCGGCGTAGCGCACGCGGATCCTGACTTCGCCTACGCGGCCGCTCACTGCCCGCTCCAGCTGGGCTTGCGCTTCTCCAGAAAAGATGCCACGCCCTCCTGGAACTCTGAGGTTGAGCGGATGGCTGCGTTTTCCTGTACCGCGGTCTCAATCTGCCGGTCAAGCGACTTGGCAAGATAACTATTCAGCAACTTCTTTGTTATGCGCAGCGCTGACGGACTATTTTCCATGAGTTGTTTGGCCAATTCGCGTGACCGAGGCAACAGATTCTTCGGCGACACCACCTCATTCACCAACCCAAGGCTCTGTGCTTCAGCGGCTTCAAAAGCGCGTCCCGTTAGCAACAGATCACGGGCGGTTTTGTGTCCAACTTGCCACACCAGCACCGACGAAACGATTGCCGGAACGAATCCAATCCGTACTTCCGTATACCCGAAGGTCGCTTCCGCCAATGCCAGCGTGAAATCACACATCGTGGCGATGCCCGCGCCTCCGGCCATTGCCGCGCCATTGACGGCAGCGATCGTGGGCTTGGGGAATTCGTAGATTGCGCGGAAGAAGCGCGCCATGCGCTCAGAATCAGCCACATTCTCAGAGGGCGTCTTGCTGGTGAGCGACTTGAGTTCCTCAAGATCCATTCCTGCGCAAAACGCCTTACCCGCGCCCGTGAGAATTAGAACCAGTGCTTCGGATTTCTCGACCTCCGCCAGCGCAGACATGATCTCCTCGATCATCTGCACGCTGAGCGCATTCCGCTTCTCCGGACGGTTGAATGTAATGGTGGCGGCGCGGGCTTCGTAGGCGAGTTTGATCGTCGAATACGCCATAAGAGGGACAGGAGATTATAAGGGATTGAAACACATCAACGGCTGATCTGGCCATCGGCAGATCAGCCCTGTGTCGGCATATCTATCGCAAATGCCGATGATGCGATGTTCCGAACACCCGATCTACATCAGTTTCCTTCTCACCATATCCAGCGCCTGCTGCGACGCGAACCACCGGATCCTCTGCCGATCGCCGGGAAAGTTGCGTTGTACGACCTCGGTCCCGGACTCGGTTGCTAAAGCATGGTAGACCAAGCCTACCGGTTTTTCTGCGGTCCCTCCGGTTGGTCCAGCAACTCCGGTGATTCCAAGTCCCAATGTCGTCCCGCATCGCTTACGAATTCCTTCGGCCAATGCTTTCGCCACTTGCTCACTCACGGCTCCAAAGTGCTCAAGCAGATCAGCCGGGACATCGGCCAACTGGGTCTTCAATTCATTTGAGTAAACCACCGCACCGCCGATGAAGTAGCGCGAGCTTCCGCTTATAGAAGTCAGCCGTTCCGCGAGTAATCCGCCGGTACAAGATTCTGCGACGGAGAGTGTTGCGCTCCTCATTTGCAAGTAGTAACTGACGATCTGTTCCAGTGGATCGCCGTTGTCCGAAAAAACGGAATCGCCCAGCTCGGCTTCCAGCTTGTCCACCAGATCATCCACGCGAAGTTGGGCGGCATCAGACGACGGAGCTTGCGCGCGCAGATGAAGTTGGATCTCTCCAGGTGCGGCTAGAATCGTTGTACTCACATCGGTGTAGCGCTTATAGATCGGCGCCACCCGCGCATCGCATGCCGACTCACCCAACCCCGCAATCTTCAGCACGCGTGTCGCAATGTATCGCCTCGGAACCTTCGCTCGCAGCCGTTCGAGCACGGCACTCTCAAAGAGCGCTCTCAATTCGTGTGGGGGGCCTGGCAAGAGAACGATGATCCTTTCTCTGCCGTCCGATCGTCCGCTGATCCATTGACCCGGTGCCGTGCCGTTCGTGTTCATCAGCACCGTCGCGCCCTGAATGACGTCAGCTTGCTTGATATTATTCGCCGGCATCTTCCATCCGTGCTCCGCGAAACGGCGCTCGATTGCCGCCACCAGTTCCGGACTGCGTCGCAGCTGAAGCCCGAGCGTCTCGGCCAACGCTTCACGCGTCAGGTCGTCCTCCGTAGGCCCTAGTCCTCCGCTAAAGATCAGAATGTCGGCTCGAGCCAAGGCGGTCGTCGCCACGCGCACCAGGTCTTTCATTGAATCACCGACAATCGTTTTGAAGCTGACCTCGACGCCAAGGCCATTCAGTTGCGCAGTCAGATAGAGCGAGTTGGTGTCCTGCCGAAAGGGCGTGAGCAGTTCTGAGCCTACGGCGATGATTTCCGCAATCACGCTTGCAGTGTAAATGAAGTTCAGCTGAGATCGAGCAGTGCCTGGCCTGCCGTGTCCCACGAAAGATGGTATACGGCGCTGGTGCTGGCAAGAATAGCGGATCGCCCGGGCGCAAATGCGAGCCCCACCAGATTGGGTCCGGCGACCGCCAGGGAAGCTGTGCCATCCGGCATGATTTTCACAATCCCCCTCTTTCCGCCCAGAGAGGCAGCCACGTACAGGTTTCCATCTCGGTCAAATGCCAACCCCTGCGGCCGTCCTAACCCACGGTAAAACACCGACACGGCTCCATGGGCATCAATCTTGTACACCACGTCGAAGCTCGACGGGGTAGGCCCGGTCACGAAAAGGTCGCCGTGAGGTCCGAATGCCAGGTGGTACGCGGAAACGCTAGGTTCAAGAGTGGCAAAAACAAAAATCTGCCGATCGCGAGCGATTTTGAAAATGGTCCCACTGCGGTCTCCGACGTAGAGGTTCTCAGCCTTGTCGAAGGCTATCCCGGTCGCTACTCCCATGCTTTCCGCATACGTCGACATCGTCCCGTTAGGCGCAACCCGGTAAACCGCACCGTCGTAGCGCGACGAAACATACATCTCTCCGGCGCGGTCAAAGGCAATTGATGTCGCGTTCATCATCTCGGTCAGGAACGGCTTGATGTGATAGTTGGTGTCTATCTTGAAAATCGAAACCGGAACCTTTTGGCCGCGAGATCCCGAGAAGGTGACGAAAACGTTCCCTTCGGCGTCGAGCGCTGGATTCGTGACCGGATGCAGGTTTTCGGCGAGCGGCGTCGCCACCCGCAGCTGGTGTGAGTTGCTGGAGTGACCATTGGTGGAAACCACGACCTCCCCCGAAGCCGCCCCCTGCGGCACCCGTGCCACCACAAAGTCGTCGGAGCTGATGATGATCGGTCCTTCCACGTCCCCGAACCGCACTCGCGGGCGCCGCAGGTCTTGTGGACGCAATCCGCTGCCGATGATCCGTACCTCGCCACCTGGCAGGGCGGCTGCGGGCGTGACCGCCTCAATGTGCGGTTGTCCGTTTGCGCTCTTTCTTCCCAAAATGCGGTTGGAAATTGTCATGCGGCTTTACAGCAAAAAAAACCGGAAACGCAGAATCAGTTGCATCACCAACAGCGCGTACAAGCCTGCGGCGATATCGTCCATGACTATGCCTGTTCCCTCAGGCAATCGCTCCAGTTGGCGTACCGGTGGCGGTTTCAGAATATCGAACGTACGAAAAAGAATAAAGCCCAGGAGCAGCGTTTTCCATGAAACCGGAACGAACAGCATGGTGATCCACTGGCCAGCCACCTCGTCGATCACCACTGACTGCGGATCTTTTAGTCGTGCAGCTCGAGCAAACCGTGTAGCCGCTGGAATCCCGACCGCAATTGCCAACAGCGCGAGGCCGATCAGTACCCTCCACTGGAACTCGACGGCGGTCGACCGGGCCACCGCCGCCCAGATCAGCACAGCCGCTGCCGATCCCCAGGTGCCCGGTCCTGGACGCAATCTTCCCGCGCCAAAGAAAGTAGCTACGAGCGTCGACCAGAGTGGTGCGGCTCGCACGGTTGGAAGCGATTCCGTAGTTACCTCACTCATCTTCATCATCCTTCCTGCTGGGGTGTTCGAGCAGGTCACTGATGTCTTGCACGGGCGAGGACACTACGTGCTGTCCACTGGACCACTTCCCAAGATCAATGAGGCGGCACCGCGGGCTGCAGAAAGGGAAGTCCTCGGCTCGAGTATCCACGGTTTGCTTGCATGTCGGGCACTTCAACTGGACTTTGCGCTTACGTGGCACGCTTCAATTGTAGTGGAGGAGAGAGTACAGCATCATCCAAATGCATCAGCCAGCGTTTGTCGATCTTGGGAGCGAGCGGTTTGCGGCAACCGCTGCACTTACGCCTTCGCTCTGAGCACAACGGAAGCCGGAGCCGGGTGCGAAATTTCTTCGCGCGCCACGGTTTCATAACCCAGCGAGGCTGAGTGTGCGGCTCGATCAAAAAAACGCCCGATCGAATGCAGCAGGTCGAGGTCGCCCAACGGCTCAATCGGGAACTCCAGCAGACTCTCCCGCTCCAGATATGTCCAGAGGCAGTCTTTTGTAGTATTCAGCGCAAATAAGAATTGGCTAAAGGGAACGCCCTGCTTGGAGCGGCGGGCTCCGAGGCCCACATACCGATCTCGGATTTCTGATTCCGTCTTAGCCAAGATCCAGTCGCTCAGGTTGCCATAAATTTCGTGCGTCCGCATCTTGAGCTCCTGGGGAGGAACATTCTGCAGCAGATCGGGGCATTTTCCAGATTTTTTCAGCCGATGCATCAATTCGTCCGACAAAGCCCCGGCGTGCGATTCAATCAGTTGAACCATTCTGAGAGCGAACATGAGAGACCTCTTTCCCTGCATTCTCGCAAGCGAGCTGGGCGGAGGGAATACCGCATTGTAGTCCCATAACGACGATTACAGCAGCGACTCGCACCCTCGCGTCAGAGGAGATGAGACGACATCCTCAGATCGCCAAAGGCACACTGCAGCTATCATTCCATTGTGACTGTTAGCCCGCGCCCGTCAACCTGGAAGCTTCTCTTCGCCTTTGCGATCATTTACTTCGTCTGGGGATCAACCTACCTCGCGATCCGCGTTGGCGTGCTTGAAATGCCGCCATTCTTAATGGCAGGCATCCGGTTCTTCCTGGCGGGAACAACCCTCTATGCCTGGGTCCGTCTGACCGGCGTGCCTTCGCCAACTCCAAGGGAGTGGCGCGACGCAACCATCCTCGGCGCCCTTATGTTCCTCATGGACTACGCCTGCCTATTCTGGGCCGAACAGCGCGTTCCCTCCGGCATTAGCGCAGTGATTTTGGCGGCGATCCCGGTCTGTATCACCTTGCTTGAAATTATCGTGCTTCGAACCCAGAAATTGACGGTGCGTTTAACCGTTGGGCTGGCGATTGGAATCTTGGGAGTCGGAGTCCTGATGAATCCGATCTCGTCATTGGGAGAGGCGCCTCTTGACCGTCGTGGTGTCGTCGCGCTGATGGTCGCCTGTTGGGGATGGTCGATTGGAACCATCGTCACGCGACGGGTGACACTGCCGGAATCGAAAGCCATGGGCTCCGCCATGCAGATGTTCACTGGCGGAATTCAATTATTGCTCCTCGCCTTGATGGCCGGCGAGTTTGGTCGCTTTCATCCGCGAAGCGTCTCGCCCGCGGCATGGTTTTCTTTGTTCTACTTGATTACCGCGGGTTCCATCGTCGCCTTCACGGCGTACGTGTGGCTGCTGCACTACGAATCCCCGACCAAGGTTGGCACCTACGCCTATGTGAACCCGATCGTCGCTGTCATCCTCGGCGCAGTGCTGGGTGGGGAGGCGGTAGGACGCAGAACCGTGCTTGCAGGATTCTTAATTCTCGTCAGCGTCGCTACCATCACGACCATTAAGACCAAGATCGCTCCCCGGGTCCAAGAAACCCTGCTTCCACCAAGAAGCCAGGAGAGCTCCTAAAAAGGCGGGGAACAACCGTGTCACTGCTCGCCGCTCGAGCTCCCCTTGGGAGATTCGTAAGGCTTTTGCATATAGCGCCGAGCCTCATCGAGAGCACCTGCGGTGTTGTCGTTTGTCTGCAGGGCCTGACGATATTCGTTTGTGGCTCGTTCCCGTTGACCTGTGGTGTCAAAAATCTTGCCTAGCTGAACATGGCTCCATACCTCGGTCCACCGCGGTTCGCCATCTCCATTGAGCGAATCGCGATATGCATTGGCCGACGCCTGGTAGTTGTGTTGCAGAAAAAAGATTTCCGCGATCCGGTAGTGAGCAAGTGAGCTGTTCTTGTTGATCTCAAGCGCCTTATTGAACTCGGAGAGCGCGCCAGCAAGGTCACCCTGCTGCACGAGCGCCTGGCCACGTTGGATCCCCGCGCGCATGCGGATGTCGGGAGAATTCTTTAGCAACCAGTTCTGCGGGTCGATGCTGATACGCCGCGGCCGGCCGAATGTGTCAACGCTGAAGGCAGAATCTGTTCCGGTCACGTCTACGCGCTTGGTTTCGGTTTTTCCATCGGTGTCGATCTTCAGTTCGACAGGCATGCGAAACAAATCGAGGTCCTGTGCGATCTGACCAACAACACGGAACCCCTTGTTGTTCCCCAAACGATAGACCGTGTATTTCGTCTTGAATTCCGGTGCTCCGGTTGAATCCAACCACTGCGAGAAGAACCAAGTCAATTTGTCACCGTAAGCTTTTTCTACGATGTCCCGAAAGTTATCAACGGTCGCTGACTTACCGGCAAATTGGGAATAGAAATCGCGCATCGCTTGGTCAAACTTCTGGTCGCCTGTGACCCAGCGCAGCATGTGAAGGATCATTGCTCCTTTGTCGGTCACCAGAGACTGGAACTCCGGGGAGAACTGATCCAGCTTGCCCGCGCTCGAAAGCGGTACGGTGTCATACGCCAGCGCGCCCACCGACATGTCTTTGACCGCTTCCTGCAAGGCTTCCGCGCCGGCAGCCGTCTCGATGTAGCGCGCCTCCGAATAACGTGCGAACCCGTCTTCAATCCACCAGTCATTCCGGGTCGCGGGGCTCACCGAAGCTCCCCACCACTGGTGCGCAATATCGTTTGCCAGCAAACGGTAATTCGTTTTCGGCGTGATGCCACGGCTTGCAAGAGCCACCAATTGAGGAGCCCATGCGGAAGGGACAGTGTCATCAGGAATCTCCACCACCCGAAGGACGTTGGATGGTGGGACTCCGTAGGCGGTAATGAAGTAGGTGAACTCCTTCACTGCCGTCTCGGCGTAGGCGGACTCGAGTTCCTTGTGCAGGGGCTTGAAGTAGACATGCAAGTCGACGCCCGCCTCGGTGCTGTAGTAGTCACCAAAGGTTCCTGCAAGGATGGTTCCCGGGAAACTGGCCCTGTCGTATTTCAAAACGAAGGTCTTGGTGGGGCCACTCTGAGCTAGGCCTTTAAGGACGGGTTCTTTCCCTTCGCTCACGGTCCCGCTGCCGATTACGATCATGTGCGCGGGCACCGTCACCGAGATCGTCGATGTAAATTGGTTGATGCCGTATCCCGCCACCGGAAACCAGTCGCCGGCATAAAGCAGATACGAAGTATCTTCCCCGATCGAGGCCAACTTAAGTCCCGGTACGGGAGAATCGTCGGCGGAGTCGAGCACGCCCGAGTATTCGAACGTCAAGGTCGTTGATTGGTCCTTGGGCAGCGCTGCGTTGAGGGAGATGCGGACGCTCGCATCCTGCGGATTCCGATCAGCCGTGAGCGCTTTGCCTGCCGCATCGGTTACCTTGGACAACCTCAAAAGGTTGTGTAACTGAAACGTGGCAATGTTCATGTCCTCGGTGGCGGTGATCTTTACAATCGCGCGCGCTGTGATTTTGTGCTCATGAGGACTGAGGACTGCCTCGATCTGGTAGTCATCCGCGCGAAAATGGGATTTTTCAGCAGCTTGCGCCGTTACTCCGGCTAAGGCCAAGGCAAACCACAGGGTAGCTGCAAAGGTGCCACGCAGCGGCCGAGGTGCAAAGAACATTCGGGAAGTCTCCTCCTGCAGTAACGCTTCAATTGTACGATGAATTCTGCACCAGAAAAGATGTGTAGCAACATGCGTTTAGGGATGATTTGCGAATTTTTGACAGGAACTTTCTTGAAATGCCCGCCGGGCCCTGAGGAGGCTCGAAATCACAGCCGCAGCATGCGCCGGAGCACTGCTGGCATGGTTGGATCCTTTGAGGAGGGCTTTTACCGTCCGCAAGCCACGTAACATTGCATCTCGTGCGTCTCCGTCAGGGATGATCTTAGTCACTTCTCTGGCGACGTTGTCCGCCGTGAAGTCCTGCTGAACCAACTCGGGAACTACCTTCTCTCCTGCGATCAGGTTCACCATAGCAAAGTAGGGGACTTTCACGGTTGATCTGCCGAGCAGATAGGTCATCGCGGTCACCCGATAGACCATTACGAAGGGAAGCTCCATGAGTGCAGCTTCGACCGTCGCCGTGCCACTGGCGATTACCCCAGCTCGAGAAAAGGCGAGTGCGGAAAGGGCTTCGGGGAGCAAATGGACACGCTCGCGGAGCTGGTGCGCCCCGTTCAGAAACTGCGTCAGGTATCCCGCGTCGAGCGTAGGTGCTACCGGCAAGAGAAACTCAAGGTCCCCTCTCAGTCGGGAAGCTGCCTGCAGGATTCCTGGCAGGTTCATTCGAACTTCTTTCCGGCGGCTTCCCGGCATGATTGTTATCCAATGCTTTCTAGGATCCAGCTCGAAACGTGCAGCATATTCTTGCCGTGAAACTGCCGGCGGCGAGAGTTCCGCTAGAGGATGTCCCACGAACTCGGCGTTCACGCCGCGGTCGCGATAAAACCTCTCTTCAAATGGAAAAATAACTAACGCCTTGTCCACATACTTCCGCAGCAGCTTCACCCGCCCCTGCCGCCAAGCCCAGAACTGTGGGCACACGTAGTAGACAACAGGGACGTTGCGCTTTTTCATCTCGCGAGCCACTCGCCAATTGAATGCTGGCGAATCGATGACGATCGCAAGATCCGGCCTTCGGCGTTCGGCTTCTCCGATGAGTTGATGAAACAGCCGCCAGATCTTTGGAAGGTGACTGAGGATTTCTGTGATGCCGACGACCGCCAGATCCTTGGCGTCGATGAGCGTTTCGCATCCGGCGGTGCGCATCTTCTCGCCGCCAACACCAAAGAATTCAACTATGGCGTGCTGCCCGCTCGGTGCGGGCGGCTGCAAGGAGGGAGCCGGTGGGACACAGTCCCCTGCGGCTTTTTGATTTCCCCTCTGCAGGGCGCGCGATTCGATACTCCGCGCCTCAGAAAGTTGGGAGCGCAGTTCTTCGACCAACTGCGCCCCATACATTTCGCCCGAAGCTTCCCCCGCCGAGATCAGGATTCGCACACTGCATTGTACCGGGCCGTGCCGGCCCTAGGTGGATGGGTCGGTTTGGGGGATTCTCACCGTTTAACGAACCAGAAACCAGGAATGCTCGGTTCCTATTTGATCTCCACCTCATCGATCTCAAACTCAAATTTCCCTGTACCCATTCCCTTGATAAAAGCCACGCCAGTCAAGTCACTGCCATCCACTTTGAACGCCGAAATCGGAAACGAGTAGTTCTTCCATTCCGGTCCGGCTGTGAAGTTCTGGAATACGGGCATTTGCCCGCTGTTGCTCTCCGCCAGCAATACCAAGGAGTAGCCTTGGCCATCGCCTTTCGCCCAGAAAGAGACAGTTTTCTTAGCCGACAGATTGGCCGGATCCTGTTCCGAGGCTCCCGGAATGAAGTTCACGCCTGCGAAGGTGAATGGTGCCCCTGCCACGGTCTCTCCTGTGACTTTCAACGCGCCATTAGTGGCATTGGCACCACCCTGCACGGCTTCGATGGCCGCGGTTGATTTTCCCCCCAGGACCTTGTCGGAGACGGTCTGCCAGGATCCGTAATTTGCGGCGACCTTCAAGTCATCGAAGTTGCTCACGAGCCCGGATTCGGACCCGGCAGGAGCCGGCAGGGGCGGGGAGATCCCGGTTTCGCCCTTCGGTCCAACTACGTTCAGGTTGACCGTTTGGGTGTGCGCCGAGTCTGGCCCGACCATGATTTCAAATGCCCCCGGCTCGACCACCCTTTGCATGTTGACGTCCAGCAAGGATAGGGAATCGGGCGTGAGGGTAAACTCAACGGTTTTCTTTTCTCCCGGCTTAAGCGTAATGCGATGGAATCCGCGCAGTTCCTTCACCGGCCGGGTGATAGAAGCAATTTTCTGGTGAATATAGAGTTGTGGAACCTCATCACCCTCGCGCGAGCCGCTATTCGTCACATCGACACTGACCTTAGCTGTCCCGCCGTTGTGGATCTCGGGCGGCTCAATTCGTAGGTTGTCGAACTTGAAAGTGGTGTAGCTGAGCCCAAAGCCAAAGGCATACAGCGGTTCGCGGGTGCTGAACGCGTACGTCCGATTTGCGGACGGCTTGTGATTATAGAAATCCGGCAAATCGCCCACCGAATGGGGGAAGGTAATCGCCAGTTTGCCGCTCGGGTTCACGTCGCCAAATAACACCTGTGCCGCCGCCGTCCCGCCTTCTTGGCCGAGGTACCAGCCCTCAACAATGGCAGGAACGTGCTGAGCGATGTAATTGATCGAAAGCGGGCGCCCATTGATGAGGAAGACCACGACAGGTTTGCCGGTTTCGACCACGGCTTTCACCAGATCGTTTTGCGCGCCGAGCAGATCAAGCGAATCGCGATCCCCCAGGTGGTTCTCGGCCCAGGCTTCACGGTTGGTGCTTTCATTTTCTCCTACCACGAGGATTGCCACGTCGGACTGCTTCGCGGCTTCAACTGCTTCTTTGATTTTGTCCTGCTGCGTCGCAGGGTCTACCAGTTTGACGTCATTGTCGAACCAGCCGCGCCAGTCCTGGTGTTTGTCGCTGAAGCGGCAGCCCTCGGCGTAAATCACTTTGGCTCTCGACCCCACACGTTCCCGGATGCCTTCGAGAATCGTCACGCCGTGCCCTGGATTGCGGCTATATCCACCGAGATGCAGACCGTCCGCATTGGGCCCAATTACGGCAATGGTCTTCAGCTTGTTGAGGTCGAGGGGAAGGAGATTGTTTTCGTCCTTCAGCAGAACGGGAACTTCTTGGGCAGCCTTAAGTGCCAAGGCGCGGTGTTCCTGGCTGTTGGTGGTCTTTTCCGCTAGATCCGGATCCACAAATGGGTTCTCAAACAGTCCTAGCCGGAATTTCGCTGCCAGCACTTTGCCAGCCGCGCGGTCCAGGTCTTTCTCTGGAACGATTCCTTGCTTTACCTGCCACACTAGAGTGCGAAACACCGATCCGTCTGACAAGTCGAAGTCCACGCCGGCGGCGACAGCCAGGCGGGCCGCGTCCGCCTTCGTGGCAGCCACATGATGAGTGTTCACCAGCATCTGTAGCCCGTCGCCGTCCGAGGTGATGAATCCGTTGAAGCCCCACTCCTGACGGAGAACCTTCCCGAGCAGCCAGTGATTGATGTGCGAAGGAATTCCGTCAATTTCATTGTAAGAAGCCATCACACTTCCCACACGACCTTCCTGTACCGCAGCCTGGAAAGGAACCAAAAAGGTTTCGCGAATCATACGCTCAGAGTAGTTCCCAGGTGCCGTGTTGGTTCCCCCTTCCGGTTGCCCATGCACGGCGAAATGCTTCATGGTTGCCATCACATGACCACGATTGATCAAGAACACATCGCCCTGCAGACCGGTCACTGCGGCCACCGCCATCCGTGAAACAAGGTAGGGATCCTCGCCATAAGTTTCTTCCGTGCGGCCCCATCGTGGGTCTCTCGCCAGATCAAGCACCGGGCTAAAAACCTGGCCCGCACCACGCGAGCCGGCTTCCTCGCCCGCGGCGGTGAACACCTGCTTTACAAGATCAGGATCAAACGTGCTCGCCAAGCCAATCGCCTGTGGAAAGCTCGTGCTGCCGTACTCCATAAACCCGTGCAGCGATTCACCCATAAATAATTGCGGAATACCCAGGCGGGTTTTCTCTTGCAAGAAGCGCTGCACGGCATTGCGGAGAATTGCGCCGTCCTTGGGCGCAAATTGGAACTCCGGATCACTCCATCGGCTCAGCCATTCCCGGGCCTTTTCATCGGTAAACGTTCCGGTGGGATCGATTACGTGCGTTTCCCGCTCACGGCTTCCCGCAATCTGCTCGACCTTCTCCTCGATGGTCATGCGCGAAAGCAAGTCGGCAACGCGGTCGTCGATCGAAAGATTCGGATTGCGATAGGGAAGCGTACTTGCTGTGGCGGATGAGGGGTTTGCGGCTGGTGTGGTGGTGTTCTTGGCCCGTTCCGGTGATTTCGATTTTTTTTGAGCGCCTGATGTCGCAAGCAGGCTGATAAGACACAAAACTACGTAGAAAGTCAAAGTAAGAAAACGAATTGCCATAGGGATTGTGCGCCTCTCATCGGGGAATCTGAGACTGATCCAGAGTACGCAAGTATAGACGCGCGAGTTCCCTCAAAGTAAGGGACTTCGCCCTCCGGCTTGACCCCGATGAGTAACCGTCACCCGTCCAGTGCTCGGCGGACGCGATTTCGCAGCGGCTTCCCCATTTGCTGACTTGCTACGCTTCTAGTCGTCGGCTCCGGCCGTAACCTGGGGCGTAGTCGAGGAAGACACGGCCGGCAGTTCCTGATCCTTGTACTGGAGTTGGTAGAGCTTGTAGTAGATCCCGCGTTTGGCCAGCAGTTGCTGATGTGTGCCCATTTCGCGCAGCGTGGCCTTATGCATGACCAGAATCTTGTCGGCACGCTGAATGGTCGAGAGCCGATGCGCAATAATGATCGAGGTGCGCCCTTCCACCATCTTGCCGAGCGCATCGCGCACCTTAAATTCCGTCTCCGTGTCCACGCTGGAGGTGGCTTCATCGAGAATCAGAATCTTCGGAGAATGCGCCAGCGCACGCGCAAAAGAAATCAGTTGCTTTTGTCCCGTGGATAAAGTCGATCCCCGCTCCTGAACTTCTTCTTTGTAGGTGTTCGGCAACTCATGGATGAAATCAGCGAGGTTCACATCCTCAGCCGACTGTCGCACCTGCTCATCGCTAATCCATTCGGTCCCGAGTCGAATGTTTCCTTCGATCGTGCCGGTGAACAAGAACGGATCCTGCAGAACCACGCCAAATCGCCGCCGCAACTCATCGAGCGGCATCTGCTTGATATCCACGCCATCGATCCGAATGGCTCCGCGCTGCAAGTCATAGAACCGCAGCAAGAGGGAAATGATGGTGGTCTTGCCGGCACCGGTGTGGCCTACGATGGCCACGGTCTCGCCCGGCTCAATCGTGAAGCTCACGTCGCGAAGAACCCAGTCCGGTTCCCCCGGGGCTTGTCCCCCCACCGACTGTGTGGGGAAGGGGGCTCTTGCTGGTTCCGCCCGGCCGGTTCGATCGCCAGCATGATCCTCGGCTGGAACATTTCGATACGCAAACCACACATGGTCAAACTGAATACGCCCCGGCCCTTCCGGGAGCGTCGTTAAGGCGGCTTCGGTGACCTCAACTTCAGTGTCGAGTAGCTTGAACACGCGTTCCGCGGCAGCCATGGCCGACTGCAGCACGTTGTATTTCTCGCTGAAATCCTGAATCGGACGGAAAAAACGTTGCGCGTACTGTATGAAGGCCGCCAGCACGCCAATCGTTACCACCTTCGGCACCAAGTGGAGCGCCCATAATCTGTGCCCTTCGGATCCCAACTCCACCGTGGTCAACTGAACGTGCCGATTCAAATCCTGTCCGCCAAACCAGATCACACACGCGATCGCAATTGAGGAAAGGATCTCAACCACCGGGTAGTAGATGGCGTGCGCCATGATGGCGTCTTTGTACGCCTCCATGTGTTGCGCGTTCACTTCCGAGAACGCATCGAATGCCTTCTTCTCGCGGTTGAACAACTGCAGAACCACCATGCCGCTCACGTGCTCCTGAAGGTGAGAGTTGATGCGTGCGATCGCCACGCGAATCCGGCGGTAGGATTCACGCACGCTGTTCCGAAACATCCTCGTCGCATAAGCAATCACCGGGAGAACAGCCAGCGTGATCAGGGCCAGCTTCCAATCAATGCACAGCATGATGGTTGCAATTCCGACGAGTACGAAAATGTCTTCGAAGATCGATACCACGCCGGAGGTGAACATTTCATTCAGCGCATCCACGTCGGTGGTCACGCGCGTGACCAGCCGTCCCACCGGGTTTTTGTCGTAGAACCCGATGTGCATGCGTTGCAGGTGGCGGAAAATTTCGCTGCGCAGGTCGAACATAACCATCTGTCCGGCCCACTGCATGAAATAGGTTTGTAGATACTCAAGTAAAAAGCTGAAGGCAATGAGCCCTACGTAGATCCCGGCAATCTGCGCGATACCGACCAAGGGCTGCGGACTGAACCAATGTGCCAGCCGGGACGGTGATTGCGACGTAGGCGCGAGATAGAGGTCGATCGCCAGCATAGTGAGCGGCGGTCCCATGACATCCGCGCCCGCTTTCAGGATGATCGACGCCAGGGCGATCATGACCTTGAAGCGGTACGGACGCAAGTAAGCCAGGAGCCGCTTCATCAGGCGGCTGTCGTACGCTTTTCCTAGTACCTCTTCTTCTTGGTGAGACGCCATGGCAGGGCAAAAGAACTATTCTATAGATGGGCCGAGCCCGTGAGCGGATGGAAAACTTGGCCTGGTTAAGGCCTGATCTTAACCCATAACCTCATTCCGGACCGCACATTCAGCAAGGTGCGGGTAACCAGATGCGAATAAGACTTAAACCTGGGGCTCCGCAGCTGCAAGCCGTTTTCGATCGAAGGCATAGGGAATTGCCGAGAAAACGATGGGCGCCATGATCCAGCTCCAAAGGAGTTGTGAGTTGGTCGGCGCTGTCGTAGAGAACAGCTGTGTCCATGTCAAGGCGGTAAGCAGCACAACGAATGTTGCCATGCCCCAACGGGTAACTCTGGTTCCGCCCTTCACCCTCCAGTAGAGGACCAGCCCGGTGAAGGCCATCAGACTTTCAATGGTAAGTTCGAGCGGCAGGTGGTTCCACAACCCCAGCCCAATCGTCGGGGAACTCTGCGCAAGCAGCGGCAACTCGGGCGTATGCACCAACCCATCGAGAATGAAGTGTGAGAATACTAGGGTGGCAATTATCCAAAATGCCCGAACCCGACCTTGCCGGTCGACCCAGCAGCACACCGCGCCGAACAACAATCCCCACGCGAAAAGCGCCACCATCCCATGCGAGTATGGAAAGGTGAATGTGAGATAGTGCCTGCTTGCGAAATCCGGCGGAATATGGGCCTGTTCCATTCCAAGGAGAGCGAAGACTCCCAAAAGAAAGTCAGCCAGGAAGGCCGCGAAGATCAGAATTCCTGCATTGATTCGAGGCGTCGCGCGCGCAGCTCCCAGGGCGACAGCGGCGTGGCCAATACCCACCTTAGATGGTCCAGCGCAGAAGCGTCGCGCCCACGGTGAATCCTGCGCCCACCGACGCCAGCAGAACAAGATCGCCTCTTCTGAGCCGGCCTTGCTCCATTGCGGTCTGCATCGCTAACGGAATGGTTGCCGCTGTGGTATTGCCAAAGCGGTCAATGTTGATAATTACCTTTTCTGGTTTCAGCCCCACGCGATCCGCAGTGGCCTTGATGATTCTTTGATTGGCTTGATGCGGAATAAAGCAATCGATATCCGCCGCACTCACTCCGTTGCGCGCCAACAGCTTCTCGCACACATCGCCCATCTTGCGAACGGCGAACTTGAAGACTGCTTGCCCATCTTGATGAACGAAGTGCATCTTCTGATCCACGGTTTCGTGGGTCGAGGGATTGAGACTCCCTCCACCCGGCATATACAAGGAGCATGCTCCGGAGCCATCGATCTCGTGCTCGAAATCGATCAGGCCAACGCCATCTTCGGCCGGCTCAAGGATTATGGCGCCGGCGCCGTCGCCGAAAAGAATGCAGGTCGAGCGGTCCGTGTAGTCAAGAATAGAAGACATGGTGTCCGAGCCAATCACCATCACCCGCTCGTGCGCACCGGAGGCGATGAACTGAGCACCCGTCTGGAGCGCATACACGAAAGCGGAACAGGCTGCGGAAAGATCGAACCCCCAAAGCCCTGCCGCGCCCAGTTTGTGCTGGACCAGACAGGCGGTCGAAGGGAATAACATGTCGGGCGTGACCGTGGCCACTATCAGGGCATCCAGCTCTTTGGCGCCCAAGCCCCGGGTAACCAGAGCGCATTTTGCCGCTTCGGTCGCCATATCGCTTGTCGCCATTGGTTTGTCCACCACGTGACGCTCTCGGATTCCAGTGCGGGTCAGGATCCACTCGTCCGACGTTTCCACCATTTTTTCGAAGTCCTGATTGGTCAGCACCCGGGGTGGGACGTAGGTGCCCAAGGCGGTGATTTTGGCGCGCCGGCGGTCACTCACTCGCGATTGCTCTCCTAAAGAGGAATTGAAACGTTATTGTACGCACCCGACCGTGAAAGTCCACTTTGAGACGTTGACCCCTCGTGTTGCCTTAGGGGGAACGGTACTTTAGTCATCATCGTTTTTCGATCAAATAGGTCTATGATCTGTGCTCAATTGGGGGGGGAACTATGAAGAGACTCCGGATTGTAGTCTCTCTAATCACGCAGGATAACGATTACCAGGTAGAACAAGCTGCTGCCGCCGAAGAGGCTGCTCGCAGACTGGGCGTCGACGTCGAAATCCTCTATGCGGATGCAGACAGCATTCAGCAGAGCCAGCAAATTTTGAAATTTGTTCAGGCCGACGCCGAGGCTCGGCCCGATGGCATCATCTTCGAACCGGTCGGAGGACTGGCTCTGCCGCAAGTTGGCCGAGCCGCGGTGAGCGCTGGAATCGCCTGGGTGGTTCTCAATCGAGAAGTCGAATACGTTAAACAGCTCCGGGCGGCCTTCAAAGTTCCGGTCTTCATCGTTGCCATCGACAACCTGGAAGCCGGCCGCATTCAGGGCCGCCAAATGGCAGCTCTATTGCCCAGTGGCGGCACCGTACTCTACATTCAAGGACCTTCCGACGCTGACGCCTCCAAACTGCGGACTGCAGGCATGTACGAGACTAAACCGGCCAGCATCCAGCTAAAGAGCATGAAAGGGAACTGGACCGAGGCGAGCGCGTTCAAAGCGGTGACCTCTTGGCTTCGATTGTCCACATCGCAGCAATCGCATATTGACGTCATCGTGGCGCAGAACGATGCGATGGCTGCGGGCGCGAAGAAGGCCCTTCAACAGTTCTCGTACGAGGCCGAAGGCAGGGACCACTGGGTGAATCTGCCATTCCTCGGCGTCGATGGAGTACCCAAGACCGGGCAAGCATGGGTGCGGAGCTCTGTACTAGCCGCAACCGTGGTCTGTCCGCCGCTTGCGGGCACCGCCATGGACCTGCTCACGCGCGCCCTTCAAACCAAGGCAATGCCCCAGGAAACGACCTTAATTTCACCGCACTCTTTTCCGGAGATCGGAGCACTCAAGGGAGTGAAAACGAGCAGCCAGGCCTCTGGAGCTCGCTAGCCAACCGCAATTTCAACCCCCGCGAGGTCCGATCCTCGCAAATTTGAGCAAGCGAAAGCGGTTCTAAGAGAGCCCGCAGCCGCCGATTGCTGATGAGGCCGCTTCCAAGGTGGACGGACTCTTGGACCTGCTATTGGGGACGGCTAAAAAGGGGACCAAGCAGGAAAAGGGGACCAACCGATGTCCTCTAGCCAGGCACCGGCAACCCACTGCACACACAAGAGCCCGTTACCGTTGCTTCCTTCCGGACCTGGCGGGGTTGGCGGGAATGCGTCGCGTGGGGCCGATGCCTGACCCTTCATCTTAACATCTGGATTTTGAAAAGGCGGCGGGGAGAACGTAGCTGGTTGGCGATCAGAAAGCCCAGGGTCGGGTGCAGAGAAGCTTCTAGCTTCTCCGTCGAAGGCGCAGTCCGATCTTCGGTACCCTTTACCTTTCACGGCAAAATCTCGACAATACCTCTATTCCATGCCTGGCCTGTTACAGCCTGGAGAGATCACGTTGACCGCCGCCATCCGGCGCTACCTCGATGTCGCTCTCTATTTGCTGGTCTTTACTGGCTTTGGAACTGTGGCATCGACCGGCCGTCTGGACTTGCCGACCGTGGTGCTGGTTTCAGCCGCTCTCTTGTTTCGCGGATACATTCTCGCTCGCCGGCGTCAGATCTTATTGACCGAGCGTTGGACCAACCTGCTTACCATCGCGTGCGTCGCTTTTTTCATTGCCGACGAGTTCGGCATCAGTAAAAGTTTCCTAGATTCCTTGGTGCATCTCGTCTTGTTTGTCATGCTGGTGCGGCTGTTCTCAGCCCAGACCGACCGTGACCACTTCTTCCTCGCCGGTCTCTCGTTTGCCATGGTGCTCGCGGCAGCGGTCCTCACCGTCGACAGCACATTCCTGTTTGCTCTAGCCGGATTTGTGCTGGTCGCCACCGGTACCTTCATTCTGATGGAGATGATGCACGCCTGCACGAAAGCGGCTGTACAGGGACGCGATCCCAATGTCCCCCGCGCCTATCGCCACCTGTCTTTCGCCATTGCGACGGTCGCGCCAGTGTTGCTGGTTGTGATTTTTGCGGCCGGCGCCCTGATATTTTTTGTGCTCCCGCGCGTGTCGGCCGGCTACTTCAATGCTTATGCTTCCGGCAATGATCTCAGCACAGGTTTCTCCGACCGGGTTGAGCTCGGGCGCATTGGCCAAATTCAACAGTCTCGCAGTGTCGTGATGCATGTGCGCATCGATCACGACATGAACGCCGGGCGCGAACTGAAGCTGCGCGGCGTCATTCTGAACGAGTTCGACGGGCACGCTTGGTCGAACACCCGGAAAAAAATCGAACTGAAGCGAAATCCCGATGGCAGTTTTGACCTGCACGGATTCGCGGCCGAGGAGCGCACGCCAACGGCAGGCTATCCCGTGCACTACCAGGTGACCCTCGAGCCGTTCGTGAATAACGTGTTCTTCTTGATGGCGAATCCGCAGTCTCTACACGGCAATTATCGGCAGCTGGCGGCGGATGCTTTCGCCGATGTGTACGATTTCGATCCCGATCGTCCGGTCACTCGCTATGAGGCGGATTCGATTCTTCGGCTGGGACGGACAAGGGTTGGGGGAATTCACCCAGCCGGATATCCTCCTCAGATTCTAATGGATTTCCTGGGACCCACCCCGGTAGACCCACGGGTGCGCGCCCTCGCACAACAAATCACCTCCCGTGCCCCCCGCCCGTATGAGAAGGCGGAAGCCATTGAGTCATACCTGAGTTCCCACTTTACTTACACCCTGGAACTTCCCAAAACCGCTCCCCAGGATCCAATCGCAAGCTTTCTTTTCGAGCGTCGCCAGGGCCATTGCGAATACTTTGCTTCCGCAATGGCGGTCATGCTGCGCACCCTGGGCATCCCCTCTCGGGTCGTGAATGGATTTTCCGGCGGCGAGTACAACGATGTCTCTTCTCAATACCTGATTCGCGCCAGTGAGGCCCACTCCTGGGTCGAAGCCTACATCCCCGGGGAAGGCTGGATGGAGTTTGACCCCACCCCTTCCGGTACAGGGTTGGCCGAGAGCCATTCGAATCGCTTCATGCTCTATCTGGATGCCCTGGCTTCCTTTTGGCGCGAGTGGATCGTGAACTACGATCTCGGACACCAGATCCGCCTCACTCAGGACGCAAGCCGAGGCAGCCGCCAGTTAGTCGGTCAGGCGCAGTTGTGGTTTAAATCGCGCTATGACCGGATGCTGGCCTGGGCTCACAAGGTCGAGGACCGAGTAGGAAGATCTACCGTGTTCTGGGGTGAGCGCGTTCTGGCCTTGTTCGTGATCGTTTTGCTCATCGCCAGTTTCCCACGTCTGATCTCCTTGGCCCAGAAGCTACGACTCTCTCGTCGCCCGGAGCGTGCTCCCCAACTTGCAGCCACTCTCTGGTACGAGCGCATGCTGCACTATGCTGCGAGGCAGGGGTTTGACAAGTCACCGGCCCAAACTCCCACCGAATTTGCCTGTGGCATTGACGACGAGCGTCTTCGTGCCAGCGTAGAACGGTTCACCAAGAAATACGAGAGCGCGCGCTTTGGGAACTCCGCCCTGGAAGCCTCAAAACTACCTGAACTGTACGAAGAGATGAAGAGCAGCCGCTCGGCATAGAAGCGAGCGAGGAGTTTCTAGAAGGCGAACACCGCTCCGCCGCCCACGTAGAGATTGTGCTGGCGCGTCTTCCCCGTATCCACGTTGATCGGCGCCACGCCGCTCCAGTTGTCCCGCGCTTCGAAGCGGAAAATTGTGTTGCGCAGCTTTCGACCGAGGGGCACGTCAAATCCTACCCCCCCATTCAGTACACCGGTGGTTTTAATCCGATGGCCGGTGTTGGCGCCCCCGCTGAAAATCAGATCCTTGCTGGCCACGAAATGGCCCACCCCACCCCCAAAGCTGACCCAGGGTTCGAAGGCCATTCCTTCGAGAAATCGCACCCGTGCGGCGGGAGTCAAAAATATCGAGCTGTAGTCGACGGGAACCACGTTCTGCCCAAAATTGAGGTCTACGTCCGGGTTCCACAACACGGGAATCTCAACCCCGAGCGATCCCCACCTGTAGCTCGCTAGCGAGTGCGCATAACTGAAATTGAAGGAAAGCCCTTTGCCCGAGTGCACGGTGTTGTTGAAGAAGCTGGTGTTGGGGATGGTCTGATCGCTGATAAAGGTGCGTCCTACGGTCACCGCAAGTTCTTGCTTCTTCCCCTCCTGGGCGGCACACAAACGGGCCACACTCAGAAGCAATACGCCGGCCGTAAGAAATCTGCGCATGCTAACTGGAGCCTAGCATGTGATTGGAACAAGGCGGGATGGCTTCAATGGTGCGTCTGTTGACTTTGGTAACCGCGAAAACAACCTTCGCCTGCTTCTCGTCGATCGAAAGACCAGGCCCGGCGGTTGAACCAGCACTTAGGTCATGATAGCCTTCTCAGTTTGTTGTTCGGCAGCCCAGCCCCTGCCGAGTGATCGAGGACCGTCTTGCCTCCAGTCGAAGCCACGCCCGCTATCCGCAAAACCGCGCTCCACCCAGTCCACCGCAGGCTCGGCGCCAAAATGGTGGATTTCAACGGTTGGGACATGCCGGTCGAGTATTCTGGGATCATTGCCGAGCACATCGCGGTCCGCACCGGCGTTGGTATCTTTGACGTCAGTCACATGGGCGACATTCGGGTTGCCGGCAATGAGGCCCTCGCCGCCATCCAGCACATTTCCATGAACGACGCCTCCCGGCTGGCAATCGGTCAGGCGCAATACTCGGCGATGCTATATCCCCAAGGAACCTTCGTCGACGACATCATCGTCCACCGCCTGGGAGAGCAGGAATACCTCATCGTCATCAATGCCGGCACGCGCGAGAAGGACTTCCATTGGGTCCGCGACAATACCGGCCCCTACGATTGTGTAACCGAGAACCTTTCAGACGATTTCACGCAAATCGCCATCCAAGGTCCGCGGGGCGTCGACCTTGTCCAAAAACTCACCGATGCCGATCTGGGAGCCCTGAAGTTCTATTGGGTGACGCGGGGAACAGTCTGTGGTCTCCAAGACATCCTCATTGCCAGAACCGGCTACACCGGAGAGGACGGCTTTGAAATCTACATCCCCAGCGACCAGCAAACCAGCGAACGGGTTTGGAGCGAAGTGCGTGAAGCAGGAAAAGAATTCGGCGTTCTGCCTTGCGGTCTAGGTGCGCGCAACACGCTGCGACTCGAGGCGAAGTTGCCGCTCTACGGGCACGAAATTTCCGATACGATCAATGTGTGGGAAGCCGGCCTTGAACGCTTCTGCAAGATGGAGAAGCCGGAATTCATTGGGCGCGAGGCATTGGAGGAGGCAAAGGCTCGAGCAGGGAAGCGGGTGCTGGTTGGCCTCGAGATGGTCGAGCGTGGAATCGCGCGAGACGGTTACCGCATCTTGAATACTTCGGGCCAGGAGGTCGGATACGTGACCAGCGGGTCCTATGCCCCGTTTCTAAAAAAGAACATTGCTCTGGCATACGTGCCGCCTGACCTTTTAGGGCCGGGAACAGAAGTCCTGGTCGAGATTCGTAATCAAGGCGTGAAGGCAGAAGTCGTGCCCACGCCGTTCTACAAGCGGCCGAAGAAGGGTTGATTCCCATTTGTTGCATAATCGTTCGTTTTTTTTGCTTTAGATCGAAGCTAAGAGCTAGAAGCTAGGAGCTTGGTTTTCATGGCGTATCCCGCAGACTTCAAATACACCAAAGAACACGAATGGATCAAAGCCGATGGCGCGAGCGCCACGATTGGCATCACCACCTATGCCCAGGAATCGCTCGGGGACATCGTCTTCGTCGATCTGCCCAAGCCGGGAACCGAGATTTCCGCCGGCAAGACCTTCGGTTCGGTGGAATCCGTGAAGGCCGTCTCCGATCTCTATGCGCCCGCATCGGGCACGGTGAGTGAGGTCAATGCCGACCTTTCCACCCATCCCGAAAAGGTCAACTCCGACGCGCACGGAGCTTGGATGTTGAAGATCACCTTGAAAGACAAGAATGAATTGAATTCGCTACTGTCAGCCGCCGATTACGAAAAGTTTGTTTCCGAGGAAGGCGGGCATTGATCGAGCTTTGAGCAGTCAGCACTTAATTTCCAGCCGAACGCGACCCCGTGCAAGCTAACAGCGGAGATCTAATAGCGACTTATGCGTTATCTTCCTAAATCTGCCTCAGACCGCGAAGCCATGCTGAAGGCGATTGGTGTTCGGTCGATTGATGATTTATTCGCGCAGATTCCGCCCGAATACCGGCTCAATCGCGGCCTCGAAGTGCCGCGCCAAATGGCCGAATCTGAAATCGTCGACTGGTTCCGTGAGCGCTCGCGCGAAAACGGCGACGGGCATGCCACGTTTCTCGGCGCCGGCGCCTACTACCACTATCGCCCGGTTATTATCGATTCGCTGATCTCTCGCGGCGAGTTCCTTACCGCCTACACACCGTACCAGGCAGAGATTTCACAAGGAACGCTGCAGTCGATCTTCGAATTTCAGACGATGATCAGCGAGTTGACCGGCATGGAAGTAGCCAACGCGTCGATGTACGATGGTTCGACTGCCGCGGCTGAAGCCGTGATGATGGCGGTGCGTCTTACCGGCCGCCGTTCGGTGGTGGTGGCCCGCAGCGTGCACCCCGAGTATCGCGAAGTTCTTTCCACCTACGCCTTTCATCAAGGCATGCCGCTCGCAACCGTGTCTTTCAAGGATACCGGCCGAGTTGATTTCAAAGAACTCGAAGCCGCAATGAACTCCGATACCGCCTGCGTTCTGATACAGTCTCCGAACTTCTTCGGCACCATCGAAGACGTTGAGGCCATCGGCGAACTCGCTCACTCCAAGGGCGCCTTGCTGGTGGTGGCGATTGCCGAGGCCGTGTCGCTCGGCATCGTTGCGCCGCCGCTTTCTGCCGACATCATTGGTATGGAAGCTCAGTCCTTTGGCGTTCCGCTCGGCTTCGGTGGGCCTTATTGCGGCGTGATCGCCACCCGGGAAACGTACGTCCGCCAAATGCCCGGACGTTTGGTGGGGCAGACGACGGACCGCAACGGCAAGCGGGGCTTCGTTCTGACCCTGGCCACTCGTGAGCAGCACATCCGTCGCGAGAAGGCCACCTCGAACATTTGCACCAACCAGGCGCTGATCGCTCTGATGGCGAATATTTTCATGGCTGTGTACGGCAAGGTTGGTCTGAAAGAACTGGCCAAGCAGAACTTGGCAAAAACCGCCTATGCCGCGCAGCAGTTCGGCAAACATGGCAAAGTCTTGTTCACGGGGGCGCCCCGCTTCAACGAGTTCGTCGTAGAGACCACGGAAGATCCGTACGCGATCAACGCCCGGATACTGGGACATAAGATCGTGGGTGGCCTCCCGCTGAAGAAGTTTTATCCGGAACTCGGCAATGCCTCGCTCTGGTGCTGCACCGAGTTGACCTCGCGCAGCACCATCGATACTGCTGTTGGCCACGTCGCCGACAGCGAACGTTCGGTGCGGAACGCAAAGGAAGAAACCCCCGAAGAGGTGGCGCGGTGAAGCACATGACACGCAAAGCCACGCGCCACGTGAACCAGAACGAAGGTCTGATCTTCGAGAAATCTTCGGCCGGAAAAGCCGCGTGGAAGCTAGCACCGCTCGATGTCCCTGAAGTCGACACCAGAGAGCTTTTGGGTACTTGCGAGAGAAAAGACCTCGGCAACCTGCCCGAGGTCAGCGAAATTGAAATCATTCGCCACTTCACCCGCCTTTCAACCTGGAACTACGCCATCGATCTCGGCATGTATCCGCTGGGCTCTTGCACCATGAAGTACAACCCGCGTGTGAACGAAGTTGTGTCGCGGCTTGACGGCATTGCCAACGGCCATCCCTATCAACCGGAGAAGGTTTCCCAAGGGGCGCTGCGAATCATCAAAACGCTGAGCGACTGCCTTCTCGAAATCACCGGCATGGATGCAATCACCTTGCAGCCTGCGGCCGGTGCTCATGGCGAACTCACCGGTCTGCTTCTGGTGCGCGCCTATCACGACACGAAGGGAAGTGCGCGCAGGAAAATTCTGATCCCCGACTCCGCCCACGGCACCAATCCTGCCACGGCGGCAATGGTCGGCTACGCGGTCGAGAATCTCAAATCCAATGCGCAAGGCATGGTCGACATCGGTGCTCTCGAGGCGCAGATGAATGAAGACGTCGCGGCCCTGATGTTGACCAATCCCAACACCCTCGGCGTGTTTGAGCAGGACATCCACAAAATCGCACAACTCCTTCATTCTAAAGGCGGTTTGCTCTACATGGATGGAGCTAACATGAACGCGCTGGTGGGCAAGGTTCGGCCCGGCGACTTTGGCGTGGACGTCATGCACTTGAATCTGCACAAGACCTTCTCAACGCCGCATGGCGGAGGCGGTCCGGGTTCTGGGCCAGTGGCAATCAAGAAGCAGCTTGAGCCTTTCCTTCCAAGGCCAGTGCTTGCCTCAAAACCCGACGGAACGCTCGGCTTCGACTACGATCGTCCGCAGTCGATCGGCCGGGTGCGTTCGTTCTATGGAAACTTTGGCATGTTCGTGCGGGCGCTGGCCTATATCCTCGCCAACGGGCCCGACGGCCTCAGTCAGACCACCGAAGATGCTGTGCTCAACGCGAACTACATTCGCAAAGGATTGGAAGGCACCTTTGATCTGCCATACTCCAGCCCGAGCATGCATGAGGTGGTTTTCAGCGACAAGATGCAGGCAAAAAAAGGCGCCCGTACTATGGACCTGGCCAAGCGTCTGATCGATTACGGATTTCATCCGTACACGACGGCCTTTCCGCTCATCGTCCCGGGGGCCATGATGATCGAGCCAACCGAAAGCGAGTCCAAAGAAGAACTCGATCTGTTCCTCGAAGCCATGCGTTCCATCGCGCAAGAAGTCGACGAGGACGCAGAATTGGTGAAGTCGGCCCCACACACGACACGTGTCTCCCGTCTCGACGAAACCGCTGCCGCCCGTAAACCGATCCTTCGCTGGAAGCCGGAAGTTTAGTCTCGATCGCGAGCTCTGCTAAGCTTCATCATTCGAGCCGTTCCTATGGCGCGGGAGTCTTGATGAAATCAGGTGCTGGGGCGGGACGAGATCGAGCGTGTGCGAAACTCGCGATTTTGGGCAGCTATTCGACGAGCCGGTTCTGCCGCTGGGCGCGCATTTATCTCGCCGGAAACAAGTGATAGAGCATGAGATAGATGACGACTCCGGTTACCGATACATACAGCCACAGCGGATACGTCCAGCGTGCGATTGCGCGATGCTGATCGAAGCGCTCGCGAAGAGCGCGGCTCAGGGTAACAATACTCAGGGGAACGATGGCAGCGGCTAATAGTGTGTGCGAGATGAGGATGCTGAAATAGACCGGGCGCGACCAGCCGTGCCCCTGAAACCTTACCGAACCGACGTGGGCATGATAGTAGAGGTAGGAGACGAGAAATAGCGTCGAAGTCGCGACTGCCGTCAGCATCAAGGCGCGATGCATGGCAACCCGTCCGGCTTTGATCATGCGGTGTGCTGTAACCAACAACACCGCGCTGGTTCCGTTCAACGTGGCATTGATAGCTGGAAAGATGGAGTAATCGCTAGGCATCTGTCGAACCTCACCGCCGGGACAACACGCCGCCAGGAAACTTCCCTGGTTTTTCGGTGTCCCCGAGTTTTCATGCGGCAGGCTTGGTGCTTCTCCGGTTTACGATCAGGAAGGCTGCCCCGAACATCACCAGGGAAAACAGAACGAGCGTGGCCATCGATGCCACGAGCGAAAATTCGCCTCGGCTCCCCGGATACAGAACACTGCGCAGCGCCTCGACCCCGTACGTCAGTGGATTGATCTGCATCAGTAAGCGCAACCAGGAAGACGCGCTCGACAGCGGAAACAGCGCCCCTGAGAGAAGCCACAACGGAATCAGGAACAAATTAATGATCGCGTGAAAGGCCTGCGTCGAATCCATCGGCCAGGCAATCGCGAATCCCAGGGCCGTCAAGGCAAAGGAGACCAGCAGGACCACCAACGCCGCCAGCAAAAATACGGAAAAGCCCAAGTGAATGCCGACAAAGGGGGCAAACACCAGAAAAATTAATCCCTGGATTGCGGCGAGAGTAGTTCCGCCTAGCACCTTTCCCAGAACGATCGCCGACCGGGACACCGGGGCTACCAGTACGGAAAGCAAGAACCCTTCCTTCCGGTCTTCGATTACCGACATCATGGTGAAGATCGATGTAAACAACACGATCATGATGAGCGCACCAGGGTAAAAGTAGTCCAGGTAGTGCTGGCTTGTGCCCGAACCGGAAGTAAAAGATTTGCCGAAACCAGAGCCGATCACGATCCAAAAAAGCACGGGAGAGGCGATTACTCCAACCACTCGTGTCCTTTGCCGATAAAACCGTACTACCTCGCGCCACCACAGCGTGAATGCTGGAAGCGCAAGTTCCTGGGAGCCTCGGTTCGGTTGCCCTACAGTCGAGGTCGCTGCCGTCATCGCTTACTCTCTTTTCTGCCGAATGACTCTTGGGTTCCCTCAGTCCAGAATCGATGTCCCGTGCGGCGTATGAAAACGTCCTCTAAGCTGGGCTTGGAAATCGAAACGGAATCGATTTCCCCCGGGAAACTCTGCACTAGATCCAATACGAACCGATGTCCGTGCTCTCTCTCCATGCGGACCTGGGTTTCAAGCACCTGCGTGTCGATCCCAAACTGGGTGCGAATCCTGCCCGCAAGTCTCTCTGGATCTTTGGTCTCCAAAACGATCACATCGCCGCCAATCTCCTGTTTCAGTTCGGCTCGAGTGCCCAGTGCAACCACTCTGCCTTCGTTCAGGATCACGAGCCGGTCGCAACGCTCGGCTTCTTCCATCAAATGCGTCGTCACCAGGGTCGTGACCTTTTCTTCTTCGCGAAGGATGCGCAGGTATTGCCACAAATCGCGCCGCGCCCCCGGATCTAGGCCGGTTGTCGGTTCATCCAGCAACAGCACTTTGGGCCCGTGCAGAAGGCCTTTCGCCAACTCCAGTCGACGTTGCATGCCGCCGGAGAAAGTTTCAGCCTTGTCCTTCGACCGATCGGCTAGGCCAACCCTGTCAAGAATCTCGGCAATGCGCTTCTTGAGTACTGCGCCCCGCAAACCGTAGAGATGTCCCTGGTGCATCAGGTTCTCAGCGGCTGTGAGCTTTAGATCGATGCTCTGGGCCTGGAAAACGACCCCAATCTCGCGCCGCAGTTCATCGGGATCCTGCGCCGGGTTGTGCCCTAGAATGAGCGCGCGCCCGGCTACGGGGACCATGAGCGTCGAAAGAATCCGGAATAGTGTGGTTTTACCGCTGCCGTTTGGCCCGAGAAGCCCAAACAACTCCGCCGGCCGGACGTCAAACGACACTCCGTTCAACGCCGCACGATTCCAATAACGATGCACGATTTCGCGAACCGAAATTGCAGGTGTGAGGTCTTCCGAGGACAGGCTCGGGGAGACAGGCAATACTGGTAAGTTTGAGGTCAAAGACTATTCTACGACGTGTGGCCCATGGGTATGGGCTCGAGCTATACGGCTACGGTTCTGCCTTCCGGAATTTCCCGTTTTTGTGTCACCGCCGCATGTCTCCACACCTGAATCGTGAGCACAGCGGTGATTGCCAAGAGCAGGGCACCGACCGAGGTATGAGCCACGGTTGACACCACCATTGAATTGCTGGCTTCAGTTCCCGGCCAAGCAATCCTCGTCAGAAATGCCATAAAACCAAGTAGCAGTTGAACCACCAAGGTGAACAGCAAGAGCGCAGCCGCCCTCCTGATGGTTCGGACCCGGGGGAAGGTCGTGAGCGCCCGAACTCCAGTCCAGGTAAGGCAGAGCGCGACCGTTACCGAGTTCACCACGTGTGGCCACCAACTCATGCCATGGTGGCGGAACATTCCACCGAACACCAGCTGAACATAGAGAAGGCCCAGCGAATAAGCGCACAAAACCAGCACCTTGGGATGTCCATCATCGACGACCGGCGACGGAACTTCCTCGACCCACTTACGTCCGGTGAACACCGCAATTGCCACAGCGATGCAAAAGAACGTCTGGCCGACTGCCGCGTGTGCCGTGGACACTGCCGGCGGCAGAAAGTTCAGCACCGTAACTCCGCCGAGAATGCCTTGAACGACGATGGTCCCCAGGGCCGCGAACCCCAGGATCTTCATCCAACGCCGGCCATCGACAAAAAGGGTCCAGAATGCAATCAGGGTAGTGAGGATTCCAGTCACCGACGCGATCATCCTATGACTGTGCTCATACACAATCCCGCCTACCCAAGGAGGCAAACGCAAAATATGGCCATAGGAGGTCGGCCAATCCGGCACCGAAAGACCGGCGTCCTCGCTTGTCACCAGGGCACCCGCCACGATGACAACAAAGGTCAGGGAAGCGATGAAGATCGCGATCCGGTGATGCCAAGGATTGTAGAGCGTAGATTCAGACTTCACTAAAACCTCCAGCCAAACCTTTTAGTCTAGCAGAGACAATTTTCGGAGAAGCTCAAGCAGGGAGGATTGCTGGCTGTTCCAACCAAACAAACTATCGGCTCTTATGCGTTTTCTAGAGCCCAGAAGGGGGCAGACCCTCGGCGCGGTGTCCTTATTCCTGCGGCGGTGACGGGAGCGCAATGGCTGCGATTACATTGTCCGCGAATTGCGATGTCCCGGCATTTCCGCCAACATCTTTCGTGAGCTTGTCGCGATCACGATAAACCTTCTCCAATGCGTTGCGGATCATAAGTGCTGCTCCCGGCTGGCCAATGTGTCGCAGCATGAGCAGCGCAGACCGGAGCAGGGCAGTGGGGTTGGCGAGGTTCTTGCCAGCGATGTCCGGAGCTGAACCGTGTACTGCTTCAAAGATTGCGTACTCGTCTCCCAGGTTCGCGCTCGGCACCAGGCCCAGGCCGCCCACGAGCCCGGCACAAAGGTCCGAAATGATATCACCGTACAGGTTCTCCATCACCAGCACATCGTACTGGTACGGATTCATGACCAACTGCATGCACGCGTTGTCGACGATGTGCTCACTGTAGGTAATTTCAGGAAATTCTTTTGCCACTGCGCGAGAACAGCGCAGGAACAGGCCGTCGGAAAGCTTCATGATGTTGGCTTTGTGGACTGCGTGAACTTTCTTGCGCTGATGCTTGCGCGAGTATTCGAAGGCAAAACGCGCGATGCGGGTCGAAGCCTTTTCGGTAATCACCTTCAGGCTTTCGACAACCCCCGGTACGACCTCATGCTCCAGCCCGGAATAGAGGCTTTCCGTGTTCTCGCGCACGATCACCAGGTCCACATCCGGATATCGTGTGGGAATGTGAGGCAGGTTCCGCACCGGACGAAAGTTCGCGTAAAGATTGAACTGCTTGCGCAACTGAACATTGATGCTAGCGAATCCCCCGCCCACCGGAGTCGTAATCGGCCCCTTCAGGGCCACACGCGTGCGCTCTATAGAAGTGGTGAGTTCTTGTGGGATGTATTCCTTGTATTTTTCGTAGGCATCGGCGCCCGCAAGCACGGTTTCCCATTCAAATTTCAAGCCGGTAGCTTCCAGAATGCGAACCACCGCCGCGGTAACTTCTGTGCCGATGCCATCGCCAGGAATGAGAGTAATTTTGTGAGTCATGAAGGTGAACTATTGGACAGAAGGTTGCGTCATTAGACCGGCTTCGCAGCGGTTTTCGCTTGCGGCTCGGATTCTTTGGTCTTGAGCAGATCCTTCAATTCCGTCATAAACTCCTGCACGTCCTTGAAATCAAGGTACACCGAGGCAAATCGCACATATGCAACTTTGTCGTAGCGCCGCAGCCGGTTCATGATCAATTCGCCGACTTCGCTGGTCTTCCTTTCGCGCTCAGGAGATTCGATGATGAATGCTTCCGCCTCATTTACGATCTGCTCCAGTTTGCTGATCGGGACCGGACGCTTCTCGCAGGCTCGCAGCAGTCCGTTGAGAACTTTTTGACGATCAAATTTCTCCCGCCGCCCATCTTTCTTCACCACCATGTAGGGAATCTCGTCGATCCGCTCGTAGGTGGTAAAGCGCTTCTCACACTTCAGGCACTCGCGGCGGCGGCGGATCGAATCGGCTTCCTTGCTCTCGCGCGAATCCACGACCTTGTCGTTGGCGTGGCCGCAAAAAGGACATTTCATGATGATGGGAAACTGAATGCATTGTAGCAGTTAGAAAACAAGTACTCAGCATTCCGTACTCAGGTGGGAATCCCCATTTCAGGCAAGCGTTCGAGAAGACATGGGTGTTGTTGGGATCATGCTGATTGGCGGTTGCTAACTCCGATCACCAGCACCAAGATCTCCGCGCCCAATCATTTATAATCACAAGTTTCACGACAAGCATGTCGCGTTCTTATGAAGGTATCGGATACCTGAAAGGGAGGCGCCTAAGCGTTTGGTCCGCTTCAAGGCGTGTGATCGTGGACGACGATACCACAGTTATTCCTACTGAGGAGAGAAAGGCAATCATGAGCAATATTGCAGAGATTCGTGCACGGCAGGTGTTGGACTCGCGGGGCAACCCGACGGTTGAGGCGGAAGTCTGGTTGCAGGATGGCACCGTCGGCCGGGCCATCGTTCCTAGTGGTGCTTCAACCGGCGAGCACGAGGCGGTTGAGCTTCGCGATGGCGACAAGAGCCAGTACGTTGGCAAAGGCGTTCTTAAAGCTGTGGAGAACGTGAACGGCGAAATCGCCGACGCTCTTGCCAATTTCGACGCCGCCGACCAGCGCACGCTCGATCAGAAGATGATCGAACTCGATGGCACCGAGAACAAAGGCCGTCTCGGAGCAAATGCGATTCTGGCGGTTTCAATGGCTGCCGCGCGCGCCGCGGCAACCTGTTACGAAACCCCTCTCTACCGTTATCTCGGCGGAGCTGGGGCGAACACCCTGCCGACTCCGATGATGAACATCCTCAATGGCGGGGCGCACGCCGACAACAACGTCGATTTCCAGGAATTCATGGTGATGCCCGTCGGTGCTCCCTCATTCTCGGAAGCCCTGCGCTGGGGCGTCGAAGTTTTCCACACGCTCAAGGGCGTGCTGAAGAAGCGGGGCTACAACACCGCCGTCGGGGACGAAGGTGGCTTCGCACCATCGGTCAAGTCGAACGTAGAAGGTATCGAAGTTGTGATCGAGGCCATTCAACAGGCCGGATACAAACCCGGTGAAGAGATTGCCATTGCACTCGATCCCGCAGCCAGCGAGTTCTACCAGGACGGCAAGTACGTCTTCAAGAAGTCTGACAAGTCGTCGAAGAGCTCGGAAGAGATGGTCCGCTTCTGGTCCAAGTGGGTCAACGACTATCCAATCGTCTCCATCGAAGACGGCCTTGCCGAGAACGATTGGGAAGGCTGGTCGCTGCTGACCAAAGAAGTAGGCAACAAGATCCAGTTGGTGGGTGACGACCTGTTCGTGACCAATGTCCAGTTCCTGCAAGAGGGTATCAACAAGGGCGTGGCGAACTCGATTTTGATCAAAGTCAACCAGATCGGCACGGTGAGCGAGACGCTCGACGCGATTGATCTCGCGCGCCGCAACGGTTATACGGCCATCATTTCGCACCGCTCCGGCGAGACCGAAGACACTTTCATCGCCGACCTGGCGGTTGCGACAGGCGTAGGCCAGATTAAAACCGGCTCAGCCTCGCGTACCGACCGCATCGCCAAGTACAACCAGCTGCTGCGGATTGAAGAAGCTCTTTCTGGCGGCGCCCGCTTCCTCGGTTTGAAGGCGTTGAATTACAACGGGTAGGACAGACTACCTGTTCATTGGAGGTGGAAGGTGCGGAGAAACGTTGTTCTCACCGCGATCGTGCTCGCCTTATCGGCTGCGTTCGTGGGTGCGCAGGCTGGTAATCCGAGCGACCAGCTTGAAACACCCCCGCACCTGCACTCCCCGCGGGCAGATCAGGGCCTGAAGTCCTCGGCTGGGAGCGTCTGGAACGGCTCGGCTGAAAGGTCGTAGCCTTCCCGGTTTTAAAATAAAGAATGCTTGCTCTTGATCGCTCGACGCACTCGGCCCCAAGCTCCGAGCTCCGAGCTGAGAGCTAGAAGCTAGGAGCGAAAAAGCTATCTTATGTCCCGTCCTAAACCACTTGTGCTGATCATTCTCGACGGTTGGGGCTACCGTGCCGAAACCAAGGCTAACGCGATCGCGCTTGCCCGCAAGCCCACCTACGATCGCCTGCTTCGCGAGTTCCCGAACACGCTGATCCATACCAGCGGCCCCTTTGTGGGGCTGCCGGAAGGGCAAATGGGCAACAGTGAAGTCGGCCACCTCAATATCGGCGCCGGCCGCGTGGTTCACATGGATTCCACTCGCATCGAGCTGATGATCCAGAATGGCGACTTTCTCCAACACCCCGTTCTGCTTGATGCCATGAAAAACGCGCGCACCCACGGACGCCAACTCCATTTATTTGGCCTGGTCTCCGATGGCGGCGTGCATTCGTATCAAACCCATTTGCATGCGCTCGTGAAGATGGCGAAACAGAACCAGGTCGAGCGCGTATTTGTTCATGCGTTCATGGACGGCCGCGACACCCTGCCCACCAATGGCGCGGGATACCTCGAACAATTGCAGCATGCCCTGCGCGAGTACAACACCGGCCGGATCGCCACCGTGAGTGGGCGTTATTACGCAATGGACCGTGATCGCCGCTGGGAACGCATTGCCAAGGCCTACAACGCCATGGTCTTCGGCGAGGGGGAAGGCGGACGGTACGCGGACGCGGTTCAGGGGATGAAGGAGTCATACAACAAAGGCGTGACCGATGAATTCATCGTGCCATTCGTCTGCAGCGACTCCAAAGGCCAGCCGCTAGGCACCATTCGCGACGAAGACTCCTGCATCTGCTTTAATTTTCGCGCCGATCGCGTTCGCCAGATTACCCGCGCGCTTACCCGCAACAGTAGATTGAACGAGCACGAGGGCCGCGATTTGCAGGGCGCTCAAGACCTCGATGCAACCATTCCGCGCGATCGCGTGCCGAAAAATCTGCACTACGTCTGCATGACGCAATATGACAAGAAGTTCAGCCTTCCCGTCGTGATTCCTCCCGAGTCGCTCGACAACATCCTCGCCAATGTCATGGGCCAGATGAACATGCGCAACCTGCGCGTGGCCGAGACGGAGAAGTACGCACACGTAACGTACTTTTTTAACGGTGGCGTCGAGCAACCGTTTCCGGGAGAGGAGCGTGAGTTGGTAGCTTCTCCGAAAGTTGCCACCTACGATCTCAAGCCGGAAATGAGCGCCGCAGGAATTGCCGACACGGTCGTCAAATTCGTTGAAGACGGCACCTTCGATGTCATCGTCGTGAACTTTGCGAATGCTGATATGGTGGGACACTCCGGCAAGCTCGAGCCAACGGTCAAAGCCGTCGAAACGGTAGATGCTTGTCTTGGCCGCATCGAGCTTGCGGTCCGTTCTAAAGGCGGCGCCATGCTGATCACCGCCGACCACGGGAATGCCGAGATGATGGTCGATCCCGTCACGGGCGGCCCGCACACCTATCACACCACCAACCCTGTTCCGTTCATCGTCATTGCGGAGAACGCGAAACAGTTCAAGCTCAAATCGGATGGCTCCTTGCGAGACATTTCGCCGACGATCCTGGGCATGCTCGGTCTGCCAGAGCCAAAAGAGATGACGGGCTCGGATTTGCGCGTGAAGATGGTATAGGCGTCATAAAATTGCTTTTCGCATGGCCTCGCCTGTGTGTTCTCCGTGGTGAAGGTGGAGCGATGCACTTCCCTGGGATGAACGACGATCGGATCTTATGAAGGTCTTGGTTGCCGCCTACAGTCGAATCGACCTCTGGACTGCTCCGGAGTGGTTTGTCCAGCGCCTAAAAGCCGATTTCCCGCAAGTTCTGGTCACGCAGATTACTTCCGGGGAGCGGCTAGCGAAGGAATTATCGGATGCGACGGTTCTTTTTGGCGGGGCTTTCGGTCCCGAGCACCTACGCGGCGCCTCCCAATTGCTCTGGATCCATTCGTCAGCGGCTGCCGTGCACGACTTACTTTTTCCTGAGCTCGTCAACAGTCAAGTCATCCTGACGAATGCGCGGGAAGTACACGGGACGGTGGTGGCTGAGCAGGTGATGGCCATGATGTTCGCCCTGGCACGTCGCATCCCGGAGTCCGTACGCTTCCAGATAAAGCGCATATGGGGCCAGGCGATCCTCTGGCAGGAGCGCCGAACCCCACAAGAACTCGGAGGTGCCACGCTGGGTCTGGTTGGCCTGGGAAGCATTGGCCGTAACGTCGCGCAGCGTGGCTCGGCATTGGGGATGAAGGTGATCGCCGTCCGCGAACATGCTGATAGGCCGAAGCCGGAAAACGTGGCTGAGGTTTTGCCATCGTCCCGCTTGAACGAGATGCTCGCGCGCAGTAATTACGTTGTGCTATCGCCCCCGGTCATTCCATCGACACGCGGCATGATCGGCCGCGATCAGCTTTCGGCGATGAAGAAGGATGGCTATCTCATCAACGTCGGCCGCGGACCTCTAATCGACGAAGCCGCGCTGATCGAAGCGCTGCGCGAGCATCGTATCGCCGGCGCAGCTCTCGACGTCTTCGATCAGGAGCCATTGCCGCCCGAGTCCCCACTCTGGGATTTAGAGAATGTGCTCATCACTCCCCATACCGGTGGCATGACCGAAAAGATGTGGGAGCGCCACTATGCACTTTTCGCGGACAATCTGCGGCGATTCCTCGCCGGTCAGCCGCTGCTCTGGGTAGTGGACAAGCTGGCGGGATACTGAGCCGAGCGTCGCCCTCGGGGAAACGGAGCTCATCTTTACCTGGGCTACAATCTTGCGAGGAGCCTCTTGTATGTCTGCCGACCTCCTTCCTCCCGCAATGGAATCCATCGAATCTGCCCGGCGCGCCCTTGATCCCGCCGAATGTGTGCTGATCGTCATCGATATTCAGGAGAAGCTTCTGCCGCCGGTTTTCGAAGGTGACCGTCTGGTGAAGAACTCGCAACTGCTGATTCGCGCCGCAGGCATTCTGAATCTCCCAACGCTTGCCACCACGCAATATGCGAAAGGCCTCGGCGAGACCGTCTCCGACGTGAAATCACTTCTGCCGAGCGGTGCCATCGACAAGCAGGTGTTCTCCTGTTTTGGCAGTGACGTGTTCTGTTCGATGCTGAAGCGTCTGCCCGGAAGAAGAAACACCATCCTGCTGTGCGGCATGGAGAGCCACATCTGCGTGGCGCAGACGGCGTTGGCGGCTCTTCGTCAGGGTTACCTGGTGCATGTGGCATCCGATGCGGTCAGTTCGCGCACGGAATGGAACTGGAAGATTGGCCTTGATCGCATGCGCTGCGCGGGAGCAGTGATCTCTTCAACTGAGATGATCCTGTACGAACTTCTGCGCTCCTCGGGAACAGACGAGTTCAAGAAGATTTTGGGGTACCTCAGATAGCAGAACCAATCGCCGGCGCGCGATGCTTCCATCGCGCCGTCTTTTAGAACCCGGCTCAATTGCGTTTCAGAGATTGGGGTAGCGATTGCTCTGGCCGTGCTCCACGTTGTCGGGTTGCTTTGAACGGCGGTTTAGGCGCCAGACTACTCTTTCGCTTTCACCCTGACCACGGTGATCTTCGAAAAACCCTCCTCAAAGGTCGGCGGCTTGAGCTTGGCGGCCATTTGGTGCATCACATCGTCCTCAACCACCCGTTGTCGGCGGGCGTTCCGTTCGAGACAGACTTCGAGCGGCACATCGAAATAGACGGCTTGGGTTTCATAACCGAAATCTTTCGCGAGCTTGATCCAGCTAGCGCGGTCGTGGGGCGTGAGGTTGGTTGCGTCCACGTAATTCAGCGGACGGCGGGCCACCAGCCGCGCGCGCAGCAGGGAACGCAAATTCGAGAAGACGAGATCCTGAAAGCGCTGCTCGGTGGGATCGTCGAATAGCATGGCGCGGATCATGTCGCTTGAAAGCGGATTCAAGTGGTGACGCTTGAACCATGAACTCTTGCCAGATCCCGGCAACCCTATTGCAAGTACAACTGTTCCTTTCGAAGCGCGTGGACGGTGCGCAACCGGAGCAGCTGGTGCAGTCTTCACGGGTGCCGTCGCGGGCAAGCCATCTGCGGCTTCGGTTGGAACCTGCGCCGAATCGGCTGGAACCGCAGCCGGTTTCGGCCCGGAGCGTCTTCGCCCCCGCCCGCCCCGGCGTCGCCGTCTGGGGCGCTTTTCGCCTGGTGTAGTCACCGGGGTCTCCTCCGCCCCTTCCTTCGTAGCTTCCGACTCAACGTCGGCTTGGGGTTCTTCTGCGCGCTGAACATCGTCGTCCCGGCCAGCTTCTTCCCGCCCCGGGGCCGGCGTCGCCTGGGGCTGCTGCTCGGCTTCAAAGTAGGCCGGCTGCAAAGGCGCGGGCTGGCTCGGAGCCGCTTCCTCGGTCTTCTTGCGCCGCTTCAAACGATCTCGCATCCATTTCCGCATGTAGGGCTTGTAACATATTGATGGGCTCCGCGGCAATTGAGAGAGAGTTCACACGATTCCGACTACAGAGTTCCTTCTCCTATCGGTACGACCCTCTCTGCATTTCCTGGTGATCTTTGCGCAACTGCTTTTAAGGGCAGGGTGCGCGCTAGGCGGGTTGCGTGAAGGTATAACCGGCGGAATGCCGTATCCTGTTTCGAGGAACAGCCTAGGGTGATGCCAGTCCCAGCTGAAATTTCCGGCCAGAAATACATCTCGTTGACGACCTTTCGCAAGACTGGAGCGCCCGTTCGAACCCCTCTATGGTTTGCCGAGTCGAACGGCAAGCTCTACGTCATGACCCGGAACGACTCCGGGAAGTACAGGCGAATTCGCAACAACCCGAGAGTTCTGGTGGCCCCATGTACGATGCGCGGCAGCCTCACCGGCCCTGATTTCGAGGCTACGGCTCGCGTTCTCCCGCGCGAACAATGGGCCGCCGCAAAGCGATCGATCGGTCGAAAATACTGGATTGCTCGCCTGCCCTTCTGGAGCAGCAGGAACGAGTACCTCGAAATTGAAGTCGGCAGTTGAAGATGGGCTCCGGTCCCTGGTCGCTTGGGGATAGGTGCGAGAAATGGGTGCTTTGTGCCGGGTTCGAAGGCTTTGAAGCGGAACGGTGAAATCGTAGCCTTAAGCTATTTCCACCAGCGGAATGGCGTCTGCGACACCCTACTCACATTTGCCCCGGCCCTCTGGCGCTGATAACATAGTTTGTTTCCCTCAAATTGCCGCTATTTCGAAGTCATCCACTTCATACGGAGGCTACATGGCTATCAAAGTAGGTATCAATGGGTTTGGACGTATTGGACGCAACGTTCTCCGCGCTTCTCTTAACGATCCCAACCTCGAATTCGTCGCCGTCAATGACCTGACTGACCCCAAGACTCTGGCTCATCTTCTTAAGTACGATTCGGTTCTCGGCAATCTTCCTAACAAAGTTTCAGCCAGTGGCGACTCCATTCAGGTCGACGGCAAAACCATTAAAGTTTTCAAAGAGAAGGACCCAGCGGCACTTCCCTGGGAATCGGTGGGCGCGCAGGTGGTGGTTGAGAGTACGGGGCGATTTACCAACGCCGAAGATGCCAAGAAGCACCTTCGCGGACCGGTGAAGAAGGTCATCATTTCTGCCCCCGCGAAAAACGAAGACGTCACGCTAGTGCTGGGCGTCAATCATGACAAGTACGATGCCTCCAAGCACAACATCATCTCGAACGCATCCTGCACCACGAACTGCTTGGCGCCCATCGTGAAAGTCATTCACGACAATTTCAAGATCGTCAGCGGCACGATGACCACGATCCACTCCTACACGAACGACCAGGTCATCCTCGACTTCCCGCACAAAGATCTTCGCCGTGCCCGCGCCGCCGCGCTTTCGATGATTCCGACTTCGACCGGTGCTGCCAAGGCGCTGAAGTTGGTGATCCCTGACATGGCGGGTAAGCTGGATGGTTTCGCCGTGCGCGTGCCCACCCCGAACGTCTCGGTGGTTGACCTGGTCGCAATCGTCGAGGCCAATGTCACGAAGGAAGAAGTGAATGGAGCGCTCGCCAAGGCAGCGGAAAGCGGTCCATTGAAGGGCTACCTGGGGTTTGAAACCAATGAGTTGGTTTCGTCCGACTTTAAAGGCGATTCGCGCTCCTCGATCGTCGACGCCCCCTCGACGCTCGTGGTCGGCAAGCTGGTGAAGGTCGTCTCCTGGTACGACAACGAGTGGGGCTACTCGTGCCGCGTGCGTGACCTGATCAACTTCATTGGCAGCAAAGGTCTGTAACCCGGTGGTCAGTGGCTAGCGGCTAGTGATCGGAAAGTTTGATTTCTGACCACTCCGATACCCACTGGCCGCTCTCTTCAAAAGAGGCCGATCATGTCGAAATTATCTATTCGCGATCTTCCGCTCAATGATCATCGAGTTTTCATGCGGGTCGACTTCAACGTCCCGCTTGATGACAATGGCCGAGTCACCGACGATACCCGCATCAAAGAAACCCTTTCCACGATCGAATACGCGCTCCGCCACGGAGCTCGCCTGATCCTGGCTTCGCACCTTGGGCGCCCCAAGGGGAAGCCCAATCCGAGAATGAGCCTGAAGCCGGTCGCCGAGCGCTTGCGGATGCTTCTCGACAAGAACCTGGCATCGAGCGAGAACGTGGGTTTCTGTCCAGACTGCGTCGGTGTTGAAGCCGAGGAGATGGCAGGCAAGCTCGAGAAGGGTCAGACGCTCCTGCTCGAGAACCTTCGCTTCCATGCCGAAGAAGAAGCCAATGACGAGAAGTTCTCGAAGCAGCTGGCGAATCTTTGCGACTACTACGTAAACGATGCTTTCGGCACCGCACATCGTGCCCACTCTTCCACCGTGGGGATGACGAGGTTTGTGCAGAAGTCTGCTGCTGGCCTGCTGATGGAGAAGGAACTCGACTATCTCGGCCGGGCCATGCAACACCCGGATACCCCGTTCGTGGCTATCCTCGGCGGAGCCAAGGTCAGCGACAAAATCGCGGTGATCGAGAATCTGCTGAAGAAGGTCAACATTTTGATCATCGGAGGAGCGATGGCCTACACGTTCCTGAAAGCGCAGGGGGTCGAGGTCGGGAAATCGCGGGTCGAGGAAGACAAACTCGACCTCGCGCGTCAAATTCTCGCGGATGCCAAGGCGAAGGGCGTGAAGTTCTTGTTGCCTGTCGATCATGTAGTCGCCGATAAGCTTGACCCTGGCGCAAAGGCGCAAGCTGTTGCCAAAGGCCAGCCCATACCGGACAACTTGATGGGTCTGGACATCGGCCCCGAGTCGGTCGAGCTCTTCTCGGAGGAGATCAGCCGGGCCGCAACCATCGTTTGGAACGGGCCGATGGGAGTATTCGAAATTCCCCAGTTTGCCAAGGGAACCTTTCGGGTAGCTCGTGCCGTGGCTGACAATGCAGGCGCAACCTCGATCATTGGTGGCGGCGATTCGGTCTCGGCGGCGAAGGCGGCGGGAGTGGCAGATAAGATCTCGCACATTTCAACCGGCGGCGGCGCATCGCTCGAGTTCCTCGAGGGCAAAGTGCTTCCCGGTGTAGAGGCACTGACGAACAAGTAGTCGGCTGCTACCGTCCGAGCAAAAGGACCCGTCAGCAACTCATCCGACGATCGTGTTTCACCCCAACCGCAATGATTTTTTTCGACATCGACGGGACCCTGATCGACCACCTCGGCGCTTCCGCCGCCGCGAGCCTGGCCCTTTACGATCAATTTCCCGGGCAGATTCCGTTCAGCCGCGCGGCATTTCCCGCAGCCTGGGAATCCATCATGGACCGCCACTTCGAGCGCTACTGTTCTGGCGAAATCTCGCTCTGGGACCAGCGCCGGGCACGCATTCGGGAATCCTTTGGATGCTCTGATCTGGGGGACGCTGATGCCGACGCAAGATATTACGTTTTCATCCGCGAATACGAGCACCTCACGCGCGCCTATGACGACGCAACCCCATGCCTGACAGAACTGGCCGGGAAAAGACTCGGCATCATCTCTAATGGCGCCCGTGAACAACAACTTGCCAAGCTTCGCCGGGCGGGGCTACTGGAATACTTCGCCGTGATGGTGTTTTCTGAAGACACCGGCTTTGGCAAGCCGCATCCGAGTATCTTTCAGGAAGCTTGCCGCCGCGCCGGCGATGATCCTCGCGGCTGCATTCACATTGGGGATGATCTTACCAATGATATCTATGCGAGTCGCGCACTCGGCATTCGCCCAATTTGGATCGACCGCAATGCAACTGTCAAAAACCGAGTTCCCGCATCCAGAATCACGTCACTCGCGGAACTCGCGAAGCTTTTGGAAGAGAATAATGTTTCTTCCAGCGGTTCCCGTAACTCGTCAGAAACCGGGGCGGCCCATGTTGGAGGAACCCAGGTCTGATCTTTCTGTCGGTGTCTTGGTGGTGATTAACCCGTATCTCTCTGTGGAATTCATAGACAAAGGACTCATCCATGCCTCGTAAGAAAGTGATCGCCGCAAACTGGAAGATGTACAAGACTCCCGAACATACGAAGCAATTTTTTCAGGACTTTCTGCCCCTGGTGAAGGGGCACGATCGCGATGAGATCGTCATCTGCCCCCCTTTCATTGATCTGTACGCGGCCGTTGAAGCGGCGAAGGGCTCGCAGGCTGCCATAGGTGCACAGAACCTGTACTGGAAGGAAGAAGGTGCCTTCACCGGCGAGGTTTCATCCACCCTGCTCGTGGCATCTGGCTGCACGCACGTCATCATCGGCCACTCCGAGCGCCGCCAGTATTTCGGTGAAACCGACGATACCGTCAACCTAAAGCTCAGAGCAGCACTTGAGCATGGTCTCACTCCCATCGCCTGTGTTGGGGAAGTCCTTGAAGAGCGGGAAGCAGGCCTTACCGAAGATGTGTTGCGCCGCCAATGTGTCCGTGCCTTCCATGCGCTCTCCGCAAAAAAAGCGGCAAAGCTAGTGGTTGCCTACGAGCCGGTGTGGGCTATCGGAACAGGGAAGACCGCTACCCCTCAAATGGCAGCGGACGCACACGGAATCATTCGCGCGGAAGCCGCCAAGGCATTCGGCCAGGAGTTGGCCGAGGCGTTGCGCATTCTCTACGGCGGTTCCGTAAAGCCCGATAATGCCAGGGCGCTCATGTCAGAACAGGAGATCGATGGCGCACTGGTGGGCGGCGCCAGTCTGGATCCGAAGTCATTCGCCGCAATTGTGAAGTACTGAGGACTGCGCGCCGGGCGGGTGACGGCGGTTTCAACCGAGGAGGGCAGCTGATTCCTTGGCGTACTCGATCAGCGGCATGCCGAAGAAATCGGAAATCTTTCCGGTACGGAGGAATCCGTTTCGCTCATAGAAGCGCGTTGCCTGGATTAAGGGTTCGGTAGTATCCAAGGTAATTCGCTCGCAGCCCGTTCTCCTCAATTCGGTCTCTGCACAATCCAACAATTGCTTCGCAATGCCGCGTCCCTGCCAGTTCGGTAAAACGGCCATCCCGCGAAGATGTCCCTCTGCTGGGCTCAACAGGCTGCAGGCAACGGTTCCAACCGTCTGTCCTGAGCTGATTTCAGCAACGAACACGGACATGGTTCTCAGCCGTGTCCTCAGCAGTTGAGGGGTGAGCACCGTGTCCTCGAAGGCGCACGGTGTATAGAGATGCAGATATGGCGCGAAGGCCATCCGAAGGCATTGAAGTATGCCTTCCTCGTCAAGCGCCGTGGCTCTTCTGATGTCTACGGATGGAATAGCCGGTGTGGGCACAAGCTCATCTCAGCCACTGTTCTAACTCAACGCTCTTGTCGGTTTTCTCGTCGCGGTACTTGACGATCACCGGCGTGTATAGCGAAATCCCCCAATCAGCAGCTGGGCCGGTCCGAACCGCACGCGAACCAGGGACCACGACTGCGCCCTCCGGCACCTCGAGCGGCTCATTCTGGTTCCCTCGATATGTCTTGCCCCGCACCAGGTCATAGAGTGGCGTCGATCGGGTAAGGATCGTTCCTGCCCCAAGTACCGCGCCCGCTCGAACCAGAGTTCCCTCATACACGCCGCAGTTTCCGCCGACAAGAACGTCGTCTTCAATGATTACGGGTGCCGAGTTCACCGGTTCTAGAACCCCACCAATTTGGGCCGCGGCGCTCACATGCACGCGCTTGCCTATCTGCGCACACGACCCGACGAGCGCGTGGGAATCGATCATCGTTCCTTCGTCCACATACGCACCCACATTTATGTACATGGGCGGCATGCAGATAACCGAAGCCGCTACATAGGCTCCCATCCGTACCGAGGATCCGCCCGGCACCACCCGCACCCGGTCCGCAGGCGCGAACTTCCGGGCGGGGAAGGTGTCTTTGTCCACAAATGAGAGGCAGTCGTTCGCCCCCATTTGAACCAGCGTGCCCAGCCGGAACCCAAGCAGGATGCCTTCCTTGACCCAGACATTTACCGCCCAGCTACCATTCTTCTTTTCTGCTGCACGGATCTCACCCCGCGTCAGGGCAGCGCAAAACTCCTCGAAGGTGGGGCGAGCGTCCCTGTCGTCTGACTCGGCTGGGAGTCTCGCAAGTCGTTCAATTTCTGCGCGTAGTTTATCCATGGGAAGAAAAGTATATTCGAAGGACCAGGCCAGCAGCTTTTCTGACGTACTTACTTCAGATCCGGACAAACCTGACCTAGCCAAAAGATTGTGCGTTTTCTCGGCATCTTCATAGGGCTTTAACAGCATCTTAACTCGGCTTAAATACGCTCAGGGGGCATCGGTATGGATCAAGGCTCGGGGGCTGGACGCTCGACTCCAGTCGCGATTACCTCTTCAGTCAAATCAGTCATTCCTAACCCACCAACGAAACTTAAAGTGCAGGCCCACCCTGAGGTCTCCACGCGCAGGCCCCCGGATTATCGTGTGGCTGATCTGTTTGGCCGATGTTTTCTTCGGGTCTGCTACTGGGTCGATGTGTTTTCCTCGATGGCGCGACGGGGGGAACCGCTGGCTTTCGTGCCGTTTCCCCAGCGAGCAGTTGCCTTAGCGGCGGCGGATCCGGCCAAACCAGCCGCGAGTGCGGCACCGGCGACGCCGATCGCCGACGCCTAAATACACTTGCACTCGCTGCGGATAAGCACGCTCGGCAAGGTTTGTGTCACCTGGCGCGCTTCTGCCAGCGACGCGTAAGGGCCGTGCCACCGGGCATGATTGGCGGAATGCCCCGATGGGCGCGCCTTTCCGCTATTGCATTGTCCGCAATTTCCCCGGTGAAGCACCGCTTTGTGCGGTCCCGCGGCCCAGTTCTCATAAACGAAGAAGGCTGGAGCGTTGGGAACCGTAGCTGCGGCGGCCTTTGCCACCAGTCCCAGTTCCGTAGCAATCCGCTGCAGCTTCGATCTTGTATCGCGCCGAACCGGAATCATTGGCAGCCGGTATGTCTCCTCAATTCTTCCCATCATGGCCAACATCGCCTTTACCGGCATGGGGCTCGACTCGATGAAATTTGCCTGCATCAGAGGCAGGTATTTGCGAAACACCTGGCGTGCCGTATCCCACTGATTGCCCAGCGCGGCTTGAACGATCGCCGTCATCTCGGCCGGGATCTCGTTTGAGGCAACCGAAATCAATCCCATGCCTCCCAGGGATATGACCGGCAGCACGGTAGCATCGTCTCCCGATAGAACGGCGAAATCCGGGCGGACGGCCGCGCAGATTTCAGCCACTTGCGTCAGATTGCCGCTGGCTTCCTTCACGCCTGCGATATTGGGGATCTCTGAGAGGCGTGCGACCGTGCTCGCCTCTAAGTTCGCCCCGGTACGTCCGGGTACGTTATAGAGAAGGACAGGCTTGCCGACGGCCTCGGCAATCGCCTTGAAGTGCTGATATTGCCCTTCCTGCGTCGGTTTGTTGTAGTAGGGAGACGCCGTGAGGATCCCGGTCACGCCCTCCCGGGAATTGAGATCCTGCGCTTTGGCCACGGCATCCTTGGTGTTGTTCGAGGTGGCTCCCGCCACGATCGGTACTCGCCCGGCAGCGACCTCAATGGTCAAATCGATCACGCGCAGCCACTCGTCGTGGGTGAGGGTGGGCGTCTCGCCGGTGGTGCCGCACGGAACCAGAAAGTCAATTCCAGCTTCAATCTGCCAGGCAACTAAGTTCCGCAACGCCGTTTCATCGAGCGAGCCGTCCTGATGGAACGGCGTAACCAGTGCTGTGCCGCATCCGCGAAATTGCATGTAGATAAGATAACGCTAGCAAGCATCGCGGGGCAAAAGATCGGGTGGCTGAATCAACGCGGATCCTTCTACGTGTTCAATCTGGCAAGGGCCGCGCTCTCGGGCCTCTCGACCATAAACGGGCCCGGAGCTATTCAGGGATTCCACGCCAGAATGCACTCAGCCTGGTCACGGTTTGGCGTCTGGAAAGGCAACAAATTCAGTGTTCACATCTCCCGCGGGCGAGATGGTGTGCATGGCAAATCCCAGCTCTCCCCCCCACGGCAGCCAGCTGGTTGAGGGGGCGACATGCCAGGTGATTCCTTCGCGATCGAAAACCCGGCCGTTATGCCAGTGCCCAACCAGCATGTGTTTGATTCCCAACTGATGCAGCAGCTTCATCTCCTTCGAACGATATGGGTCGCTTACCACCCAATAGGGCTTGGGATCGGGGAAGTGGTCGTCATGAAATACCGGTATGTGCTGGACTCCGATAATCGTGTGGTGTCCTTTCCCTTCCAAACCCTCTTCATGTTTAAGGTTCGCCAGCCATGCGAGCATTTCCTCCGACTCGTTCGCCGTCTCCGCCGGCAGGGGGGCTGGCTCTTTTGCGCCATAGACGTCATAGTTGCCGAGCAACTGTGAATTGATGACAACGAAGGTAATGTCTTTCACGCGAAAGGTGTAGTAGTCCTTCCCGAAAACACTGCGGTAGCGCTCTACGTCCGAGCTGTGAACATCGTGATTTCCTGGAGCATAGTAGAGCGGAGACTTTAGTCCTTTCAGAATGTTTTTGGCTTCATCCCACGCCTTGGGGTTTTCGCCTATGTCTCCAGAAAGAACGACTGCGTCGGGGTGGCGCTCGTTGATCATCTTTACGGCTGTCCGCAAATTGTCCGCGGCATGAGGGGCGTGCTTATCGCCAAGGTGGGTGTCGCTGATTTGAGCAATTGTTACCTGCGCGAATACCTTGGGACCGGGTACAAAGGCGAGCAAGAGAACTGCTACCAGACCTGGCAACGAGGTCTTAGCGAAATGTATTGGCTGCATGAACAGTCTAGAAGCAGGAAAATACAGTCAGGTTGTTTAGAGCAGGAGAGAATATCTCAGGGCTGGTGCCGACAACAGGCCAGGATAGGGAGCGGTGGACGGAACGCGCAAGCCCGCCGGTTCTGAAGTTCACCGCTCCATGTGCGCTCGTGCCGCTATTTCTGCGGAGGAGTGGCCTGCGGGGGATTACTGGGAGGAGCGGACTGTTGTTGCGGCGGCGGCGCCGACCCCTGTCCCCCCTGCTGCTGGTCTCGCATTCTTTGCTGGATCGCGGCTAGCTTCTGCAGTTGTTCCGGCGTCAAAATCGCCTTGATTTTCGGACTGCCTTCCTGCCGAATCTGCAGCACCTTCTGTTGCTTTTGGTCCATCGACAGCGACGTATCGTTCCGTATTGCCGAGATCTGCTTGTTTTCGTCGTCTACCACTTCGGCGATCTTTTGTTTTTGGTCCGGAGTCAGCTGGAGTTCGTCTTCTACCGTTCTTTGCCCGCTCTGGGCTGAATTCGCGGAACCGGCGCTCGAGGTCCCTTGATTGGGGGAAGGAGTGGTGCTCTGCGCCCCCGGAGTGCTTTGCGTCCCGGAATTCGGGGAGGATGGCGACGCGCTCGGCGGTTGAGTTCCCGGCGACGACTGAGTTTGAGAGTCCGGTGTCGACGGACTCGCGGCTGTGCCTTGAGCTCCGGCCAGGTTGGTCACTGCCAAAGTCAAGCACAGGATGAAGACTGAAAGCAGCAGATTACGATATCGCATGGTGGCTCCTTTAGACGACGAGTAGGCGGGCTCATTGCCCCACACGCGGTGTGACAAGCATCTTCAGATGGCGGCTATCTGCCTGAGGTTGGACTCCAAAAGGGCGTAAAAAAGGGAGAAATCAGCTACTCGGGATGCTCTCGGGAGCTTACTTCAGCCGTTCTGTAACCTTTTTGCATTATTGCTGCCTGGGCACACTATTCATAGAGTCCTAAGTACTCGGGGTTGAACTTTCTTGTCCTGTTGCGAAGCTGCTGCAGCTTCACCCCTGACCATTTCCCTGGATTTGGAGGCGTTGTGCAACGGAAGCTCTCGTTTCTATGTTTGACCAGCGTATTTGCCGTGTGTGCTGCCGCCCAAAGTAATCTGGCGGTTCTTGGTGGCAGGGTTACCGATCCCCAATCCCATGCAGTCGCGAGCGCGGCCATCGTCCTGGTGTCCAAGAGCACCGGGGCCGTTCGTAAAGTCGAGACCAACGATCTGGGAATCTATGAGGTCCCAGGCCTCCAACCCGGCGACTACGAGCTTGGGATCAGCGCCTCCGGATTTGCTTCCCAGCGCAAAGACCTTCGTCTGGAAGTTGCCCAACGCCTCGTGATCGATCTTGAACTGGGAGTCGAGACACACAAAGAGACGGTAGAAATCAGGGATGTTCCAGAGGTTCTCCACAGCAATGAAGCCTCCATCGGAGAAGTCGTCGAGCCGACCGCGATTGAAAATCTTCCCCTGAATGGGCGCATGCTTGTTGATCTTGTACTCACGGTGCCCGGCGCTCACGTGAGCCATGGCGCACAAACCGGTCAAATGAATCCTTTGTACTGGCGGCCCGGACAGCGCTCTGCTGTCAGCGTCGGCGGTAGCCGTCCGAATGGCAACTACTTTCTCCTGGATGGAACCACCAACACCGATCCAACCTTCAATACTCAAAATCTAAGCCCCTCGCCCGATGCTGTCCGAGAGTTCAAGGTGCAGACCGGCAGCTATTCGGCGGAGATGGGCGGAGCGGGCGGTGGCCAGATCAACATCGTCACCCGCAGTGGGACCAACCAGTATCACGGAACCGTATACGAGTTTTTGCGCAACGGATTGATGGACGCGACCTCCTTCAGCTCCATGGGAAACAATCACCTGGTGCAGAACGACTTCGGTGCGTCTTTCGGTGGGCCCATCGTCAAGAATAAGACCTTCTTCTTCGTGAACTATGAAGGCTTTCGCCACGCCATGACCCACACCATGATCGACACCGTTCCCACCTTGGCGGAGATCAATGGCGACTTCAGCATGGCCGGGCCGAACATGACTCCGGTCCACATCTTCGATCCTGCCAATGGGCGCACCGAATTTCAGTACAACGGCATGATGGATGTGATCGATCCAGCACGCATCAATCCTGCCGTACAGCAATTCTTGCTGCAGTACGTTCCCCGCCCCAACGCGGGAACGGGCATGGGCATGACGACCATGGCCTGCGGCTCCGCAATGATGGGCACGCCCATGCCAGGTGCCGGTGCAGATTGCAACAACTATGTCGATGCTCGAAATGCTCTCATGAGCAATGATCAGGGAACCGTGCGCGTCGATCAGATGCTCTCGAACGGCGACAGCATCGCCGCCAGGTACTCTCTTAGCGCGGAACGTGGATTCTTCCCCGGTGAAATGCCCCCAGGTGGAGTCGGCAGCCTGCTCCCCGGGTTCGGTTCGTTCAGCGACAACTTTTCGCAGCAGGGAAACATTTCCTGGAACAAGATCATTAGCCCAACCAAGGTGAATACTGCGGCGATCACGTTCTCCCGTCTCGCCATGCACCGGTATGAGGAGAACGCCTACGCAAACGATATCGTGACTCAACTCGGAATTCAGGGTATCGGCTTCGGCGGCAACGGTGCTTATGGCGCACCCTATTTCAACGTGCAGGGCTACTCGCCCATGGGCGATAACTTCTCGGCAACGCCCATGAAGGCCTGGGACACCGTCATCGAAGGCCGCGACACCCTCAGTCTGCAAGAGGGACGTCACAGCCTGAAATTCGGTGTTGCCTACACCAGGTACATCTGGCCGATGTGGGGATTTTTCCAGAACCGCGGCTACTACCAGTTCACCAACGGCTACACAACCCAGACGGGCGCAAATGACGGGACGGGTTCGGCGCTTGCTTCTTTCCTGCTCGGGCTGCCTGCCGTGAAACAGCGCCAGGCCGGGATTCCCCAGATGCAGTTGCGCCAGTGGTATGCCTCCGGTTTCGCGCAGGACAGTTTCCGCTTAACCCGTTCCACAACGCTCGAGGCGGGCCTGCGTTATGAATACATGGACCCGCTTGTAGATATCAGCTACACCAACACCAACCTGGTTTTCCCCAATGGCACCGGCGCCGCGCCGCAGGTGTTTGTGGGCGGAGAGAACGGCTATCCCCGGGGCCTGCGTTATCCGAATACGCACAACCTCGCTCCCCGGTTCGGATTATCCCAATCCTTGCCTCACGGTCTGGTATTTCATTCCGCATTCGGTATCTTCTACACGCCTGTCGACATGAACACCTGGTGCAACCAACGGCACAATGTCCCCTACGTTTTTCCCGAGACGCAGCAGGCCAACAACTTCACTCCACCCGCGGCTCTCTATAACACCCAGCTGAACTTTGGACAGCCCGTGCTCGGTTTGACCACCGTGAGCTTCACGGGTATGGACCCGCATGCCCCGGCGCAGTACATCGAGCAGTGGAGCACATCGGTCGAAAAAAGCCTGGGATCAGCCACCACGCTTGAGATCGGTTATCTCGGATCGCACGGCTTGCACCTGCAGCGCGCCCACCTGATCAATAACGCGCCCCCGGGACCAGGAGCCATCGGCCCGCGGCGCCCCTATCCCATCATCTCGTTTGTACCGGGCACCTCATTGCCGGCTGGGGTGACCTACACTGCGCCCGCTGCTGGCTGTCCCTCGGGACAGATGTGTTTCCCGGTCAGTACCATCAACCTGTTGGAGAACACGGCTCAGAGCTGGTATGACGCCGGCTACCTCAACGTTCGCCGCCGTTATCAGCACGGCTTCACGGTGCTTGCGAACTACACCTGGTCGAAGAACCTGAGCGACGCTCCCGATTTCCGCTCGCCTATGTTTGAGTCGGCAATTCCTCAGAACAACAACAATCTGGGCGCGGAAAAGGGCCCCAGTTGTGATGTGCGTCATCGCTTCGCCGTGAGTGCCGTTTACGACGTCCCTGGCATGAAGAACCTCGGCTGGGCCAATGCAGCCACCAAGAACTGGCAGCTCTCGACCGTGTATCAGGTGCAGACCGGCTTCCCGTTCACGATCTCTGTTTTCGGCGATACGGCGAACACCGGCACGGCATTGGGTGAGAATCCAGATCGTGCCAACTACACCGGCCAGCCCATCTTCGGCTCCGGCACCCAGACGGCGAATCAGTGGTTTAATCGGGCCGCCTTCGCCACTCCGGCGGCCTTTACGTTTGGCGATGTGGGACGCAATTCGGTTTATGGGCCTGGGCTGCAGACGCTCGATTTCGCGCTGGCGCGTGATTTCGCCATTACCGAGCACACCCGATTTCAGTTCCGCGGGGAATTCTTCAACGCACTCAACCATACGAACCTGGGCACCCCGGACCGCTTCGTGAATACGCCCCAATTCGGCACTATCACCGAATCCACCACGCCAGGCCGCGAGATCCAGTTGAGCGCGCGGTTGTCCTTCTAGTTTGAGTTTGATCAGAGTACAGCTGACGATGAAAGGAACAGAAATGAAGGTACCCAACTTTACGAAGATTGCTGTTCCGTTGGTTCTAGCCGCGGCCGTTTTCGCGGTCGACAATGCTGGGCAATCGGCCACCGTGAAAGGTTACGTTCTCGATTCGGCCTGTGCCTTCACCAAGGGCTTGAAGAAGCCCGTAAGCCCCGAGTGCGCTGTGGCCTGCGCCAAGGCGGGGTCGAGCCTTGTGATCCTGGCGCCTAACGGAATGATCTATTGGCCAATCGCCGATACCACGCCGTCAAGCGGCCAGAACGACAAACTGCTTGCCTACGCAGGTAAGCAGGTCACGGTCCGCGGTAAAGTTTTTACCCGCGGTGGATCCAAGGCCATCGTGATCAGTAAAATTGAGTAGCCATACCAGGTTGCGGCTTGCGCAGCGGCGGTTGATAATTTCTAAGCTCCTCGGCGCGGGAAATTATCCATGCCAAGATCGAGTGTTGTATGCACGACGAAACGGAAACAATCATGAGTACTCCTGCCATCCCCGTCCCTTCCAAGCCCAAACGCCGCTGGCTTAGGATCACGGCACGCGTTCTAGTTGTCGTATTCGTCCTGTGGCTCGGCTTTGTTGGCTTCATGTGGCGCATCATGCACCGCACCCCAGAGCAATTTGGTCGCGTGATGATGCACTTGCCCTGGGAAGTCTTCCTGATTTGTCCCTTCGAGACCATGTGGACCCAGGCACGGGCCGGCCATGTAAATGTGGGCGACACGGCGCCTGACTTTACGCTCGCCAAAGTGGACAAGTCTGGCACCGTTCACCTGGGGGAACTGAACCAGACGCGCCCCGTGGTGCTGGTCTTCGGCAGTTACACTTGACCCCCCTTCCGGCGGGAGGTTCCCGCCCTCAACAAGCTCTATGACCAGTATCAGGACAAGGTGAACTTCCTGGTCGTCTACATCACCGAAGCGCACCCATCAGACGTGTGGCAGATGCAAAGCAACCTTAAGGACAAAGTTGTATTTGCCAGCCCGAAGAATGAGGAAGAGCGTGCATTCGTCGCCGGCGCCTGCGTACGCAAACTGGGAATTAAGTACCCGGCGGTCCTCGACGAGTTTGGGAACTCAACCGAGCAAGCCTATACGGGATGGCCGGACCGTATTTACCTGCTCGAGCCCGGTGGTCGTGTTGCCTACAAGAGCAAGCCCGGGCCGTTCGGCTTCAGCGGCGACCAACTCGGCAAGGAACTGGTTAAAGTTACGGCAAAGCTTTCCGCGAAAGCATACTGAGGACGGCACGGACCTCGGCCCGAATGGCGCACAGGGAAGTTCTGGGGAGACCATAACCCCGAACCGGCCGCCACTTTTGAAAGCGGGAGCTCGCGGCAGAAGTTGCTCTTAGGGGAATGTCAGCTGCTGTTCTCCTGCTCGCAGGGGAGTCTCCTTTCCATTCCAACTTATTTTCCCCACCATTCCCTCGGGTAAGCTGATGTCTGCTTCGAGACCTTTCTCCCTCCGCCTGTACTCCACCCGGAGCTCTCCTTTAGGCAGCGGTACGACTACCCTCACATGCTTCAGATCACCCAAATGGGGCTCGATTGCCACCGTCTGAAATTCTGCTGAGCCAGGTCGGATTCCGGCAACAATCGTCAGCAAGTCAAAGTTCGGATGCGCACTCCAAGCATGGGAGTCGGAGCGTGTCGGCTCGGGAGACTCCGCCCAAGTGGTCAGTCCGAGATCGAGCATCTGCTTCCAGGGTCCAAGCAAATTCAAATACTGATCTCCTAAGCCTGCGTGCTCGACAGCTCGCGCAAGATAAAACCGAAAGTAGTAGGTGGCTCTCGTCATCGGGGGGAGGGAAGTTGAGCTCGCCCCATTGGGCGCCGCAGCTTTCTGATCACTGACGGAAAGAACTTTGGCGAGCACCTCTCGTTGCTGACCACTGGGAATCACGTCCAACCAAATTCCCAGGATGTTTGCGTGCTGGCTGAAATGCTTTTGGGTGGGCGTATCAGCCAACAGCCCGTATTGTTGGTTCCAGCAACGCGAGTAAACACCTTTGGCCGCGCGCTCTGCGGCCTCTCGGTACAGGTCGGCGTAGTGCGAATCCCCCAGGGAGGTTTCTAGCTCCTCTGCATACCGCAGGGCTTCGATGAACTGTAGGGTGATCACCGATGACCCACCGTCATCTTCCTGGAGGGGGCGGCCAAAGTCAAAGTCCTGGCCCCAATCGACGAATGGCCACCACGGAATCCTCTCAAGCAGTCCATCTGGTCTCTGCCGCTCGAGGTACCAATTAAGAACCGCTCTAGTGCCCAGCAATTGTGAGCGCACGAAGTCCCGATCATTGCGATACATCCAGAAGTCGTGCAGCATTCCTACCCACAACAACGAAAATGTTGGAATGATTTGCGTGAGCGAGGAAGGATACCGGCTTTGGGTCAGGCCCTCTGGAATCCGCGAATAGTTGAAGGCGTTGATTGCCTGACGCCCCAGCCTGTCATCCCCCGCCACGGTATATGAAATCAGCGCCTGGATGCGCGTGTCGCCCACATACTGCAGCCGCTCCCAGTAGGGTGTATCCATATAGGTGTCGTGCGCGTCGAGCCTCGCCGTGCGCCAACCAACCTGCCAAATGCGATCGAGCACGGGATCATCGGCCTCAAAGCGGGCGCGTTCAACGAACGGATAAGCGGTGAAAAAGGCCCGCAGTTGTCGAATGGTGATTGGCTGATCTTTCGTCTCGATGTCCAGCTCGAGATACCGCCATGTCCGCCATGCGAGTGGCCTGAACTCAATTCCGGATTGTCCCCCCGAAAAGAACTCATCGGTCACGCCCACGATGTGCTTGCCTTCGGTTTGGTTGCGATTTCCCTTTTCCCCCTCCGCATTTACCAGCGCTTCCGCGTAGGTGATGCGCAGTTTCGCGCCTAGGCCGCCCGCAACCGCCAACGATGGATACGCTGTCGTGAGGGATCCGTAGTCGAGCAGAAGACTCGCTTTGCTATGAGCCTGGACTATGAACTGCGGGGGAGAGAGTCCAACAAGTCCATCGATCCCGCTGGCATGTACGACCCGCCCTGGCTTGATCTCCGAATACTCCATCGGCGGAAGTGGGTCGGCCTCGAGTTGCCAATTGTTCGGCGCATCGGTTTCCTCGCGCAACGCACCTCGTCCGAGGGAAATTGGTCGCACCCACCGGGTGCGGGATTTCGCCGGGTCCTGCCAGTCCCAATCAAAGACTCTGCCATCCAGCCTCTCCGCCGGTTCGGCAGCGTAGTAACCAGGGACCTTCGGTCTGAGGGTTTCGACACCCTTCTCCAGTTCGACTTCCCAACTGAGATTCGTATCGGCGAGGCGCTCCGCCTCCCCAGAGCCGTGCACCAGAAAACCAATCCGGTCAGTGATCTGTGCAATCGCGGCATTTGTGCCAAAGTTCCACACGCTCGCTGCAAGCACATTGCTGCCGGCGTGTAGCACGCCTGCGATGTCGTAGGTTTGATATCGCCAATGATGCAAGTCGCTGCGACTCGGGCCATTGCCCACGCGCTGCTGGTTTACATAAAAGACGAACTGATTGTCTGCGCTGATGTGAATGAGGAAATGTTCCGGCTTTGCGGCGATCTGCACGACTTTGCGGAAGTGCAACACAGCCTGGTCACGCTTGGGAACATCCGGCGCAGTGATCCATTGTGCAGACCACCTCCGTCCAGGAGGTTCAGCCAAACCGAGGAGGGGAACGAGCAGAGACAATGCGAGGCATGCAAATCGGGTTCGCATAGGCCGCTACATCTTAGACCAATGAGAACCGGGAGAACAGGAACGATGGGGGAGCCGGTGTCCTCTCCAAACGCTCTGGCTTGGGCTCGTTGTGACCTTTTCACTTTAAGGCGTTCTGCTCAAAATCCCGGTGCCTTTTCCAGATGGTTATCGCAGGTCCCACTGGTGGGCTGGGCGGGAAGCGGAGGCGGTGTGAGAAGCCGCGGTCCGGCAGAAAAATCGAAGAACTCCATCATGTTGTCGGCGCTCGCGTCGCGCGCCGTCAGGTGCGGAACATTAAAGGTGTCTTCAATGAGGCGCAAGATTGACGTGTAGTCGCGCGTCGTATGCGACACGAAATTCGGCCTGGCCCAGGGCGACACCACGATGATGGGCAATCGGAACCCGGTTTGGTTGAAATCGCCCGGCTTGTCGGTAGGCCTGAGGATGGGAGCGATATTATCCGGTTTTACCTCGCGCGCTGGACGCACATGGTCGTACAATCCCCCGCCCTCGTCATAGGTGAAGATGAGCGCCGAGGTCGGCCAGGAGGGACTGTTGATAAGAGTATTGATGAAACCGGCTGCCCTGGCTGCTCCGTTCTGAACATTGGCCCCGGGATGCTCGTCGAATCCGGAGACCCCGGCACGCTCGATAAAAATCACCGATGGTAGCGTGGCCGGATTCTGCACATCGCTCGCCCAGTTGCTGACCGATACAACGTTCGCCGCGTCGCGCTTGTAGGTGGAAAACTGCTGGATCAGAGCCGATGTTGGCCCGTCCTGATAGTAGTATCGCCAGCTCACACCTGCCTGATCGAGACGGTCGAAAATTGTTGGTTGCGTGAACCCCCCGGATGGGGGATTCACCGGCGCCGTGTTACCCCATGAGGTTGCCGTAAACAGGTAGTACCGGTTCGGGACCGTGTTGCTCAGCAGAGGCGAAAAGAAACGGTCGCTCGTCGCAAACCGGGCCGCCAGTTCGTAATAATAAGGGAGATCCGTCTGGTCATAGAAGCCCATAGCCCGGGTTCCCGTCGGATCGATGGTTGAAGGCACCGAAGTCGTGGTCTTCATGAAGCTGTCCATCAATCCCCCATTTACATCCACGTGGCTCTCATTCCAGGACGGGCTTAAATTCTCCGTGCAAACCGTCTGGTAATGAAAGGGATGGACGATCTGCCCCTGCGTATTGGGAAGCCCCGCGTTCAGATCAATTCCATCCACGTCGTTCGGGAGCCCCAGGGATGCCTTGTAGGGACCCAACATTCCGAAGTAGTTATCGAACGAACGATTCTCCTGCACGAAGAAAACAACGTGCTTCAGATTTGCCAAACCCTGCGAGGCCGCGGTGACCGTAATATTGAAGCGTTGCTTGAACAATGCGCCCGTACTGTCTTGCGCCTGCACTGCGACAAAGTGATTTCCCAAGCTGAGGTTGCTGACATAGAGGTCCAGAATTGCGGAATTCGAAATCCCGGATTTGCCCACGCCATCAATGAACAGAGTCATCGATTTCACCGGATTGGTGTCGTTTGCGGCCGCCACCACGTGAAACGGCTGGCTCACGATCGAACCTGGCGCGAGCGAGCAGATGGTTAGGGTTTGGTTCGCGGGATTGAGTGCGCAGGGCGGCTGCATCGCCACCGGAACGTTGGTTTTGAAAGTCGCTCCCGTAGAATCCCAGGCCTGAACCGTAATCAGGTGATTGCCGACCGGAAGATTCACAAAAGCATTAATCGAGTTCGCCTTCACCGAGGTGTAAAGCTTGTTGTCCAGATAGATCTGCACCGCCGTTACGGCGTTGCTGTCTGTGGTTCCCGCCACCACATTGACAGGACTCTGAACCAGGGCGTTTTGGATTGGGTTACACACCGTCACTGAAGGATTCTGGGTGTTGAGCGGGCAGGGCGGCGAAGTTTGCGCCTTTGCCGGCGAGCTTATAGATAACCCGGCGAGAAGGGAAGCGGCGTAGAAGAAACTCTCAGGAGAGCGCATCAAAGAAATCTCAAGTGGCAAGTGCCTACCACTTAAAGAGGAGCAGTTCTCCTTTCAGGTTGCCTGGACTAGCGCCAATCGCCCTGATTTCAGGAAACAGGGAGGATTCCCCGGCGGAGCGGGAAAAAAAGAGAAGCCGGCAACAGGGCTTTCTGCCGCCGGCTGAATAGGGTTGCCGGCCCCTTCAGCTTTCGAAGGGGCAGGGTGCAAGCAATCAGAACCTGAACTGCGGACCGAACGTCACCCGAAGATTATTGTGGGTGCCGTTGGCAAAATACATTGTGTCTCCCACCTCGACTCGCAAACCGAACGGTCCCCAGAACCCCTCAAGACCGGCTCCTGGGTATACGGCGAAATGGGTTCCACTACCGCCGACGCTGGAAATCGCATTGCCTACGGTTCCAGGCGTTACGGCGCCGCCTTCGGTGAAATTGATGAATCCAAGCTTCCCGGTCACGAAGAACTTGAATGGACCGGGCGTTTGAAACTTAGGTCCAAATAATCCCGTCAACGGCCGCAACCGCGTGGTCGTGAATGACGTGGTTCCACCGTTATTGGTGATGGTTGTAAAGTTGCGCTCGAAGTCGTAGTTCATCTCGCCTTCAAGCTGCAGGATGCGATTGGCATTGAATCCTGCGCGGGCGCCAAAGCCGACAAAATTGGTCGTGCTGGAGCTCGAATTGGGTGCGAAACGGAAGTAATCGGCAAAAATTCCCACCGATCCGTGGTTGTAGTCCGCGGTGCCTTCCTGCGCCATTGTCAGTGACGGGACAGCCAAAAAGGCCAAAACTGTCGCTAACCAAAATACGCGTTTCATGGATACCTCTTCCTTCCTCCTCAGAATCTCGTGCCACCTGCACACTCCCTGGAAAGCAGCACCCGTTCAGGGCAGCAGGCGAAAATTTGGATGCGCCCCCCCGGGGTGCCGGTTGGGTCGGTTAAAGGGGCTTAACCCTTAGGTTTTTCAATGTATTGGCTGAGGTGAACCCATTAGGAGGGAGTATCAGGTACCCCCTGAAGAGGGGGCCCCACATCGTCGGTTCTCGATACAGATCTGGTCAATGGCGCAGCTTGATTTGCGTGCGCCATTCCAGGATATTGCCGGGGGGACCCTACCGGCTGTTTGCCGTACTAGCGTCGCCCGAGGATGTGTTTGGAGTCATCGATACCACGAGGTATTCGCGTTCTTTGTCATCCGCGTCTTCAACGCGCAGCTTCATCATGTCCTTCTCGATCCGGAACTGCGCTTTCTCGCCGATCGGCAACAGCGTGGGGTGCTTATCATCCTTCGGCCGGATGTGATAGACAACCTGCGAAGTTTCCAGAACGTATTCCTGGCACAGCACTTCTTTGGTTTTCATATGTGCGGAATCGGTGCCGAGCATTTCCCCAGCGAGGCTTTTCCCGTTCTTCTGGTCCATGCCGCACGGAGCCGAATCCATGCGCAGGAGCTTTCCGCTTTGATAATGCTTTTCCTTAGCTTGGGCAGCCGGGCCTGAAGCAACCGCTGCCAGTACTGCAACCACAAGAATTTGTTGAACTTTCATAAGTGTCCCCCTCGTTTACGCACGAATCGTCCCTGAGCGAACTACAATTTTTCCAGAGTAGCGGACCGGGGTTGAAGATTCCCTTAGTGCAAGCCATTGGTAATCAGGGTTTTCCTGTAACTCGGCCAGTGCGCAAGGCAGGCTGCCGAAAACAGGGCCTCTGACTGGGGCGCAGGCGTGAAACGCTTCCGGCAATAGGCAGGGCCCTCGCCCTTCAGTAATCTGGAACCGCGGTTGCGGACCTCGAAAGCGAACATTTTTTTTCGTATCCTCACAAGGAGTGCCTGCATGCGGCGTATCGTGCTTGTTTTCCTATTCGCGCTCTGCGTGGATCAAGCTCTGGCTCAGTCTTCTCTTGAGCAGATATGGCGATCCGTGACCAAGTCTAAGGGGAGCACCTCGGTCGCAGCCCTGAGCAACGAGAAGATCGTCTCCGGCTTGAAAGAGGCCTTGAAGCTAAGCACTGGAAAAGCCGTCGCTTCGACCGGGAAGCCGGATGGATTCTTCAGGAACGAGGCTATCAAAATCCTTCTCCCCGAAAAGCTGCGCACCGCCGGTCGAGGGATGCGGCTCATTGGAATGGGGCCGCAATTGGATCAGCTGGAAGTTGGCATGAACCGCGCTGCCGAACAAGCCACACCCCTCGCCAAGGAAATCTTTCTGAATGCGCTCTACAAAATGAGTTTCGACGATGCTCGGGGCATCCTTAGCGGCGGAGACCATGCCGCTACCGACTACTTCCGGCGTCAAAGCTCCGCAGAGCTCAGCACCGCCTTTAAGCCAATCGTGCATCGCACCATGGAACAAGTTGGCGTGATCAGGCAGTACAACCAGCTGAGCCAAAACTCGGTTGCGGGGCCGCTATTGAAGGCGCAAGGGCTCGACATGGATGAGTACGTTCTTGGGAAAACTCTCGACGGCCTGTTCTACGTGCTTGCGCAAGAGGAAAAAAATATCCGCAAAGACCCTGCGGCGCGAACCACGGATTTGTTGCGCGAAGTTTTTGGCGCCCGTCAATAGTGCACCCCGGGGGGAGCCATTCAGGAAAGGCTAGAATCACCGAAGGATGGTTGTAAGGCAGTCTTCCGGGGGCAGGTGGGCGATCAAGTTCTTGATGTCGCCTTCATGCAGGTCCGCAAAGCGTGGAGACAATTCAGGGCGGTAATGACCGACTCCCGCTCGGCTGAACTTTGTTGGTTCATGCAAAGTTCGTGCTCCCGTTCGATCAGCGCCCGTTCTGCCTCGCGTATTCTTGCGGGGAGCATGGCGCGCTCGCGTTCAAAAATGGCTACCCGATACAGATCCCGCCAGAGATACGTATGCGCGGCAGAGTTATTGAACGGCTCAGGGATTTCCAACGGAGAAGGTTGGTCCTGCGGTTGAAGCATTGGGGAGAGCTCCGGCCAGACATTCCCAGTAAACTCCACAGTTGATCCGGGTGAAATCGGGAACATACTGTATGCGGCCATACTTCACCACCGGAGTGAGGACGATGTTTCTGTAGGCAACCTGGCCATTCTCGCTTCCTTGCAGATAGAGCGGACCGGGCTGGCCCTCGTGACTGTTGAGAGCGCCGCCCGTGATGCCTGGCACCTCCTGCTGATGGATGATCGTGGTGCCGTTCTGAACCACGGTGATGGTGCGTCCCACAAGCGTGATGTCATAGCTCTGCCACTCGCCCGGTTTGCGCGGCATCTCCGGCGAGGGGGCGATGAAACCATACACGCCACCAGTGTGATGACTAGGAGGCTCCTGAATCGAATCATCCTCCACTTGCACCTCATATCGTCCGCGCAGGTACACGCCGCTGTTCGCACCCTTTCCGATGTTGAATTCGATATGCAACTTGAAATCGCCGAATGGACGGGTGGCGATCAGCTCCGGGCCGTGCCCCGGACTCACCAGCGTCCCATTCTCCACCTTCCACGCATTCGCATTTTCTTTGTCTGGCTTCCATCCGGTGAGGTCCTTGCCGTTGAACAAGGTTACCGGCCTTCCCCACTTCGGAGTTCCCGCGCGTTTGAGCGCCGGTGCTCTCTCTCCCGTCCATGGCCAGGGAGTTCCGTCCGGGCCGGTGGTCTTGCCTACCAACCTAGAGCCGACCAGCTTCGCTTCGAACACCATGTCATCCTTGCGATCTTCCGCTTCCTTGGGAGAAACAAACGTGAGCTCCTCGGCAACAATCTCAACCTTAGGCAGCGGACGCGCATTTCCCCAACGGCCCACCATTTGCGCCTTGAGCTGCCCCTGCTCTTCGGTGACCTCTAGCCACGACGGATACTCAAGGTCCGGAGCCTTTAGAGTTAGGTCCCAGCGGCCGAGAAAGGGCCTGATCGAGGCCTCGTGCTTAGCCGGGCTCGCCGGTTGCGCGTGGGAGAGGGCTGCCAACACCAGAAACACCACCACGAAGTGACTCAAGTTTTCCAATTTCATTGCGCACTCCTAGGATTTGATGGTCTGCGAGCTCTCGTCCCAATAGACCGGCGCGCCGCGATAATAAGATTCATTCGCCATGTGACATCCGAGCGCCGCATGGTGCCCGAAGACCGTATCTTGGACCAAAGGTTTGCGGGACCGCACCGCCTCGAAAAATTTGTACATGTGGGGCTTCAGATCGTCGTAATCGTTCCCCTGATAAGAGACCGTCTGGGCAATGCGCTCCGCGCCCGGCTTCGGATCATGTTCCTCGTGCCACTGCTTAAAGTAGGCGTCTTTCAATCGCGCCGGAAGCCCGTAGCAGTAGTAGCTAGGCGCCAGATCGATGCCGGGCTGGGGTGTGTAGGTAAGCCCGAACTCGCTCAACTCGATGATCCCCTTCGACCCCATGAAGCGGGTGACTTCCGGAGCTTCCGTGCCCAGGGTGAGCCGCATGTAGACGGGAATACTCTTCTCCTTTGCGATGTTGTATTCAGCCAAAGCGGCGTGCACGTCGGGTGTGTTGCGGCCATCCTTCCAGCGGTAGATTCCTCCAAAGGCCGAGACTTTTTTTGGCGGCTCCGTGATCCCCAGTACAAAAGTCAAACCACTGATCAGATGCACCAGCAAATCCCCCGCTACCCCTGTCCCATATTCCTTCCAGCAGCGCCAGCGCGCAAAAAGATTTGGATCGAACGGCTTCTTCGGCGCGCTCCCCAGCCACGTGTCCCAATCGACATTCTCGAGCGACAGATCCGCGGGAGGCGGATATTCCCAGGCTCCGGTCGGACTGTTTCGTCCAAAAGTGGCTTCGACCAGGCTCAATTCGCCGATCGCTCCCGAGTCATACAGCTCTTTCGCTTTGGCGCACAGGACAGAACTGGTGCGTTGCGCGCCAATCTGCACTATGCGGTTCGCCTTTTTGGCCGCCGTCACCATCGCGACGCCATCAGCCGCGCTGTGGGACATCGGCTTCTCGCAATAGACGTCTTTACCAGCTGCGAGTGCGTCCACAAAAATCTGCTTGTGCCAATGGTCCGGCACTGCCATGACAATCGCGTCAATTTCCTTTTTGTCGAGCAGTTCCTGATAGCGCCGCGTGGTTGGGATTGGTTTCTTGACGATCTCCCTCGCCAGTTCGTGCCTTCCGTCGTACAGGTCGCACGCCGCTACGCATTCCACTCCCGGCAGATCGATCGCGGTAGAAAGCAGGTTGGTGCCTTCCATCCCGATTCCTATGATTCCGAAGCGGACGCGATCACTGGGCGCGGCGGCTCGTTCCGCCGCGAATAACGGCTGATGCAATGGGATCACGCTCGCTGCCAGCGATCCGCCGGCAACCCCAGTGCTGGTTTGCAGGAACTCACGACGGGAGAAATGCCCCTTCTTCATGGAAGGACTCCTTTCGCGCTCTGACCAGAGCGCAGAGGTCTCCCAAGATACTGCATGTTCCCGTGAACGCCAAACCGGGAAGGGCGGGGGGTAGAGAGAAGGAAGATGGATCCTCGTGCGAAATCCTCCGCACTCTGCTATCTTCCACGGGGGACAAAAGGGGTTCCTGCATGGCCGAAGCCGTCACGACATCCAACAACTCAATAGCGCAGTACGACACCCGCTTCTTCGGCCATCCGCGCGGCCTGGCCACGCTTTTTTTTACCGAGATGTGGGAGCGCTACAGCTTTTATGGGACGCGCGCCCTCCTCATGCTCTACATGACCCATGCCGTCGCCACCGGCGCCCTGGGCATGTCCGACATGAAAGCTGGCGCCATTTACGGGTTTTACACGGCAACGGTTTACTTGCTCAGCCTGCCCGGAGGATGGTTCGCCGACCGCATCGTTGGCCAACGCCGGGCGGTTTTGATCGGGGGCATTTTCATCGCTTGCGGCGATTTCGCCTTGGCCACCCCCGGACTTGCCATGTACTACGCCGGTCTTGGGCTGCTCATGGTCGGCACCGGGTTGCTAAAGCCAAACGTCAGCACCATGGTGGGACAGCTGTACTCCCCGGGAGACCGTCGCCGCGATTCTGGCTTCTCGATCTTCTACATCGGAATCAACATCGGCGCTTTCTCCCCCCTCCTGGTGAGCTGGGTTGGAGAAAAGGTCAACTGGCACCTGGCTTTTGCCACTTCCGGGATTGGAATGATAGCTGGATTGACCCAGTACGTGCTGACATCGAAGTATTTGGGCGAAGCCGGACTGTACCCGGTGCCGATAGACGATCCGGTCAAGGACCGTCGCCAAAAGCGAACCGCTGGGTTCATCGGAGCGATTTTTATCCTTGCCCTGGCTTCGGTCGTGGCGTTGGGCTCGCGGGGAGTCATTCCGCTGACGGCCATCGTGATCTCAAATGGACTGGCGGTGGTGCTCGCTCTGATCTCGATTGCCGTATTTGCCTGGATGATCTTGGGCAAAGGCTGGTCCCCCCTAGAAAGGAAGCGGGCGGGGGCAATGCTGGTTCTCTTTATCGGGGCAGCAGTTTTTTGGGGAGCGTACGAGCAGGCGGGTTCCTCCCTCAACCTGTTTGCCGACATCAACACGAACCGGCATGTATTTGGATATGAATTTCCAGCGGGATGGTTCCAGTGGGTCCAGCCGCTGTTTGTGCTTATCCTGGCTCCAATTTTTGCCTGGCTTTGGATCCGGCTGGGGAAGCATGAGCCTTCAAGCCCGGCCAAGTTTGCGATCGCTCTTTTCTTTGTCGGACTCAGTTTTTTGGTTCTGGTTCCACCGGCGCATCGGACCGGAGTGTCGCCGCACTGGCTGAACGCTTGCTATTTCCTGGGCGTGGTCGGTGAGATGTGCCTCAGTCCGGTAGGGTTAAGTGCTTTCACGAAGCTCGCTCCGGCGCGTGCGGCGGGCTTTGCCATGGGGATTTGGTTCCTTTCGACGAGCATTGGCGAGTGGCTGGCAGGGAAGGCCGGTTCCTATTTCAGCGCCATGCCCTTGCCGAAACTGTTTGGCATCAGCGCGATCATTCCGTTCGCGGCGGCGCTGCTTTTGGCCCTTCTGGTGAAGCCGACGAAGCGCCTCATGGAAGGCATCCACTGAGCCAGGGAGGCTGTAGGGGCGGCGCATCCTGGCTCGTCGAACGACATCTGTTCAGAAGCTCTTTCTAGCAGCCCCGGGGCCCCCATTGACGCCGCCTCAGCTACCCTTTAGGCTCCAAAACGGGGGTTCCATTCGTGCCTCCCAGGCCTTGCAAGCAGTACAACGAAAAGAGGTTTACGCCGCATCACACCGATTGCGGCCGGAAAAGGCGACTTGACCGACACGCGAAAACAACAGGGCGAAAAGCTCACTGAAGCTGAGGCAATTGAGCGGGCCAAGCAGGGAGATCAAGGGGCATTCAAAGTGCTCTATGACCTGCATAAGCGTCGAGTGTATTCGCTTTGCCTGCGAATGACGCAAAATACGGCGTCTGCTGAGGACCTCACTCAGGAAGCTTTTCTGCAGTTGTTTCGCAAGATAGCGACGTTTCGTGGCGAGTCGGCGTTTTCGACATGGTTGCACCGGATGGCGGTCAATGTCGTCCTGATGCAGCTGCGAAAGAAGAATCTGCCGATCGTTCCGATTGACGAGACGACGGAGGGGGATGAGGAAGGGACGGTCAAGAAGGAGCCCGGCGCTCCGGATGATCGTTTAGCCGGGGCGATCGACCGGCTACGGTTGCAAAGAGCGGTTGACGAACTACCGCCGGGTTATCGTACGATCTTTGTGCTGCACGACGTCGAGGGCTACGAGCACAACGAAATCGCCGAAATGGTCGGGTGCTCGATCGGGAACAGCAAGTCGCAGTTGCATAAAGCTCGTTTAAAGTTACGTGAGCTCCTTAGAGTAGACAGAGCCGAGAAGGCCAACAAATGAGGAGCCAGACGCGGTATCGGGGAGAGAGGCTGTAATGAATTGCGTAGAGTTTGAGCGCGGACTGCCGGATTGCGTCGATGGGAGCCCTAGCCCCGAGCAGCAGGTGCATTTGAATTCCTGTTCTGCCTGCTCCGGACTCCTGCGGGATTTGAGCACGATTGCTTCGCAGGCGAAGTTGCTTGCCGCGGTCGATGATCCGAGTCCCGCGGTTTGGAATGCGTTGGAGGCGCGGCTTCGGAGCGAGGGGTTGATCCGCCGCTCCGAGCCGAATCACCTAACTTTAAAACCAAGCATTTGGCAACGCTGGCGCGGTTCTTGGCTGGTGCCGGCTGCGGCAGCATTGGCCATTATTGCGGGCGTGAAGCTGTATCGTCCTGCTGGTGTCGGAAATGACGGGCCGGTTGCTAAACCGGAGCCTAGAGCCAGCGTCCAGCAGACTGCTAGCAAGGTCAAAGCGAGAGTCCCCTTGTCGCACGATGACCAACAGTGGCTGAAGACAGTCGCCAATAGGCCTCCCGCCCAGCTAGCGAAATTCCAAGCCGATCTCGACCAGGCAAATTCTTTCATTGAGGATGCGCAAGAATCCCTCGATCGCGATCCCAACGACTTCTACATGCAACAAATGCTGATCAATGCATACGAACAAAAACAAATGCTGTACGAGCTGGCGGTAGACAACAACGGCCAGTAATGGGGGACATCATGGGTGCGGCGAAGCGCGCGCTGAGAGTCGTAACAGTATTTACTCTGGCCGGAGCGACATTGGCAGCCGGTGAAACGCGTAAGGACCTGCACTTCAAAGTAGGCAAGCGTCCAACCGTTTCGATCAATAATCCGTATGGGCCCGTCGTAGTGAAGGCGGGTGGCGCGCGCGAAGTGGTCATCAATGCCATTCTTCATTCAGGAAAAGTCGAAATTGACCAGAGCCAAGGGCGCAATCGTATCGACATCGTGTCGCATTTGTTGACAGGGGCGGACCCAAAGAGCGGTGCTGTCGACTACGTGGTCTTGGTACCCCCGGACGCAAATCTGAGTGTGCATGCTGAGAACGGCGCAATCCACGCCGAAAAACTGCAGGGCGACGTGACCATCGAAGGAAACAGCGGGTCGATAGAAGTCGTGGACTGCGCTGGTGGTCACGTTCATGTAAAGACCCTCAACGCTCCGGTGAGCCTGAGTAACGTGCGCAGTGCCCATGTGGAAGTGGTCTCGATGGCAGGAAACGTCACCCTCAACTCTGTTTCCGGCCCCAATGTGACGGTCAATTCGAATACCGGCAAGATCGAGTATGCGGGGGACTTCGGCGGCGAAGGCGAATACGACTTCACCAGTCATACGGGAGATATTGAAGCCGTTGCTCCGGCCAACGCCTCGATAGACGTCACCGCGCGTTCCAGTGAGGGCCGGGTAGACAGCGATTTTTCCCTCGAACCGAAACACACGCCCTTCATCGCAAAGGCGGGGAGTTACTTCTCAGGCACTCTGAACAAAGCAGCTTCCTCGGTAAGACTGATGTCCTTCAGTGGTAAAATCCACCTCAAGAAGCGCCAGTAAAACAGGCGGTTCCGCCGGATTCCTACTTGTCTCTCATGACCGATGCGAGTGTTCTGCCTCGACCTGCGCCCCAGCCCGGCTCGCTCTCGACCATTGCCCTAGTAGGATATATGGGCGCCGGCAAAACTACGGTGGGACAAGCCTTGGCCGATCGCCTGGGATGGTGTTTTGCGGACCTGGATCGGCTGGTGGAAGAGCGGGATGGACGGACCGTTCCTCAGATCTTCGAAGAAGAAGGCGAGCCTCGCTTTCGTGAACTCGAGCTGGCCGTGCTCGTAGACCTGCTCGACCGGGGTTCAAAGTTTTATGTGCTCGCGCTTGGCGGAGGAGCCTTCGTGAGTCGCGAGGTGCGCGCCGTCCTTGGCCGCCGAGAGGTTCCTGCGATTTGGCTGGATGCGCCCGCGGAAGAGCTGTTTCGTCGCTGCGAGCAACCTGATGTGGTTCGACCTTTGCGACAAGATCCCGATCAATTTAGAAAGCTGTACGAACAGAGGCTTTCGTCATATCGCCAAGCAGCTTTGCGCGTGATAACTACTAGGAAAGAGATTCCCGCTTTGGTCGACGAAATTATTGCGCAGTTGGCATTAGTCCAGGCGCCGAGGAGTGCTGAGTGAAAAGATGCAGGATTGTTGTTGCCGTGGCGACGATCACTTGTAGCCTTGTGCTCGTAAGCAGCGTGGCAGCCAAGGAGAAAGACAACCCCAAGTCGGCGAAGCAGGTGGATTCCGGTTCCTTTAGCGTGATGATGTCGGGTGTGCGGGTAGCCACGGAAACCTTTTCCATTCAGCAGGGGGCAACGGGAAGCAAGATTTCTTCGCAGTTTAAGTCCGCGGAAGGTGAGCAGGTCGCTGAACAGAGTTCAGAGCTAGAGCTCACACCCTCCGCCGAAATACGAAAATACGAGTGGAAGGCAACGGCTCCGGAAAAAGCAAGCGCGACGGTTTTGCCGAATGACGCATTCCTGGTGGAAAGCTATACGGTGGGCGGAGACAACAAGCCGAGCGCCCAAAACTTTCTCCTTCCTGCCTCGACTTCGATACTGGACGATTACTTCTTCATTCAGCGTGAGGTTCTGGCGTGGAAGTACTTGGCTTCCGCCTGCAAAAACGAGAAGGGCAACCTAAACTGTCCCCGTCAGAAAGTGCAGTTTGGGGCATTGAACCCGCACGCACGCACCTCCATGTCCGTAACCATCGAGTTCTCAGGAAAAGACAAGGTGACGCTAGGGGGAGCGGAGCGGGAGTTGAGCAAGTTTGTTTTGAGTTCCGAGGCGGGCGACTGGACGTTCTGGCTTGACGATCAGCTCAAGCTGGTGCGCCTGCGGAGCGAAACCGGCACCGAAATCGTTCGCGACTGATCGGTTGGGGAAGGTGCTTGCAAGAAGCAAGCCCCAGGGCATTCCATGACGGCTCTCATCGACTCACGAGCAACCCGCATCATCTTTACGGTACTTGTGTTTGGGATGGGACTGGCCTTTCTCTACTTTGCCCGCCGGACCCTGATCGCTTTCCTGTTTGCAGTCTTCTTTGCCTACCTGGTAGATCCGGCCGCCTCGCGCATCGAGCGTTGGACGAAGAGCCGGGGAGGCGCGATCGCCATTATTTACCTACTCATCGTGCTCGGGCTCGGGACCCTGTTCTTCTTCATTGGACCGCGCATCGGGCACGAGGCCCAGAAGCTCGGCGAATCCTTGCCGTCATTGGTCGAAAGGGTAAACAGCGGACAAATCGTTCAAGAGGTCGGCATCGAGCATGGCTTGAACAAGACCACGCGCGACCAGTTGGAGGCCTTTCTGAAAGGCCACAGCGGGGACCTTCTGAGAATTGCACAGCACGCGGGTTTGCGGCTGGCCGCGGTTGCGCAGGAATCGTGGCTGGTGATTTTGGTACCCATCCTAGCCGCATTCTTTCTGAAGGATGCCCGTGCCTTCAGCAATGTGGCGCTCACGTTTGTGCACAGCAAGGCGCAGCGGGAGTTCCTGCAAGGGGTGATCAGCGACCTCAATGTGATGCTGGCGCAGTTCATTCGAGCCCAATTGACGCTGGCAGCGCTTTCGTGGATTGCGTATGGGTCTTTTCTCGGGCTGATGGAAGTGACATATGCGTTGATGCTGGCCAGTGCTGGAGGAATTCTCGAATTCATTCCGGTGGTCGGTCCGCTGGTGGCATCGGTGCTGATCCTGGGCGTGGCGTTGCTGACGGGCTATCCACATTGGGTTGTGATTTTGATTTTTCTGATTGCCTGGCGCCTGATTCAGGACTACGCAGTCTCCCCCCGCGTAATGGGCAAAACGATGGAGCTGCATCCGCTCGCGGCTATTTTTGGCGTCCTAGCTGGTGGCGAGATCGCCGGAGTTCTGGGCGTGTATCTCTCCATTCCTGTGATGGCGAGCTTGCGGATCGTGTGGCGCCGCTGGCGCATGTACGCCGAGAAAAAACGCTTTGGGCCCCTGAATGAGTACTCCTTTCTGACCGAGACCACACCCCAGGAATAAGCTTTCGTGTTGTAAAATTGTGCTTACCCCTTCATCTATGTCAAACAGAATTCCCGTAGGTATTCTTGGTGCTACCGGCATTGTTGGGCAGCGTTTTATCCAGATGCTAGAGCACCATCCGTGGTTCGAAGCCGCATGGCTTGCCGCTTCTGATCGTTCCGAAGGCAAGCCGTATGCGGAGGCGGCGCGCTGGCGGCTGAAGACGGCCATCCCCAAGAGCGTGGCCAGCATGGTAGTGTCTCCAGCCAGGCCGGAAGGCGCTCCCAAGATCATCTTCGCCGCGCTCGACTCGGGCATTGCCAGGGAACTCGAGCCCCGGTTTGCCGAAGCGGGCTGCGCGGTGGTGTCGAATTCGAGTGCGCTGCGGATGGTGAAAGACGTTCCCCTGGTAATTCCGGAGGTCAATCCCGACCACGTGAAGCTCATCGAATGCCAATCCTATCGGAGAAAAAGTGGCGGCTTCGTGGTTACCAATCCCAACTGCTCAGCCATCGGCCTTGTCATGGCGTTAAAGCCCCTGCACGAGAATTTTGAGCTCGAGACGGTGATGGCTGTCACCATGCAGGCGGTGAGCGGCGCCGGGTACCCGGGCGTGGCTTCGCTCGATATTTTGGGCAACGTCATTCCCTTCATCGCGAACGAAGAAGAAAAGATGGAAGAGGAAACTCAGAAGCTGCTGGGAAGGCTGAATGGTTCTGGCGTAATTCCCGCACCCTTCAAGATGAGCGCGCATTGTAACCGCGTTGCCGTGGAAGACGGACACACCGAATCGGTATCGGTGAAGTTCAAGAAGAAGGCGCGGATCGAGGAAATCCTCGAAGCATGGACATCGTTCCGCAGTGTGCCTCAGCAGAAGCGGCTCCCCACTGCTCCTGAAGTTCCGCTGCGATATATCGAGGCCAAGGACCGTCCCCAACCACGATTTGATGTGGATTTTGGCTATGGCATGACGACCACGGTTGGGCGCCTGCGTCCCTGCAACGCCTTGGACTGGAAGTTCACCGTGTTATCGCACAATACGATTCGCGGGGCTGCGGGGGCGGCGCTGTTGAATGCAGAGTTGCTGAGGGAGCAGGGATACTTGGGCTAGGGCGTCATGGCCCTCCGGGCCTAAGACTTTTTTTTCCTATCCGAGGCCCAGCCTTTCCAGGGTTTATTTTGCTCTGGTCTTGCGGCTGACGAATACCGGCAGGAAATGTTCCGCCTGTCGAATCGCTAACTTTGTCACCTCTCTCATTGCCCGCTTGCCCGAGTTGGGTCGGGATCCGACGAGTTTAGGGTGATCGGGTACGGTGCACCGATTTCTGCGAGCCGAGTGCAGCGAATTCTCAGGTCTGTTCCCACCCGGGGCATGGCTGTTGTTGGACTACCTTCTGACGGCTCTGCCAACTACAATCGAGCTTCACTTGGCAAACGGCTAATGGCAAACCCCTGTGTGGTCACCAAATTTGGTGGGACGTCGGTGGGCGACCCGAAGGCGATCGCCCGAATGGTGGAAATTGTCCGTGGCCGGCTGCCCGGGCGCCCGATTGTGGTTGTAAGCGCGATGGCCAAGGTCACCGACCAATTGCTGCAGATGGCGCGCGCGGCCGGGTCGGGAGATCGCCAGAAGGCGCTCATCCTGGCGCGGGAGTGCCGCGAACGCCACTACAACACCGCTGGCGAATTGCTTGGCACGGCCCTATTTACCCAATTTCACGCTGAGCTGGGTGCGGAGTTCGAGGAATTGGAAGAACTGCTTCGAGGTATTGCTGCGGTCGGTGAGCTCACGCCGCGAACCGCCGACCACGTGGCGGCGTACGGCGAGGTTCTTTCGAGCAAGCTGGTTGCAGCGGCGCTGTCGGCACATGACGTTCCCGGCGTCTATGTGGACTCCCGGGAGTGCATCGTGACCGACGAGACGTTCATGCGCGCTGCCCCCCTCTTTGACGATACCAATGCCAGGCTCAAGGAGTTCGTTGCGCCGCTTGTCGAAAGGGGGGAAGTTCCGGTGATGGGGGGCTTCGTGGGGGCGACCCGCGGCGGGGTAACGACGACGATTGGGCGGGGCGGGTCAGATTTTTCGGCGGCTATCGTCGGCGCTGGGCTCAACGCCGACAAGATCGAAATCTGGACCGATGTGGATGGCATGATGACCACCGATCCGAACATCTGTCCCGACGCGCGGCGGATAAAACTCATCAGCTTTGACGAGGCTGCCGAGTTAGCCTATTTCGGCGCCAAGGTCCTGCACCCAGCGACGGTGCTGCCGGCGATCCAGAAAAACATTCCGGTCTACATCCTGAATTCGCAGAATCCGTCGTGCGAAGGGACGCGAATCACGGCGCGAGCGCCCCACTGTAAGAACTTCTTCAAGGCCATTGCAGCGAAAAAGCGAATCACGATTGTCGATGTCGCCGCTCCGCGTATGCTGCTGGCCCATGGTTTTCTGAAGGCAATTTTCGAGGCCTTTGATCGACACCGGATCCCTGTGGACGTGGTGTCGACTTCGGAGGTGAGCGTCTCCCTCACCGTGGATTCGAATGAGTCCATTCCGGCGCTGGCGGCTGACTTAGCGAAGCTGGCGGACGTGAAGTATGAAGGTCGGAAGGCGATTGTGTGCCTGGTCGGAGAAAACTTGCGCGAGATTCCCGGGATTGCTGCCCATGTGTTTGGCGAGCTTTCCGATGTGAAGATACGAATGATTTCTCAGGGCGCCTCAGAGATCAACTTGACATTCGTGATTGATGAAGAATTGGTGCCCAACGTGATTCAGCGCCTGCATAAGCGCTTCTTTGACGAGTTGGATCCGGTGATCTTCGCCTGAGGGGTTCCTCGAAGTTTCCCGAAGTTTCCCGGAGCGCTCAACCGCGACTTCCGGCGCGGAACATCATCCCACTCGCTGCAGGCTGAGGAGAGACTGAGGTTCAGCGGGATGCTTGCTGCTTGAAGATAGCGGCATTTTTTTATGGGCCCGCGTCAGGTTCCCGGAATCCCGTTACACTATTTGAACGCATGAAAATCCTTCTGCTGGGAATTGGAAAGACTGGCTCGCTCGTACGCGAGGTGGCGATTGAACGCGGGCACAGGATAGATGTCCTTGTGGAATCGGAAAACGACAAAGCTGCTGGACTTACCAAACAGCGCCTTGCCGATATCGATGTCGTCATCGATTTCACGACTCCCCATTGTGTCCTCGAAAACATCTGCGCCTGCCTTGAGCATGGGAAGAACATGGTTGTCGGCACGACAGGCTGGTATGAGCACATCCCTCAGCTTCAAGCCAAGGTCGAACGCGTCGGGACTGGGTTTATCTTCGGGTCAAACTTTTCCGTGGGCGTGAATATTTTTTTTGATTTGGTCAAGACCATGGCTCCAGCGCTCAAGCAGAACTACGCCGCACATATCTACGAGCGGCATCACGTCCATAAGAAAGACGCTCCCTCCGGAACGGCAGCCACCATGCAGCAGATTCTTTTGAGGGAATCGGGCGCTGAAGTCGAGATTACCTCCTTCCGCGAAGGGGAGGTGGTGGGAATGCATGAACTGACGCTTGAGTCCGCGGCCGACACGATTTATCTCTGCCATGACGCTAAGTCGCGGAGGGGATTTGCCGAAGGTGCGGTTCGAGCGGCCGAGTGGCTGGATGGGAAGACGGGCTTCTACGAGTTCAAGGACATTTGGCGGCAGGTGTAAGGCAGCGGGATTTTGCTGGGTCATAGGTCAACGCCGAGCGCCTGCAAGTCCCGCCGCAGCTGCTGCGGATCTTTCATCAGCACCGTCAGAAACCCCACTTTCGCGGCGGCCTCGATATTTACCGGCCGGTCATCGATGAAGCAGCACTCTTGCACGGTGTGTTGGGTTAGATCGAGAGCTAGTTTGTAGATGCGCTCATCCGGCTTACGCCGGCCCACGTAGCAGGAACTGACGAAGACGTCGAAAGAGTCGGCAAGCCCGAAGGTCCGGATGCGGTATTCGTTCAGTTCCCGCGACTCGTTATTGATAGTGCCCATGAAGTACTTGGAAGAGAGTGCGCGGGCGAGTTCGAGGCTCTGCGGTTTGGGCTTGGATAAGGAGAACATGAACTGCTTGAACTGCTCGCGGGAGAATGTGCGGGTCTCGAAGAAGATCACGCGGTCCAGGTATTCGTCGAGAGTCAGCCTGCCTTCCTCGAAGTTGGGCACGAGCTCCTGATGACGTTCCTCGAATTCGGTTTTGCTCAGCAGGAATGTTTCGACTGCCTGGTCTCGTTCCTCATGATCCCAGGCATTGCTAAGCAGGACGCCACCGACGTCCCAGAACAGGGCGCGAATCTTCTGCACCACGGGCCTCCGTTGTGCGCCTGAACGTACCAGAGTGATGATAAATGCTTTTGAGCCTACGCTCTTGCTGCTCTCGCGATGGGAGCGCGACGGGTGCTCGGGACGTAGACACAGGATCGTGTGTCGTAGTGCTTGGCGAGGCAATTGGGGCAGAGGTGAAGCTGGTGGACGCGGCACATGACTGCCGGCGACTCAACCCCGCACAAATCGCATCCGCCACGCGCTTTGGGCTGGGGCTTAGGAGTGGCTGGTATTGTCGCGTGAAGCGCACGCGCTCTCAGATAGACCCCTGAGGTCGAGATGAGCGCTCCTAGCGAGAAAGCGCAGATTCCTACGCCAGAGATTGATTCGTCCTGCCGCTGAGTCGCTCCGGAAGCAAGGAGAGTAAGACCGAGGAACATCAACAGGCTTCCAACAAGGATCAATACCAGGCTGAGCTTCCGGCCCATTGAGGACACCTTCTTCAGAGATTGGGAGCCTCTTCCGGACTCCAGGGAAAGACTCCATTCTGAAGATATCGACCGAAAGGGTGGACTCCAAGTAACTGAAGTAATGGGGTCCCTTTGGCCTTCAGTGCTGGTCCCGGAAGGACTTGAGATAGCCGGGGGGTGCGATTTCTGGGGCCAGCCGCTCATCGGGAACGGGCGTACCCGGCTGCAAGCTCAGGGGTAGGACCCCGGCCCACACCGGCAGCGCGTAATCCTGTTCGTCATCGAGCGGAGGGCCTTGTCGAACCTTGGCGGAGGCCTCCTCGATTTGGAATTCCAGGACCGAGGTTGCTTTCAGCTCTTTGTCCGTGGGTGTGCGCACCCCTTCCCAGCGGCCGCGGATCAGGTGCTCGGAGATGTTGCGCAAGGCAGACAATTTTTGACCCTGGTCTGCGATATTACGGGCAGTGCCAAACGCCACTACCGACCGGTAGTTCATCGAGTGATGAAAGGCAGAGCGGGCGAGAACCAAGCCGTCCACCAGGGTGACGGTTACACACGCCGGCACCCCCTTTTCGAGTTCCCCCAACATGCGACTTGCCACCGAGCCGTGGAGGTGCAATTTCTCTCCCTCACGACCAAAGAGAGTGGGTATCACGAAAGGCTGGTGGTTGACTTGGAACCCTACATGCGCCAGGAAAGCGGCGTCCAGGATGTCATAGATTGCCTTCAGTTCATGAGAACCGCGTACCGGCAGGCGGTGAAGTTCACTGCGATTTGTCCGATTCATCGTTGGTCCGTGTTCGTCCCTTGTCTTCCCAGTGTCTTCCCGATCCCCGAAGTTGCCAGCGTCATTGAACCTGCAGGTAGCGGCCGAGCCGGGACACTCAATCCGGCGTTAACGTGCTCGAGAGCTTTCCTCTCTCATCCGGATTTGATCGGTGACCCAGTTTACTTCCCAGCTCTTGCCCCCGTCGTCAGAAAATGACTGCTCGAAATGGGCCGAGTTCGGCGTGATTGCCGACCAGACATAGCGAACCAGGATGGTTCGCCCATGAAACGCTTCCTGGTCATAGAACTCGCCGACTCCATTCTTAAATTCGCCAATGGTTGGAATGCCCATCACTCCATCCTCGGCGTTTGACCAATAGAGATACCACTGGCGGGAATCAGGGTGGTAGAGGCGTAAGGTGAGGCCTTCCACTTTTCCGGTGCTGCCAGACGTTTTGAATTCTTCGAGCCAGGCTTTCCCGTCCCAAACCTCTCGCGTCACCGAAGTTCCATCGAATTCAACCCAGGAATTCGATCCAGTCAGAGGGTGCAAGAGCCTCTTCAGGTGAATCTTCCACCGGCCTTCCTCGAAGTCGAAATCATGCTGGCCATCTCGTCGCGGGGCCGCAGACGCCGACGTCTGAGCGGCAGGACTCTGCTGAGATCTCAAATGAAGCGAGCCGAACCCACACGACAGGGCGACCAAGGCAATCCGCACTCCTCTCCGTTTCTGCATGTCCCAAACTCCTTTCTGGCTTCTGTTGAGCCTCTCGCAAGTCGTGGTATCTTCCAAGAACCACTATTTATGGCACTCGCAATACCACTTTCGCGGAGTGGCGACCCGCTCTTTTTGCAAGTCTATCGGGGGGTGAGGGACCGGATACTTGCCGGGACTCTCCCCGCAGGCTCTAAATTGCCGTCGACGCGCGCGATTTCAGAGCAACTGGGAATTTCAAGAACGGTGGCGGTGCTGGCATACGAGCAGCTCCTGGCAGAGGGGTATACAAGCGGGCGCATGGGCTCTGGAACTTACGTGTCTCCGAGCATCGTCGCCGCGCGAGCGCCTAACCGCGATGACGGTGCCAAGCTGCGGCTCTCCAAGTTTGGCGAAACCGCCGCGAAAGCAAGCGCGCGGGTCTATGCTTTTCAGAGCAGAAAGAAGCTTCTGCCCTACAACTTCGCCTACGGCAGGAGCGATCTTGAGACATTTCCCTTTGAGATGTGGAGGCGCACGCTTCTGCGATGCGCGCGGAGATCGTCCGTATCAGGGCTGGACTATGGACCAAGCGCTGGCAGCCGAGCGTTGCAGGAAGCAGTTTGTGTGCATCTACGCCGGTCAAGGGCGGTGGTTTGCGAACCTTCGCAAGTGATCATCACCAGCGGTTCCCACCAGGCACTCGACATCATCTGCCGCGTGCTGATCGAGCCAGGGGATTCGGTCGCTCTCGAAAATCCGAGCTATGAGGGCATCACCGAGGTCTTGCGCGCCAGCCGCGCCAGCATGTTCCCCGTCGATGTCGACGGTGAAGGACTGGATCCCCGGCGCTTGCCAAACCGCGCCCGGGTTGTATTCGTAACCCCGTCACACCAGTTTCCTACGGGCGTGATTCTCCCATTGGCGCGGCGGGTTGAACTCTTGGCTTGGGCCCGCCATCGCAACGCCATTCTTGTCGAAGATGACTACGACGGTGAGTTCCGCTACGACGGCCACGTTCTCGAGTCCCTGCAGGGGCTAGATCGCGAGGGCCGCGTGATCTACGTCGGAACGTTTTCAAGAACGGTGTTCTCTTCCTTGCGGATCGGCTACCTTGTCGCCCCGATGCAACTCGTTGACCTCTTTACTGCAGCCAAGTGGCTTTGCGACCGGCAATCGGCCACCCTCGAGCAGGAAGCGCTGGCAGAATTCATCTCCAGCGGAATGTACGAGCGTTACCTTAGGCGAGTTCGTCGCCGCAACTCAGCGCGGCGTCAGGCTCTGCTGGAGGCGATCCGCACCTACCTGGGAGACCGGGTGGAGGTGACCGGCGATGGAGCCGGTGCTCATGTGGTGCTGTGGCCAAAGAAGAGGGTGTCAGAATCCTACGTGACCTCGCAGGCCGCATTGAGGGGGGTGGCTGTCTACGAGATCTCACCGTATTTCTTGTCACCGAAATCGCGCACAGGAATACTGCTGGGCTATTCGCGGCTGAATGAAAGGCAGATTACAGAGGGGATCCGCCGGCTGGCAGAGGTGATTTGAGCTCACCCGGATTCAGGCTCGAGCGGAGACTTCCTTCGTGACCGCATGACGGAAGTAGTCCAACGACGTTTGCAGACCTTCATCCAGCTTCACCTTCGGCTCCCAGCCGAGCAGTGTCCGGGCCTTGCTGATGTCGGGCTGGCGTTGCTTGGGGTCATCCTGGGGAAGCTTTTCGAAGCGAATGTGGCTCGACGATCCGGTGATGGCCAGCACGCGCCGGGCGCACTCCAGAATTGTGAATTCGTCCGGATTGCCGAGATTCACCGGCAGATGCTCATCCGATTGGGAGAGCCGGATGAAGCCTTCGATTTCGTCACTCACATAGCAGAAGCTGCGGGTCTGCGAGCCGTCGCCGTAGACGGTGAGGTCTTCTCCGCGCAAAGCCTGTTTCATAAAGTTCGGGATTACACGCCCGTCATTCAGTTGCATGCGCGGCCCATAGGTGTTGAAGATGCGAGCGATTCGCGTGTCCACCTTGCGGTAGCGATGATAGGCCATGGTGATGGCTTCGGTGAACCGCTTGGCTTCGTCGTACACGGAGCGCGGTCCGATTGAATTCACGTTCCCCCAATAGGTTTCCTTCTGCGGGTGCTCGAGCGGGTCGCCGTAACACTCAGAGGTCGAGGAGACCAGATACTTGGCGTTGTACTTATGCGCGAGGTCGAGCGCGTGCATGGTGCCAAGCGACCCCACTTGCAGCGTCTCAATGCCGTGGATCATGTAATCGACCGGACTCGCAGGGGAAGCAAAGTGAAATACGTAATTCAGCTCCCCAACGTCAAAGGGCCGGTTGATGTCGAGCTGCTGGAATTCGAAGTTTCCTTCGCGCCGAAGGTGGTCGATGTTCGACATCCTTCCGGTGAGAAGATTGTCCACGGCTACGACAGAGTAACCTTCCGCGAGCAAAGCATCGCATAAATGCGAGCCCAGGAATCCGGCGCCGCCAGTAACCAGTGCACGAGGTCTCATGAAAGCGAGGTCTTTCTGGCCGGTACGCTGCCTTTCTGCGGGGCGAACAGTTCTGGACTGAGCGTCGGCCGCCCGACGCTGTAGTAGGTAAAGCCGTTCAGCGCCATGACGTGGGGATCGTACAAGTTACGGCCATCGATCACAATGGGATATTTCAGGGCACCACGAAGACGCTCGAGATCGAGCGAGGCGAATTCCTCCCATTCTGTGAGGATCAGCAGGGCATCAGCTCCCTTGGCTGCGTCATAGGCGCTTTCGGCCAGTTTGATGGCGGAGTTCAGCTCTTCCTTGGCCCGCACCTGAGCTGCCGGATCATAGGCGCAGATCTCGCAACCTTCAGACAGAAGGGACTTAATCATGAGAATCGCGGGGGACTCGCGAATATCGTCGGTACCGCCCTTAAATGCGAGGCCCAGTACCCCCAGTTTCTTGCCGCGCAATGTCCAAAGAGCGCTGCGAACTTTACGAATGAACCGTTGGCGTTGTTCTTCATTGATGCGGATGACTTCCTCAAGCAAGCGAAAGTCGTAGCCGCACTCGCGCGCAACCGAGCGGAACGCCATGAGGTCCTTCGGAAAACAGGAACCTCCATAACCAATCCCGGGATTTAAGAAGCGGGGGCCGATGCGGGAGTCAGTACCGATTCCCTGGCAAACCTGTTGCACGTTGGCGCCGACACTTTCGCAGATCGAGGCGACGGCGTTGATGAAAGAAATCTTCATTGCGAGAAATGCATTGGAAGCGTGTTTGATCAGTTCAGCGCTCTTGGCGCTGGTGGTGATCAGGGGCGGAGGAATCTGTGCGCGGTCCGGGCGGGGGATTGCGTCCGGGAGCAGATAATAGGTGCCCTCCGCCAATGGCGCATAAATTTCGCGCAGCACGCCAGCGCAACGTTCTGTATCAGCGCCGATTACGATGCGGTCGGGATAAAGAAAGTCGGTAACCGCTGTTCCCTCGCGCAGGAACTCAGGGTTAGAAGCTACATCAAACTCGCCATGCTCGGCTCCATTGCGCAGAATGATCTTACGTACCCAGTCGCTGGTATAGACCGGAACCGTACTCTTCTCGACGACGATCTTGTAGGAGTCAATGGCTCCAGCGATCCCCCGCGCAACCGATTCAACGTACGAGAGATCGGCTTCGCCTTGCTCGGTCGGAGGCGTGCCGACGGCGACGAAGATGGCGGCGCTGGCCTTGACGGCGCTCTGCAGGTCGTCGGTGAAGGTAAGCCGGTGCCCGCGGTGGCGATCCAGCAACTCGGGCAGGAAGTTTTCGTGAATCGGCACCTCGCCGCGGTTCAAGGCAGCGAGCTTCTGCTGGTCGTTATCAACAACGATTACGTCATGGCCCAAGTCGGCAAAGCAGGCTCCGGCCACGAGTCCAACATATCCAGAGCCAACCACGGCAATTTTCATCGCTCAGTCTCCATCCGGGGAAAACCGGGGATAGGTGCCTTTCTCCTTCAAGAAGCTATACTTTAGCAGCTTCATTTCGCACTCGGAAATCAGAATGCAATGAAAAATCCGAGCCGAGGGAAACGGCGGGATTTCCAACCTTTTTCAGGGCAGAGCCATTTGATTCGCTAATGCCGCCTATCAGAATTTCCAATGGGCCAATGGGTTTGAAAAGGATTAAGGTAGAAATAGCAGCCTTGGGTCTTCTCTCCCGGATGGCGAGAGGCCCGGGGTGAGTCCAAAGCGGGAGATGTTCCGATGAGCGAACTCGAAACCAAATTGAACCATATTCTCGAGGAACACCAGCACGAGAGCGGCCTTCACATGATTGGCGGAAGGCGCCGGCTCATTGACCGCCTAGTAAAGTTCTTCGAAGAGGATGTGAAGGTCCAAGATAAGAGCGCGCCCGCAGGCTCACGCGAAAATTGAACCTGGTTTTTCCCTCCTGACAACCAGCCCGTCGCAAGTAGCGGCGGGCTTTGTTTTTCAGGTGAGCGCCCGCACTCCCCAAGCTCAAATCCCCCCACCCCGTCATTCAAGGGGGGACCCCGCAAACGATGCCGCGGTCAGGAAGGTCAAAAGATGGGCCTCGGCAGAGCCCGAGCTACTGGCAAGCGGGTCCTAAGCCAGAAGGCGCGAGCGTAGTCAGAAGGGTAGCGTCGGGGAAGCTGTAGGCTCCGGCGATGGCTGTTGAGGGATTTTGAAACTCAAACCATGGCAGCAGCGCAACATTCTGAGGATGATAGGTGCGATTGTGCATGTGAATCGGGAAGGTCGCGCCGGTCAGGCCCTCGATCGCGTCGGCCACCTCAAGGTCGTTCTGGCAGTGACCATTTAGCGAATACCACCAGGGTGTAAGGCCATGAATGCCATCGCTCGCTACGAAGGGATCGTTGACGGCCTCAGCCAGTTCATGGCTCAAGGCAGTGATGTCCTGGAACTCAGGGCTGAAAATGCCAGCACTGATCCAGCTGGCGAAAGTCAGTACATAACGTCTTTGACGAAATCCGTTGTGTTCATCCCCGGGCTCAAAATCGTAACTGTGGAAGCCCAGCACGCAGCACTGATTCGGGTCACCATTGGCATAAAGAAAAGTGTTAGGAAACAGGAACGTAGAGAGGCTCCTGGTGGTGATATCACCGGCGTGTTCTGCTGCGCCGACGGGCGTGTGTTTATCGGAAGGACTGGCGGGGAAAAGCAGATTGGAGAATACGTCGATGTCAACCAGGACGAAGGCACAGCAGGAGCCGTCTTTGTGCAAAGCGAACTTATACGACCCGCGTGGAACCGCGATGGTGCGTTCTTTTTTGACGGAAGGGTGGAGGAGCGTGTGCCAGTCCTGCTGCATGACCCCGTAGAAGGAAGCGCGCTGAACCGCATCAATCCATTGCGTGGGCACATCGCTGCTCGTGTATTCCCAATTTTCAAATAGAGGCGACCTGAGCACGGGATCAAGGAAGGGCTTTACCGAATAATGGAGCTTGTGTCCGTTGACCACGCGAACGGATTTGTTCCAGTCGAGCAGGTCAAGAGACACAGGAACGATGGGCGCGTCGATTTCGGTGACGCCGCCACGCTGAGGATGCCCTCCCACCATCGTGTAATACCAGTGGTAGTGGGGATGGCCCTGCGGACCGGTGCCCGAGACTTGATAGGCACCGTCGAAAGTGTGCAGAGAGTCGAACGGAACTGTGGTGGTCTTAAACGCGGGTGCACCCACCGAGCCGCTATGCCCTCGGGGAGGAAAAGAGGCGAATTGACCTCTGACCGCCGCCAGATTGGGACTTACCTGATCTTTGGGTTCAGCGAAGCCAGACAGACTCGAAAGCGCAACGAACGAGACAAAGGCCAGAAAGAGAGAAGTTTCTCGAGATGCGGACACCAGCACCACCTAAGGCTACTTGGATGCGTAGCCGGTTGCAAACTTTGTTTCGTGAAAAGATCGTGAAAATATGGGAGAAGCTGCTTCTCTAATTGCACCGGGCTCCCCGGCCCCTGCCTGTTGATTTGCTCGAATCGGGAGCAAAGTCGGCTGCCAGGTCCGCAATCGTCGAGGATAAGACCAAGGACCGAGCTTCCCGAGAGAGAGTAGAGAGAGAGAGAGAGAGAAGGAACCCGCCTTCTCGGACATCTACTTCGGCCTGGTGATGGCGCCTTCTGAAGCGGACTGAACCAGAGCGCCGTATTTGGCGAAGACTCCCGTGGTGAAGCGCGGTTTAGGGACTCTCCACCCAGCCATGCGGTGCTTGATTTCCGAGTCGCTGATTTCGACTTCCAGCAGCTGCTGGTTGACGTCGATCTTAATGATGTCGCCTTCGCGTACCGCCGCAATCGGCCCACCCAGGGCAGCCTCGGGGGAGACGTGTCCGATCATCAAGCCGCGGGTGGCTCCGCTGAAACGGCCGTCGGTCAGCAAAGCAACCGATCCCCCAAGACCTTCCCCCACAAGGGCCCCAGTCACGGAGAGCATTTCGCGCATGCCGGGACCTCCCCGAGGACCCTCATAGCGGATGACAACCACGTCGCCCGCCTTGATCTGCTTTGTTGTGACTGCCTTCATTGCGTCTTCTTCCAATTCGAACACGCGCGCGGGGCCGCGGTGGCTAAGCCGCTCGTGGCCGCTGATCTTCACAACACCACCCTCGGGAGCAAGGTTTCCTTTCAAAACGACCAGCCCGCCGGTGTTTTTAAAGGGTTTATCCAGTGGGGCGATTACCTCTTGATCGGCGGTTTCAACCGCCAGGGCTGCTTCTTCTCCGATCGTCTTTCCGGTGACGGTCATGGCGTGCTCGTGAAGCTTCTTGCCTTCGAGAAGGCGATTTGCCAGCAGACGGATTCCGCCCGCACGATGCATATCGGCGGCGACGTATTTGCCGAACGGCTTGAGGTCGCAGAGCAAGGGAGTGCGCTCGCTGACTTTCTGGAAGTCGTCAATGGCGAGAGGGACCTCGGCCTCGCGGGAAATGGCAAGCAAGTGGAGAACGGAGTTCGTAGATCCACCGCTGGCGGCGACGGCTGCGATGGCGTTCTCAAAAGCCGGGCGGGTGAGAACGTCGCGGGCCTTCAGGCCGCGCTTAAGGACATCCATGACGAGTTGGCCACAACGGTTGGCGATCTCATCTTTCTGCGGGTCAATTGCCGGGATGCTGTTGAAGCCCATTGGTGAAATCCCGATCATCTCCATCACCGTGGACATGGTGTTGGCGGTGTACTGACCGCCACAGGCTCCAGCCCCTGGGCAGGCGACATCTTCGAGCTCCTGAAGGTCGGAGTCGCTCATCTTGCCGGCCGCGTTTGCACCAATCGCTTCGAACACGTCCTGGATGGTCACATCTTTTCCGCGATAGTTTCCGGCTGCGATGGTGCCTCCATAGAGAACGATGCCCGGCAGATCCAGGCGTGCGAGGGCCATAGCGGCTGCTGGAATCGTCTTGTCACATCCGACCACACAGACGAGGGCATCGAACAGCTGGCCTCGGCAGACGAGCTCGATGGAGTCAGCAATCAGTTCCCGGCTGACGAGCGACGCACGCATGCCTTCGGTGCCCATGGTCTCGCCGTCGCTGATCGCGATCGTGTTGAACTCCATGGGGGTGCCGCCGGCGGAGCGAATGCCCTCCTTCACCTTGGCCGAGAGACGGCGCAAATGAAAGTTGCAGGGCATGGTCTCAATCCAGGTGTTGGCCACACCAATGATCGGCTTCTTTAGATCTTCGTTGCTGAAGCCGATGGCTTTGAACATGGCGCGGGCGCCGGCGCGGTCGCGACCGTCAGTTATGAGATGACTGCGGTGTTTTGGATCCATAAGAGTAAAAGCTTACGACAGAGCTGGCGAAAGAGAAAGCAGAGGGAACTTCTCCTCGTTCGGCGGTTTTCGACGGTTCCGCCTCTCCGACGTGAAGCTCCTAGGGGTAGAAAAAGGCGGCACCCCTGGCGCAACCGGGAGCTTGGTGCAAGGGGAGGAGGCGCTAAGCCTGGAACCCCCGGGATCTTTGGACGGGGGGCTGTACAATCGATTTTCTATTCAGGAGGAGAATTCCTTTTCATGTTGCGCACGCTGATTGCTGTTCTGGTCGTGTCCATGGGTGTTGAAGCTGCCGAACTACGCGTAAACGATCGGGAGTATCTGGAGACCCAGGGACTCAGCGTGCTGGTTTACCAGAATGCGTTCCATCCGGTGTTCAAAGACCAGAAGCTGAGTGCGATCGAGATCATTCTGCATGACGATCGCATCGCGACGGATGGTGATGTGCGACTCATGCCGACCCCGGAGCAATGGGATCCGGTCCCCCATTTCAAGAGTCGCAAGCGGACAGGGAACGGGCTCACCGCTTTCTGCGACTATCCTGATCACCAATTGAGCTATCGACTCGAGGTTCAGCCGGAGGGGGACGGTTTTCGCATCGCGGTGCACCTCGATTCACCGCTGCCCGCGTCACTGGTCGGTAAGGCTGGATTCAATCTGGATTTTGATCCCAGCGCCTTTTTCGGAAAGTCGTACATGTTTGACGATAACTCCGGAATATTTCCGCGGCATCCGGATGGGCCGATGAAACGTGAACCGGATGGAGGCGTCGAACCGCTTCCGCTGTCTTCGGGAATCCACGCCGTGATGGCGCCTGAAGATCCGCTTACCAGGGTGGCTGTGACGTCTGATAGCGGCCCCATCATGCTGTTCGACGCCCGAAACAAAGCGCAGAACGGCTGGTTCGTGTTGCGGACTCTAATCCCTGCGGGACGGACTGAAAACGCGGTGGTCTGGCACGTTCTTCCTCACGTGATAGCGGATTGGACCCGTTCGCCCGTGGTTGCTTATAACCAGGTGGGGTACACGCCAGAGCGGCAGAAGATTGCGGTGATCGAACTCGATCCCCTGTATGACGCCCCGAAAACAGCCCGCCTTCTGAAACTCACTCCGGCGGGTGAATTTGAGGAAGCCCTTCGCGGGGAGGTAAAGCCTTGGGGCAAGTGGTTGCGCTACAGCTATGCGCACTTTGACTTCTCTTCCGTGAGGGAACCGGGCATCTACGCGATCGAGTATGCCGGCAAGCGCAATCCGCCATTCCGGATTGCCAAAGATGTTTATTCGCATATCTGGCAACCATCGCTGGATACCTGGCTTGCTCAAGAGATGGATCATGTCCGGGTGCGAGAGGGATACAGGATCTGGCATGGACTTTCGCACATGGATGACGCCCGGCAGGCTCCGGTTAACTACACACATTTCGATGGCTATGCCATGGGGCCCTCGACCGACTCTCCATTCAAACCGGGGGAACACATTCCAGGATTGAACGTGGGTGGCTGGCACGACGCCGGTGACTTCGATATCCGCACGCAAAGCCAGGACGCCGTGATCATCGACCTGGTGCTCACCCGGGAGTTGTTTGGGGCCGAATGGGATCAGACATCGATTGACGAGAAAGCGCGTTACGTGCAGATTCACACGCCGGATGGTGTACCCGACGTTCTCCAGCAAGTCGAACACGGGGTGTTGCAACTTCTAGCGCAGTACCAGGCAGTAGGGCACGCTCTGAATGGGATTGTGGAGCCGACCCTGGAGGAGTACACGCATCTCGGCGACGCCGCTTCCGAGACCGACGGCAAGATTTACGCGGACAAAATGGGGCCACTTGAAAACGACGGGGTCCATTCCGGCGCGGCGGACGATCGCTGGGCGTTCACGACGCGCTCAACCCCGCTCGAGTACGACGCCGCTGCCGCACTCGCCGCGGCCAGCCGCGTACTCAAGGGATACAACGATCAACTTGCGGACCGGTGTCTGAAAACTGCGATTCAGGTCTGGAACGACGAACACCGCCACGCCCCTAACCTGTTCCATTCGTTCAATACGACGGGCGGAGATCTGGAGGGCGAAGAAATCAAGGCTGCGGTCGAGCTGCTCATCACCAGCAAGGGCGGGGAGCCTTATCGCAAAAGGCTCAACGAGTTGTGGCCGGCTATCCAGACGCATTTCATGTTCCTCAACTGGACGGCGGTGCGCGCGATCCCGTACATGGACTCGCAGTACAAGACGAAAATCGAGCAGGAAGTCCGGGCCTACAAGGCCCGAGCGGATCAATTCCTGTCAAAAAATCCCTACGGTGTCCCGGTCACAACCGGTGCGTGGGGCGGGGCAGGCGCGGCAGTTGGATTCGCCACGCAAATGTATTTCCTCCATCAAGCTTTTCCCGATATTGTCGGCCCGGAATATACCTTACGCGGAATGGACTACGTACTCGGAACGCACCCCGTATCGAATGTCTCCTATGTTTCGACCATCGGCACCAGCTCACGCCTCCTCGCCTATGGCAATAACCGGGCGGACTACACGTTCATCCCCGGGGGAATCATCCCCGGCATCGTAATTGTTCAACCCGACTTCCCCGAGTTGAAGAGCAATTTTCCATTTCTGTGGTTTGAAAACGAATATGTGGTGGACACGGTGACTAGCTACATCCTGGCCGCCAATGCAGCAGATTCTCTTGCCAAATGAAGCCGCCGGAGCCAGCGCATCTCTTCAGGCGGCTTTCTTTTCGCCCGGGGCTTTGGCTTCGGGATGACCGGCGAGTGCCGCGGCATGTTCGATCTGGGCGTTGATTTCGCCGCCAATCAGGAATGAAAAGCCCGTTATGTACAGCCACATGAGCAAGATCATCGCGGCGCCGAGCGATCCATAGGTCTTGCTGTAGCTGTTGAAGAAGTGCAGATAGAGGCGAAAACCGAAGGACGCTGCCACCCACAACAGAACGCCTATGAGGGCGCCCGGCGTAATCCAGTACCAGTGTTGCTCTTTGAGGTCGGGGCTGTAGTAGTAGATCAGGGAAAAAGAAAAGATGACGAAGACCAGTCCGAGAGCAATCTGCGCAATGTGCCACAGGATCACGGCCGATGTACCCAGGCCTATATGGGAGCTGAGATAGTTTGCCACAAAGTCGCCGGTGAGAATGGCGATCAGGGCGGCGATGATCAGCACGGAAATGGCAACTGTCAGGCCCAAGGCGATGGCGCGAACCTTTAGCAAAGATCGGCCTTCCTTCACCTCGTAAACGCCATTCAGACCCGAGATGATGGAACTCATGCCGCCAGAGGCGAACCACAGCGTCAGTAGAATTCCGATGGTCAGCTTCGCGCCCCCTGCGTTCCTGGTCACCTCCGCAAGTGTCTTGCGGATGATTTGCGCGGCATCGGGCGGTAATACCTGTCCGAGATAGGTGAACAGGTTCGTGCGCATCGGCGCACTGTGGGAAGCGAACATGCCAAAAACGGCGAGTAGGAACAGCATCAGGGGGAAGAGCGCGAGGATGAAGCTGAAGGCTAAGGCAGAGGCGCGGTCGAGAAGGTAGTCGTCATTGATGCCTCGGTAGACCCTTTTTACGAGTTCTTTGACGCCGAGTCCGCCAAGACCCCACATGCTTTTGAGTTGTTGTTCGGTGGTGAGCTTAGATTCAGACATCGGCTCCGGCATGGTTCGGGGTTGGATTCTAGCAAAACAGGGGGATGTTGCCCAGGGAAGCGGTTGCAGATGCGAATAGACCCACCCAGGGGGATCCCGGCCGAGCTCCGCCGCAGATCAAGGCTGGTGCTTTCCGTGAGGATGCAGCTTTGCCTGCGCGCTATCAGGGGAGCAGGGACAAGGGTTCCGTCTTTATGCCGCGTCGTCTTCGATCTTGATGCGCAAAGACTTCAGGAATTTCAGGTCCTGCTCGCTGACCTTCAGTTCTGGGTTGCTGGTTAGGGTAGTAACCAGAGATGTCTTATCGGGGTTCTTCTCGCCCGGACGACTCACGCCGATGGTGGCTTCAAGAACGAGGAAGATGTCGTATCCGCCTTCCTTGATCCGGGTGACAACCTCAGCAATCTGATCGGAGTCTGCCAGAGACTCGTTGATCGCTTCCCCCAGCTCCTTCATCAACTGTTTCAATTGCTGATCCACGAATCCCCCCGCCCAGACCTGATGAAAGGTTGGATGCGGCGATTCCACATCCAGTCTCGTTACTATTTTAGCGCGCCACCTTGTTAAAATCGAGAAGAATGGCGAACGTCTCAACTGCTCGCAAACTCGGAATAGCCGCCCGGATTGCGGGGCAGCAAGTGAAGGGAAGCCGTACCCTCAGCGCCGTGATGAGCGGCGCCCGAACTGCGCTGAAGCACTTTTCCGGAGTTGCCCACCAGCTCTGGTTGGAGATAACGGGGTTTGCCTTCCTGGTATTCGCTGTCGCTGGCGCAATCGCCCTGGTTCGCGAATACAACTCCTACCACACCGGGAAAGGGACACATAGCCATCTACTGCTAGCGGCAGGGTTTACAGCTGTATTTGCCTGGTTCGGTGTTACTTCTTTTTGGAGAGCAAAGGCGCGCAACCGTCACTAGAACCTCGAATGGCAGATCGCCACAAGCCGGAACAAGCCCCAGCCAATCCGGAAACTTCGTCCCATATTGCAGTGCGCCCTTTGTACACCCCTTGCGACCTAGACGGGTGGGACCCCGAGCAGAAACTCGGCTATCCCGGAGACTATCCATTCACCCGAGGTGTCCAGCCGACGATGTATCGCGGCCGGCTGTGGACCATGCGCCAGTATGCCGGGATGGGAGATGCCGAGGAATCCAACAAGCGGTACAAGTATCTGCTGAACCAAGGGACCACTGGCTTATCGGTGGCTTTCGATTTACCTACGCAGATCGGCCTGGATTCCGACCATCCCCTGTCCGTCGGGGAGGTCGGCAAGGTCGGGGTCGCCATTGATTCCGTGGAAGATATGGACCGGCTTTTTGATGGCATCGACCTGAGCGCGATTTCTACATCGATGACCATTAACGCGACGGCCTCTATTCTGTTGGCTCTGTATGTTGCCGTCGCCCGCAGAAAGGGTGCCGATATTCGCAAGCTTGCGGGCACCGTGCAGAACGACGTCTTAAAGGAATACATCGCGCGCGGGACCTACATTTACCCAATCCCGACGGCCATGAGGATCGTGACGGATTTGTTCCGCTGGGCGAATGAAACCGTTCCGGAATGGAATACGATTTCGATCTCCGGCTACCACATGCGGGAAGCGGGAGCGACGGCGGTTCAGGAGGTTGCATTCACGCTCGCGAACGGCAGCGCGTATGTACAAGCAGCAGTCGATGCCGGGCTGGACATCGACCACTTCGCCCCGCGGCTCTCCTTCTTTTTCAACGCCCACAACAACTTTCTGGAGGAGGTGGCCAAGTTTCGGGCGGCGCGGCGTATGTGGGCGGAGATCATGCGGGAGAAATTCAAGGCAAAGAATCCTCGCTCTTGCATGCTGCGCTTTCACACTCAAACTGCCGGCTCGACCTTGACCGCGCAACAGCCAGAGAACAACATCGTACGTACCGCAATTCAAGCCCTGTCGGCAGTCCTTGGAGGAACCCAGTCGCTGCACACCAATTCCTTCGATGAGGCCCTTTCTTTGCCCACCGAGCAGGCGGCGCGAATCGCGTTACGCACGCAGCAGATCCTCGCCTACGAATCGGGGACGCCGAACACGATTGATCCTCTTGCCGGTGCCTATTACGTGGAATCGTTAACCGATCAGATCGAAACCCTGGCAAAACAATATCTGGATAAGATTGCGGGGCTTGGCGGTATGCTCAATGCCATCGAACGCGGATTCGTGCAGCAGGAAATCCAGAACGCTGCCTATGAGTACCAGCAAGCCGTCGATCGACATCAAGCCACAGTCGTCGGTCTGAATCGCTTTGAGCAGGAGCAGGAGGCTCCGGTACCCATCCAGCGCATCGATGAAGCGCAGGAACGCAGGCAGGTAGAACGTCTGCGATCGCTCCGCGCAAGGCGGGAAACGAAAAACTGGTCAGTCGCGCTTGAAGGCGTTCAGCAAGCCGCCCGCTCGGGCGAAAATCTCATGCCAAGGATACTAGCCGCGGTTGAATCCTACGCGACTGTGGGCGAAATTTCGGACGCGATGCGGAAAGTGTTTGGCGAATATCGCGAGACCGTGGTGATCTGAGCTAGTCCGACGTTGCGTAGTCGCAAGCTTCGCGGCAAGGCGGGCAATAGTACAGGCCGTCCTCACAGAGCCGGACGTCGATTTGGCTCTGGCAAGTGCAGCAATACTTCTCGCATTGGCACTTCTCTTCGGTCGAATCGCACTGCATGCAAAGAAATCTCTTCCTGGTTCCGGTAGCCATGGACAAACTCTAGCCTTGCTGGGCGAGGTTGCGAAGGTTCCGTAGGTAACCCAGGGTGGTTCCCGTGAAACACAGGCATTCCCGCTCTCGAGGGGCGAGATTCGGCTCTTCCTGAAGGGCTTTGAGACCAGGTCCTCAGGTGAAAGGAACGCTTACAGTCCTGTTAAAATAATAAGGATCGCATGTCCCCGAAATCTTCCCTTGTAGTTGCCCCGGAACCGCCAACCTCCGCCTGTCCTAAGGTGGGGTTCGTAAGTCTTGGCTGTCCGAAAAACCTCGTTGATAGCGAGGTCATGATGGGTATGCTGGCGCAGGCCGGAGCGGAGTTAGTGCCTCGCGCCGAAGACGCTGATGTGATTGTGGTAAACACCTGCTCGTTTATTGAAAGTGCTCAGCGGGAATCGGTGAACACCATCCTCGAGATGGTCCGGCTGAAGGAGGGCAGAGCGAAGAAGCTGGTGGTTGCGGGGTGTCTGGTCGAGCGTTTTCGCGACGAGATTCAGAAGAACATTCCGGATGTTGACGCGGTGGTTGGCACGGGCGAGTTGGAGAATATCCTTAGCGCAGCTGGCCTCGCGCAGCCGGAAGCCGCCGAATCGCCATTTCGGATTCTGACTTCCCGCCCGGAAGGCGATGCCCGGGCCGCGGCCGGGCGCTTTTCCCGCGAGGCGTGGGACGGAGCAATCTCCGATCTGCCCAATTATCTTTATGACGAAACCACACCGCGAGTGCTGGCGACCGGGCGATCGACGGCGTACATCAAGATCGCCGAAGGCTGCGATCACCCTTGCGGTTTTTGCATCATTCCGCAGTTGCGCGGGAAGTTTCGCTCGCGGCGGTTTGAATCCGTGGTTGCCGAAGCCGAGCGCCTGGCGCGGTCGGGCGTGAAGGAGATCACGCTCATCGGCCAGGACACGACCTGCTACGGGGAGGACTTTGGCCTGAAGGATGGCCTGGCGCTGCTGCTGGACAAGCTTGCCAGAGTCGAGGGGCTCCGCTGGGTTCGGTTTCTCTATGCCTATCCGAACAAAATTACCGGCAAATTGCTCGATACCATCGCGGGACACGAGAAGATCTGTTCCTACATCGACGTACCTTTGCAGCATGCCTCGGCCGCAACCTTGAAGCGCATGAAGCGCGGTGGCAGCGCGGACATTTTCCTGCGCACCATCGAGAATGCGCGGCGCAGGATTCCCGGCGTGACGCTACGCACCGCATTTATCGTGGGCTATCCTGGCGAAACGGAAAAAGAATTCGAAGAACTTTGTGACTTTGTGCGTGCCGCCGAGTTCGACTGGATGGGAACCTTCGCTTATTCCGATCAGGAGGGAGCAACGGCCCATGGACAGGAAGGGAAGCATTCTCTCCAAGAGATCGAATGCCGGCGCAAGCACCTGATGCAAATCCAGAAGAAGATCAGCAAACGAAAGAAAAAAGCGCTGCGCGGGAAACAATTCGACATTCTGCTCGAAGGCGCTTCGGAGGAAAGCGATCTGCTGCTTGAAGCGCGCAGCGAGATGCATGCGCCGGAGATCGACGGCAAGCTCTATGTCGCTGATGTGCCTGACGGAATCACGCTCACCCCCGGAGAGTTCTATCGCGCCGAGATCACGGAAGCACACGACTACGATCTGGTGGCGAGAATTCTCTAGTCACGGCAGCTGGCTGCAGCCGTTCAGTTCCTTGTTCCTTCCTTCCGGAGCCGATCGCGGCTCGATTTGTTTCCTTACAAACCCGAGCAGTGCCGCGGCGCTGCCGACGTCAGCGTCCCCGGGATAGAAGAACGTGCTCCGGCGCGCGGAATCGGTCAGGATCAGATCCTGAACGCCGGACTCTCGATGGATGGATAGTTCTAGCACGGTTCCCTTGATGTTGAGCGGCATGCCATCGGGGGGCTCGCGGTGCCGGATTCGAACCAGCGCGGGCGACTCGAGAATGTTTCGCAATGCATTCAGTTCGTCCGCGCTGAACCGTTCTCGGGCTAGAAAATTCTCGACCTTCTGGCTTCCATTTTTCTGAACCCGGCGTTCAAAGCGGTACTGTCCGTTGTCCGCAACCAGCGCACAAGTCTCCCGGGTAGCGGAGGAAGTTTTCTCCACCAGCGCAAGGCGCACAAGCGGCGGTATCGGGGGACGGCTGGGTATTGCAGGCGCTGCTGGCGGGGCGATTTGCCGCCCGGCCATGGGAGTACCGGCCTTCGGTAACGGTCGAGCGACCTCGCCGCGCGACTTCAAAACCAATTCCCCGCGGGGCAGGCAATTTTGTTTTCCCGCGTCTTCGGATAGTTCGCGGTGCGGCAACCTGCGAAGGCCATCCATCCAGCGCAGCAGCGGGTTGAGTTGCGCGGCATAAGCTTGTTGACTCTCATGGCTTCGAAACAAGAGTTCTTTCGCACGGTCGTTCCGGAAAATGTGAATGTCGAGCAAGTCTCGCGGGCCGTGAAGCAGCGGCTCCTCAATGTCTGCCTGCTGGAGTTCGGAGACTCTCCCCAAGTGCTCGCGAAGAGCATCCAGCTGAGCTGCGGAAATCTCGCCTTCATATATTTTGGTTTGCTGGCGATCTCCGAATTCGAAGTGGAAGGCACCCGTATCATCCAAGAGAACGCATGTCGTGCTGGTGGGGATTTCATGGGCTACCCGAACGACATAGGTGATTGCCTTCGCTGCGGAGCTTCCGTTCGAAGTAGCGAGGAAGACCACCGCCACGAACGTGAGGGTCCGGAAATACCCTGAGCCTGAATATTGGCGAGCAACTGCCATTGCCAGCAGTTTATGCGATCTTTTTGAGGACCAGTGCGGAGTTCTTTGACCCGAAACCGACGCAGTTGCACAGGGCGTGCTCAATATTCACGCTTCTTCCTAAGTCCGGGACGTAGTCGAGATCGCACTCCGGATCGGGCTGATCCAGATTGATGGTTGGCGGGATCTTCCCGTGCTCCATGGCGATCAGTGTCGCCGACACGCTCGCTGCACCGCAGGCGCCTTGGGCATGTCCGATCTGCGATTTCAGGCCCGACATTGGAATCTTGTACGCATGATCCTGAAAGGCAATCTTAATGGCTTTGGTTTCCACCCGGTCATTCATCTCAGTAGAGGTGCCGTGCAGACTCACGTACTGCACGTCCTGGGGGGCGATGCCGGCCTCGCCCATGGCCATGGTGATAGCGCGGGCCGGTTCCTGCGGGGAATCGCTCATGCGCACTCGGTGGTAAGCCTCGCAAGTGGCTGCATAGCCGGTGATCTCGGCGTAAATGCGAGCTCCTCGGGCTTTGGCGTGGTCAAAGTCTTCGAGGACGAACATCCAGGAACCTTCGGCCAGAACAAATCCATCGCGGTCCGCCGAGAATGGGCGGGACGCGCGCTCCGGAGCATCGTTCCAGGACTGCGTGAGAGCGCGAATCATCGTATAGCCCTTCACAATTCCTTCGGTTACCGGGCAATCAACGCCACCCACCACGAACATGGGCTGCACACCCGCCTGAATGTGTTGAAAGGCATAACCGAGCGCATCGGTCGACGAGGTGCAGCCGGCGGTAACGACATGGCTGTAACCGCGAAACCCGAAGCGCATGCTGATCTCACTGGGGATGGTTCCCATCGTCCCGCTAGGAATGCAGAACAGGCTGACCTGTTTCTCCTTTCCGCTATGCCAGAGACGATATTGTTGCTCGGAAAATTCCTGCGCACCGCCTCCTGTGCCCAGCACAATGCCAATCTGCCGCTTCTCCTCAAGGGTCATGCCGGCAATGTCCAATCCAGCATCCTTCACTGCTTCCGTCGTCGCCGCTAGACAAAGCGGGACCACGCGCGAAACATGCTTGCGCTCGCGAGCGTCCACCCAGGCATACTCGTCGAACTCGGGTATTTCGCCCGCGATGTGAACCGCCAGATGGGAAGAGTCAAACCGTGAAATGCGCTTCACACCGGATTTGCCAGCGAGCACGGCGCGGCAGAAGGCCTCTTTGCCGAGGCCATTCGGGCTAACCACGCCCATTCCAGTGATGACGACGCGGGGAAGCGTAGAGCGATCAGAATTCAACATTCAACCATCCACATGTTGCTCGTACCCACTTTCCATTCCGGCTGAGTCAAAATGCCGGCCTTGGCGGAATGCTGACGTCGATTGCGCGATAATCATACTCATGCCGCTCGGATTGTACATCGCTATTCCATTTTGTCGAACCAAATGCGCTTACTGCAATTTCGCTTCGGACGTATTCTCCCGTGCGGTATTCGATAACTATGTCAAACGGCTTTGTGCCGAGATCGAGCATTCTACCCAAACCGCACAACAGATGGGAGCCCCAATCGATCTCTCAGTGGGGTCGATCTATCTGGGCGGCGGCACGCCCACTCTTCTCGAAGTAGCACAGCTGGAACGCGTCTTTGTCACGATTCGGCAAATTTTCACGGTGCAGCGGGATGCCGAAATTACCGTGGAATGTGCGCCCGGCACGCTTTCCGCAGAAATGCTCGATGCTCTGGCGCGGTGTGGGGTAAACCGCGTCAGCCTGGGGGTGCAATCGTTCGTTGACAAAGAAGCCGCGTCGGTCGGGCGATTGCACAAGAGTCAAACCGTGTTCGACGACGTCGCCCGGCTTCGTGCCACGGGGATGACGAATATCAATGTGGACTTGATCGCGGGCCTTCCGCACCAGACACAGGAGAGCTGGAGGGAATCCCTGGGCCAGTTGATTGCCACCGGAGTGCCGCACGCCAGCGTGTACCTGCTCGAAGTGGATGAGGACTCGCGGCTGGGGCGGGAGTTGATGGCCGGCGGGCAAAAATATCACGCCCATTTTGTTCCCGAAGAAGAGGTAATGGCTGACCTTTACGACATTGCGTGCGATCGCCTGAATGACGCGGGAATCCTCCAATATGAGATTTCCAATTTTGCGCAGATGGGATTTGAATCCAAGCACAACCTGAAGTACTGGACGCGCCAGCCTTACCTGGGTTTTGGAGTGGATGCACACTCCATGCTGGTGGTGCGAGATGGGGAGGCGGTGCGCTTTTCGAATCCGGATTCTCTGCAAGAATACCTCTCCGGTAAGCCCGTTACTACCACCAGGATCGATCGGGAAATGGCGCTTGAAGAGAGATTCTTTCTGGGGTTGCGGCTCAATCAAGGAGTCGACGTCAAGCATCTCGAGCAGGAATTTCCGGAATTGTTTGCCGGGCAGAGATCGGTCATCGCCGAACTGGTTGGAGAGGCTTTGCTTGAACAACAGGGCTCAAGGATTCGGCTGAGCAATCAGGGCCGGTTGCTCTCAAACGAAGTCTTTGAGCGGTTTCTCACCACCACCCCAAGCTGATCCCGGGCGCAAGGGAAGAACCGCGCAGCCACAATCAACCTCGTCTTCCCCATGAGTCCAGTCCCATTTTCCCTGTCAGCCCTGATGACGCGAGGAACTGCGTTATAATCCTGCGGCACCTGGAGGTGATCGTTGGGCCTCTTCAACCACTATGACGATGCGCACCGGCATCCAGTAAACCGGCTGCTGCACATGATCGCCATTCCGGTTGGGTTCTCATCGCTGATTGTGGTCTGGTTTCACTGGATTCTTGGGCTTCTACTGATCCCGGCAGCTCTAGGGCTGGCGACGCTTGGCCACGTGATCGAGGGTAATAAGCCGGCGTTTCTGTCAAACCCACTACACGTCCTGGTGGCGCCGCTGTGGATGATGAAGCGCGTTTTTGGAAAGCAATAGCGAACTTACTCCTTCCAACCGGTCGGTACGGCGACTTCTTCCGATCGCGATCGTCGTGTTGTAATTGACTCTAATCCCGAGTGGGAAACGAAAACAGACCGCGAGCGAAGGGGGCGAGAAACGCCCGAGCCTTCGCGGAATGCCTGTGTCCTTCGCGGTCGATGAGTTCCTGGTCTCGCCGTGATTCCAGGGAGCAGAGACAGGTGGAGTGAGGAGGGTTCGTGGACTTTCAGCTCAATGAGGAGCAGTTGCAACTGAAGAAAAGCGTTCGCGAGTTCGCCGAGAGCGAGATCGCGCCGAATGTCCGCAAGTGGGATGAAGCTGCGGAGTTCCCTTTGTCGACGCTCAAAGAAATTGGCAAGCTGGGCCTGATGGGCGTGGTCTTCCCACCCGATCTCGGCGGGGCGGGCATGGGCTATGTGGAGTATGTGACGGCGATCGAGGAACTGTCACGGGTGGATGGATCGATCGGGATCATCATTGCCGCCCACACGTCCTTGTGCTCGAATCACATTTTTCTCGCTGGCAACGATGCACAGAAGAAGAAATACATACCAAAACTTTCGAGCGGAGAGTTTATCGGGGCGTGGGGACTTACGGAGCCATCCTCTGGTTCTGACGCCGGCAGTGCTCGCATGATGGCGGTTCGTAAAGGCAACAATTGGGTTCTGAACGGAACCAAGACTTTTTGCACGAACGGCCACTATGCCGACGTGCTGGTGGTGATCGCGGTCACGGATCGAGCGGCGCACACGCATGGGCTTTCCGCGTTCATGGTGGAAAAGGGAACTCCGGGATTTCGTCCCGGGAAGAAGGAAGACAAGCTGGGTTTGCGGGCTTCCGACACAGCGGAATTGATTTTTGAAGATTGTGTACTTCCAGCCGATGCTTTGCTCGGCACCGAAGGCGAGGGTTTTCTTGATGCCATGCGCGTACTCGACGGCGGGCGCATTTCGATTGCCGCCTTGTCGCTGGGGATGGCACAGGGGGCCTACGAAGCCGCGTTGAACTACTCGAGGCAACGCAAGCAATTCGGACGAGCCATCAGCGATTTTCAGGCGATCCAATGGAAGCTGGCCGACATGGCCACGGAAATCGACGCCGCCCGCCTGCTTACGATGCGAGCGGCCAGTATGAAAGACGTGGGTCTGAAGACGACGCTCGAATCATCGATGGCAAAGCTGTTTGCGAGCGAGGTCGCGGTTAAGTGCGCGAACGAAGGGGTGCAGATTCACGGCGGCTACGGCTTTATCAAGGACTATCCCGCGGAAAAGTTCTACCGCGATGTGAAGCTGTGCACCATCGGGGAAGGGACCAGCGAGATCCAGCGATTGGTGATTGCCAGGCAATTGTTGAAGGAATAATCTCTCCTGCCGGCTTTGAGTGCCTCTCGCTCGATCCACCAGAAATCCAATCGATAAATCCCGAAGAATGACCTGGCTAGCGCTCATCCTTTGTCTTCATGGATTCACGAGAAGCCCTCGAGCGGAATCCGGGAATCCGTGGCCGTGCCGGATGTGACATAGTTCTAGAGCCTACTTGGAAATGTCGGTCTGCTGCTCCTGCTTTACACTGGAGCAGTTCTGAACACTAACACCTCCAACTTAATCTCCGGCGTCCGCTCCGGGGACCTGCGCGCCTTGGCCCGCGCCATCTCTGTCATCGAGAACCGTGCGCCGGGGTGGAACGAGCTGCTGAAAGGGCTTTTCGCATATACCGGGAATGCGCTCACGATTGGCCTGACGGGGTCGCCCGGGGCGGGCAAGAGCACGCTAGTCGATCAACTGGCGAAGTTCTATAGAAAGACGGAGAATCCCCACTCAAGCAATAAGGAACCGGGTTCGAATAGGACGTCGAGTCGGCCTCCAAGTGGCATGGAAGGAACACCCACTGCTGGGCATACCGTCGGGATCATTGCCGTTGATCCCACAAGCCCCTACACCGGCGGCGCGATCCTCGGCGACCGGATTCGCATGCAAGACCATTTTTCCGACCCGGGCATTTACATCCGCAGCATGGCGACGCGAGGCTCGCTTGGCGGACTCGCGCGAGCGACGGCGGACGTGTCTCAGGTACTAGACGCCTCGGGCCGCGACATCGTGATGATTGAAACCGTCGGCGTGGGACAGGACGAGGTGGATGTTGTCCGCGTGGCCGATATCACGGTTGTGATCCTGTTTCCGGGAATGGGAGACGACGTCCAGACGATGAAGGCTGGCATCATGGAGATTGCCGACATCTTTGTCATCAACAAGAGCGATCACGAAGGCAGCGAGCGGGTAGAAAAAGAGATACGCGCGTTGCAATCGCTCGCGATTCGCAACGATGGCTGGGTTCCGCCGGTGGTGAAAACCGTCGCCACGAACGGCGCAGGCGTGCAGGATCTGGTGGAGACGATCAAGGAATATCAAGAGTATCTGACGAGCAAGGACCTGCTGCGACGTCGGCGTGCACAGAACTGGGAAACGCGGCTCATCGAAATGCTGCGCGATGCCTTGCTCGAAAAGGCTCGGACGCGCCTGTCGGCGGAGGAGCTCTCGCGCGTCTCCGCCGAGATTGCGGAACAAAAGCGGGATCCCTATTCTATTGTCGAACAACTGGTCGGAAGACTGAATGCTTGAATACGGCGAACGAAACCAAAGAATTTCTGTTCAAGACTCTGTAAGATTCCTGGGATCGCAACAACATGATTCTTGTGAATCTGCTCCGCGCCGTGCTGGAGGGAGGTCTCGAGATTGGATGAATGCGGCCTCGAAAGGAATGATGTCGGAATGAACTTTGCCGTTGACCATATCGGAATTGCGGTGAGGTCGTTGGCTTCGGCAAAGGCGATCTATGAGAAGCTCGGCCTTGAGGTCTCGCCGGAAGAGACGGTGGCCGGGGAAAAAGTGCGTCTGGTGATGATTCCGGTTGGTCAGACGCGGTTGGAATTGCTCGAAGCAACCGACGAGCAGTCAACCATCGCGAAGTTCATCGCAAAGCGCGGCGAGGGACTTCATCACGTGTGCCTGCGTGTTCCTAATTTGGCTGTCACGGTTGCAAGGCTTAAAGCCGATGGAGTGCGCCTAGTCTCCGAGGAAATCAGGTCGGGCTCGGGAGGTCACCGCTATGTGTTCGTTCATCCCCAAAGCACCGGTGGAGTTCTGCTCGAGCTGGTAGAGTCCCCCCGCTGATATTCTGATCCTTCCATGTTGATTTTGGGCGTTGACACTTCCGGCAAAAACGGCGGTATTGTGCTCGTGCACTGCGAGACCGAGGCATCGCGCACGCTCGAGCTGGTTCCGCTCGAAGGGGGCACTTTCTCTGCACAACTTGTTCCTCAGATTGCGGCCTTGCTCGAGAAGCACGGCATCACGAAGCATCAGATTGGCGCATTTGCAGTCGTTTCAGGTCCGGGATCCTTTACCGGGTTGCGGGTTGGACTCGCCGCGATCAAGGCCTTGGCGGAAATTCTGAAAAAGCCGATTGCGGTAGTTTCCCGGCTCGAAGCGTCTGTGCTGGCGGCCAAACGGGAAGGCCGAGTTACTGCAGTGCTCGACGCAGGTCGTGGCGAGGTCTATGCCGGTACTTACAGTGTGCAGGGGGAGAGGGCCAACTGCCTAGGCGAGGAAATTCTTTCCACCGGCAGTCTTCTTGAAAGAGCAGCCGGCGAGACGGTGGTCGCGGCAGACCCGAAACTGGCTGACCTATTGAACGAACATGGAGTCAAAGTCATCCGAATTCAGGCGCCGCGCGCCGATGCGATCGCTTCCATTGCCTTCCACAAACTGCAATGCGGCGAGGCCGTGACTCCCGAAGCCCTCGATGCAACCTACATTCGCCGCAGTGATGCCGAGACGAAGTTCGCTCGGCCCACATTGAGAGATGACTGATCCAGTGTCTGGCCAAGTGTTCATCATTGCCTGGAGTTTTACCGTCAGACCGGGGCACCGGGCTGATTTCGAACACGCATATGGCCCGCATGGCGAGTGGGTCGAGCTCTTTCGTTCGAGCGACGGCTACATCAAGACTGAGCTGCGCCGCGATCCGGAAAACGCCGCGCTTTACATCACGCTTGATTTCTGGAGCAGCCGCGAGCAGTACGAGGCGTTTCGGGAGCGGGCGAAAACGGCGTACCAGACGATGGATGCAAGATGTGAGCGCCTGACCGAAGACGAGGAACTCCTGGGCGAATTCGCTGACCTGTCGGCGCTTGAGGCTAGCCTGCCCCGGCTTCGGTCCACCACCCAGGTTCGATCACCGCTTACGGTTCGCGCTGCCAATCCGGACGATATCCCTAAGATTCTTCTGGTCGAACGGTCCGCATCGTCGGCTGCGCACTGGACCGATGCAGCCTATGAGGCTATCTTTTGGCCCACTGCCCCGCCACGCATCGCACTTGTGGCAGAGACCCTCGAACGTCGGCTCAGTGGGTTCGTCATTGCGCGAATCGCTGCCGGCGAATGTGAACTCGAAAACATCGCCGTCCACCCGACCGAGGTCCGACAAGGAATCGGATCCACCTTACTTCAAAGATTCCTTGATGCGGCTCGCGCCCAGGGCATTCATCGCATCTTGCTCGAGGTTCGCGAGTCCAACCTGGCCGCTCGGCGGCTGTACGAAAAATTGGGGTTCGACTGCGACGGCGAGCGCGGCGCTTACTACCAAAGTCCTGACGAAAAGGCAGTTTTGTACTCGCTACGGATGTGAACTGCCCTGATTCCTGTGCAAATAAAGCATGCACCTTCTATTACTTGCGTATGAACTTTTGTTGAAAATTCCTCGTTGAACCTGTTCTGGTCCCGTGCTAGCCTAGCGTCACAATTTTGAATACAGGAGGTCTTGCAGGATGCTAGCCTCTAGAGATCAACTCCTGGCCACGCACGAAGAATTCCGCAAGCTGGCTCAGGAGCACTCATCCTACGAACAACGTCTTTCCTCTCTCACC
>Ga0105238_10000091_pt1 | contig 102300 bp, 73 predicted proteins | sample KBSC34metaG_FD_81526 | JGI IMG/M metagenome (GOLD analysis project Ga0105238, IMG submission 81526) | Corn rhizosphere microbial communities from Kellogg Biological Station, Michigan, USA - KBS C3-4 metaG | ecosystem: Host-associated > Plants > Roots > Rhizosphere > Soil | place: Michigan, USA...
CGAGACGCGGCGCCCCTTTTGCAACCTGGTTTTCCTGTTGCCGTTTTTGTTGATCTATGAATTCGGCGTGCACTGCGCCACCAGTCCCCGTGGGATGTCTGTCCGCAATGGAGCCGACGCCTGGATGCGCGTTTGGTTGCACCAGACCGGTCTTGAAATCGCCTGGATGCCGCCGATTCTGCTGCTTGCCGCCCTGCTCGTCTGGCAACTGAAGTCGCGTCAGCCGTGGAACATGACGTGGGACACTCTCGGCGGAATGGCGGCCGAAAGTCTCCTGTATGCTTTTGTGCTGATCATGTTGGGACAACTGACCGACTTCAGTTTCCGTCACGCGCCCTGGGCGCGGATGCAGGTTGATGAGTCTGTTGCATCGACTGGATTTCTGGTCCGCATCGTCAGCTTTATGGGCGCCGGAATCTACGAAGAGTTTCTGTTTCGGCTGTGCCTGGTGCCGCTGACGTACGTTGTCTTCCGCGGTTTGCTGATCCCAAAGAACTGGTCGATCGCCGGGACGGTGGTGACGACCAGCCTGATTTTCTCGCTTGCTCATTATTTGGGACCATCGGCCAATGGCCACGCTCTGGCGATGTTGACCGATGCCGCCGTGCGGGTGCAGTCGAGCCGTGAGCTGTGGTTCGGCTTCTGCTTCCGCACGCTGGCCGGAATGTTCTTTGCCCTGCTGTATTTTCTACGCGGGTTTGGAATCACGGTGGGAGCCCATGCCACCTACGACGTCTTCGTGGGCGTCGTGCTGATCGGCGAGTTGTAACTGCCGCGATGGAGCGTACGCACTGAGGCAGACACACACGTCGCCTGTTTCCATCGCCTATTCACTCTTCTGTTCGGCCGCGTCTTTCTTCCCCGCCGCATCTTTCTTGACGACCGGCGGCAAAGTCTTGCCCGTCTTGTAGAACTTCATCGACAGCGAATTCACGCAGTGCCGCGTATCTTTCTGAGTCATCATTTCACCGACAAAGACGTGACCGAGGTGACCACCACAGTTCTTGCAAACGATTTCTGTGCGATAGCCATCCCTATCGGAAACTCGTGTGACCGCGCCAGGAATTTCATCGTCGAAGCTGGGCCAACCGCAGTGACTTTCGAACTTGTCCTTCGATAGATACAGCGGCGCGTTGCAACGACGACAGACGTACGTCCCCGTTTCTTTCAGATCGGTGTATTCACCCGTCCAGGCCCGCTCGGTGCCTTTCCGCGCAATCACGTATTCTTCTTCGCGGGTCAGAGGATTGTATTCGGTTTGCGTGGCTGCGGTTTGGCTGATATCAGATGTTTCCGGAATGTCGGCCATCGCTTGTTCCTTCTCGATTGGATTCGGATCCGCTTTCTTGACCGGTACGTCGACAGGAGTCGATTCAGTGACCGTACGCGTTGAGGTTCCGTTGGCACGTGAACAACCGGCAATCCAACACGCCGACGGAATCAACAGGGCAGCCACCAACAGTGGCCGGCCAAAGTGACTGGCAAGACTCGTCATCGTCCGTTCTCCCAATTCGTTTACATCGACATCCATTCGATGTCATTGACGCCGCGCCGGTTACAGCATGACTGCCACCCTACGGCGAAATAGACGGAATCTCTTTCACTAAGATTCTAGCCCGGTCCGACGAAATTGTAAGACGGAATAGACTGCTTCGGCGCGATACAGACACAGAGCAGATGGTGTCAGCGATCGGCGGGCAACCACTTGATCAAGTCGCCGATCACATCCGGCTGTTGAGAAGCGACATCGTTCACGTCCCACACATCGTCAGGCTTGACGAATAGAGACATGTGATCCGCTCCCCACGGTGTGGTCGGAACATCATCGGATTGACGATGTTCGCGCACCATCAACCAGTTGGCTGTCCGGACCGCAGCAAATGGTTCGCCCGCATCGATCGTCAGATGCGTTCGCGGGGCCACTGCATCGGTCAATTCTTTAAGCCAGCTTTGTCCGACGAGCGTTGTTGATGCGTCTGTTGGAATCTGAAACCAGTCCAGCAACGTGGGCAACAGATCGCAGGTGTGCACCAGTCGACTGGAACGCAAGGCCATCCGTTCGGCGCGGCGTGGATCATTCCACACCTTCAGCAACAAAGGTGTTCGGACCAGCTGGTCGCCCGATCGGCGCACCGCCGCACCAGCATCGGTCGACTCCGACTGCAATGGTTGTTTCCAGATGTGGCCCGCCAGCGCCGTGATGATCACCAATGTCGGTTCCGTCGTCGCCTGCATGCCATTCAAGAACTCACCCAGCCAATGATCGAGCAGCGACACCGCGCCCGCATAAACCGCAGGATGTGCAGCGCGTTGCTCATCGGTCAAACTGTCGAGCTGTTGGCCTCGTTCTTCGAAGTCTTCGAAATACAGCGAGTCGAATCCTTCAGGAGGTCGATCGGGACTGGGAACGTGCAACCACAGCAGACGTGCCCGTGGATCACCATTGGTGTCATTCCACGCCGTCAGGCCGGCACGGACGAGTTGCGCGAACGGCACTGTATCAGGCTTGAGAGCATCCGATTCGGTGACGTTGACGACGACTGAGTCGTCGAATTGAGCCGCCTGTTGCCACGGTTGCAGCTGGTTAACCGTCACCATGCGCGTCGACACGCCGTGCGACTTCAGTAGCGGAGCCAGTGCAGTCGTCGGCAACGCCACAGGGCCGGCAAACGGATGACTGCCGTGAACCCACGCCATTCCAGCGCGTGGCCCTAGCGTGTCGGCAAAGTGCCGATCGAAGACGGCTCCCGTGGCGGCGAAGGCGTCCCAATGAGGTGTCTCGATCCACTCGTTGCCGTAACAACCCAGCGCATTAGTGGCGAGGGAATCGAACGAGATAATGACGGCCTGCATCGCACTCAGTCTGGTGATCCGATCCGATCTTCAATTGACCCGGCCGCGGGTCAGCGGGATTCGCGATTGAGTCGGGTTCAGAATAGGTCGGTCGTTCGCGCGTTGGAAACTGGATAGTACACTCGACGCGCGAACGACACTCCTATTTAGAACCCGTCATGCGACGCCAACAGGCCGCCTGCGGCGGACGCTGGTCGGTGGGATTCGCGATTGAGTCGGGTTCAAAATAGTTGGTTCGCTCACGCGTTGAAAAACGGGTGATCGGCAGACATCTCGGACGAAGAAACGCCGCCTCTGAAGGGACAGACGTTTGAGCGTCCTTCGTCAGGGCGACTCAAACAGAAAGCCCGCTGGTAAGGCGGGCTCGCGTTTGGTCTATCGATTCAAGGTGTTCGCAAAGCTCGACGCCACTGAGGGCTCACGAGGATTCGCTCGATCTGCATTTCGTGCAACTGGTCGAACCAGGTGCCATCAAATTCGAAGACTTCGTACATCCGCTGAGACCGATCATAACGAGGGTCGGTTGTACCGCCCCCTTCATCCGTTCCCGCAAATCGACTTGGCACGATCAGAACCCAGGTTCGGTCCCCTGCTCGTTCCCAAGTCGGCTTAGTCCAACGAAAACCAACGTCCTGCAAATCTGCCTGTGGCATTCAATGGCCTCCTTGCCAGTCAACACGGCTCCGTCCGTGGGCGGATTATTCATTGAGTTGACCAGTTGGTCAAGCGACCATCGTCAAGTTATTCTGGCAATTGGTTCTCATCACCCTGTTGCGCAAGTCGATTTCGATGCTGTCTTTGCCGCTATTACCACCTGAATCATGTGCGGACTGCGGCCTGTGTTGTCAGGGAATCGGCTCACCCGTGTTGTTGTATGCGTCACGCCCTGGCCTGCCGGAACCGCATCCGTTCCGTCCGACAGATCTACCGCAAGAGTTGATCGATGAGATCGATCAACAGTTCGCGGGACTGACTCGAGGTCAGGAACCTCAAGAACGCTGTCTGTGGTTTGATGCCGAGGCACTGCGATGCCGCCACTACGATTTCCGCCCGCAAGTCTGTCGAGACTACGAACTGGGCGGACGAGCCTGTTTGCAACGACGGCGCGATGAATTCTTCCGGGAAGGCGAAGCTCCTTCTGAGCCGCTGAAGTAGGCGCACGCATTGACTTCGCGAATTCTGTCGACATCCGGTGACAGAGCTTCGCCCTCTCGTCAACGCAAAACATCTCCCGTGTAACATCCACTGTCACTCGTCAAACTTCGGCGGCCGGCGGCCGGCTTTTGTTTCGCCGCGTTCGCGTTTGGCGGCGATGCGTCTGCGCTTTGAGGCCTTCGTCGGTTTCACTGCGCGACGTTGCTTCGGGGCGGTCGCGACAGATTGCAACAGATCACGCAATTTCTCGAGGCAATCGGTGACGTTCTTGGGCTGATCTCGAAAGCGTTCGCTGCTGATGACCAGGTCACCCTCGGTGGTCATACGACGGCGATACGCCGCGACAAAGCGATCCCGCACGTCACCGGGAATCGATTCCGAACCCGCGACACTCCACCGCAGGACGACCTTCGAATTGACCTTGTTCACATTCTGCCCGCCGGGGCCAGAACTACGCGCGACCGACCAACTGAATTCACGACAAGGCACGCGAATTCGCGAGGTAACGTCCAGAACTTCAGGGTCGCCGGGAAACATGATCTTACTCGTGAACAAACGAACGACGCAGCAGACACCGCGGATTCAAAAATGTTCGCCGAATTCCAGGGAAAATCAAACCCTGTTCTGGAATTCATTTGGCTGCTACCTGATCATCCGCAACGCGCGAGCGAACCTACTATTCTGAACCCAATGCAATCGCGCATCCCGCGTCCGCCGCAGGCGGTTTGTTCGCGTCGCATGATGGGTTGCGAATAAGTGTCTCGTTCGCGCGTCGAGTGCGCTCTCCAGTTTCCAACGCGCGAGCGAACCAACTACTCTGAACCCAACGCAATCGCGCATCCCGCCGACCCGCGGTCGGGTCAGGCGGCAATGGAGGGCCGGGTGATTTCGGCGTGAACCCCTTCGATCTGTTCAGCGGAAATCAGTCGCAACTGATTGGCATAACCAACCAGCAAGGCAAAGTCACACAGGCGATTGATCCGGCGTGGAATTCCGGCCGACAGTTCGTAGATCGCCTTCATCGACGATTCGTCAAAGATTAGTTCCGTGCGTCCCGCAAACTGTAAACGGTATCGCACATACGCGGCCGTTTCATTTTCCGTCAGCGAATGCAGCAGGCAATGGAAAGCGATTCGGTCCGACACCTGATCCATACGTTGCAACATGCCGACCAGTTCCGGTTGACCGGACAGGATCAATGAAAAGTTCGATCGGCCGGGCCGTTGGAAGTTCATCAACTGATGCAGCGTCTGATAGACGCGTCGATCTTCGATCAGATGTGCGTCATCCACGATGATCACGGGTGCCTGGTTGGCCTGCGTCAATTCACAAAGCCGAGTTTCCAATCGTTTGAGCAATTGATCGAGTCCCAGAACCGCGCCGGAACTCTCGATGCGCGCGTCACCCAGGGCGTCGGTGATGTAAGAGATTATTTCATGCGACGACATCTGAGGATAGATGATGTGCACGACGGGGCCATGATGAGCGGACTGGCGTCGGATCAATTCCAGAATGTGCGTTTTGCCGGTCCCGCTGGCACCGATCAGTCCGGCGGCCCCTTTGCCGTGCTCGATCAGATACTTCAACTTGACCAATGCTTCGCCGTGCAGCGGGCTGGAATAGAACGATTCAGACCGCCGATCATGATCAAACGGAGCTCGATGCAGTTTCCAATAGCGTTCGTACATGTCGGCCTCCTTGCCGCATCGATCCTGCCAGACGTTTTGAGCGAGCGGTTCTATGAAAAGTCGACGATCAGCGAAAGACCGATGTCTCGTCGGGCTTTTCCGAGATCTGATCGGGCAAGGGAATCGTATCGACACCGTCGATTTCTTCGATGGTTCCGGTCAACCAGACGTCTGATTGCGGTGCCGAATTGACGGACAGGAAACTGTTCAGATCCTGGCTGGTCACATCGGGCGCGGGCGCCGACAGGATCGGCATCGCTGGCCCCAGCCCGGTTGACGAGGACGAATCGTTCGTCGATTTGCCAACGAACGTCGGTGCCGAATCGAATCCGTCGAGGTCCGCGATCGATTCGTCATCCTCAACTCTTGCCGCGACACTGAAGTACCGCGATGTCCCCCAGGCGGCGAAGGCCATCATTATTGTGGCGAAGGCGATGTAGGAAAGTCGCTGCATGTTCCACCTCAATGGCTGCTTGATGACGGCCCGGCTTGCAGCGTCGATCTCTCGATGCGAATGAGTTGTTGACTGAGCGAACGAAACTGAGATCGGAATCGATTCGCGCGGTTCGCTCATCCAGTTCTCATTCCCATCAGTCTCGATCGGATCCTGGCGACGATCGTCGTTTTCGATGATGCAAATAACATCAAACGAACCGAAAAGGATCGCTCGTCCAAAGTATCGTCTGACCGGAAGAGTGACTTGAATCACACAACCAATAGCGTGGTCAGCACCGGCGGAACTTGCCGAACATCAGTGAGAAGTGACTCGACGCAGGGACGTTACTCTCCCGCAACCAGTTCCATCTCAACGGGCTTCGCGGCACCGAATTGAACGTAGGTGACCATCACCAGAATTCCAATCAGAGCGACCACCTGAATCGAACTGATTTGTTCTCCGTATGCTCGGCCCCATAACACGGCTCCAATCGGAGTCAGATTGGTCGTCATGACGGCGAACAACGGCCCTTGCTCCTGCACCAGTCGATTGAACAGGAACGTCGCGATTCCAGTACCCACAACTCCGAGAACGACGACCGCGGCAATGGCACTTGCCAGATGATCGAGTTTGGGAGGGCGATGATTGGGAACAGCGAATGACAAGGGCAGCAGCACAGCACTGGCTGATGCCAGGCACACCAGTGTCAGTTCCAAAGGAGGCAGATGCTTCAGTGAACGACGAATCACGCCATTCGCAATCGAGTAAGTCAACGGCACACTGAAGGCGAGCAGAATATCGATCACCGGAATGGCCTGTCGTCCGAGATCAAGCAACAACAGGAACATGCAGATCAACGCTCCAACCACACCCACCATTTGACGGGGTGTCGGCCAGACACCCAGGATCGGGATCGAAACGAGGATCGTCAGCAGCGGCGTGAATCCGACGGACATGCCCACAAAAGCACTACCGTGTCGCACGACCAATTCGGGTTGCAAAGAATGCGGCCAGACAAAACCGAGCAAGACGACGCCCACCAACGGCCAAAGGTCACGGCGCTGGATCGTACGGCGTTGCTGCAGAACCCAGTAGATGAATGCGAGAACGAGCGTGCCCCCAATAGCGCGCCCCGCACCCACACCGATGGGCGACAGACATTCGGCAGCCAGTTTCATCAAAATGAAACTGCTGCCCCAGATCAGGCAGATCATTGTGAACCAGAAATATGGCATGACTCATCCAACGGGACAACGCCCGGACCATCGCATTCGGCGGCCGAACTTTATCGATTGTTGTCACTCATTTTCATGCGATTCATGCCAACTGTGACCATCCCAGGCAATCACCTGTTCCAGAAACTTGATCACTCCCACCGAGAACGATTGGAACAGTGCCTCGCCCTTTTCGACCGTCGCCGCTCGAGGCTGACCGATGTGGCCGGGAGCTGTGCGATCCTTGGTTGTCCAGCCGCGGTACGCTGGTTCGAACGCAAAACCGAATTCGACGGGATCAACCTGCGTGATGTCTTTCACCAGGTGCGGAGCCAGATGCAGAATCATTGACGTTTCCCATTCGCAGGCATGTCCCATCTGCGTTTGGACAAGGTCGCCGCAGTTCAGGTTCGGCTGGCCATGTTCCCAGTAGGTCGCAAACAGTAACAACAGGTCATGGCGGTCGCGATGGCGCTGACGAGCCTCGAACACCGCCTGCTTGCCCGGCGTGGAATTGCCTCCGTGTCCATTCAGGAAGACGATGCGACGGAATCCATGGGTCAGCAGATTCTCAGTCAGGTCGTTCAGCAGATCCAGATAAAGACGGGGACTGGCCGACATTGTCCCCGGAAAGTCCATGTGGTGATGCGAGTTTCCCAACCACATCAGCGGCGCGAACAGAACCCGGTCATCCATCGCCAGACTGACACGACGAACGACTTCGCCCAACAGCATGCTGTCGGTGAAGACGGGCAGATGCCGGCCGTGTTGTTCAAGGGCCGCGACGGGCACGACGACAGGAATATCGCGCGACAGTGATTCCACTTCGGGCCATGTCAGGTCACTCAGATTCATCGTGCCGCCTTTGAAAACGAACCGATCCACTTCACATCAGACGCGATCATGGCACGCACGCCAAAGCGGGTGTACTTGATCCGACGTGGACGAATTTAATGCCTCGGTGAGAGCGCCGCGAGTCTGCACGCACTACAAACCAATCGGCCTCAGATGCAGAGCAGCCTGATCGGTGCGTGTGCCCAGTGCAGACCGACTAAGAGGCGTTTGGGACAGAGGACGACCGCGGGCAGACTTTTGCAGGAAAGGCCGTCAATCGGCTGTCGTGGCTTCCGCAGTCGTCAGGCCGCTCACCTGAGACAGTTTCGGGAATCGATTGCCGTAGATCCAACGTTCCCACCAACTGGCGTGGCGCAACCGCAGATCGTCTCGAGGAACCGAGCGTTGCTTGCCGCGACGCGTGACCAGTTGCAGTTGGCCGTTCGCGACTTCGGCGACGGTCCAGAATTTATCGACCTGGTAAGAATAGGTCTCGCCGCTTTGCGCGGGGTGAACGTCGACAGCGCGCGGCCCGGGATCTGTGCTTTGCTTCGTGACGCGGAAGATGACCGGATCACCCGGCTTGTAATCGTTCTTCATCTCGTGCAGCCCGACCAAACCCGTCAACAAAGTGGAGGAGCGCCTGTACTGCGTACACGATAGGCACGGCCGACTTTCGAGACAAGATGGAATGTCGAAAATTGAATCGGATTCAAAAAAACGGTGCAAATTGACCTGGCCTCGATCGTGGCAGAATTAAGTTTTCGTAGGTCTTCTGCGGCCTTACTTTGGCTCCCGATGGGCGGCTCGTTTCAGACGATCATTCAAGGCCCGACCCAATCCTTCATCCGGGAACCGTGTGGCCAGAATGCCATCAAGACCCTCTCCATCCAGTCGGTGCAATGCCTGAAAGAATCTGGCCGTCCCTTCGATCAAGTCACCACCCGGCGAGAGGACTTCGACCGCGGCAAACAAACCGAGCGAAGGGCTCGTTTGAAACGACAGTAACCCGATTCGGGACCGAGGAGCCGTGGTTGGCACCTGATCGACAATCGTCAGCGGGGTGCGAGGCGCATAGTGACTGGCGAGCATACCGGGTGCAGTGGGCTTGTCTGCCGAGCTCGATTCCTCCACGTCGACTCGACCGACAAGTTCTTCGATCTGTTCCAAAGGGATTCCGCCAGGTCGCAACTGAGTAACTCGATCGCCGTCGATCCGCAGAATCGTCGATTCGACGCCAACACGGCATGGTCCACCGTCCAGGATGGCATCAATCCGCCCACCGAGTTGCTTTTGCACATGTTCGGCCGCGGTCGGACTGAGGCGTCCGAACGGGTTCGCACTCGGTGCGGCAACGGGAACATTCGCCAGGCGTAGAACTTGACGCGTCAGCTCGTGATCGGGAATTCGTACTCCGACGCTTTCCAAGCCTGACGTCACCAGGCCAGGTACGGCCTGGGTCTTGGGAAGCACCAGCGTCATCGGGCCCGGCCAAAACCGTTGGGCCAATTGCCTGGCGACCTTTGGAAAAACCGCGGCGACGCGCGGCAACCAGTCGATGTCGGCCAGATGCACGATCAATGGGTCGAAGAACGGCCGCTCTTTGGCGGCAAAGATTTTGGCGACGGCGACAGCATCGAGTGCATTGGCTCCCAGTCCATATACCGTTTCGGTGGGCAAGGCGACCAGGCCCCCTTGCTTCAGAATCGCAGCCGCGAGTTCCGGCGAGGTGATCACGTTCGACATGGGAGTGTCATTACTTTCGTCCCGTGAAGGGCTTCATGATCGGGTTGATCATCGCGAGGGCGACACCTGTCACCAGCCCAACTCCGTGTGCCCAGTTCGCAACCCCTCCCACGACACCGATACTACACAGGACATGCCAAACGAGCATCATCGTGATCGTTTGCGGATGAAGCGCAAAACCACTCTCAGGTTCCAACTTTCCTTTCACCCACAGGTATCCAAACAATCCGTAGACCACACCCGACATACCGCCAAAATTGGGGCCGTGAAACCAGAACTGAGCGAGGTTCGACAAAGCTGCGATCAGTAACACCATCAACAGATACTTCGGATTCCCCTTCCGGTGCTCGATCATCATGCCGAACTGCTGCAGACCCATTAGATTGAAGATCAGGTGCATCGGACCAAAATGCAGAAAGATGGGCGTGATCAGACGCCAGACCTCGCCGTGCAGTATCGGCTGCAACGTGCCATCGTTCGAAATCCACAACAGGTCGACGCGCCAATCGTCGTGTTGAGGATTGAGGACGGTAAAGAACGCCACCACAAGCGACAGCGCGATCAACCCGAATGTGATCGGGCAGTGATCGGCGGCGGGCCGACTCCATTGATCGCTCAGGTTGACTGTACGTGAACGGGCCTGCTTCTGCTGATTCTGTACCTCTCGAAATCGAGCCATCGCACGCCGCGAAGCATCACGATAGCGATCATTCGTAGGGTCGGCCTGGAACAGTTGCAGTTCTTCCTTCGCGGCCGGCACCTGATCGTCGTCGTACACCCACAATCGGAATCCGTCCGAACCTTTGTCGACACTGCAAGCCACGCCTTCGGCACGCAGGTGATCCGCAAAGCGGTCTGCCAAGTCTTGATCAGAAAGTAAACCAATTTGTCGCATTGATAAATCGCTCGTTGGACTGTTGGCCGGTGCTCTGCTGGTCGCCGGTGGCTGCAGGGAGAATCTCACTGTCACCGACGGGAATAGCCTTGGCCTCGACTAGCCGGTCCTGGAATAAGGTTTATCGAGTTGCTTTTCGAGCAGTTTCAATCCAACTCCGCCAGCGGCCAGCAGGCCCACCAATATACCTGTTCCGACAATTGTCCAGAATTGATACTCAAACCCGAACGCAATCACACTGAATGCGTTCGGCAATTGCGCCACTCCGTTATAAACCAGGCTGGCCCAGGCGGCGATCGACGCAACCCCCATCGAACGCGGCCCATGGATGAATTCTCTGCCAGCGGGAGTCCATCCCTGGGTCTCCCTGGTATGTTCGCCCGCGATGAAACACCAGATAATCGCCATCGTCAAGGCGATCAATAGAACGATCACCCAGGTAATCGACCAGCCTTTCTCTGCATTTCCGGTAGTCACCGCACAGTCCTTCTGCTGGAAATCCGTGATCGAATTTTGACCAACGTCTAACGACAATAACCAAGACAATCGGATCTAATCGAAGTGTAGCCGATTTGGCGATCATCCCATAGAAATGAGAAGCCCAGACCACGATCTGGATGACGGATTCAAAATGCGCGACAACTTGCGGTCGGGAAATGTCTGGTCAACGGACAGCGTTCAATGAACTCGAATTCTGCGATCTTCGGCCAGCCGGAAACGACGCCGCGTCGAGCCAAGACGCGAACCGATGCAGATCGGGCGCTGTCAGGCTTCCACCCGTCAAATCTGCTGCAATAATAGCAAAAACATCATTCCGTTATTTGGTGATCCATGAAAGTTCTTTCGGGTATTCAGCCAACCGGTGGGTTCCACTGGGGCAATTACTTCGGCGCGATTCAGCAATACATCGCTCTGCAAGGCAACGAGCAATCGTTTTATTTCATCGCCGACCTGCACGCCTTAACGACGGTCCGTGACGCGAAACAGTTGCAGCAAAACGTCGATGAGGCTGCGATCAATCTGCTCGCGTTGGGATTGGATCCGGAACGTGCAATTCTGTTCCGTCAATCTGATGTTCCGGAAGTCACCGAGTTGACCTGGATCCTATTGACCGTCACGCAATTCAGCCTGCTCGAAAAATGCACTTCGTATAAGGACAAAGTCGCCAAGGGACTCGCTGCCGACGCCGGGCTGTTCACGTATCCGGTCCTGATGGCGGCCGACATCCTGCTGTACGACAGTGACATTGTTCCGGTCGGTGCCGACCAGATTCAGCACCTGGAAGTGACTCGCGACATCGCGCAACGCTTTAACAGCACCTATCGCGGCGAATTCTTGCATCTGCCCGAAGCACGGGTCCTGAAAGAGGGAGCCAAGGTGCCGGGTACTGACGGTGAGAAGATGTCAAAAAGCTACGGTAATACGCTCGAGATCTTCGAAGCCGAAAAGCCGCTGCGCAAAAAAATCATGTCGATCAAGACCGACTCGTTACCGGTCGAAGCTCCCAAGAATCCCGACACCTGCTCGATCTACGCGCTGTATCAGTTATTTGCGACTCCGGAACAGCAAGCGGCCTTGGCAGTACGTTATCGCGCGGGCGGCATGGGATATGGTGAAGCCTAGCAGGCGTTGTTCGACGCTGCGATGCAATACTTCGGGCCGGCTCGTGCCATGCGAGCTGAGTTGGCCGCCGATCCAGACCGAGTCGAAGCGATTCTGCTGGCCGGTGCGAAAAAGGCGCGGGCAAAAGGTCAGGAAGTTCTCAAACGAGTCCGCATCGCGTGCGGACTCGATCCGGCCTGACTGGACTCAGTGATTGTCCGCGGACCGTTCTTGTGCCACTGTTTCGAAGTCTGCGGAGAAACAGTGGCTTTCCACCGATCACCAGTCACCACGAGCACTGGTTGTCCGAGTACGGCCGACCAGTGGCACGGCTCGTCGCTGGCACATCGGGCTACATCGCGCAAACAGCACACCAATTCGAAACCCATCACGCGATGCGCATCCGCGCCGCGTCCGGCGGGTTAGGTGCTGGCGATGGATTTCTTGCGAGGGGCGACGCCCCAGAAATCTTTGGCATCAGGTGTGACAAGCTCATTGAAGGCTCGCACGATCATTTCGCGACCATAGTCCAGGCCATTGAACAACGACAATTCATCGTTGTCGGTCGCGCCGATGGCCGTCAGCCGCAGCCAGAGAGATTCCACGTCGAGTTCTAATGCTTCCGGTTCGTGCAGCAATTCGATCGCCAACGTACCTCGTTCGGCTTCGAGCGGGAATTGCCAGCGGCCAGCGAATCGTTCTGATTCGATTTTCAACTTCTGCAGTGGGTTGGTCTGCCACAACCGGAAGAAAGACCAGTCCTGCGGCGTACTCCACACGGTCCCCTGTGGGATGCGATTCAGATAACACACGCTCCAGCGACTCGGCAGATCGATCCCTGGTAACACATCTCGCACGGCGTCCAACGTCGCAACGAACCCATCGCGGATCGGCTCGTAGCGCGGATAGAGACTACCGTCATGCCCCAGCCAACCGAATTGAAAACCATGTTCTGCGAACCGAATGGCGCGGTCGCCCATCACGTGCTTCAATTGATACTCGGCGGGAGCCTCACTGGTCGCGTGCCGTTCAGCACAACCGATGGGCTGCCAGGTGGCCGACCATTCAGGTCCCAGTCGCTTTCGCCACTCGGCCACACCAACTTGTGTGAAATCGGTCGGTGTCGCGAACTCGACACCCAGCCAAGCCTCGATCAACGGAGGATGCGCGAATTCGTGCGGCAAGTCGGTCGTCCCGAAATGGAACTCTGATCGAAGCGGAGTTGCGGCTGGCAAGATGGTACCCTCCGGTAATAACGAAGAGGTGCTGAATCGAAAATCGGCGAGCGAATCCATTCCTTCTTGCGCGGACGAGTCTACAACTCCCGCCGCATGAACGCCACAAATGACACCCGCAATCCATTAGACCCGAGGTGCGAGTCACAAATCTCAGGTCGCTACAGTTGAAAGAGACAGAATCACGATAACATCACGAGACCCGATTGCTGCCCTTCGTCACAATGTCGGAACCGATTCTCGTAATTGAGACAATCAAGGCCGTTGGAACTGTCCAATTCAGGCGCAAAACTCATTCCAACGGCTTGGCACTGAACAGATATCTATGCCTGGAATCCGACTTGTGACGGCGATCAGGCTGTCATCGGTAGCCTTTAATGCAACCACTTTGGATCGTCGACAAGACTGAAACACCGCAAACGATCACATGAATCACGAGCTGAGCAACCGATGCGTGAACTCGCGGTCGTTATAGACGTCTGCGACGGCTGTCGCCACCGTCCCGACTAGCTCTCGTTTCGTGACAGGTTTCTTCAACACCGTGAACGCTTGCGCTTCAGCGGCGTCATCACAAAGTTCGAGCGAATAGTCGGCTGTGATCAAGATACAGGGAGCGACAATGTGAATCTCTTTCAATTGCCGCAACGCTTCCAGCCCGGTCAGCCGCTGCATGTGCATGTCGAACAGGGCCAGATGCACCTCTTGATGACTGGCTAGTTCCAGAGCTTCCTCGCCCGATTGTGCTTCGATCAATTGAAAGAACGGTTCGAAGATCTCACACAATGTGCTTCGAAAGGCATCGTCATCATCGGCGATTAACAGTTGATACTGTTCGACACTCATGGTCCCGCACCAGCAAAACAGCAACAAAAAAGGCGCCACCGCGCCCGTCTCGTGTCCAAACGGCTTACCAGAAAAGAAGACCTTGGTCAATCGGAACCGTTGATTCGGCTTCCACTCAATCTATTCTAGGCCCACAATCAACCCCCGGTAGCGGCCTTGTTTGTGCGGGAATCGTCGGGCACGTGGATTACCGAAGATCGGGTGCCAGGCCTGTGTCGGTTGTCGCTACCGGAACAATCACCTAAAGTCCGCGCGATGCGAGTTGAACGGAATCCCTCGCGTGAACGACAAAAAAGGCGGTGGCATGAAACTGTTGTTGCGGCATCAGGCAATCCTGCTGGTGGTCGCCGGGTTGATCTTCTTGACCAACCTGGGCAGTTACGCCCTGTTCAACGAGGATGAACCGAAGAACGCGGCCTGCGGAGCTGAAATGTTCCGCCGCGGCGACGTGATTGTCCCGACCTTCAACGAAGACCTGCGAACCGACAAGCCGATTCTGGTCTATTGGTTCATGCTGACGTCGTACAAACTGTTCGGCATCAACGAGTTTTCCGCCCGCTTGGCGTCAGCGATTCTGGCGATCGGCACGACACTGCTGACGTATCATCTCGGGCGAAAACTGTATTCAGCCGAAATCGGCTTTATCGCCGCAATCATTCTCTGCACCTGTTTGTTCTATTCGGCCGTCGGACGATCAGCGACCCCCGATTCGACCCTGGTCTTCTTTGTGACCCTGACATTTGCCAGCTACGTCTGGGTGATCGCACATCAACACGGCGGCAACTTCAACATCAGCCGAACCGCGATCGCGTCACAGTCTCCTGCTGCTCAATCTGAATCATCCGCTGCCCGGTCGCCGGGGCGCTCCGATTCTGTGGAAGCCCCTAAACCCGCCACCGTTGAACACTCCACGCCGGATCAGACATCTGCGCAATCCGTAACGCTCCCTCCAAACCCCACACCGGTCGAAGACAATCCGCAGCCCACTCCCGAAGCCATAACCCATCCGCTGCTCAAGCAATTCGTCCCCGCAAACTGGAAATGGGCAGCCCCGATGTTCGCTGCCATGGGCTTTGCAGTCCTCGCCAAAGGCCCCGTGGGTTTCATTCTGCCCACCGCCATCATCGCACTGTTCCTGTTGATCCTGCTGCGAGACGACGATCTGGCGACCGAGGCGATTCCCGCTCCCACAGGACGCTGGTGGCGAAAAGCATTTGTCATGCTTGCACAATTCTTGCGGTTCCGCCGCATCTTCGAAGTTGCCAGAGGCATGCACCTGCTGATCGGACTCGGCATCGTCGCGGCAGTCGCTCTTCCCTGGTACCTGACCGTCGGCTTCAAGACGCACGGAGACTGGTTGAGAGGCTTCCTGTTGAACCACAACCTCGATCGAGCGTTAACCGCCAAGGAAGGTCATAGCGGATTTCCGCTGTATCAGTTGTATTACGTCGTCGTGATCCACATTTGCTGCTTCCCCTGGTCGGTCTTCCTGCCCGCCTCCGTCTATCAATGGTGGCAGCGCCAGCAGGAAGGAGCTCCCTGGCGAGCCAGCGATCAACTGGTCGCCTGCTGGATCGGCGTCTGGTTCATCGCCTTCTCGCTGGTGACCACCAAACTACCCAATTACCTGCTGCCTCTGTACCCGGCCGTCGCGCTGTTGATTGCTCGATACCTGTTTGACTGGCAACGAGACGACACCAGTTGGAGCGCCTATTCATTCACGCTTTGTTGTCGCGTCCTGGCTGGTGTGGGCGTCGTGCTGGTGATCGGCATGTACATCATGGCGTTCCTGTACATTGCGAATGATCAATGGGTTGCCCTAATCGGTTTGATCCCCATCGCCGGTGCCTTCGTCGCGATGAAGTTCATCGATCAGGAACAGCGTCAGCGGGTCGTTCAGACATTGATGCTCACGGCCGTCACCTTCGTGTTCTTGATGGTCGGCGTCGTCTCGTCGCGCTTGGGCCCATATCAGGACACACGACTATTCGTGGCCGAAGCGCGCGCGAAAGCCAAAACGAACGACATCAACCTCGCTACCTACGGTTTCTTCGACGCGAACGCCGTCTTCTATGCCGGCAAACGGGTGCAAAAACTGGATACCCCGCGTGAAGTCGCCAATTTTCTGGCCGCGAATTCCCCTGCCTACATCATCGCTCGAGAACGAGACCACAATGCACTGCGAGAGGAGTTGACCAGCGACGTGATCGAATTGAGCCGCCACCGCAACTTCCTGCGCCGCGATGAACGGATTCTATTGGGTCGGGACTGAGCCTGATGGATCATCACCCAGGGCATCGCTCTACATCTCTCGCCGCAGTGGCTCTGCCCGGGCTGTGATGTCATTGCCGTTCTGGCCATTATCCAAAGAAAGGCTCGTCAATTGTGCCCGGAGCGGGCAACGGAGTCGGAGTTCCCCGCGATCGATCGACTCAGCCAGTCAGCGAAACGGATTGGACCGATGAGTGGCCCGGTACCCGGAGTGAGGCTTTGGTCGTTGACCTTGACTCCGTAATAGAGTGCCTGAACGTCTGTCGTGACCTTCCGTGGATCATGAGTCGTGCTCAAGAATTGACGGATCAGTTCATCCATGCGGATGACTTCCGGTCCCGCCACTTCGACCATTTTGTTCAAAGGTTCCTTCACGGCGAGGTCCACCATTGCGGCGGCGACATCGTCCGCCGCGATCGGCTGCATCATCGCTGGTGGCAGACGAATACTTTGCCCCTCGGTGGCAAAGTCGGCGATGCCACCGACGAATTCGAAGAACTGAGTCGCACGAACGAGCGTATAGGGTAGGCGCGACGCCTTGATCAATTCCTCCTGTGCCAGCTTCGCACGAAAGTAGCCGCTCTCCAGTAGACGTTCCGTACCGACAACCGACAGTGCCAGATGATGCCGCACGTTGGCGGTCGCTTCGGCAGCCAAGAGATTGCGGCCGGATGTCTGGAAAAAGTCCATGACCGCCTGGTCCTCCCATGATGGAGCGTTTGCCACGTCAATGACGACCTCGGCGCCAGCCAATGCATTGGCCAGCCCCTCGCCGGTGATCGTATTGACGCCCGATGACGGCGATGCGGGTACGACCTGGTGTCCGTGCTGACGAAGGATGTTCACCACTTTCTTTCCGATCAGCCCGCTGCCGCCCACGACAACGAATTTCATCACAAGTCTCCTGCTATGCCAGTTAAAAAAACGGGGATAGGTACACCCGGCGTATGTGCCGGTACCTGATGTTGGTGACTCCGCGTGAGCCAGTCCCTGTTTTTCACTATCCGGAACCATGCGGTCGAAATCACGTTGTTTGTGATTTGATGACGGAAGAGATCCCGGGGAAGATGGATTTAACGCCAAGACACTGGCGAGCGAAGACGCACGCCAGTGGCACCCGAGAATCTGATGCTCGGACATCCTTATTTGTCATGCGGCTTCTCCGGGATGGCAATTTCCTTCGCATCGCGCGGGTGCACCACAACCGCGATCAGACGCGTATTTCCCTTGGCGGCGGGATTCTTCGACACTCGATGCAGACACCCGGTCGGCTCGTAGAATGTCTCGCCCGCCTTGAACTTCTTGGTCGGCTGATCATCAACGCCAAGCTCGTATTCCCCTTCTGCGACATACACAAACCCGGGGCCGGGATGTCGATGAGGCGAACCGGATTGCCCGGGCCCGATGGTCACCTCGACGAAAGTTACCTTCGAGTCCTTTCCGTCCAGCTTCTCCTTAATATCCTGAGCCGAAATCACTTTGACCGATTCATTGTCCTCATGAGCGTAAGCCGCCCAGCCCAATCCCAAACCGGTTGCCAGCAGCAGTAAACTGCGGATCATGATTGTTCCTCCGTTTGATGTTCTGCGGACACGGCACAGCAAGCCATTTGCCGCCGCTCTGCATCAAGGACGGTTCGGACAAGAGTTTAGTGACAAGTTTTGAGGAATTAATTCCGTCGATCGCGTATTCGAGACAGATTACAGCTCAAACACTTGGCGTGCAAAAGGTTGACGCGTCGGCGCGAGTTGCTGCGCGATGTTTTGAAATCAGAGAACCATTGGCGTTTTTACGTCAATGTGATGCTTCTTGTCACGGCGGTGCTCGTCGTCAGTCCGTCGTTCAGCAGGAATGTTAACGTTCGAGTAGCGGTGGTGGCTCCGGCCGAATTGGTCTTGTAAGTGACGCTGCGCAAGACCGTTTGATAGTTGGCCAGCGACGACAGTCCCGACAATGTCAGCGTGCCATTGGCAGTGTTGAAGGCGGCGCTGATGCCTGATCCCGATGTTGCGGCTAGTATGTCCTGGCCATTCTGATAGTTGCCAGTGACCTGGATTGTGGCGCTGATCAGATTGATGCTGTCGTTGTCGAGCACGAACAGGCCGGATGCGACTGTTGTGGCTGCGGTGCCTCGAGCGTAAGTCAGCGGCGTCGAGGGAATTCCAGTCAGGGCTGGTGGAATGTTACTGGTCGAGACGCTAATGATTCGAGTGATTGCGAGGCTGACGGCCGGCGTGGGAGAAAAGTCATCAGTGCCGATGATCGCAAATGTGCGATTGGCCAGCGAAACGGCTGCCCCGGACGAACTGAATGTCACCGATCTCAGCGCGGTTCGGTAGTTTCCGGCTCCGCTGGTTCCAGTCAGTGTCAGTGTTCCCGTCGTAGCGTTGAACGAACCGGTGATTCCCAGTTGATTCGTGAAGGCCAGCACGTCGTGTCCATTGGCGTCGTTCTGGTACCCCGCAGTGATTTGGACCGTGGCCTTTGTCAGATTGTTGCTGTCGGCATCGGCCACCAGTAACGCTGCCGAGATCGGTTGGGCGGGGAACGCGGGGTCGTTCGCTTTGTAGACCAACGGAGTCGTTTCGATGGCTGACAATTTGGGCGCGTCGTTAACGGGGCTGACGACCGTATTGCGTACCACGACATTGCTGTTCGACAACCCGTCGCTGACCCTGAATGAGGCGATGCGAGTGCTCGTGTTTGGTGCGTCACTGACGTCCGAGTAGACGACCGACCTGAGCAGGGTCTGATAATGATCGACCGTGCTGATCCCGGTGATCGTGAATGTCGCCGTGTGAGCGACAAGGTCCTGAACGAAGGTGTGCTGCAGGGCGAAGATATTGTTGAAGTCGACACGATCCTCGCTTTGCCAGCCGGTGAACGAGACAGTCGCACTTGCCAGATTGACGCTATCTGGTTCAGAAATCACCAGGCCTGCGGCCAGTACAAGATTGGGGGCGTTTTCCGAATAAGTCCCGGTTCCGCTGACGCCCGACAACACGGCGGGGACGCTGGTTGCGAGCACAGTCAGATCACGGGTGACGAAATTGCTGTAGAGGAGTCCGTCGTTCGCCTGGAACTCGATGGTTCGTGTCGCGGAGATATTTGGCGAAGCGCTGGTATTGTGGTACGTGACGCTGCGCAGGGCCGTTCGATAGTTCGAGACGCTGGAAGTTCCGGACAATGTCAACGTCCCGGTGGCGGCATCGAAGCTGCCGGTGATGCCGAGTTGATTGGTGAATGCCAGGACGTCCTGCCCATTCTGATAGTGGGAGGAGATTTGAACCGTGGCGCCCGCCCAGGTGTTGCTGTCCTGGTCGAAGGCGAGTAGCGTCGAGGTGACAGGTGTGAAGAGTGATGCTGCTGCCGAAAGCGGTGTCAGTTCGACATTGGACAGCACTGGTGCCACATCGGCTTGAAAGCGCTGAGAGAAGATTCCAAATCCCGGATCTGCTGCGTTTCGGGTGCTGGTCCAGGTAATGATGAAATCACCTGCAGGGTCCATCGCGATCTCGGGAAGAGTCTGATCTCCGTCTTTAACGTCTATCACCATGCGGTCGCCGAAGACGTCGCGTCCCGATTGAACGACTCCTGCGGAGTTATACCGCTGCGCGAAAACCCCATTCTGAGTTGTTTGCTGTCTGTCCCAGGTAATGGCAAAATCGCCGACAGCGTCCATTGCGACAGCGACGTTCGTTTGCTCAGACGCAGTGTAGTGGCTGACAAGAAATTCGTTGTCCGCCGCGGTGCCATCGGCAGCGAATCGCCTGGCGTAGATCGATCCATCGCCATCATCGCTTTGCCATCCGATCACAAAGTTTCCGGAAGCATCCATGGCCGCCGCCGGAAGAATCTGTGCCCCCAGCGTTGTCGTGTTGACCTGGAATTCATTGTCCGCTCGAGTTCCATTCGCACCGTACCTTTGTGCATAAATTCCGTAGACATCCAGATCTTGTGACATTGATTGCCAGGCGATCACAAAATCGCCGGCCGCATCCATTGCCACTGTCGGATTGGTCTGCTGATCAGTGGTCCAAGTATTGACTTGGAATTCGTTGCCTTGTGCAACGCCGCTGGAATTGTAACGCCGCGCATAGATCCCGTAACCGAATTGATCCTGTACGTTACTGCACCAGGCAATCACGAAATCTCCTGCCGCATCCATCGCCACGGACGGAAGGTTCTGCCTGTCCGTCGTGTAAGTGTTGACTTTGAATTCATTTCCCTGAGCCACACCCGCTGCCGTGTAGCGCTGGGCATAAATTCCATAATTGTCTCCGTCTTGTCCCTTACTGGCCCAGGCAATGACAAAACTCCCGGCGCCATTCATTGCCACCGTAGGAAGGGCCTGGGGACCGGTCGTAAAGGTATTGACTCGAAATTCGGATCCTTGCGCAAGACCTGTCGAATTATAACGCTGCGCAAAAATTCCTCCGTCGCTGTCGCCGAGCTGGCCAAAGCTCTCCCAGGTGACGACGTAGTCGCCAGTGGCATCTGTCGCGATGCTGGGTTCCGACTGATGATTGGTTGTGAAGGTATTCACATGGGTTTCAGCACCTGCTGGCAAGGTAGTGGCGACGGAGAAATTGCATCGGAAATTGCCACCGGGCAAACCGTCCGCTTCGCCGTCCAACGACTGGCCCGTCAGATTTTGAATCGACTGTCGGGCGACGAGCGAGTATGTTCCAGACGTCAGTGGCTGAACAAAGGAAATGGTGACAAAGAAACGATTCCCGCTCACATTGAAGCCGGCCACGAATCCCGAGATCAGATCGCTGACGTCTGCCGAATTTCGGAAGAGGCTCCAGTTCAATGGATTCAGAACACTTTTCGCGCTCCCGTTTGTCGTGTTCAACGTGTCGGAAAACTCGACCGTCAACTGCTTCACTGTTGAGACGATTTTGTCGCCGTTTTGGATAACGCGCGGACCTGTTCCCTCCAACACATCCATCACGATCGGACCCGCCGTGGTCTGATAGGACTGAGCTTCGATTCCGTTGGCACTGCCATCCTGCCCAACGCTTGTCCAACTGGTGACCAAGTCACCTTTCGCGTTCATTGCCAGGGAAGGAAAGCTCTGTACCCCTGCCGTAAACGTATTGACTCGAAGCTCGCTTCCTTGAGCGGCACCTGTCGCACTGTAGCTTTGCGCGTAGACTCCGTCCGTTTCGAACAGGTCAAGGGAGCTGTGCCAACTGATGACAAAATCCCCGGCGGAGTCTAATGCGATCGCCGCATGATCTTGATCACCTGTTGTGAACGTGTTGACTTGGAATTCGCCTCCCTGAGTCGTCCCAGCGGCGTTGTAACGTTGTGCGTAAATCCCGTACCCTCCGCCATCCTGGTTCAGGCTCTGCCATGTGATGACGAAGTCACCCGCTCCATCCATCGCCACAGCGGGAAAACCCTGAAAGCTGGTCGTGTATGTATTGACGCGGAATTCGCTGCCTTGAGCCACACCGGACGCGTTGTAACGCCGAGCGTAAATACCAGCGGCACTGCCGTCCTGGGTGTAGCTGGACCAGGTGATGACGAAGTCACCGGTCGCGTCGAGTGCCACCGTAGGATCTCGCTGAACGCTGGTCGTAAAGGTGTTGGCCTTGAACTCGCTTCCTTGAGCGACGCCCGTGGCGTTGTAACGCTGCGCGTAGATGCCGTAATGGCTGCCATCCTGTCCGTAACTTTGCCAGGTCACGACGAAATCTCCGGCAGTATCCATCGAGATCGAGGGTGAATTCTGGTCATTCGTCGTCGTGGAATTGACCCGAAATTCGGAGCCTTGAGCGATTCCACCCGCGTTGTAACGCTGGGCGTAAATTCCGAACCCGCTGCCGTCCTGTACCTGACTGCGCCACGTTATGGCGAAGTCACCCGTTGCATCCATCGCGATTGATGGGAAAACTTGATCTCCGGTTGTGAAGCTGTTGACCCGGAATTCGGTTCCTTGAACGACTCCCGCGGCGCTATACCGTTGGGCGTAAATGCCATACCCGTCGCCGTCCTGGGCGTCGCTTTGCCATGTGATCACGTAGTTCCCGGCCGCATCAATGGCTGTGTCGGAATGAGCCTGACTACCCGTCGTGAACGTGTTGACGGGCATTTCCAGTCCAACCGGTGCCACAGACAACAGTCGCCGTGGCTCCAGTCGCTCGACCAGCATCGATTCAGCGTATTTCCGTTTTCGCGAGCCGCGAATCCGCGAACGGCGATTCCACACTGACAACGCTTGAGCCAGATTCGATAACCACGAATGCAATCGCATCAGTCGGATCCTTGCGGGCTGCTCAACAAGCGTTGACAGCAATTCGGTGACAGGACTCAATCACCAATGCGAGATCCGACGTCGTTTGTCCCAAAAATTCGCCAAATTCAAGGCAATTTTTTTAGCGAATGTTGTCAGAAATTCATCGGTCGTATGCCGACGTCGTCGTCAAACGACGTCAGCAAGCCAGGGCAGACGCCACTTCAATTTCGATAACTTCGACGGAAACCCGGAGGATCGTAGTGGACGTACTTACGTTGCCATGCGCGTCAACGTGGCGGCTCGGGTGGAACTTCGCCCTCCCGAAGAGGAACTCGGGCCACGCGAAAACCGAGGTCATGTAACTTCCAAGGCTCCGACGGCTCGTGCCGGAATGTGATTCCACAAGTCCACGAGTTGTCGCGCCAGCCTCCGCCGCGAATCGCACGCCCCGGGCCGTCGACGCCGACTGACGAGTCCTGAAACCATTCCCAGACATTGCCGTGCATGTCGAAGATTCCCAGCGAATTGGGCTCGGACTGGCCGACCTCGGCGGTGCGGTTCAGCGGTCGGGCATCTTTGAAGTTCGCCTGACCACGCGAAACAGTATTCGTTGGCTTACCAAAATAAAACAAGAAGTTGGTGTCCTGCCGACTCACATTGGGCCCGCCGCGGCAGGCGTATTCCCATTCCGCTTCGAACGGCAACCGGTAAGTCCACCCGGTCTCGTGCTCGGTGCTATTAAGCTTGGTCAGGAACGCCTGACAGTCCAAGTAGGAAACCCGCTCGACGGGAAATCGCTTCAGATCGGAATCGCTGATGCCTCTCACCGCCTCGTGGCCTTCGGCTGTGCGTGCGAACCAACTGGGGTTCCCACCCATCACTTTGACCCATTCTTCCTGAGTGACTTCGTACATTCCCAGGTAGAAGTCGGCAGGCATTTCGACTTCGCGGTCCGTAAACCACGATTTCCCTTTCGGGACCTTTGCGAATTCCATTCCGATGGTATTCGTAAACGCAGCTTTCGGTTTCGGTCGTCGCGCCAGTTCACGCAGGGCGGACGGAGTCGAGGGAACTCGGGCCAGTCGGAAACCGACGACAAGAGTTCGACCCTGAGTCCCCATGCCGCCCATGAACGACATTTTGCAGATCGAAGGGACGTCCCTCCACGCACCGCCCCGCAGTGCCCGCCCCGATTCACCGGCCGCGTCGTCATTCCATTCGGCGACATTGCCGTGCATGTCGTACAGGCCGAGTGTATTTGGCGCGTACGAACCGACGGCGCAGGTTCGCATCAACTGTTTGTCGAAGTTGGCCTGTTCCGGCAACAACTCGTTTGTCGGTTTCGCGACATAGAAGTCGAAGGCGCTGGCTGCTTTGTCCGACATCGGACCGCCTCGGCAGGCGTACTCCCATTCCGTACTGGTGGGCAATCGATAGACCCAACCACTGTCTTTCTCCAGATTGTTCAATCGTTCAATGAAGGCCTGGCAATCATCCCACGACGTCTGTTCCACCGGGAACCGTTTCAAGCCAGCGTCACTGATATCTTTGACGGCGCCCATTCCGTCGCCCGTTCGGGAGAAGTGACTGGGATTCTGGCCCATCAATTTGGTCCATTCTTCCTGCGTCACCTCATATTTGGCCAGGTAGAAGTCGTCGTGAATTTCGACTTGGTGATCACCCGGGACGTCCTTGCTTCCCCCCAGCCACGATTTCCCCTTCGGAACAATGACGAACTCCATCCCAATGATGTTCTTGAAAGTGGACAGATCGTTTGGCTCGGGCCCCTCAATCGAGCTCTCCGTCGATGCTGGCGCCACGACACTGCCAGACTCGTCGGCGACACGCGTTCCCTGCGTGCTGAATAAGAAATGTGTCAGCCCGGCAAATTCTGTTGCGGCCAGTCCGACCGCGATCAACAACAGGAAGCTCGCGGCCACAATCCACCGGCCGATCGATCGGACATCTCCTTGCCGGTTATTCGCCTTGTCAATGTGACGTTTTTCAGAAATCCCCAAGCGCGCGACTGTCGCATCAATTCTGATTCCATCACTCGACGAGCGTCGACCGGCTGTGCCGGATTCACACTCGGCAAGCAGGTTGACTACGACCTGTGCTGAGGCGAAGCGGTCAGCGGGGTTTTTGGCGTGCAGTTTGGTGATGATGTCGCACAACCAATCTGGTGTGTCGGCAATGATCTCGCGGATAGGACGAGGGGGTTCTTCTGCGACGCGTTTCAGCACGGCCAAGGTCGAGGGGGCCCGAAACGGAGGACGGCCGCTGACCATCTGATAGAGCACGCTGCCCAAGCTGAACAGATCCGCGCGCTGATCGATCGGGTGTCCCAAGGCCTGTTCGGGTGCCATGTACATAGGAGTACCGGCGATGATGCCGCTCTGAGAAATACTCGCATCGTCGGCGGCACGGGCCAGTCCAAAATCAGTGATTTTTACCTTTTGCGACCCACCTTCCAGCAGGATATTGGCCGGTTTGATATCGCGGTGAATCAAGCCACTCGCATGAGCCGCAGCCAGCCCTTCGGCGATCTGCCGTCCGATCCGTAGCACTTCGGGTACTTCCAGGGGACCGCTGCGATCCAATTTCTGTTGCAACGTCTGTCCCGGAATCAACTCCATGACCAGGTAAGGAAATGGTTGTTCACCGACCTCGTAGATGTGCACCACATTCTCGTGCCGAACCGCCGCCGCGGACCGCGCCTCGCGTAGAAAACGCTTACGGGCCGGGGACAATGTTGCAATCTGCGGCGACATCACCTTGATTGCGACCACGCGCTGCAACTGATCATCGAATGCCCGAAAAACGATGCCGAAGCTGCCATTGCCCAAAACCTGTAGCATGTCGTAGTGCCCCAGACGCCCCAGCGAATCGGGTCGAGTGGAGGGCGACAGGAATTTGAGCGCTTCGGCTTCGATGGCTCCTTCGGGCGGGATCCAGTCGTCACCCAGTTTGACTGAGTCGGCGCCGGACATCTGCGTCGGGGCATCGATCGCCGGATTTTCCAGGAAACTGTCCGATACGTCGTGGGATCGAAGCAATGCTTCGACTCGTTCGCGCAGCTCAACATCTCCGCCACAGGCCTGGCCAAGATATTCTGCTTGCGCCGTCGGATTCGGTTGCTCGGTCGCCGTCAGAAAGACGTCTTTCACGCGCTGGGGGTCGATGGCCATGGGCCCTCCGAGATGGGATTCACCCATTAATGCGAGAACCGGCACTGTTTGTCTCACAAGTCTTGAAAAAAACTCAGCCCGAATCGGCTGGCGCGATCGCGTCTCGCAGCCATGCTCGAGCGTAAGTCCAGTGGCGGTATGCGGTAGAGCGGGTCAGGCCCATCACGGCAGCCGCTTCCTCAATTGACATGCCGGCGAAGTGGCGTAATTCAACCAGCCGGGCTGCAACGGGGTCATCCACCGTAAGCCGACCGAGTGCTGCGTCCAAGGCGAGCAGTTGTTCGTCGGCGAGGTCCGATTCCACAGGGATCTCGGGCAAGTCGATGCGATTCAGGTGACCGCCGTGTTTGGTGGTCTGCTTTCGCCGGGCTTTGTCGACCAGAATTCGTCGCATGGCTTCCGCCGCTGCTGCGAAGAAGTGGCCTCGACTTTCCCAGCGAGCCGCTTCGACGGGTTCGACCAACCTCAGATAGGCTTCATGGACAAGGGCCGTGGCGCTCAGAGTGTTTCCAGGCGACTCGTCCGCCATTCGAGCGACCGCAAGCCGGCGCAATTCTTCATAGACCAATGGAAGCAATTGCCCTGCAGAATGGGCTTCGCCACTTGCGAGGTCCGACAGGATCATGGTCACTTCGTTCATCGGTCACCTGAGTGCATGTCGCACGGACGTGTCGCGCTGAAACTTGAATAGACGCTGTGAATTCAGGCTCGCGGGAAGCGAAATTGAACTTGAATAGGTTCTGCTCAGGCAGCTCAGAAAGGTTTGCGGACGACAAGCGCCTCGTACATTTGTGTCCTTTTTCAATTGACTCCGCAAGCGTCGATCGCATCGGCATGGAGTTCAGATCAGTTTTTGGTACCGATGACTTCAAGCCAGCTCTCTTGGCGTAACTGGTCCCTAGGGAAGAAAATCGTTTCAGGGAGTTTCATCGGGTGCCCAGGCTTCGTTGAAGAAGTCAGATGTAATGACCGTTTCGTGGACGATCGGTGCAGGGGCGTCTGGAAGATTCTCGCCGACTTTCAGGATGGCCCAGTCGCCCAAGCGAGGGAAGACCATGTAGCTGAAGCGAAGTTCTGCCGCGTGGTAGGTGTGGCCGCTGTTCAGGACGACGTAGCGGCCGGCTGCGCCAGGCAATGGGTTCGGATGAATCATCTGAAGAGCGTGATCACTGGCGGAGTGAACCTGTCTGCCAACTTGCAACGTGTTTCGGTTCCAGTTGATCGGCAGATCAGGAAGGATTTTACCGATCCAAAGATTGCTGCCAGGGTCGCCGAACAGGATCAAATTCTTTCGACGAATGTCGTCTTCCGTGACTTCGGTGTCGATCTTGACCGGCAGGTCGCCGCGGTAGTGACGCCGCCATTCTTCCGTGAAGCGTTTCAAGCTTGCGTCCGCCCAGTCACCGACAGCCTGGTTCCAGGGCTTGCCCGTTCCCCGCACGCACAGAAACGGACGAGCGAACGCGTCGTCAATCGGGCCTTGCAGGCCAGGACGTTTTCCAGTCAATTTCACTGCGTCGAACGTGCCTTGAAACCGCCACACTCCTTGTTGCAGTTCGATGACGATTGCGTGATTTGCTCTTGATGACAATTCGGGCAGTTCAATCTTGGTGCCGTTGACGGACAGTGAAGCATCGGTGACCTGTAACGCGGGCGGTTGGATTGCGAAGCGGGTGATGTTGCGTACGTCCGTCACGGCGACCGAGCCATCGTCGGCGACGCGAGCATCGATCTCGGCTCGCTGGTAATGTGACTGCAGGCCCAGTACCTGCAACCAATCGCAACGGTCGAACTTGAGTGTCCAGGTAACGAAGTGAACCTGCTTCGGAAACGGGTCGCGACCGTTGGCGGCCGATTCCCCTAACAGAGTCAGTTGCTCTTCCATCACTTTGCCAGGCAGACCGTGGCCAGCTCCTGCTGCTACCAAGCCGACGAACGGAATCTTTTCCTTCGTGAATTCCTTTTCGATCAGCAGGTGAGAACCGATATACGGATCCTGATCGCCCATGGCCGCGACGACGGGAACCATCCGCGCGTTGGCGGTGTAGTCGATCGCGTCCACCATGTGCAGCATCGTCTGTTGCCACGGAGTGAGCGGGTCGAGACGAACGAAATGCTTCCACGGTGAATTCGCAAACACGTACGTGTCGACCGGTCCTGCGGCTGGACCCAGCGCCACATAGCGATCGGGCCGCTTCAATCCCAGTTGCCACGTGCCCACTCCGCCCAGTGAACTGCCGCGCAGGACGATGCGCGAACGGTCGATCGAATAGTCTCGACAGATGGCCTCGATCGCTTCATCGACATCTGTTTCTCCTTCGAAGCGGTAGGCGTTTTCGCCCAGCCGTCCCATCGGATGCAGTTCGATGAAGTTGTTGGCGGGACCGGTCGATTCGACATCGCCACCTGCGTCGTTGGCATTGATGAAGATCAACTCGCCAATCCCGGTCGCGCTCATGCTGCCGTGCAAGACGACATCAAGCCGCATTGATTTTTCGCGGTCGAAGTCTTGAGGCAACACGACTCCGTATGGCTGCACCGATCCATCGACTTCGGAAACAAATCCTCGCACGCTACGGCCGCGCTTGTTCAGCCACGGATAATTGCCGCCAGCAATGGCCTCGATGCGCTCGTTCGCCCGCTGAAGTCCGCGCTTCACGAGGTTGCGACTATCAGCGTCATTGATCGGACCAAAATCGAGAGCCCAGACAACGCCTTTGACAAACAACGCGGCGTCGGCCCAGCGATCGAGATTGACATTCGGCGCTTGACGCAATTTTGCCAGTCGATCCTGTAGCGGCTTCAACTCGGCCAGAAATGTCGCGCGTTCTGCGTCGGTCAGTGCTCCTGGTACAGCAGGTTTGGCGGGAGATGCTGCTTCGTCTGCATGCAAAGGAACGGTTCGCGAGGCCAATACAAGTACGACGAACAAAACGGCCGAAACCTGCAGGCTGACCAAACCAGACGTTCGAGTACTGTTCACGGCGTTCCTTCAGAACCTTCGACGGTTATTCGGTCATCGTCGAGTTGAATTCTTCTGCTCTGGATTTTCTGGCGATCGCGGCTAGGAACTCTCAAGCAATGATCGCGTCGATCGGTTTGCCATGATCGATATCAAGCCGCTTACGGCCGGGGACTTCCAGCTTGTGGGAATCGAGGCCCATTTGCTTGAGGATCGTGGCGTGGATGTCGGTCACGTAGTGGCGGTCTTCGACGGCGTGAAAGCCGATCTCGTCCGTCGCTCCATGCACGACCCCACTCTTCAAACCGCCGCCGGCCATCCAGACAGAGAATCCATAGGGATGGTGGTCTCGACCGTCCGTCCCTTGTGAAGCAGGAGTGCGACCGAATTCCGTGGCGAAAATAACGATGGTCGAATCGAGCAATCCGCGCTGCTTCAGGTCCTTCACCAGGCCGGCGACCGGCTTGTCGATTGCCTTGAACAAGTGCGTGTACCCACCCTTCAGGTTGCCATGTGCGTCCCAGGCACCGGCACCGCCCGCGCCATGCTGAACTTGAATGAACCGCACGCCGCGTTCGATCAAACGGCGCGTGGCCAGCATCTGCGAACCGAATTCCTTCGTTGCCGGATCGTTCAAGCCGTACAGTTCCTGAGTGGCGGCCGTTTCGGCTTCGAATCCCAAGGCTTCAGGGACCGAGGTCTGCATGCGGAACGCCAGTTCATACGCTTTGATGCGCGCCAACAACGCGGGATCGTTCGGATATTCAATTCCTTTCAGCCGGTTCAGTCGGCCAGCCAGTTCGAAGTTCAATCGCTGCTGATCAATCGATTGTCCGTTGGCAGGACTTCCATAGTCCAACGGGTTCTTGGGGTCGACCCGAATCGGCACCGCGTCGTGAGCGGGCCCCAGATAGTGACCGTCCTTCGCGTTCCAGTATTCGCGATTTCCCATCGAGATGTACTGCGGCAGGTTGTCGTTCAGGGTTCCCAGTCCGTAGTGGACCCACGCGCCGAGGTTCGGGAATTCGCCATCAAGCATGTGGCGGCCTGAATGAAACTGCGTCTGCGCGCCGTGATTGTCATCGGTGGTCCACATCGAGCGAATGACACTCAGGTCATCGACGCAGCTTCCCATATGAGGCAGCCAGTCGCAGACCTCGATCCCGCTTTCACCATATTTCTTGAAGCCGACTTGCAGCGGATAAATCTTGTGGCGGATCTCGACATTAAAGGCGACTTCACGCCGTTTCAGTTTCTCGGGACTTTGCGTGTCGGCATAGGGTGTTTCGAGGATCGACTTGTTGGCGTATTTGTTCAGTTCGGGTTTGGGATCGAACGATTCGAGATGCGAGACGCCCCCGTTCATGAACAGCCAGACCACACTTTTGGCTTTGGGAGTGAAATGTGGTTGTCCGTTGGGCGGCTGCCAGACTTCGGCTTCGTTGGCTTTCACGACACCGTCTTGTGCCAGCATCGAGCCCAGCGCCAGACCCGTGAAACCCAGGCCAAAGTCCGCCAGGAATGTGCGACGTGATGGACAGCACTGTGTTGGGAATGTCATCTGCGGTTCCAGTCTGGCGGATTATCGAATGTTGATAAAGTCGTTGTGGTTCAGCAGTGTTTGGACCAGGTTCGTGCGGGCGATCGTGTTGGCGTCGGGACGCTCGATCGGATCAGGAGGAGTCAGGTCGTTGGCCAACCCCGTCATTCGGTTCAGCAGTTCGGCCATCGTCGCCTGTTCGTCGACTGTCGGTTCGACCGTCAGGATGGTCGTAAAGGCCGTTCGAATGAAGTCGAAGTCAGATGGCGTGGGGCAAGCCGCTTCGATTCGTTTCGTGATTCTCCCCGCCATCTCACTGATAAACGGACTGTTCTCCATCGCCAGTGCCTGTTGAGGCACGATACTTTCAGATCGGCGGTAACAATCGAGCACACTGGCGTCATCAAACGTCGACAGAAACTTGTGATGATCGTTATGTGAATGGACAAAGTACAAACTGCGTCGACGCGATTTTTCGTCATTGATCGGGATCGAGGGACCACCTAGCGCGAGATCGAGTTCGCCGGCGAGTGCGAGCGCGCTGTCGCGGACGATTTGGGCCTCGATTCGAACCGAATTCATGCGCCAGTAGAAACGATTCTCGGGATCGGCTGCCAAGGTCGCCGCGTCGGCTTGGGCACTCGACGACGACATTCGATAGGCTTGTGATGTCACGATCAGGCGGTGGATGTGTTTCATACTCCAGCCATGCTCAACCAATTCCACGGCCAGCCAGTCGAGTAATTCCGGATGAGTCGGTGGCGTTCCCTTGCGACCGAAATCAAATACGGTCGGAACAAGCGGCTTGCCCATGTGACGCATCCAGATGTGATTGATCGCCACTCGAGCCGTCAATGGATGACGACGATCGGTCACCCAGTTTGCAAAGGCCGCGCGACGGCCGGTGCTGGTTGCTGGATACGGCGCATCGGCATTGCGATTCTGATAGTCCTCTTGAGTCTTCTTCGCCCCCGGTAGCGGCGTGTACTTGTCGCTCGGCGTCTCGACGGCCTTCAGTGCGACGATGACCTTGTTGGCCGATTCCAGCGCCGTTTTGGTGGCGGCGAGTTTCTTGTCGGCATTCGCTTTCGCGTCGGTATTCGTTTGCAAGAGAGCGAGTTCTGCTCGGCTGTGATCTTCTTCGGCACGCGCCGCGTCCAACAAGCGTTCTGATTTGTGGGCGGCGGTCGCAAGAACCGACAGTTCCGCAGTCTGAGCGGCCTTCGCTTGATCGGCCACCGAACGCGCCTCGACGGACGCCAGTTGCTGTTCGGCGGTCTTTAACGCTCTTTCGGCAATCGTCTTGCCAAGTTGAGCCTCATCGGGTGGGCCTGCTGGCGTTGTTGCTGCCCCCGCTGCGGCTGTTGTGGCCGCCTGAATTTCTGCCAGCTTCTTGTTGGCCGCTTCCAATGCGGTACGAGCAGTTGCGAGTCGTTGCTCGGCGGAGTGCCGATGCGTTTTGAGCACGAAATCTCGCAAGCCGGGCGTCGTCGCATTGGCAGGCAGCGATACCGGCTCAATCGCCAGATTCTTGCTGTCGAGGCGCAAGAATGCCGGCACGGCCGGCGGCATCACGCGGCTTTTGTCCGGGTTGTAGTCGTCGCCACGAACGTGCAGGAATGTCGGGACATCCAGGTGCGCATCGAAGACACGCGGGATGCCATCTTTTTCGAAGTCGGTCTCGCCGGGTACCATTTCGGTACGGACTTGATACGGCTCGAAAATCGCGCGCAGCTCGTAGTAGGCGATCTGCGACAGCGGGTCGTATTTGTGGTCGTGACACTTGGCACAATTGAAGGTCAGACCCAGCATCCCCTTGGCAGTGTGCTCGATCGTCTCGTCCAGCCAGGTGGTGCGATTGAAGATAAAGTACTGCCGCGCCAGGTACCCGGTGGCTCGCAATCGATCGAGATCATTCGGATAGAGTTCGTCTGCCGCCAGCATTTCGCGCAGCATCTGGTCATAACCCTTGTCCGAGTTCAACGACTCGATGATCCAATCACGCCAGTGCCAGATATGCTTTTGAGAATTACGGACCTCGGCTCCCAAGCCCCACCAGTCGCTGTAGCGCCAGATATCCATCCAGTGTCGGCCCCAGCGTTGTCCGTATTGTGGACTGTCTAACAATCGGGTGACGACCTTGTCGTATGCGTCGGATGATTGATCCGCGACGAAGGCGTTTACCTCGTCGAGTGTCGGGGGCAAGCCGGTCAGATCATACGACACTCGTCGTAACCAGACACATTTGTCGGCTTCAGGCCGAGGGACGAGAGTGTGTCTGCGGTGTTCGACCGAGATGAAGGCATCGATCGGATTCTGTTGCCAGCGAGCAACCTCGGGCGTCGTTGATTCGCTCGTCGGCAGCGTGGGTCGTATGGGAGTCTTGAATGACCAATGATCTCGTGGGTCTCGTTCCGGTATCTCGTCAGCAGGTGCCACCGCTCTTTCCGCGATCCATTGCGTGATCGCTGCAATCTGTTCGGGCTTCAGCGGTTCACCTTCAGGTGGCATGCGTTCCGAAGGGTTGGTTGCGACGATGCGTCTTAAGAGCAGACTGGCGTCGACATTTCCCGGCTCGATCGCCGCGCCTGAATCGCCGCCTTTGATGGCCAGCGCTGCCGTGTCCAGCCGGAGGCTCGCTTCCTGTTTCAGCGCCCCATGACAGGCGATGCAGCGCTCCCGCAGGACGGGTCTGACCTGCCGCATATAATCGATGCCTTCATCTGCCACGCACAGCGGCTGAGTCAGCGACAGGCACAGACATACAAAGCTGACGGAGAGAGAACAGCGGCGGAAGGGCGAGAGGAAGACGGTGACGCGAGAACTCATGGACGTTCCTCTCCAGCGCAGTCGCTCGGCACGATCCCAATTCAACTGGCCGGCGCCCCTTGAATAAGGGAACAGGCACCCGCGGCGGGTATGATCGAGTCTTGAAAGCATAATTGCCAAGGCGGCCAAAAACAACGATTTTAGCGTCCGAGTCCAATTCGGAGATCGTGACTAAAGTCTGTCCGTATCAAGGTTTTTGCCGTCCGACGATCATTTTGTAACGCGGTCGCGTATGTAGAGGTGCGAGGTTTCATTGACCGGTCGGCCGGGCTTTTCTCTTCAATCAATGGAAATGATATGACGCGCAGCAATTCCCCGCGGGACCTGGGAGCGCAATTGCGTGCCGGAGACGAAGCTGTCCTGGAAGGCATTTTGCAGGCGCATGGTCCGCCGATTCTGGCGTTGCTGAAACAGAGATTCGCGGGTCGGCTGACGGCCACGGATTTTGAAGACGTTCTTGCCGTGGCCTTGTTCCGTGTCTGGCAGAACCGTTTGCGATTTGATTCAGAGCGGGCTTCGTTGCGCGTCTGGTTCTTTCGGATCGCGGAAAACATCGCTCGCGATGTGCTGAAAGGTGGCTGGCAGAAAGCGCGGCAACTGGAACAGAGCGTCGAACCGAATCACCTGGCGATGGCCATCGATCGCCGCGCCGCCCACGACGGAAATGAATCCGATCACGAACCGACGCTTGACTTGCGAGTGGCTCCGGATGAGCTGCGAGAATTGCTGGCCATGCTGCCCGCCAGCCAGCGATACATCATCCTGGCTGACGCCAATTCACCCGATGGCTCTGTCGCGAGTCAGGATCTGGCGGATGAATTAGGAATCCCCCCAGCGACCGTTCGTGTCTACCGGCGACGGGCACTCGAACGCCTGAGACAAGAAATTGAACAGCGGGAATTGGCGAGCACCGGCAAGGTGTCCGACTAAATCCGCACGAGTAGATCTCTTCTCGATAGATATCCATCAACCTGAACACCACAGGTCTGTCGTTTGCGAAAGTTCACATGATGAGCGATCCACGAAAGCACGAACCATTGCCTGACGATCTGTTCCGGAATCGCATTGCGGCCGCGCTGGCGCAATTGGACGATCAGGAGACCGATGCCGATCTCGACGCGGCGCTCGATTCGGTCGAAGCCGAACCGATCAGCTCCGCAGCGGCATCGCGCATCATGGACCAAGTCCGTCATTCGATCGCGGCCACGACGCCATCGACGATCGTGCGGCAGGTCGATCGATTCCAGGTGAGCCCCGTTGCGATGCATCGAGGGCCGAATAACACCCGACCGGGAGCTGCGAACTCGGCGGCGGCGATCACCGTCGCCTGTGTGGCACTCCTGGCAGTTGTTGCGGTGGCTTTCAGCCGGGTCGGTAGTGTTCCAAACAACCTGACGGCAGAGGGTGGGCGCAGTCCCAAGAAGCCGTTGTCCAATCAGTTGATTGGTATGGCGGAGCCGATTCCGCCAATGAATGCCAGTTTCGTGGCTCAGCGTGTCGAAATTGGTCAGACGTTGACGACAGGTCCCAGAGAAAAACGACGCGTGACGTTGCCCGACGGTTCGGTCTTGTCGATCAACGAACAATCGACCGTGACGGTCATCTCTGGCCGTCGGCTCAAACTGCTGGCAGGTGAAGTATTCGTCGAAGTGATCCCGGCGGCGGTGTCTGACGGTGTCGAATCCACCACGAAATCAGAACGCTTCGTCGTGGAAACTTCCAAGCGACAAGTGACAGCCTTGGGCACCAAATTCGTCGTGAAAGCGGCCGGCGAGGCCACCAACGTCGTCGTCATGCAAGGCAAAGTGCAGGTCAGCGGCGTCAAGGACGTGATCGAAGCGGGACACGAACTGATTGCTGATCAGACCGATTCAAATAGTGTGGAACTGCGACCGGCTCGGCGATCGGCCTATGTCGTGGAATGGGTCAAGGACCTGATGGCCGCCGCGGGGGCATTAGTCGTTCCCACCAGCGAGCATGCCGGCGGTACGATCACGGTCGTCGATCCACAGGGGCAATCGATCAAGTTGTCGTTGCGGAGGTTTCATGTCGATGTGCACATAGAAGACGGCTTCGCGCGCACAACGATCGATCAAACCTACTTCAATCATACGTGGCAGCAATTGGAGGGGACGTTTCGATTTCCACTGCCGGCCGATGCGTCATTGTCGCGGTTGGCCATGTATGTGAATGGCACGCTGATGGAAGGCGGCATGGTCGAACGCGACTACGGTCGAAACGTGTTCGAACAGATCCGGCACACGCGACGCGATCCGGCGTTGCTCGAATGGGTCGATGGCAGCACCTTCCAGATGCGCGTCTTCCCCTTGGAAGCGCGACAGGAAAAACGGATCCTGCTGAGTTACACACAGCGGTTGCCCAGCGACTACGGTAAAAGCGTCTATCGCTTTCCCGCCGGTCACAACCTGGAAGGCGTTCGCAACTGGTCGACACATGTTCGCGTGAAAGACGCCTCTGCAACGAAATGGTATTCGCCATCCCACTTGCTCGACGGACGGGTGGAACAAGGCGACCTGCTGATCGAAGGCCGCGAAGACTATGCGGCGCTCGATCGAGACCTGGTGCTCGAACTGAGCGACGAGCCGCTTGGGGCGAAGCCGAATTCGTCGCCGGTCTGGTCAAAGTTCGAGCAGGACGGGTTCCAGTATCTGATGCTACGTTGGCGTCCTGAGATGAACACGAACGCGACGCGGTCTCGGCGGCACTGGATTCTGCTGGTCGAGAATTCGGCCGATCGCAATGCGATTATCGCGGAGACACAGCGACAGATCGCCAAAGTGCTGCTGGACAATTTCGAACACACCGACACGATCTCGGTGATCCGCGCGGGAACTCAGCCGGATCTGTTTCAGAACAAGCCGGTGGATTGTTCGTTGGACCATATGGCTGCCGCCGTACAGTTTCTGAAGCAGGTGGCACCGATTGGAGCGCTCGATCTGTCTCAGGCATTGCAAGCCGTTCAATCACAAATGGCGGATTCTCGCGAGACCTGGATTGTGCATCTGGGCACAGGGATCCCGGTATTGGGTGAACGAGATCAGACAACGCTGTTGCGGCAATTACCTGCCAAGGCCAGGTACGTCGGTGTGGCAGTCGGCAAACGCTGGTCAAAGTCGTTCATGGAAACGGCGGCGAAACAGACGGGTGGACATGTCGTACAGATCAATCCCGATGAAGCGGTCGCCTGGCGCGCGTTTGATCTGCTCAGCACCCTGAACGCACCTCGACTGACCGAAATCGCGATCGCGTCCGAGGTCAAGAATGGTCTCGCTGACGCCGTGAAAGCAGAAACCGCGGCATTCCTGCCGCTGACGGCCGGATTGTCGCACGGACAAGAGTTCGCGGCGGTGACTCGAGTGGCCATCGGTCAGGCGTTGCCCAACTCGATCGTAGTTTCGGGCAAGGTGAATGGTGACGCGTTCTCACAGACAATCGCAATTCCAGAAGGATTGTCCAGTCAAACCGCGGAAGTCCCTGGCGTCAGCACCGCTCGTCATACCGCAGTCGTCAAATCGGGGCATCTGCCGCGCACGTGGGCTCGTCTGGAAATTGATCGACTGGTTTCGCTGGGGTCTGTCGAGAACAAGGCCCAGATCATCGACCTCAGCAAGTCGATGTACGTGATGTCGCCGTTCACGTCGCTGTTGGTGCTGGAGACCGAGGCAATGTACGAACAGTTCAAAGTCGATCGCGGTCGCAAAGACCACTGGGCCATGTATGACGCTCCGGCGACGATTCCCGTCAATGCCGAGCCTGGTCCCGCTCAATTGTCGGTGTTGGATGCGGCGAAAGAGCGATTGAAGCTGGCCGAATCGCGCGTCAAGACAGCCGAGAGCAATCTGGCGCGCAGTATCGCAGACAAACGTCCGGCGGCGGACCTGTCTCGCCTGGAACGTGTGAAGCAGGCGGAACTGGCCGACGTCAAATTGTTGACGCTGGAAATCCAGCGCATCGAGAAGGCCAATGAAGCGGCGGCGGATCCCGTTCGCAAGGCGTGGGAATCGGTCATACAACGACGAGTCCTGTGGCAGTATCGCTACGGCCCTCAATACACGAACTATTGGCACTACTGGGGAAGACAGCCAGGTTTTCAAACGTTCGGCGAAGGGTTCGGTGGGGGACTAAGGGGGGCTGGTGGCTTTGGAAATTGGGCTCCGCCAGACGACCATCGCGCCCGTCTGCTTTCGAGTACCCTGCGAGAAGACCTGGAGTTCCGCACATTCCGCGATGCATTGTCGGGACGGCGATGGAGACAGCCGTCGGCTCTCATCTATTTGAACGACGGTGCCGAGGACGATGTTCGGGATTTTTTCTCGGCTCCGAACCAGAAACAGCTCAGGCAGATTCTGCCCTTCACTGGCGATTCGACGCGTTGGAGTGATCAGAACAGCCTGATGCTGATGACGTCCCCTCGCATCATCATTCAAGAAGGAGAAGAGAGCTTGCTGAATTTCGTTGATTCTCCTCAAGCGGGATTTGGCGGATTCATCAACGGCACGCTGGGTGGATCTGGGTTGGGAAGAGGGTTTGGCCTGAAAGGAATTCCGGGGCAGGTTCCGTTCGGCTGGGCCGTGACGGACTTGGAGCAGGATGAAGCCTTCATTTTTCGCGCCATGCCGTCACTTACGGCAATGCCTGGAGGCAGGACCGCTCATTGGGTTACGCCTCGTGGTGAGGCCCTGTTTGACGACGCGCTTAGTCAGAATGTCCTTTCACATCTCGATGCGGCGTTCATTCCCGCCGAAGGCATCAATCGCGATTACCTATGGGCCAAACGGTCTCGCCTCGCCGAGTTAATGCCGCTATCACTTTCTCATTCCCCCGTGGAAGTTTGGAAAGCACTCACCGAGCGTCGACGGCAGTGGGCGGATGTCGATCTGCGTCGCGACAGTCCTCGCGAACAGCGCATCCGCGAAGAATTGAAGCAGTTGACAGAAGTTCGATTCCAGGACATTTCCTTGAAAGACGCCCTCGATTACCTCGAAGATTTGCACAAGATCGAAATCTGGCTCGATGCTAAGGCTCTTTCCGACGAGTCTATCAGTGCCGAGACCAAAGTCACGTTACAAGCGACTGGGGTCTCGCTGAACAGCGTTTTGCAATCATTGCTGCGACCACTGTCGCTGACATTCATAATCGAAGACGAGGTCCTCAAGGTTTCAACCAAATCAGCCGCTGACAGAACCATTGCCGGTCGGATTTATCCGGTCAGCGACCTGTTCCAGATGCAGGGATCACACCCGATCACTGGCTTTGCGTGGGATGGCAAGCCATACAACACCAGCATTGCGTATCCCATCACCAGCCTGCTTCAAGATCTACCCAGCTATGCACCCGGACTGCAGACCTGGGCTGCGGATCGATTCGCTGCGGCGGATCAAGCCGCCAGGAATCGGCCTGCGACCGGTATCGTCGATCCCGCGGCGCGTCGATTGATTGAGAAGGCTCGGTCAACAGGTTGGGAACAGGTGTGGATCCCTTCGACTGACAAAGGTCACAAAGATCGGCGTGAGAACGCTGCGATTGTTGCGGACGGCTCTGGCCGGTTCCGAATCGATCGCGAAGTCAGCGAGGGGTTAAAAGAGACTGTCATCAACGATGGCTCGACGATGTGGCACCTGTATTCGGAACTCGGTCTGGGAGCGAAACGCGCCGTCAGCCGATTCCATCAAATGGGCATCCAAAGGCTGGTCCCCTGGTATGTCCCGACTGTGGATGAACTGAGTTCCAGCGGCAATTTGTCCGCTGTCGGTGAACGCACCGTGCGCATTACGGCGATCAATCAACCCGCGTCGACGACAGCGAACCAGGTGGAACTCGTGTTTGGACAAGAGGGTGGGCTGAGTGAACTGCGGGTGATCGACGGAACGTCGCACAATCCACTTTTCAGGCAGACGTTCTCAACCGACGGAACTGTTCGTCTGCTGGATGCGAAAGACAAGTTGATTGCAGAGGCCCGGTATGATCGACGGCGAACAGATGCTCCGAGCCTGGTTCCCACAACAACGGATCTGGTCGTCCTGCCCCTGCCGTACCGCTCATCGGCCAGCCTATCGGTGAACGTCCCCATGATCCTGCAAAACAGTGCGCCTGATTATGCAATGCTGTCCGACGACGACGCCCTGGCATTGCTGGCGACTTACTTCGCCGAGGCACGTCAGGCGGAATTGGTGAACCTGCTTGATCAACGATTTACCTCTCGAGGCGATCATCGAATCGGACTGGCGGTGCTGCTGTCATCTGTCATGCCGGAGAACGCCTTGGTTGCCAATGCCACGAAACAGCATCCTGATTTGCCGTTGGCGAAGTATTTGGAACAGTTCGCCGCCTGGACCAATATCGGCCAACTCAGAGGTAAGCTGGATGCCGGCGAGCATGCGCCCCTGTTCCTGAAACGGATCTGCGAGGCGGGCAATTACCACGAACGCTGGGCCGTTCAGACCGATTTGACCCGGGACAGGTCGCTCGCTGAGATCGAACAGGATCTGACACAAGCTTTGACGTACGTTCGTGAGTGTCGTTCGCTGGAACTCGCGCTGCGATTGCTCTCGACGATTCAGTCGGGCTTGAAGCAACACAACCGGTTGCTGCCGAACTTTGCAGTTCAGTTGAACGCAACCGCAACGGCGATCGCCATCGAGCGAGACATCCCCGCGTTTGCTCGACAGTCTCGAATTGAATGGTTGCTGTTGATCAGTGACGACAACTCGCTGGCGTCCGCGAAAGATCTGTTCCGGGAAGGACTGACGGAGTCGATCGAACAGGGAGTCGTTCCCGTGTTGCATACCGAAGTGCGCACCGCCTTCTGCCAGCGACTGAAGACGCCGGATGGCCAGTCGTGCGGTGCCTGGGCAGATCTCGTCCGAGACGCCGCTCGGAATCTGGCAACCAGAAATCAAGCGTTGGCTCTGGTCGCCGTGGCTCGTCGCTGTGTGGCCCTCGGCGAATCGACTCTCGGCGCCGAAGTCGTGCAGATGGGAATCAAAGATCAGAATCTGGCCGTGAAGTTACAACTCAACCTGGCGGCGATGGAATATGCGAAAGAAGCACAGGATTGGGTTCTGGCCGAAGCCTGTGTCCAACGGGCGCTGAGTGATCCTCAATCGAAGCCCGATTCGACGTTGTGGCGCGATGCGGCCAGGATCGCCCACAATCGACAAAAGTTCCATGACTGGATCGAGAATCTCGAGAAGGCGTACGAACTGGAGTTTGCAGCCTTGCCGAAGACGGTTGATCTCGAGAAGTTCCGACAGGACTACGATTCCCTGTTCAAACAACTCGAGCAGCGGACTGACCAACTGGTTGACGCAAATCGCGAAGACCAGGACGCGTTCTCAAAGGTCATTCAACGAGCGGCCACACGGTGGCGTGAGATTGATTCCGACGACACCAGCGTGTGCCACCGTGCCGCCAAAATGTTGACCAAACTCGGTCAAGCTTCGGCCGCCTGGAGCTATTGGACGACCCCCTTGGCCGAATCGCCCGATCAATCGTCGGCCTGGACCGCGTTTGCCACCGCGATGGACGGCGAACACCGTTTCAACATCGCAGACAAATCCTGGTCCACTGCCTTTGCGTGCGAACCAACGAATCCGGAGATCCTGTTGCAACACGCGCAGTTCCTGCGTAACACAAAACAGGAAGTGCGCGCCCGAGCGTTACTGACGACAATCACAACCAGCAACTGGCAACCACGCTTCGAGCCGACCAAAGCGCAGGCTCAGGCCATGCTTACGGGGCAATAAGCCGAACACAGTCCCAACACCGTCCTCTACCCCAACAGGGGTTAAATCGCAGAGCCCAGCGGCCGCGAGCCTTGCGAGCGCGCCCTGGGAACACGTTCCCGTCAATATTCCTACGCCAACGGCGTTACATCGATCACGAACCACGACTCATTCACGAAGTTTAAGCGGCGCAGATTTCCACTGGTGTCGACGCTATCGTGACTTCAATCAGGCCCGATTCGCCATAGATTGAGGTGACTGTCCGTGAAATCCTGCTTCAAACAGTGTCTCTGCGTCGTTGCATTCGCACTCGCGACCAACTCGACATCCCACAGTATCGCGGACGAGCCAGCGCCCACCCGGCGATTACTGCTCGATGGCCTCGAATCGACCACCTTGAACGTCGCTGGCTGGCAGGTGCAGGACTTTGTCGTCACGAAGTCGGATTCAGTGGCGCCAAAGCTAGGTCAAGCGGCGATCCTGATTGCGGGCGCGGCGAAGACGGTCGGGGGAAAGATTGATGCTTCACTGGCGAGTCCTTGGCTGGATCAATTTGAGGCGATCTCGTTGTGGGTCGATGCTTCGCAGTGCCGAAACGTCTCGCGCGTCGGTCTGCAAATTCACGATGCGGAAGGCGAGATCCTGACGTTCACCGTTCCGCTGACGAGCTCGCAATGGCAGGAAATCGTCTGGGATCGCACCAGTTCATTTCAGCAGGCCTATCCACAGACGGATCGCAATTCCAAGGTCGACTTTCCGGTCAAAGAGATTCATGCCATCGCGTTCAGCCAGAACGCCGGTCCAATGCAGCTTGTGATCGATGCGTTAACGGCAAAGGTCGCGCGGCAGACCGGCGGACGCAGCGTCCAGTGTCACCCCATCGGTGACACGGTATTGGATGCCGGTGCTCCCACATTGGCGACGTTCGTTGCAGAGAACACCACGACGGCGGCAGTCGAACTGAAGGTCGATTGGTCGTTGCAGCTAAATGGACGCATGATCGAAGCACTGCCACCTGATCCAACATTGGGATACGACCACGCGGTCGGTGTCAAAACGAAGGTCACTGTCGATGGCCGCGATTACGGCGATTCACGATTGACAGATGACAGTGAATACACCGCCTTCGAAACACCGTGGGCGAAGGGCTATCGCGAAGCGATTGTCGACGTGGATCTCGACCATCCGAGGTTGATTCGCAGCCTGCAGTGGCAGGCCGCTGACGCGAATTGGATCTGGTTCACCGATCTCTCGACGAGCATCGACGGAACGACTTTCACTCCTGTGAAGTCCGTTCAGCATTTCGAAATGCACAAGAAATGGGGACGCAATTCATTCCCGCTGCCGACAGTGATCGATGCGCGTTACCTGCGTTTTCGGTTCTACAAGGACAACGAAACAACCAACGTCATTCGCCTGCCATCAACCTTGATGGTGTTCGACGGAATTGAAAATGATCATGTCACGATTCCGACACCGGGACAGACATTGGCCACCGGCACGGCGTCATGTTCGATCGCCGCCGGAGATTTGGCGTCGCTCAACCTGACGCAATCCGAACCGTTGAAGCCCGGTTCGTATCTGTTGGTTTGGACCGAATCGTCTGGAAACACTCGTCGCACGTCTTGGGAGCAGATCCTGATCAAGCCGGCCGATGCGGTTGTAATGGCGAAAACGAAGCGGTTCGGGATCAATGCGTCGACGCCACGCTATGCCGATTCAATGGCCGATTGCGGGTTCGGCTGGGTCCGATTCGAGAATGGGAAATGGCAGATGTTCTGCGATGCACCGAACCATTTTGGGTTTGACGGGTCGATCCCGCCCTGGCATGTAAATCAAGACGAGATCTACGACGGCTACCAGCGGCATGGGATGAGTGTTCTACCGTATGTCTTTCAAACGCCGGAATGGGCCACCAGTGCCGGGGCCGACATCAAGCAGAACCGCGCCGGCTATCCGCCCAAAAACAACTCGGACTATCGTGAAGCGGTGTTTCAAATGGTGGCCCGTTACGGGACGCGAAAGGTCGACAGCGACCTGCTGCGCGCGAGCGACAAGAAATCGGGGCTCAATCGGATTCAGGCGATCGAACTGTGGAACGAACCGAACCTGGACGGCCCGGCATGGGCTCCGTTTGTCGGGCCGCTGGACCAGTACTTTGAAGTGATGCGCGCGGGTGTCGAGGGTTCACGGCGAGCCGATCCCGACCTGCCCGTCAGTTGCGCCGGCTGGGCGGGCACTCATCTGTCGATCGTCGACAAGATGGCTCGATATCAGTATGCAGACGGCAAGCGGCCGATCGATCTGATCGACATCATCAACGTTCACTTCTACAGCGGACGGGACAACCCCGAAGTCTGTCGCACTGACCCAAACCTGCGACAAAAAGATGATGTCTCCAAAGATCTCGCGTTCCCCGAACAACTGCAGGAATTGATTCAGTGGCGAAATCAACACAATTCCAAAGCACAGATCTGGCTCACGGAGACCGGCAATGACGTTGGCGGTCCCATTGGACTCTCGGAACGCCAGCAGGCCGCCAAATTGCCGCGCGTGATGATGATCGCGATCGCCAGCGGCATCGACAAAGTGTTCATCTATCGCGAGAGCGGTTCTGACCCGTCGATGCACGCCGGCGCTGGGCTGTTACGCAACGATGGCAGTGTTCGTCCATCATGGATCACCACCGCCACGGTCATCCGCCAATTGCAGGGGTTTGAAGGGAAGGCGATTCGATTGCCACACGCCGACCCCAACGTGTGGCTGCTCGCATGGCATGACGATCAACGATTCATTGTGGCAGCATGGACGATTGGAACACCAGTGAAAATCGACAGTCTGTTCGAACAGAAAGACGTGATCGGGATGGTCGACGCATTCGGCCACTCCATCGCAGGTCAACCGGAACCAACCACCATCGAACTTTCCGAATTCCCATGCTATGTGCATCTGCGTCGAGAAAGCCCGACCGCTCGCAAGATTCTCGATGCCCGCTAGGACGTGTGGCGCCGGCGTTTCGAGTTAAGAGATCAATTGACTCATGTCTGATGTCATGGCGGGTCTGTCTGATGTCATGGCGGGTCATATCCACCGCGGAAGCATGGATTACAGCGGAGAATGCGTAAGGCGCCTTTCCATGAACCGACGATTGGGCCGTACTTCTCGACGGCTTGAATAAAATAGTTGCTGCACGACGGTTCGAAGCGACAGTGGTTGCCCAGCATCGGTCCCAGGAAAACCTGGTACAGCCGCACGCACGCGATCAAGAATCGGCTGGGCAGGTTCAGCAACCAGCGCAAGGCGATCATGGCTGTGCCTCGCGCGGTGCCTGTTGATCGAGGCGTCGAACCAAGCGGCGACTGATTCTGACCAGTGATTCCTGGTACGCCGGCAATGCTGCTTTGACTTTGTCGAGCGGGATGGCGATCAGGTCGAGACTGGCCGGGATCTCGTGCTGCATCAGGCGAAACGCCTCTCGCAACAGTCGCTTCAATCGGTTGCGCACGATCGCTCCGCCATGTTTGCGCGAGACGCTCAATCCGATTCTCGTCAGACCCAAATCATTACGAGCGGCAAAGACGAGGAGCACTCCGTCGGCCGCTTTACATTTGAGATCGTAGACTCGTTCGAAGTCCGACTTGGTCCGCAGATGCTGCGACTTGGTGAATGTGAAGTCGGTCATTCACGCGTCTCGGAAGCAGGCGGCGGCTGCCGATTGGATGGGTCGTCAGGATCAACGGGTGGTTTCGGCGGTTTCAGGAACCAGAAATCGTTGCCCACGGTTGTTTGACGCGGCCCCGGATCTCGAGCCAGTCGGCGCAGGCGTCGGGCCCACAGCATATTCATCGCGATTGCGCCGACTCCAAGGACAGCAATTCCCGCCACGGCAATCAACGCCGCAAACAGAGCGGTCGAACGCTTTTCCTGCTTGCGTACGGCTTCATCCTGTTTCGGAGTCTCCGGAGTTTCATCAACGTTCGCATCTTCAGTTTTCGCCACTTTGGCAGGCGGAGCGAGCGGATCTTGCGCGGTGATGATCGGCGTGAACGACATCACGCTGAACACGACGAGCGTGACGTGCCGGATCACAGCGAAGATCTGGTATCGATGCATGTCGTCAGATCGCCTGTTGCAGGATGCGGGCTGTTACCACAGTCCATTACGAACCGGGCCTTCATTCTCGGCCAGTTGTTTGTAGAGCTCTTGATCTTTTTCGTTGATATTTTTGGGCAGCACGATTTTCACGACCACGAACTGGTCACCCGCTTGCTTGGTTTGCGGATCGGTGACACCTTTGCCACGCAAACGCAGCTTGGTGCCGCTGGATGTTCCGGGAGGAACTTTCACCACAACCGTCCCTTCACCCAGCGTCGGGACATCGACTTTGGCGCCGAGGACCGCCTCGGATGGAGTCACGGGAACGTCGAGTAACAGGTTCGATCCTTCACGGCGGAAATAGGGATGCGGTTCAATGTTGATCGACAGCAGGAGATCGCCTGCCGGTCCGCCGCGAACGCCGGGTTCGCCTTGTCCACCAAGGCGAATGACCTGACCTTCATTCACGCCCGCCGGCACCTTGATCCCCAGAGTTTCGACATTCCCACCACGATCGAGCCGAATATCGACGGTCCCGCCGCGAATCGCCGTTTCGAAGGGAACATGAACCTGTGCGCGAATGTCTTCGCCGCGGACGACGCCGCGTTTGCCACGGCGTGCTCCGGCGGCACCCCCGCCGCCGAAAAAATCACCCAGGTCGATACCGCCGCGACCGAACAGATCGCCCAGGTCAATCGGTCCCGCCCCCTGTTGGAATCCGCCATACCCACCAGCACCGGGTCCGCCCGGTCCACCGGGTCCCATGTTCTGAAAGCCGGGCCCGAACTGATCGTACATCTTGCGTTTTTCGGGTTCGTTCAAGACGTCGTACGATTCTTGAATCTGCTTAAATCGCTCAGCGGCTTTCGGATCGTTGGGATTCGCGTCGGGATGATTGACGCGCGCCAATTTTCGATAGGCTTTGCGAATCTCATCCGCCGAGGCGGTTTTCGAGACTCCCAGGGTTTTGTAGTAATCTTCGGCCATATGTAAATTGACAATTCGTCCAGGAAGTTGAAAGTACAGCCCAGAATTCTAGGGGTGTGACAACCACGGAACAAGGCGATCGTCATTCGATTTGCTGCGAGGAACGGCCGGTCGTCAGCGGGATTGAATCCACCGGCATCACGTGAACGATCTGTTGTGTACAGCCGATCCCTGCGCGAGACGGCCAGAGTCTGCCTAACATGGGTCAAGGCGCTTGACGGTTTGAACTCCGGTGCAGAAGATCGCGGCTGAACGGCCGGTTGCAAATGGCGCTGGCCGTTTTCGATCGTCGTGCAATCATTTCGTCAGCAAGTCAATTCGAGATCGGCCCCGGTTGGCCGCAGAACGCCCTGCTTCGAATTTGACGCCTCAATACAAGGACTGGTCACGTGACTTCAACATCCTCAACTCCTTCAATCACGGGCTCGTCCGACGCGGCGTCAAAAAAGCCATTTCCCCGTTGGATCTGGGGGGCAATGATCTTTGGTGTGGCGTGCGTCGCGCAGGGCATCCTGTGGACCCTCTGGTGGAATGATCCGACGCACTTCAAGATGTCGCTGCTGTTCGTCTGGCCGGCGGCGATCTTTTCACTGACGATCTGGTGGGTGTTTTTCTCGGGCACCTCAATCCTGTTGCGGGTAATTTCTGTCTCGGCCGTTGTGGCGGCGATGTTCGGCTTCTTCAGCGTCTATCGACTGGAGTGGGACGGCGACATGGTCCCCCGACGCATTGCGTTGCGATCGAAGCCAAGTGCCGAAGAAGTCGCCCGGCAATACTTGCAGCAGAAGGCCAATTCCGACGAAAAAACCGCCGCGACGAACGTGGTACCAGAGACAGGGGAAATCCAGAAACTTGTTGCCGTCGACGGAGACTGGACCGGTTTCCGCGGCCCTCGGCGTGATGGCATTGTTTTGAACGGGTCGCTCCGACGCGACTGGGATGCACACCCACCCAAGGTGCTCTGGAAACATCCGGTGGGTCGCGCCTGGTCGGCGTTCTGTGTCGTCGGCCGGTACGCGATCACACAGGAACAACGTGGCGAATATGAATGTGTGGTGGCCTACGATGCCGACACGGGAAACGAGATCTGGGTCCACGAGGACAAAGCATTGCTGTCGATCGTGGATGCCAACGGCGGCCCCGGGCCCCACGCCACTCCCGAGTTTGACGACGGCTTGATCTACACGTTAGGCGGTACGGGCATCCTGAATTGTCTTGACGCGACATCCGGTGTGGCAATCTGGTCGAAGAACATTCTGAACGACGCGGGCGAGATGCCCTCCCCTGCCAAGCCACCCCAATGGGGCGTGTCGAATTCTCCGTTGATCGTCGACAACCTGGCGGTGGTGATCCCCGGTGGCTCCGAAACTTCCGATAAAGGTGTGGCCGCCTACGACAAGAAATCGGGGCAATTGGTCTGGACGCATGGCCGACACGAAGCAAGTTATGGCAGTGCCAAAGTAGAATCGTTCGGGGAATCGCGGCAGATCCTGGTCCCGACCGGCGACGGGCTTTCTGCTTATGCTGTCAACGACGGACATGAATTGTGGTCGTTCAAGTTATCGAACCAGCCCAAAGTGAATTCAGCGATGCCTTGGCGACTGGACGATAGTTCGCTGGTATTCGGAACGGGATATGGGGTCGGAACGTCTCGGATCGACCTTAAGTCGTCAGGAGATGACTGGACGGTCAAAGCACGCTGGCATACGAATCGGTTGCGTCCGAAGTTCAATGATTTCGTCGTCCGAGATAGCTATTTGTATGGCCTGGACGATGGAACATTGACCTGCATCGATCTGCAGAACAAGGGTGCCATCAAGTGGAAGTCTGGCAAATACGGTTACGGCCAGTTCGTCTTGATTGACGACGTCTTATTGATCGTCAGCGAAGACGGCGACCTGGTTCTGGTGAAAGCCGAACCAACCAAATCGGAACCGCTTGCGACATTCAAACTCTTTTCGGACAGCGGATTCTGCTGGAACAATCTGGCATTCGTTCGTGGACGATTGTTCGCTCGTAGCGCCAATGAGGCCGCGTGCGTTGATCTGAGTGCCGAACCGGCGACGAACTAGCGGGCTTGTTGGAGGCATCGCGTTCAGGCAGAATCTCGATTGAGGCATGACTGGCTGTTAAAACAGGGACCGGCACTGCGGCCAACCTGGATACGATTCGTTGGATGACTTGGCCTGAGCCCATCATCGATTTTCAACAGGCTGTCGTTGAACCTCGCCAGACTTCTACCGCGCTGGGATGCAGCAAATCCGATGGACAATTCGCCGCAAGCCGATCGTCGTGACGCGTCACCGGGTGCTCGCTTTCGAGCTGCAGTGGCACGCGAAAAGCCGTTGCAGATCGTCGGAGCGATCAATGCGTATGTCGCTCGGATGGCAGCAGCCACTGGATTCCAGGCGTTGTATTTGTCGGGCGGCGGTGTCGCGGCCAATTCGCTCGGGATTCCTGATCTGGGGATCAGCACGATGGATGATGTGTTGATCGACGTGCGGCGAATCACCGACGCGACATCGTTACCGCTGCTGGTTGATATCGATACCGGCTGGGGTGGGGCATTTAACATCGCGCGGACGATCCGTTCGATGATCAAGGCGGGTGCCGGGGCAGTCCACCTGGAAGATCAGGTCGGCACAAAACGTTGCGGCCATCGCCCCGGCAAGGAAGTGGTCAGCAAGAATGAAATGATTGATCGCATCAAGGCCGCCGTCGATGCGCGGACGGACGATGCGTTCGTGATCATGGCTCGGACGGATGCGCTCGCGAAAGAAGGAATCGACGCGGCGATCGATCGCGCTCGAGCATACGTCGACGCCGGCGCCGACATGATCTTTCCCGAAGCGTTGACGGAACTGTCGATGTATCAGCAGTTCAAGCAAGCCGTACACGTTCCGATTCTGGCCAACGTTACGGAATTCGGTCAGACGCCATTGTTCACGACGCCGCAATTGGGCGCGGTTGGCGTCGATATGGTGTTGTACTGCTGTTCCGCCTACCGCGCGATGAATGCGGCGGCACTGAAGGTTTACGAATCGATCCGTACCTCAGGGACTCAGCAGAACGTCGTGCCGCTGATGCAGACTCGTGAAGACCTTTACAAGTACCTCGATTATCACGCGTACGAACAAAAACTGGACGCCCTGTTCGCACAACAACCAAAGAATGACTCACCATGAGCGACTCATCTGCTGTTCCGTTCAAACCGAAGAAGTCGGTCGCGCTGTCGGGTGTCGTCGCGGGAAACACGGCGCTCTGCACAGTTGGCCGCAGTGGCAACGATCTGCATTATCGTGGCTACGACATTCTGGACCTGGCCCGGCACTGCGAATACGAAGAAATCGCGCACCTGCTGGTGCACAGCAAGTTACCGAATCGATACGAGTTGTCGGCCTATCGCCGGAAGCTGGTTTCGCTGCGCGGGTTGCCGGCCAGCGTCAAAACGGTCCTGGAAGCGTTGCCGGCGGCGACTCATCCGATGGACGTGATGCGGACAGGTGTGTCGGCACTCGGATGCGTGCTTCCCGAACGCGACAGTCACGATGCGCCGGGAGCGCGCGACATCGCCGATCGATTACTGGCGTCGCTCGGCTCGATGCTGATGTACTGGTATCACTACTCGAACCACGGATATCGGATCGAAGTGGAAACGCCAGACGATTCGATCGGCGGACACTTTTTGCATTTGCTGCATCGTACCGAACCGTCCGGATCGTGGGTGCGTGCGATGCACACCTCATTGATCCTGTACGCCGAACACGAATTCAATGCCTCGACATTCTCGACGCGCGTGGTTGCGGGAACCGGTTCAGACATCTATTCGGCCATCACCGCGGGCATCGGAGCCCTCCGCGGACCGAAACACGGCGGTGCGAACGAAGTCGCCTTTGAAATTCAGAAACGGTACGAATCCCCTGACGAAGCCGAAGCCGACATCGTTCAGCGAGTGGCGAGTAAAGAAGTGATCATCGGCTTTGGCCATCCGGTCTACACGATCTCGGACCCGCGCAATCAGGTGATCAAAGAAGTGGCACGCACATTGTCGCAGGAAGCGGGTGACATGCGTATGTTCGACATTGCCGAGCGGATCGAAAGCACGATGATGCGGGAAAAGAAAATGTTTCCGAATCTCGACTGGTTCAGCGCGGTGTCGTATCACCTGATGGGCATCCCGACTGCGATGTTTACGCCACTGTTCGTGATTGCTCGCACGGCAGGCTGGGCCGCGCACGTTCTCGAACAGCGCACGGATAACAAGATCATTCGGCCGAGTGCCAATTACACTGGTCCGGAAGATCGTGCATTTGTTTCCCTGGAACAGAGATAACATGTCCTCGCATACCGACGCCGTTCGTCCCGCTCCCGATGTTCTTTTGCAGCAGATTGCTGATTACACGCTCGCCACAGACCAGATCACGAGCTTCGAAGCGTACTCGACGGCGCGACTGTGCCTGATGGATACCTTGGGCTGTGGTTTGCTGGCGTTGCACTATCCCGCCTGCGTCAAGTTGCTGGGGCCGGTCGTACCTGGGGCGACCATGCCCGGGCGAGGCGCTCGTGTACCGGGAACCTCACATGAACTTGATCCGATTCAGGCCGCGTTCAACATCGGCGCCGTGGTCCGATGGCTCGACTTCAACGATACGTGGCTGGCTGCGGAATGGGGACACCCGTCAGACAACCTGGGCGGCATTCTCGCGGTGGCCGACTTCCTGGCACGCGGTGGCCAGTCGTTGACGATGCGCGACGTCCTGACGGCCATGATTCAGGCTCACGAAATTCAAGGCGTGCTGGCCCTCGAAAACAGCTTCAACCGTGTTGGACTGGATCACGTGCTATTGGTGCGGATCGCCTCCACCGCCGTTGTGACGCGGATGCTCGGCGGCTCGCGCGCACAGATCATCAATGCGCTGTCAAACGCGTTCATTGACGGGGGAGCGTTGCGGACCTACCGCCATGCCCCGAACACGGGGTCTCGCAAAAGCTGGGCGGCGGGCGATGCGACCAGCCGAGCCGTTCGACATGCCCTGTTCGCGTTGAAGGGCGAGATGGGATACCCCAGCGCATTGACAGCAAAGGGCTGGGGCTTCCAGGATGTGCTGTTTAAGAGCAAATCCATTTCGGTCCCGCAGCCATTTGGGACGTATGTCATGGAACATGTTCTGTTCAAGATTTCATTTCCCGCCGAATTCCATGCTCAGACTGCCGTTGAAGCAGCACTGACACTGTATCCACAGGTCAGGTCGCGAATTGATCAGATCGAACGGATCGTGATCGAGACTCAGGAGAGTGGCAAACGGATCATCGATAAGACAGGTCCGCTGAACAATCCGGCGGATCGTGACCACTGCATTCAATACATGGTGGCAGTGCCGCTGTTGAATGGTTCGTTGTCAGCGGAGGACTACGAAGACGCCGCCGCGGCTGACCCACGGATCGACGTTCTGCGGTCGAAAATGCAAGTCGTCGAGAATACCACGTTCACCAAGGACTACCTCGATCCCGCTAAGCGTTCGATTGGCAACGCCGTGCAAGTCTTTTTCAGTGACGGAACAACGACAGAACGAGTCTGCGTCGAATACCCCATCGGCCATCGCCGTCGTCGTGAGGAAGGGATTCCCGTGCTACTCGCGAAATTCGAAAACAACCTGCGCGGTCGGATTCCACCCGAACAGGCCGACGCGATTCTGCAGGTGTGTGACAACCAAGCCACGCTCGAAGCGACTCCAGTTGGAAAGTTCATGGAACTGTTTGTCGTTCGTGATTGAACAGATACTTCGATTGGATGAATCGATTTGCGTGACCTTGACCAGCTTGGAACGCGAATGGATCGATGAGCTTTCGTTGATGTTGTTGGTTTTGGTTTTCTCGCGCTTCGACCACGAATAGTCGCGTGCCCTGATCCAGGCCCAATCGCGACGAGACGACGGGCCCATTGCGGTTTATGGGGAATACGCTTGTGCCCATGATGTGTAGATGATTAACTGGGTTCGCAACTGGAGTGCTTGTTTTTCTTTTGCAAAGGTCATCGGATGACACCTCCTCATGTACGCGGACTGTCCACGCGAAACGGATCCGGGCGGAAGCCAGCGGCGCGGATTAATATCGCCTCCGCGGCGCGGGCGGCTGCCGGACGAACTCAGAAGACCAAACGGTCCGATCAACTGACGCTGAAGGATCGGCTGTCTCAGTTGACGCTTGATGCGGTGAAGAAGCAGCTTGGGGCTGAAACGACGAAACTGCTGCAGACGGGCGCTTCGCGCGAATTGTCTCAGCGTGACAATGTCTACCTGAGTGAGGATCTGTTTCGCCTGACCATTCCCGGTCCGGGTCGTCGTGCGGAAGCAGTCGTGACGATCACTCTCTCGCCCGTCGCACGCGATCGATTGCAATGGAATTGCACGGCCTGCGCGCGGCCATGTGAACATATCGGAGCGGCCTTCTCGATCATTCTCGAGGAAAAAACGGCGCTTGGCTTAGCAATTCCGCCGCAGATCGATGACGGACCACTTTCTTCTGATGCCTCGGATGAAGAATTGGCTTCCGTGGCTTGGGCGGAACGTCAAGATCGAGCCAAAGCGGAAGAGATGAAGGTCAAATCGAACGACCCGTCGACCCCCTGGGCCGACTATGCCGTAACGTCGGCCCTGTCGGGAAAAACTTACCGAGTCGCCTTGCGCGGTGTGCAGTCGGGTGAATCGTACTGTTCCTGTCCCGACTTTCGCACGAACACACTGGGAACGTGCAAGCACATTCTGCACACGATTGACAAAGTCCGTCGCCGCCTGGGTAGCGATGCCCTGAAGACTCCCTATCGAATCAATTCGATTGGTGTCGCCCTGCGGTATGGCGAAGAGCTTGAACTGCACATGCTGTTGCCCAAGCGCCTGGATGAAAACAGCGCCTCGATCGTTGAAAAGCTGCGCGATCAACCGATCGATGACGTGCACGATTTGTTGAAGCGCATCCGGCACCTGGATCGACTGGGCCGTACGGTTACGATTTATCCGGATGCCGAGGAATACATTCAGCAGCGGTTGTTTGAAGAACAGATCTCGGAACATGTCGCTGCCATCCGTCGCAACCCGCAGGCGCACCCATTGCGCAGAGAGTTGCTGCAGACAGAGCTGTTGCCATATCAACTCGATGGAATTGCCTTCGCTGTTGGCGCGGGACGAGCGATTCTGGCGGACGAAATGGGGCTGGGTAAGACGATCCAGGGAATCGGCGTCGCGGAACTGTTCTCACGCGAGGCCGAAATCAAAAAAGTCCTGGTGATCTGCCCCGCATCGCTGAAATCACAATGGCGAAACGAAATCGAACGCTTCTCGGGTCGCAGCGTGCAATTGATCGGCGGAGCCTCGGCCGAACGAACCGGTCAATATGCCAACGAGGCGTTCTTTACAATTTGCAATTACGAACAGGTGCTGCGCGACATTCTGGACATCGAGCGTTGTCACTGGGACTTGATCATTCTGGACGAAGGTCAGCGGATCAAGAACTGGGAAGCGAAGACGACGCGCGTCATTAAAGGCTTGCGATCGCGCTTCGCTCTGGTCCTGACCGGTACGCCGCTCGAGAATCGACTGGACGATCTGTATTCCGTGGTCCAATTCATCGACGACCGCCGCCTGGGTCCCGGTTTTCGCTTCTTTCATCGGCATCGCATCGTCGACGAACGAGGCAAGGTCCACGGCTACAAGAACCTGGACGAACTGCGCCGCAATCTGGCTCCGGTCCTGTTGCGCCGCACGCGCGTGTCGGTACAGCAGCAATTGCCGCCACGACGCGACGAGATCGTCCGTATCGAGCCGACGCCTGAACAACATGATCTGTCGGAAGCCCATCTGAAGCGAGTGGCCCAGATCGTCAGCAAAAAGTTCTTGACGGAAATGGACCTGCTGGCGCTGCAACGCGAACTACTGATCTGCCGCATGCTGGCTGACAGCACGTTTCTGGTCGACAAACAACCGCCGGGTTTTTCATCCAAGTTGGAACGGCTGGATGAATTGTTCGAATCGCTGTTCGCAGACGACGATCGCAAGGTGCTGTTGTTCTCGGAATGGACCTCCATGCTGGACCTGATCGAACCGCTGCTGCAGCGTCGCAAACTGGACTATGTGCGACTGGATGGATCGGTCCCTCAGAAACGACGTCAGGAACTGGTCGAAGAATTCCAGACCAATCCGCAGTGCCGGCTATTCCTCACGACCAATGCTGGATCGACGGGGCTCAATCTGCAGGCGGCCAACACGGTGATCAACGTCGATCTTCCCTGGAATCCTGCCGTTCTGGAACAGCGGATCGCTCGAGCCTATCGCATGGGACAACAGCGTCCCATCGACGTCTACATCCTGGTAACCGAAACCACGTTGGAAGAACGGATGCTGTCGACGTTGGCGGGCAAGCACGAGTTGGCTCTGGCGGCACTCGATATCGATTCGGATGTCGACGAAGTGCATATGGAAAGCGGCATGGAAGAGCTGAAGCGCCGACTGGAAGTGTTACTCGGCGCCAAACCCTCGGCAATAAACTCACCTGCAGCGATCAACGCGCCAGTGCCAGGTGTGGATCAACAAGCGCAGCAGCGCCTTGCCCAGGCCGGTGGTCAATTGCTGACGAGCGCACTCGAGTTCTTCCATCAGTTGGTTCCCGATCGCCCGGCGACACCTGCCGCGCAACAGTTGGCCGAATCGCTGAAGCAAGGATTGGGGACCTTTGTTCAACGCGACGACCAGGGGCAAGTGCGATTGAACCTGACGTTGCCCGATCCCACGATTCTGGACAAGCTGGCAACGTCACTCGCCAGACTGCTGACGGCGAATAGCAGTTGATGCCCCGGTCACTTGGCCGAGATCACCTCGATCTTGATCTTACCAATCACGGTCATCAGTGGTGCGAAGCCGCTGATGGCTGCTGGTCCATCGTCGCTCAAGCTGGAATCGGCCAGACGAATATGTGCCGCACCGATCCCGCCTCGCCCGAGTGTTGCGTCCAGCGGTACCCACTGGCCATTCAGGTTGGCTTCGGTCCACATGTGACCGCCGAAGGCAAACAGGCGGTCGGCGTAAACCAGTCCGACGACAACTCGAGATGGAATGCCCTTCGTGCGCAGCATCGCGGCCAACAGCACGGCATGTTCGGTACAGTCGCCCTGCATCGTCTTGGCAACTTCCGCGGCCGATGCCATCGCCGTTGAGAAATCTTTCGTATCCAGCTTCTTGTGGACATAGACTTCCATCCGTCGCGCCATCTCGGCCGGATCGGTCGCATCGCCGACGGCTCGATTGGCATGCTTCTGGACCTTTTCGTCGTCGGTCTGCAGATACTGCGTCGGCTGCAAGTATTCGGCGTCGACCTTTTCGATCTTGGCCGTTTCCGGAATCGGCACGGCCACGACCGTCAATTCGGCCGTTTCAGGATCGATCTTTTTAACCGCTTGAGTGTTTCCTGCCGGGATCACTTCGGCCGGATTCGAATCGGGAATCGTGATGCGATACACCGCACGTTGCGTCTCATGACCGTTGACCAACGGTTTCACCTTGACCAGCGTGGTGATTCCCAGATCGAGTTCCGATTCTTCGATCGCCTTCAGGGCTTCATCCTTGGGCACAAGATAGATCTCAATCGTCGTGCCGATGATGCTCATCGAAACCTTTTGCGTATCTCCCTGATCGTCCAGGTAGCTGATTGTCGGAATGCCCGGCAGCAGCGTTTGAGTGCTACTGACTTTGAGCAATTTTTTGTTTGACTCGTGCAGCAGTTTTGTGACTTCCTGATTGACGCCCTTCAGCGTGACGGTGCCCACTTTGGCAAACTCGGGAAAGAACGCTTCGAAAGAACGAGTTTCACCCACCTTGAGCGGGCTGATCTTCAGCAGGCGATCCTGATAAGCCGGCGATTTGACCCCCGGATTCCAGGTTTGTTCGGACGTTTTTTGCTTGCCGTTGACCTCTTGAGTCACCAGGAGTTTCGCCCCCTCCACCTTGCCACTGGTGATCGACGTCGTGGCAGGCGGATTCGCCTGTTCGTATCGGAATTGACGCAGTTCCCCATCGACGGTCTCTTCGGTGGACAGAGTCTGCTTCAGAACAAGTGTCTGTCCAAATCGCTTGATCTTCATGTTAGAGACATTGAACGTCTTCACGATCGACGTTCCGTTCTGTTCAACCGTTTCCACGATCGATTGGCTGAATCCGATTCGCGTCCCACTCAAATAAATGACGTTCCAGGCTTCTTCCCGGGCTGGCGACTTCGCCGCCGGTTCTTTCGCCCAAGTGGTTGTCGAGTAGAACACCAGCCCCAGAGCAATGCTCATCAGCAGTTTTACCAACGCCAGGCGGCTGACTCGAAACGACATAACGGCGATCCCGTAAGAACGTGTGACTCAAGACATTCCGTCCGCCGGATTATAACCGTGCGTCATTTGAGGAAAAGACCGCTCGTTGCGGGGTGCTGGCAGTTGGGAGATGGAGACAGACGCACTTTGCCCGGCGTATTGATCGCAGACGCTGGATCTAGAAGTGCGTCAGACACCAAACGAGGCCGCTTTCATCTTTACCCAATCGACATTGCCGCAACAGGATTTGCAAACCGGATAATCCGGACAGCTTCGGCATTTCGGGCAAAATGTTACCGGCCGCCTTTAACAGCAATTTGACGGTCACCATTTCCAGTTTTGTTGGACCCGCAAGTCACTCATTTTCCCCTGAAAACCGGGTTTGACGTCAGTTTCTCGCTGCACGTCACCAATTCCCTGATCGGCACCCCCGGTCAGAATGGTGGACACACGCAATAATTCGCTACCGTCCAGATTGACGGAGTCGGCTGTCGTACGGAAACGCGTGCTAGATTTCGAGTGGTGCCAGGATCGGCTGTCGGCCCTGGTCTAACGAGCAAGCATTCTGTCTGGGTTCACGGCGCTTTAGCGTCATCGATCCTTACCGTACGTCGAGAGGGGACTGCCATGGGGTTCTTGAAGCGTTTTTTCAAGAACACGTATCGTGATGGCGAGCCGAAACAGGGCCAAAGCAGCTTCGAGAATCTGAGCGAAGATCAGCTCGAAACGCACCTGAAGATCGCGCGATACGGCAAGTTTACGCTGACCGACGCGGTACGGCCCTCGTACGACCTGCAGGTCGTTCCCCAGGCCGGATATCGTCACGATTTCTATCAGGACAAAGAATCGGGAATCAAAATTCCCGTCATCATGGCGGCCGCCAGTCGCGAAGTTCTGCTCGATCTGTTCCTGGATCTGTTGGAACCGTTGGGTCACCAGGTCGATGTGGTGCTGGAAACGAGCCACGATCGGCGGGGCAGTCACCAGGATCTATATCGCGAAGACATTGATACCCCCGTGCTGAAGAGCACCCTGTATGACTTTGAAGACATGCTGCTCGGTGACGGTTGCACTGGCATCGCAGTCCTGAATCCCAACATTCCATTGGAAGTGCAACTCGACGAACACAAGTTGCTGATCCTGTACGGTCAGGAACTTGTCGACTTCGAAGATATCCTCGACGACTATGGCCTGCCGCAGATGGAACAGATCAAGTTCATCACCGAAGCGGAACATGTCCATTCGTCGACGGACGAATTTGCCCGGCAGTTTGACCAGATTAAGTACCGCCTGGGAATTGAAGACGAATGATGCCCGCTGGGCTCGAAGTTTCCAACTGGACGCGCTGGAGCGCGTCCAGTTGTTGTTTCGAGACCGGCTGAAAAATGCCTGAGAGTTTCCATTTTTTGATCCGCACGACAGCGTTCCCCTACGCTTGGTCTGGAGATGACATCCGTGCGCACGACCATGACTGTATTGACGCTTTGCGCCGCCAGCGCCGGGTACGTCTACCTGCAACAGACACCCGCCACAGGTGAAACCACTCAGGCGAAATCCAACGCCCCGTCGTTGTTCGATTGGCGCCGTGATGCCGAAGCCAAGCGGAACGCGCCGCGCGTCCCAGTGAATGAACTGGTTGACAAGATTCACGAGAAGACGCGTTCCGTGCTGGACGACTTTGCCAATCAGCACGACGTCCCGACGAACGCGCCCGTCGAAGATGCGTTTCAGCGCTTAAAGCATGCCGCCGAATCGAACTCGCTGGCATCGAGCGATCCCAAGTTGTCTGCGAAGACCGATTGGTCTCAGTCGTCACGCGTTCCTTTGCCGAATCTGGACGATTTGCAGCGCACGGCATTCGACCCCACTGCCGTCGAACAGGATGATGCCGGGTTGATCACGGCGACTGTCCGCGAACAACCAAAGCCCGCGGAACCCGCGAAGCCTGATAATTCCGTTCCTGCCGAACAACCGACGGAAGCATCGGTGGCGATCGAAAAGACGCCAGCACCCGCACCTGCCGAGAAGCCTGTTGCGGTCACTGAGCCGGCCACGGCCAGCCCAAAAATGCAGATTCCGACCAAAGACCTCGTCTCGTCGGAAGCGGGCAATACGAATGCCGCGGCGATCAGCGACAACAATCCGCCGCGACGCACCGCGCCCGCCACGGCGGTCGCAACCAAACGAGAATCAACTCCGGTTGCGACTCAATGGAAAGTGATCGGCAAAACGACCGAAGGCCGACCAATGCATTCGATGCATTTGGGTACGGGTGGGACGCGAACACTGGTGATCGCCGGTTTATACGGTGACGATCGAACGGCAGTCCGTTGGCTGGAATTGCTGGCCGAAGAACTGGCGAAGCATCCGGACTTTCTGACTCGAAACGAAGTCGTCTTCCTGCGTGCCGGCAATCCCGACGGACTGGTGCGAAACGTTCGGGATAACGCGCGAAGCGTTCCGCTGAACCGCAACTTCCCCAGCCGTCGCTATCGTCCGTTGGGCAATACGTCGATCATGTCAGCTCCTGCGAGCGAACTGGAAACACGCGTCATCCTGAATACCCTATATACGTTCCGACCACGCCGCGTTGTGCATCTAATGTCGACGAACGGTCAGTCGACATTGGTCTACAACCGATTGGCAGGTCGAATCGGCCAGGAATTTGAACGCACAGCCAAGGTGGGACCGATGTCGCCCGATATCGAATGGCTGCCCGGTTCGATCGAAGATTTCTCGGACGGAACCTTGGAAGCCGCGGTTCTATCAATGCAACTGTCGGTCGGCAACGATTGGCAAAAGGCGTGGACGGCCATGCAATCGCCCGTAATGTCAGTGGTGGTGGGCCAATCCGTGGATGCCGAAGCGGAGGCCAAAGAATTCGACCCTGATCGATCGCCGATTCCGAACGCCAACATCGAACCCGTCTCACGCCGCCCAGCACGCCGCGGCTACGAAGAACTGTCTGCCCCGCCCCAGTAGGCTGAGGCATCACCTTGTGAGCTCAGAGGAGTGCCGGAATTCCGGTAGTTTCGACACGATGGATCGAGCACCAATGTGTGCTGACTTCGGGGCGTCGGTGACTCTTTCACGACGTGTGATCAACCGGTAACTTCTGCAATGTGAGCCTGAGACCATAGCAGGCGAGTCGACGTTTGCAGGAGACAAAACGGTGTCGAGGAATCTTCACACACATTCATTCAACTGGAATGATCGCGGGCCGTTCGATTCGTTAATCAGCGACGCACAACGAAAAGAGGTCGACTATCTGGTCTCGCGTGAGGGACTCGAATTCCTCTCGTCAACCACGGCCGATCTGATCGCCTTTCGTGCACCGTCGGCAACACGGCGTTGGAACGGACTGGACCAATCATTGCCAACGGGAACTTACTTCCTAGCGGCGTTGCCATCGGATCATGCGAGTACGGCGATCTCGGTCCGAGCCGCAGTTGAGAATTTGGATCTGATCTCAACAGCGACGTCGTGGGATGAACTTGTCGTACGTTTGTCCCGGACCTGTTCAATCCAGTTTGTCGACAACCAGAGACAACAGGACGACTCATTCACATTTCCGGTACTCGATATCCGAACCGGCAAACAAGGTCCAACCTGGTTGCAAGATTTGATTCAGCAACTCGATTCATCGATCAAATCGTCCACTGCTGCGTCCACCACCGCATTGAAAGCAGGCCTCCTGGCGATGCACGACTTTTTTGATGAAAGCCACTCGGAAGCTCAATCCATCGAAGGCCTGCCTCCGCACAACGGCGATTACTGGCATGCCATCTTGCACCGTCGTGAGCCCGACTACGGCAACGCCAGGTATTGGGGCCGTCACGTTGGTCGACATCCGGTCTATTACGACCTGGCACCTGTCGTTCAAACGAGATTCGAACACGCTGCACCCGGCCTCGTCAAGATTCTTGAACCGTGGCGCAAACGATTGCTCAGTCAAAGCGGCTGGGACGCGATGGCCTTTGTCGATCTGTGCGAAGCGGCCGCGCGAGACCAGACTTTGCGAGGCTGGTGCGAACAGGTGCAGTACGATGAGATGTGCTTACTGCTCGCCGCTTGTGGACGCGAGTTGACCAATGCGATACGTTGTTAACCGATTCAACGTGCGGTCTTCCACGGAGGCAGGATCGATGGCTTCTCTCGTAAGAACTCGAGCCCTCCGCGAAGTTGGCCGTTGCTCGTAAAGAACGGATGGAACCCCTCGCCGTTAATTCCGTTGCGATCGTAGCGATCACGACGAGTCGAAATCGCTTTGCCTTCGCGCATCGCCCATCCCATCCAGCCGAATCCCGCCTCGCTCAGCAACTGCGTGTAGAACTTCGCGACCTCGGCGCGGCGGTTGTCGTCGAGGCAGCCGGGAATCGTTTCGTTGGCGATCAGGATTTTCCCGAGTCGAGTGCTGATGGCCTTATAACCCGAGATCAAGTTCTTCAGTTCTGGTGCGGTGTGAGCATACGGGTGCGCACACAAGACATCACAGAGCGGGGCGAAGACGTCAATACTCGACGCGCCCGTCACGGCTGCCGTGCCAATCGTTATCGGTTGCTTCGCCCCAGCCTGACGCACAGCGGACGCCACTTGGGTGAGCCATTCAAGTTCCCGTTTCTCCCAATCGCTATTCAATCCGGCGGCTTGCGGTTCATTGCACAGATCCCACAGAAGGATGCGCGGATCTGCTGCTAGAGGCTTTACCAATGTCTGGACATATTCGAGCTTTGGTCCCCAGTCTCGTGTCAGGTCGTCGATGTACTGGCCGCCATAATCCCACTGTACATCATGCCAACGGTTGAATAGGCACGGCATCGTCTTCATGCCGTGCTCGTCGATCGCCTTCACCGCGTCCAGGAAATACTCGGTCATTCGCGTCGGATCGGCCATCCAGGCGGTGAACTCAATCCACAGACGAATGCAGTTAGCATGAACCGTTGTGGCCAACGCCACCTCTTCGCGGAAGCGCGCACCATCGTATTTCCACCACGCTTCTTCGATTCTCGCCCCCCACGAGGGAACAACGGTGAACCCTCTCAGCCAGGCATAGTCAGGAAACAGATTGAGCGACGGGCGACGAGGCTCTTCGGCAGCACAGTATCCTTGTAACAAGACGCCACTCATCAGGCCGGTCGCCGCGACTTTGAATGCGTCACGTCGAGTCACAGTCGAGGGAATATCTGGATTCATGGAAGCTCCGGCAGGGCAAATGAAACAGGCGGAAGAACTCCGCACATGAGATTTCCAGCGGCAACAAAAAACAAATTCCACGCACCCCGACCCTGCGTGAAAGATCGGGGGGTGGAACTGGAATCGTCACCCGTCAATGGAAAGCAGCGAGATCACTCGGCCTTGGGTTGTGGTCGCTTGGCTCGACCTCCACCGTTTCCGCCACCGCCCCCGCCATTTCCGCCTCCGCCGCGGCCACCTCGGCCGAATTGGGGACGCAGTTGCGTCACATCGAATTCTTTACCTTTCAGCGAGGCAAACTTGTCCTGCTGATCTTTGGACAACACTTCGGTGATCTTCGCATCCCGTTCCTTATTCATTTCTTGCATCTTCTGGAATGCTTCCTGGCCGCCGCCCTGGCCTCCACCCTGGAACAACTCGCGACGCTTGACGGCGAACTCGTCAGAAATCGTCTTGATCTTGTCCTGTTGATCCTTCGAGATCGACACGGCCTTGACGACTTCTGGTTCCGACAATGCGCTGGTCCCCGAGTTCTGCCAGTTGATCTGCTGCAGTCGTGTGAACTGATCCGCGGTCAATGCGTCTTTCAGTTTGGGCAGAAATTTGTCATTCACCGTCTTGCCGGCCTCTGTCCACTTTTCGCGCAACTTCGTGCGTTCTTCGTCCGTCATGTCCTGGAAGTTCGCGCCACCACCGGCATCACGCATCGCATCGCGAATTGCAGTGCCGTGGTCATCGGTGATCGTCTTGATTTTCTCAGCATCGGCTTCACTCAGGTTCAGTTCCTTCTGGACGGCCGGGTTGCCGACCACGAAGAACAGCGCACCGGCCCCACCGCCACCGAAGCCACCACCGCCGAACATACCGCCGCCGCCCCGTCCGCCTCGACCACCGCCGCCGGGTTGGGCATCGGCCGTCGCCGCAACGGCTAAACAGCTCAACAGGCAAAACACCCATAACTTCATTTTCATCGTCTTTTCCTTTTTCTGGGGGATTCCATGTTTCCACGGAGGCCGAACGGATTTGGGCGGCTGATGAATCGTGGAAACGCTCGCTCGAACAAACAACCGACCAACCAATCACGCAGGGAAATCGAGGTTATTCAAACCTCGTTGGCTTCCCAAGTCGACACCAATAACTCGCCGCTGGATGCCGCCCCCTCGAAAACGGGAGTCGCATCAGCGAGCAACAGCCTGACTTCCATGGTTGTGCCCACACCCGGTTGGCTGCTGGCACTGATCGACCCTCCATGTGATTCCACAATCGTCTTGCAGATCGCCAAACCGAGACCACAGCTTCCTTCGGCCTGACCGCGTACCTTATCGACCTGATAAAAACGGTCGAAGATTCGCGGCAGTTCAGCGGCAGCAATACCCACTCCGGTATCTCGAACCGAGATCACCACCCTGTCGCGCTCGATCCGCGTCGTGGCTTCAATCTTTCCGCCATCGGCGTTGTATCGAATCGCATTGGTCAGCAGGTTGGTGACCACTTGAGCCAACCGGTCCCAGTCGCCCTTCACCTGGCAGGGAACGACGCGACAATTGATCGAAAGGCTTTTGTTGGTCGCCAGTGGCTCAACCAGTTCGACACAGTCCTGAACCAGTGCGGCGATGTCGACGCGTTCGTGTTTCAGCAGCGAAGTTCCTGCCTCAAAGCGTGCCAGCAACAACAGAGCGTCGATCAGTGAGCGCATCCGCTGCGATGCACGTTGGCAGGTTTCCAAGGCCGCTCGGTAGTCTTCATTGGAGCGCGATCGTGAGAGGGCCAGCTCGGTATGAGTGGCAATCACTGACAACGGCGTCCGCAATTCGTGAGAAGCATCCGCGGTAAACTGGCTTTGCCGTTCGAAAGCCGACTGTAAGCGATCAAACGTCTGATTCAGCACCTTGGCCAATTTTCCCAGTTCGCTATCCAGTTCCTTGACGTTGATCCGCTGCGACAGATTTTGGGCCGAGATTGCTTCGGCGGCACCCGTCATCGCATCGATCGAACGAATCGCTCGTGCGGCCAGCCAACCGCCACCCAGAACCCCTGCTGCCAGAATGACAAGTCCGGTTAAAGCAAGCAGCAATCCAGATTGGTTCTGTGCCGCCAGATCTTTCTCGAGCGACCGCCCGACAAGGATGTTCAGGTCAGAGGTCGGAGATTTGTCGCCCGGCATACGTGGGATGGGAAACGCCGCGACGACTTCGCGGCACAGGTATTTATCTTTCCGATCGCGCGGGATCCGCAATGGCACGCCATCGGCGAGAACATGGACGTTCGGGTATTCGATCGAAGGAGCCAAATCCGAACGCTGCAGCATCTCGCCGTTTTTACCCCAGATCACGAAGTAAAACCGCGAATCTTCCTCACCGTGGAACAATTGGTCGAATTCAACTGGTAATTGCGATTGGTCGCGCGCCATTCGCACATTGGTCTCAAACTGAGGCCGACTCTTTTCGCCTTCGCCTTCCGTAGGGATTGGCGCCGGGGCGGCGTTGGTATTCCCGGCAGCGGTCTGTTCAGTCCGGGCGGCTTCCGTCTCGTTGGGGGTATCCACTCGGCGTGGACGACGCACCGGGCGCGGCAGCAAACGAAATCGCTGCGAGTACACCAGATTGATTGTCCGGTGCAGTTCGGCGTCGATCTGCTGTAGCCGAGTCTGCCAGTGCAGTCTGTGAACGATCGCTCCAAAACTGGAGAGAACGGTCAACAGCACTACTGCATGCCAGACCTGCAGGCGCCAGCGTAGTGACTTAAACATGGAAGACTTCTCTGAATAGAGATGGCCTTAGCCCTCAATGATATATCCCATACCGCGACGTGTTGTAATCAGTTCTCGACCGACCTTGCGACGAATGTTGGACACATAGACGTCCACGAGATTGGAAAGGGAGGAATCGTATTCGTCGAAAAGATGATCGTAGATCTTTGTTCGTGTCACCAACTCGCCACGGTGAATGGCGAGAAATTCCAGCAGGCAATACTCCTTTGCCGTTAACGCTACATTATTTCCGTCGACAGACACTGTCCGAGCCGTCGTATCAATCGACACGGCCCCAATCTCAATCAGCGATTGGGCCTTGCCCGCCGATCGCCGAATCAAGGCTCGAATTCGAGCGACCAACTCCGTCAATTCGAACGGCTTGACCAGGTAATCGTCGGCACCAATGTCCAGCCCTCGAACTCGATCCTTCACATCGTCGCGCGCCGTCAACATCAGAACCGGTGTGCTCTTCTTTTGCCGCCGCAATTCTTCCAGCACTGACCAGCCATCCCGTTTGGGCAACATGACGTCGAGTAAGATCACGTCATAGTCCCAAGCGACTGCTTTGAATAAGCCGTCTTCGCCATTCTCTGCAGTATCGACGGAATAGCCCGCTTCGCGCAAGAACATCGCGACGGCGCGGATCACATCCGGCTCGTCTTCAATCACCAACACTCGCATAATCTATACCGCAAAAGGTCACGATAAAATCGAACGACCCGCTTGAAGTCTCTAGCCCAAGATTCTTCAGCAAAGAGGTTGAGTCTAACGCAAGCACCTTAACCTCAGATGAAGACACCGTAAGGGTTTCCTGCGAATTTTGCGATCCCGGGATGTGCGTCTGATCATACCAAGATTTCTCAATTTTTCCTTCCGAGAATCCCGGTCAAATGCGGTATTGTGAATGATTAAACCGCCCGCGCGGCAGATGCCATTACCGCAGTATTGGCCAGCGGTCAGGCTCGCAACGTCGCTGACAGCTCGCCCGAACAGGCGGTGATGATCGCCTGTTGAGCGGCCTCAATCTCTTCACTGGTCAAAGTCCGGTCTGCTCGATAACCAACCGTCACCAGGTAAGACTTTTTCCCGTCGGGAATTTGTTTGCCACGGTATTGGCCCCCGAACGATACGCTCTCGAGCAATGGACCGGCGGCCTGGCGGACCGTTGCTTCGACCGCCGTCCAAGTGATCTGATCGTCCAGTACGAAGTTCAAATCGCGGAATGAAGCCTGATGCGTGGGTAATTCATGGAATTTCGGTACCAGATCGGCCTGAGATTCGATTGCCGAAAGAGATAATTCTGCCACCGAGACGGCATCACGCAGATCCAACTGATCCGTCACCGACCGATCCAGTTCACCCAACCAGCCCAGCAACTTATTGTGCAACCAAATTTCCGCACCACGTCCGGGTACGAACTGGGCCAAGTCGCACTCTTTCAATGTGATTTGTGCCGATGGGTTCACTCGAGCCACCAGTTGCTCGACCACTCCTTTTAATTCCACAAATGACCTGCCGCTCACGAGCCCCACGACGCGCGGCTCGGCCTGAAACTCTGGAATGGATTTATCGCCTGACAAGTAAACTCGAGCGATTTCGAATAATTGAGCATGGAACTGTCCGTGCCGTTCGTTCTCGCGCCGCGACGCGAGCAGACTGGGCACCAGAGTCTGACGCAACCGGCTGAACTCGGGGAAATCGGAATGCTCGATACACAGCGCCGGCAAGTCACCCCGCGGTGTGAACAGCTTGCGTTCGGTCTCACTGACCAGTGATACCGTCATCGCCTCGTAGAAGCCGGCAGCGATCAATGCTTCACGGAGGCGATCGGTCACGCGATCCTCGAACCGGCGTTTGCTGGAACACAGCGGAACTGTGGCGTCATCGGGAATCTTGTCATATCCGTAGACTCGGATCACTTCCTCGATCAGATCGATCTCGCGCATCAGATCGCGGCGATTGGTTGGCACCGAAAACGTCGCCGAGGTATCGCCGTCTCGACGCACCAGCAACAACCCGAGCGCCACCAGGATCCGCACCGCTTCCTCGGCCGGAACATCGATTCCTAAAACTCGCTTCAATTGAGCGAACCGCAAGGTCACCGTTTCCCCCGCCGGCGCTGGTGCAGTGCCTGCAAAGACAACACCGTCCAGAAGTTCTCCGCCCGCCAGTTCCAGGATCAATTCGCAACAGCGACGACTGGCCCAGTCAGGTCCTTGTGGATCCAAGGCACGCTCGAACCGATACGACGAATCGCTGCGCAGCTTTAACTTGCGCGACGTATTGCGAATCGACAACGGCGAGAAGATTGCGGCTTCGATCAGCACGTCTTTCGTGGTCGTCGTGATTTCTGTGTCGGCGCCTCCCATGACACCCGCGATCGCAACGGGACGTTCTCCATCGGCAATCACGCACATGTCCGTCGTCAGTGCATATTCTTTGTGATCGATCGCCTGTAGCTTTTCGTTCGCCTTGGCGCGACGAACCACAATCTTCTTGCCGCGCAACAGATTGAAATCAAACGCATGCAACGGCTGACCGCATTCCATTAGCACATAGTTCGTGATATCCACGATGTTGTTGATCGCAGGAATACCGATGGTTGCCAGTCGATCGACCAGCCACTTCGGACTTGGCCCCACCTTCACGCCACGAATCACACGCGCGTGATATTGCGAACTTAACTCGGCCGCTTCGATCGACACCGACGTCACCGAAGAAGCCTTTGTGTCGCTCACTGCGGGAGCTGCCGCCGGGACCTTGAGCGGCTTGTCATACAACACGGCCGCTTCACGAGCCACCCCCAGATGCCCCAGGCAATCGGGACGGTTGCTGGTGACTTCCAAGTCGATGCAGACGTCTTCGCCAACCGCATGAAACTCTTCCAGGTTCAAGCCCGACATTGTCAGTCGGTCCGCGACCTCAGCGACCGGAGCAGTCAGATCCACGTATTGTTTCAGCCAGTTCCAACTGACAAGCATGTCACGTCACCACTTCAATGTTCGATTTGATATTCGCATCCGGAACCAGGGCCACCGCCCACCGCTATTGTCCACTGCCCTGCTCAGGCAGGACGAATGATTCTCACAATTGGTTCACCGAATGCGCGCGTCTTAGTTGTGCAGCAATGTAGATCGTCGACACGGACGACGAAAGTCGCGACCGCGGATTGACGGCAGATCGACCTATTCTGGATGAATTCAGAATTCCGCCGGCTGACGTTGACACCCGCGAATCGGCAGGTATATTGCGCCCCGTTGCTGGTCGACCACTAGATATTGTGGTCGCGACAAGAGGGAACTCCGGTTCAATTCCGGGACTGCCCCGCAGCGGTGAGCGAAAACGAACGCCGTCATGAAGCACTGACCGAACCTCGGTTGGGAAGCGATGGCCAGTAGGAGAATGCACGTATCAGCGTGCGTCCTGTTCGCAAGTCCGAAGACCTGCCAGCAATAAAGCGGCGCGGATTCACACGAATGCGATGGTTGGATGCCATCGAGCCATGCTGCTTTTGTCTGCCGAACCTTCTCGGGAAAGGGCGGTCGAGGATGATGCTTTGGACATTTGCAGCGGGTGTACCTGCGCCGACGGACGAGGTTGTTAACCGACCCGTCGTCTCGCCAGGATTTCTCATTCACGCTCGCACGACGACTCCTCGATGCCGCTCGCGATTCGGATTCGGTACGCCTGCCAGATCACGCCCGAGCGATACGAAGAGGAGTCTTGTCGATGCTACGTGCGCCTCATGAATGGATTGTGCGGAAACGGGATGGCCGAATCGTCTCGTTTGAATTGAGCCGAATTCAAACAGCGATCTCAAACGCATTTCGAGCCGAGCTGAATCTGGCGGAAGGCCAACCGCTGGAATCCGATGTCGCTAAAGACGTGGTCAGCGTTGTGCAGTCGGTGACTGACGACATCGCACCACTCGCCAGCCAGCCTCAAGGAGTCGACGTCGAGCGGATTCAGGATCTGGTCGAATTGGGCTTGATGTCACGCGGCCATTACCGCGTTGCTCGCTGTTACATCATCTATCGGTCGGAACATGCCAAGATGCGCGTCATCCGCGGCGAACCGACCGTCACGCCCACGGCGTCTCAGGTTCATGTCGTGCTGCGCGACGGCACGCGTGTGCCATTCGATTCGCATCGAGTCCGCAAACGACTGGCCGAGGCGAGCTTGGGACTCGAATCGATCGTCGACGTCAACGAACTGGTCGAGGAAGTCATTCGATCGGTCTTCGACGGAATCGCTGTCGACGAGGTCTATCGAGTGCAGATCCTGGTCGTGCGTTCGCGCATCGAACGCGATCCTGCCTTCGATACAGTGGCCGCGCGCCTGATGCGAAACGTGATTTATCAGGACGCTCTCGGCGAAACACCCCGTACAAAGTCGCTGCCTCAATTGCACCGCGACCAGTTCGAACACTATGTCATCGACGGAATCCGGGCCGGTCGACTGGCTCCTGAACTGCGCGACTTTGACCTGGTGCGATTAGCCGCCGCCATGCAGCCTGAACGTGACCAGCAATTCCAGTACCTGGGCCTGCAAGCGATTTACGACCGTTACCTGCTGCACATCGACGGACGACGGATCGAGACACCCCAATACTTCTGGATGCGTGTCGCGATGGGACTGGCACTACGCGAATCCGGCGACCGCGAACAGCGTGCGATCGAATTCTACGAAGTCCTGTCGAACTTCCGCTTCACATCGGCCACCCCCACCCTGTTCAATTCGGCGACTCCACATCCACAACTCAGTTCGTGCTATTTGAGCACCGCCAGTGATGACCTGACGCACATCTTCAAAGTCGTCTCGGACAATGCTCGATTGTCGAAGTGGGCAGGGGGTCTGGGCAACGACTGGACCAACATTCGCGCCACGAACTCACACATTCACGGCACAAACGGCCGTAGTCAGGGAGTCATCCCGTTCCTGAAAGTCGTGAACGACACGGCTGTGGCCGTCAATCAAGGTGGCAAGCGTAAGGGCGCCGTCTGCGTCTATCTCGAAACATGGCACTTGGACATTGAAGAATTCCTCGATCTACGGAAAAACACCGGCGACGAACGACGACGAACTCACGACATCAACACGGCCAACTGGATTCCCGACCTGTTTATGAAACGAGTGCGGCAGAACGGCAGTTGGACTCTCTTCAGTCCCGATGAAGTTCCCGATCTGCACGACTTGTACGGTCAAGAGTTCGAGGCGCGCTATGAGCACTATGAACACCTGGCTGACGCAGGTGACATTCAACAGTTTCGGCGCCTGCCCGCAGCTGAACTGTGGCGCAAGATGCTGACGCGACTGTTCGAATCGGGACATCCGTGGATCACCTTCAAAGATCCCTCCAACATCCGCTCGCCGCAGGATCATGTCGGTGTCGTTCACAGCAGTAACCTGTGCACCGAGATCTTGTTGAACACATCGTTCGAAGAGACCGCCGTCTGCAATTTGGGCTCGATCAATCTACGTGCTCATCTCGTCGACGGCCAACTGGACCTCCGCCAGTTGGAGAACACCGTCCGCACCTCAATGCGGATGCTCGACAACGTGATCGAAATCAATTTCTATCCGACCCCCGAAGCAGAACGTTCCAACCTGCGACATCGCCCAGTTGGACTGGGAGCGATGGGCTTTCAAGACGCCTTGCACGCACTTGGAATCAGCTATGCCAGCGATGCCGCCGTCGAATTCGCCGACTATAGCTCAGAGGCGATTTCGTACTTCGCGATCCAGGCATCCGCTGACCTGGCCCGCGAACGAGGCCGCTACTCGACCTACGCGGGGTCGAAATGGGATCGTGGACTGTTACCGATCGACACACTCGATCTGTTGGAAGAAGAACGCGGCGAGCAGATACCCGTTGACCGCGGTGGCCGCTTCGACTGGGAACCCGTCCGCGAGTCCATCCGCCAGCACGGTATGCGTAACAGCAACGTATTGGCCATCGCTCCAACAGCCACGATCTCGACGTTGATTGGCGTCTCTGCTTCGATCGAACCTGCGTACAAATTCCTGTACGTGAAAAGTAATCTGTCCGGCGAGTTCACTCAGGCCAGCGACATGCTGGTCGGCAAGCTGAAGGAACACGGTTTGTGGGACGCTCAGATACTGAGCGAACTGAAGTACTATGACGGTTCGTTGCAGAACATCGGCCGCATTCCGCTCGAGATTCGCCAGCAGTTCCTGACGGCGTTTGAGATCGAGCCGAAATGGTTGATCGAATGTGCCGCTCGCCGACAGAAGTGGATCGACCAGGGCCAATCGCTGAACCTGTATCTGGCTGAACCGAGCGGTCGCAAGATGCAGGAGATGTATCAACTGGCCTGGCAGAAAGGTCTGAAGACGACCTACTACCTGCGAACGCTCGCGGCGACGCAGGTCGAGAAATCGACCGTCGACCTGAATAGCTTCGGCATTCAACCAAAGTGGATGAAGAACCGCAGTGCGTCGAGCGAGATCGAAGTCCAACGAGAAACACCCGCGGTAACGACAGTAAACGCATGCCGGATCGACGATCCGACTTGCGAATCCTGCCAGTAGCCAAGATCTGCTTGTCCAGCCACGGATTCGAATGCCTGACCTCGATCCCAAGAGTCCCACAGTGTCGCAGCCTTCGACGTCACCGAGGCTGCTCATCAAGGAAGAACAGCAGCCGCGTGGCCGGGGCGCTCCCGTCATTGGGAAGCCCCTGAACGACCCAAAGAGTGTCGTAAGGCCAAATGATCTTCCTCTTCGCATACATATTTATAAGGCGTACCTCATCTCACCAAGTTAATCGACGGCGACGGGAGCTATCCGAAGACGGCGGCGCCCCAGCCACCCTGAAATACGGTTCACTCTAATTCCATCCGAAAGCACCACCAATGCCCGATCTGCTCGCTCAAGCCAACGTCCCCTCCTCTCCTGCCATCTCAGATCAAGACCGAGTCAAAGTCAGTGACAAACGATTGATCAACTGCCATCAGGTCGACGTTAACCAATTGATGCCGCTCAAATACCAGTGGGCCTGGGAGCACTACTTGAACGGATGTGCCAACCACTGGATGCCCACCGAAGTTCCGATGAATAAAGACATCGAAACCTGGCGTTCCAACCGCCTGACCGAAGACGAACGCCGCGTTCTGATGCGCAGCTTAGGATTCTTCGCGACCGCGGAAAGCCTGGTCGGCAACAATCTGGTACTGGCCATCTTTCGCCATGTCACAAATGCCGAATGCCGTCAGTATTTGCTGCGGCAGGCCTTCGAAGAAGCAGTGCATAGTCACACCTTCCTATACGTCGTTGAAAGCCTGGGTCTGAACGAGGGCGAAGTCTTCAACATGTACCACGAAGTTCCTGCCATCGCTCGCAAGGATGAACTTGAACTGGATCTGACCGCTGAAGTCCTCGACCCAAGTTTCGAAACCGACAGCTTCGATGGGGCCCAGGCGTTCTTAAAGAACCTGATCGGCTATTACCTGATCATGGAAGGGATCTTCTTTTACACCGGCTTCGTGATGGTGTTATCATTCCATCGCCGCAATCTGATGACCGGTATTGGCGAACAGTTTCAGTACATCCTGCGCGACGAAACGATCCATTTGAACTTTGGCATCGATCTGATCAACGGCATCCGCGCCGAGAATCCGCATCTGTGGACCCCGGAATTTCAGCAGGCCATGATCGATCGAGTGCGTCAGGCAGTCGAACTGGAAATCGACTATGCCCTCGATTGCCTGCCGCGCGGGATCATGGGCCTGAACGCAGACCTGTTCCGCGACTACGTCCAATTCATCGCCGACCGCCGCCTGGAACGCATCGGCCTGCCAACTCAATACGGCTCATCCAATCCATTCCCCTGGATGAGTGAGACAATCGATCTCTCCAAAGAAAAGAACTTCTTCGAGACGCGCGTCACGGAATACCAAAGCGGCGCGACTTTGAACTGGGAATAGCTGCCAAAGGCAATCCACGCGTATCGCACCAAGTGTTACATCCGAAAAGGTGGGACAAGCTCCTGTTCGGCGAAGTCCCACCATTTTTCAATTGATGGATATGTATCGCAAATCACCCGGCTGAAGATCACGTTGGAGCACATGTTTAAAAACGGAGTTCACGGCTGAACTTTGTGAAATTTGATCAAGGTCGCTTCGAATCGCAATTCCTGTTGCTGCGATGTCCCGCGCAACATCCAATCGTCTTCTTCGAGCACGACTTCGCCGCCCTCTCCGCCACCCAGCAGATTGCCACTGATGCCCGACATCACACACAGTCCCTCTTCAGGATTTCCAACCTTGACCGACTGTTGAGGGTTGGTCCACTGGACGGTTGATGCCGAGCAAGTCCAGTTACTGCCCTTGTTCCATTTCAAACCGATCGCTGTGGCGCGCGTGCCACCCTGCTGTGATTTACCAGTCAGATACCAGTGACCATCCTCAGCGAGTCGAACGCGGACTTCTTCACCGTAACCTCGAAACGCTCCTCCGAAGCCCGACAGCAGACAAATGCCTTCGTTCTGGTGCAGCATTTTGACTTCCGGCTTACCGGCTGACCATTCGTACCGAGTGGTTTGAGGAGCGAATCGAATCGGAGCCAATTTGGTCATCGCTGTTGCACGCGCAGAGATGAAGTCGGTCGATTTCCCATTCAAGCTCCACGCGCCGTCTTGACCGACCGTCAGCTCAAACGAGTCTTCCAGGCCACCGAAATTTCCGGCCACGCCACTCAGAAACGCGATGCCCTGGGAAGACGTCACAACGGGTTTTCGCTTGTCACCCTTCTTCCATTCCACGGCGCGCATGATGTACTTCACTAGCTCACCGGATTCAGTTCGCGCGGGCGTTGTCGCTGAATCGGTTCCTTCCGCACTGTCTTGCAATTCATAAATCGCAACTCGCCCCGAAGTTCCGACGGCCATCGTCCGTTGATCTGGCGAGTATGCGACCGTCTGCACTGTTCCGAAATCGGGTTCGATCATAGCAATTAATTGCCCGGTGTCGGACTGCCAGCGGCGAACAGTGCGGTCATGACTGGCCGTCGCCAGTTCCTTACCATCCGCAGCAAAACAGACACGCATGATCTGGTCGGTATGTTCTGAAGAAGACCAAAGTTGTTTCCCAGAGTTAGTGTCAAACATGAACAGTTTCTGTCCGATCGCCACAGCGATCCGTTTCGCATCGGATGAAACACTCAGTGATCCACAGACTCCGTCCAGCGGTATGGTTCGCAAAAGTTTGGCCGACTTGGGCTCCCACAACTTCAGTTGTTTTTCTTCGCCACCGGCAGTCGCCAGCAGTTTCCCATTTGCGGCAAAGGCGCCAGCACTCACATTGGCATTGTTTTGAACCTTCACCTGCGACACTCGAGTGCCTGTTTTCGCGTCGATCATGTCGATGGAGTTAAACTTGCCCATCGCGACATATTTGCCGTCCGGAGTAAACGCCGCCCACAACGCTCCGTTTTTGTTTTCCGCAGCCCGCTTCTTCCGAGCTGCATCCCAAATCGAAATCACGTTTTCGGCGGGATCCAGCGAGATCCGTGCGGCCAATAGCTGTTTGCCATCACGAGAAAATTCGACCGTCGAATACAGAGCCTTGACGTTTTCAACGAGTTCCGGTGGCGCGGTCCCACCGACTTTCCACAATTTCAGCGGTCCGTTGTAATCGGCTCCAATGGCCAGCCAGGTTCCATCAGGCGAGAAAGCCAAGGCACCCGCTGGAGTTTCGTCCAGGACAATCTTCGCCTGATCGGCAGCATCAGCGCTCGTTGGTACTGACCAGGCCAAACACACTGTCACTAACAGCAATCGCATTGCCGTCGGAACCGTACGGCTTGTGGAAACAGACCACTCCATTTGCCAACCTCCTGACAATTCGAGACGTCGACTCGCTCAATGTGGTGCGAATTCCTCGCCACTTTCGTCACTTGAACCGAAAATTCAGACTGACAAATGCCAGAATTCACATTCAATAATGCCGAATATGGCCGATTCGTGAATCGCCTCCAGCGCCAACACGGTCGTCACAAAAACAACACCTCCATCATCAATCACCCCCGATGTATTGAGGCAGCATTGCGACCTCACTATTTGCATAAGATCAAGTCCATTCGTCGATTTTTCACGCGACAATTGGCACAGACTCTGCACGCCGCTCCGATCCCTCCCGCGTCAACACAGAACTTGTTACGACATCTTTGTCGTCGCCAACCATGTGAGATTCTTGGACAGCTGGAATGGCCGGGCGTTAGACCTAAGATGACTGGTGGCCGCCCGCGCGGCTGGAATTGCTCGAACTGGGCTCGTGCGCGGATCGATCTGATCTGTGCCGCTGACAATATTGATTACGCGTTACGGAGAATGCATCGTGAAACTCAATCGAATCGGAACTCGCTTCGTCCACTCGGTCGTTGCGTTCGCCGTGGTCTTCTCGGCAAGCACCGAGTTGCGTGCACAAGCACCGCAGCCGTGGGGACACTACGCGGAACACTCATTCAAAGAGGGCGATCACGAACACAAATACATGGTGTTCGTTCCCGCCGCCTACCGCAGCGACAAGCCGACACCCACGATCATGTTCCTGCATGGGGCGGGTGAACGAGGCAATGAGAATCGAATGCAACTTGCCAATGGGTTGGCGCCATTCGTGCAAGCGCGATCGAAGACGTTTCCGTTCCTGGTGGTCTATCCCCAGGCTGATTTCGGCGAGGGACGCATTCTGGATACCTGGAATGGCGATCAACCCGGCGGTCGCCAGGCATTGGCCGCGTTGGAAGACGCGCAAAAGCGCTATAACGTCGATACCAAACGCGTGGTACTGACCGGATGGTCAATGGGCGGTTATGGTGTCTGGAATCTCGGCATGGCTGAACCGCAACGGTGGTCAGCACTGATCCCCATCTCCGGCGGCGGCGACCCCGGCAAAGTGGCCGCATTGAAAGACGTACCTGTCTGGGCTTTCCATGGTGCCAATGACTCGCTGATCAAAGCGGACTCGGGGCGGGCCACTGCAGACGCGTTGAAAGATGCGGGTGGCAAGGTGACCTACACCGAACTCACCGACGGTAGCCACGACGTCAGTGCCGAGACCTATGGCGATGATGCGCTGGTCCGCTGGATGCTCGACCCCAAGAATGCGCCCACAGTGCTCGGCACGTCCAAGATCACTCCGTTGAACGCTGTCAATGTGCCGTTCGTGCCCGCGTTGGAGATCTCGCACGCGGTCGGTCTCCGCTTGGGAAACGAAGTGCTCGATGCACTATCGTATTCAATTCCTCACACGATTTCGCCCGACCTGCTGACCGGGCGGCTCGACGATATGTTTGACAGTACCGTCGCCTCGGGGCGTCAGTTCAGCATTCGCTTCGGAGGTATCTCCTATACGGGGCAACTCGAACGAGTCGCCACGCGAGGCTACGGCAAAGATCGATTGCTGGTGCAATTGGGTGTCCGCAACATCACCGTCACGATCGGCGGAACGTCCGTGACGGGTGCCCGACATTCGGCACAGGCGGGACCGATTGCCATTCGCATTGGTCAGCAGTACCCAGTCTGGTTCAATCTGGAACTGACGCCTTACATCGCCGACAAACGAATACGCATGCGGTTAATTGGGGCCAGCTTCCAGATTCCCAACGACAACTGGTCAGTCTCGCAACCCGCTGGAGTATCGGTTCACGGATTCGGGATGACTCAGGAAGCGGTCGTCAGCGGTTTGACGAATGGTCTGTATGGAGCCAAAGGCCGCATCGAGAATGCTGTCGTCAGCATTGCGCCGCGCATCGTGCAAGAGATTGAGAAATCACTGACACTGCCTGACACCAGTGCCAGCGTCGCCAAGTTGTGGCCGTTGCCCGTCTATCCACCGCGCATCGTGGGTTGGCCGCAACAGATCACGACCGACGAACATGGGATTTCGCTGGTGATCGGTGCAACGGTCGGCAGCCTGGAACCGTACGGCCCCCACAAGCCTCTGAAACAGGTCTCGGAAACCGCGATCTCCACCGCTCAGTTGCCTACCGACAAACTGATGCACGTCGTTATCGCGCCGAATGTCCTGGAACCGCTGACGCAACTGCTGGTCGACAGCAACCAGGTCAAACTGGATCTGCTCGACATCCCCGAACCGGCGTTCGCGAAACTGGCGGGCCGCGACACGTTGCTGGACATCATCCCCGATCTGAAACAGTACGGCGATGCTTTGCAGGTGCGTTCGACGATGCGGTTCCTGAAACCGATCTCCATCACCAATCCAAAACAGGCCGCTGCGACCGATGGTTCCAAGCCAGTCGAATTCCAAATGCCAGAAGTGCAGGTGACCGTCTCGATCAAGACGAGTTCTGATCAGACCAAGTGGCAGCCTTGTGCTGTGTTCAATCTGAACCTGTCCGAGCAGGTGACGGCGAAACTGGAAAAGCCCGCACACGATTTGAGAGTGATCAACCTCGACCTGCTGCCCGCCTCAAAGGTGACAGGATCGGGACAATTGGCAGACGGCTACGACGCAAAGAACAAAGATCTGTTGTCGGACAAATATGTCGAACAGTTCGGCGCCGCCTGGTCAACATACAGCTCGAAGTTGAATGATGCGTCGACCGAGATTCCCGATCTCACCATCGGCCTGTCGAAACTGCGGATGTCGGACATGAAGTGGGATCTGCCCACGATCGACGCCACCTATCACCTGGCGCGCATCAAGCTGACAAACCTCAGCAAGGAACCGGTCATCTATCAGACCAAATCACCCACCAGCCCATGGGGTCCGGAGATCACGCTGAAGCCCGAGGGAACTCACGAATTTGAAATTCCCTACCCACTCACCTACCGTCGAGTGCTGCCAACGGGCCCGGAAATTTATACTCTCAACGTCGGTTCCAACTCTGAGTTTCGCACGCCGGTCACCGGCGGAGTTCCCCGGTTGTTCACGGCGCGGCGACCGCCGCGTGAAGCGGCCAAGCCGATTGGCACAACGTCGTCGAATTGAGTTTGTTCCAAGTTCCTGACATCGAAGCATGGGGCATCACGTTGAATACGGGCCACGTCGAATGGATCACAATTTGCCTCGCGTTTTGTGGACTGTTCTTCGTCGCGGAACTACGTGCCGACGGATTACCTTCCGAAGGAAGCACCGCGCGATCAACGAAGGGGATGGTCGTCACAGTCTCGCGTCCGGCTTCGGAAGTCGGTCGTGACATTCTGAACGCGGGAGGCAATGCCGTCGACGCGGCGGTTGCGGTCGGATTTGCCCTGACCGTGACCTGGCCTGAAGCAGGGAACGTCGGCGGTGGAGGATTCATGCTGGTCCATCCGCCAGGCAGAGCGCCGACATTCTTCGACTACCGTGAGAGTGCCCCGGCGGCGGCGACGGTTGACATGTTCGTCAACGAACGCACTTCCCAATACCCCTTGGTCGGTGTGCCGGGCACCGTGCGCGGATTGCAATTGGCGCACCAGCGCTACGGCAAGTTGTCCTGGCAAACGCTCGTACAACCATCCGTCAAACTGGCTCGCGAGGGAATCGAGGTCAGTGAGGAACTGGCCGGATCGCTGAACGGGGTACTGAAGGCCGATCCCAACAATGAAGAACTGCAACGCGTTTTCAAGCCGTCGTCGGGTCGCAATCAATGGCAAGCCGGTGACCGGCTGGTGCAACCCGACCTGGCCGAAACGTTGCAAACGATCGCCCTGGATGGAGCCGACGCATTCTACACCGGCAAGCTGGCAGCCCGTCTTGAAGCCGAAATGAAACGCGGTGGCGGTCTGATTACCGTAGCCGACTTGTCCAATTATCGAGCCCGCGAGCGAGTCCCCGTGCACGGTGTCTATCGCGGCTACGACGTTTATTCCTCGCCACCACCCAGTTCTGGCGGAACCGTTCTGGTCGAAATGCTCAACATCGCCGAACGATTCGACCTGCGCCGCGAAGGCCGCTGGTCGTCACAAACGCTGCACGTCATGATCGAATCGATGCGACTCGCGTATCTCGATCGAGCTCGCCATCTCGGGGATCCCGATTTCAATTCGATCCCCACTCATCTGACGACGAAGGAGTACGCCCAAAAGCTGACCGACTCGATCTCATTGACCAACGCAACGGCCTCAGCAGAATTGGGTGCCGACATTCTGACTGTGACCGAACGAGAACACACGACTCACTTCAGCATCATCGATCAGTACGGCATGGCCGTTTCGAACACCTACACGCTGGAAGACAGTTTTGGTTCGCGCATCGTCGTACGAGGTGCCGGGTATCTGCTGAACAACGAAATGGGCGACTTCAATCCGAAACCCGGCGTGACAAGCAACAAAGGATTGATCGGCACCAAGGCTAACCTGGTCGCCCCCGCGAAACGGATGCTCAGTTCGATGACGCCGACAATCGTGGCGAAGAACGGACGTCCCGTATTGATCACGGGAAGTCCCGGCGGTCGCACGATTATCAACACCGTCTTCTGCGTCGCGCTGAATGTGCTGGAATTCGATATGCCGATCCGTGACGCGGTCGACGCACCACGCTTCCATCATGCCTGGATGCCCGACAACGTTCACATGGAACCGGCATTGCTCTCAGAGCACGCTGCAGAAATCTCGTCGCTCAGACAGATGGGACACGCGATCGACTCACGTCCGGTTCGTCAAGGCGACGCACATTCCATCTCAATCACCGGTGAAGGCGACCACATCGGAGCAGCCGATGGCCGTCGCCACGGTTGGGCCGCTGGACAATAGCGGGCAATCGCTCTGCGACAAGTGCGCGTTTGTGAGCGCCGTTCGGGAGGGCGAAGCTCCTGCTAAGCCGCGCATCGGACACGACGCTGCCACGCACACTACCGCACCGAATGCCGAGGTGCCACGACTTTGGAGTCCTCGACAAAGTCGTGTCCTCCACTACGGCAAGCACCACCGATTGACTGTTCGATGCGCGCGTCCCATGATGCCACATCGACAGATCGAAAAACTCTGATCGATTGAAAGGGTTGTCATGCGCTGTTTCACACCCCGTCCCCTAATGGGTTGGTGTTCGCTGGGAGTTGTCGTCTGGCTCAGTTACACCGGCACCGCATTGGCCGCCGACAACAAATGGCCCATGATCGGCCGCGTTGAACAACAACCTCTGCTGGCAGCGACGGAACGTTTGTCTCAAGCCCTGACTTTTGTCGGCTCGCCGCTCGATGAAGCCACTCAGAAGAAAATCAATGATGCGGCGAAGCTGACCGATCCAGCCGATTACGTCGAAGCGATCCAGAAGGCTCTCGATCCGCTGTGTCTGGCCGCGATCAGCATCAATGCCGAAAGCCGAGTTTCCGTCGTGGAAGGTCCAGCCAAAAAGGAGTTGATCCAGCAAGGCTGGCGGACATTCCTGGTGAAAGTTCACAACGAAGCGGGCGTCACAGCACCGCTCGTTCCCGAAAGCCCCAATCTGCTGCCGGTCTATCAACGCGGCAAGAATGCGCGCGAAAAACCAATGACCGATGAAAAGCTAGTGCAACCGACCGATATCCCCAATCGGTTCCTCGACGCCCAAATGTTCGACAAGCAGCCGCTGAAGCCGGGGTTGTCAGGACTCGAACTGGAATATCGGATCGTTCAACTGTACTGCCGCGACGCGGGACGCCGCGAAGTCAATCTGGGCTTCAATGTCGGACAAGGCACACAGGATCTGGGGTTCCGCAATGCCGTGCCGATTCTGATGAACAGCGTTCCAGCAATCGATTTGAAACTGGGCATCAAAGACTTCGATGGTAAGCCGACATTCGCGGCGCTGACCATTCGTGATGCACTCGGTCGTGTCTATCCGAATCCCGCTCGACGCCTGGCCCCCGACTTTTTCTTCCACGAACAGATCTATCGCAACGACGGCGAAACGGTCACGCTGCCTCCGGGAGAATACACCGCGATCGTACAGCGAGGTCCCGAATACCACGTCGATTCGCATGCCTTCAAAGTCACAGCCGATGGCAAAGATCAACGTCATGATTTCCAATTGCGACGCTGGATTCATGCCGCCAAACGAGGCTGGATCTCGGGCGATCACCACGTCCATGCCGCCGGATGTGCTCATTACGACAGCCCCACCGAAGGTGTTACGCCCGCCGACATGATGCGGCACATTCTGGGCGAAGATTTGAACATCGGCTGCGTCTTGTCGTGGGGCCCTTGCTGGTACTCCCAAAAGCGGTATTTCGAAGGCAAGACATCGGCGTTGTCTCAGCCGAACTATCTGATGCGTTACGATGTGGAAGTCTCGGGCTTTCCTTCATCGCACGCCGGACATCTGTGCCTGTTGAAACTGGCCGAAGATGATTATCCCGGCACGACACTGCTCGAAGACTGGCCCAGTTGGACTCAGCCCGTCCTGGAATGGGGTCAGAAGCAAGGCGGAGTGGTAGGCTACAGCCACAGCGGCTGGGGACTGGCCCTGCCCGATGTCATGCCCGATGGATCACGCAAATTCCCGGGTCAGCCTTGGGGCGGTGCGCCCGGTGGTTGGCAGGGCAAAGCCGTCGACAAACTGCCAGACCTGGCGATGCCGCGTTTCGACGGCATCGGTGCGAACGAGTATATCGTCACGACCGCACACGGAGCCTGTGACTTCATCTCGGCCGTCGACACGCCGGCGATCTGGGAATTGAACATCTGGTATCACACGCTGAACTGCGGCATGCGATCGAGGATTAGCGGCGAGACCGATTTCCCCTGTATCTATGGCGACAAAGTGGGACTGGGCCGGATCTACGTCAAACTGCCCACCGACAAACCGATCGACTACGACACGTGGGTGCAGGGCCTGAAAGACGGCCGCAGCTATTGCGGCGACGGACTCAGCCATCTGTTCGACTTCAAGATCAATGACTTCGAACTCGGTTCGACTGGTCCGGCAAAACAAGCCAGTCAGTTGAATCTGAAGGAACCTCAGAAAGTCCACATCACCTGCGATGCCGCCGCGCTATTGGAGGAAAAGCCCACTCCACAGACGGAAGCCATCCGCGCGAAGCGACTCGATGAAAAACCGTACTGGCACCTCGAACGGTGCCGCATCGGCCAGACGCGCACGGTCCCCGTGGAATTGATCGTCAACGGCCAGGCGGTCGACAAGAAAACGATCCCTGCCGACGGTTCACTGCAAAAACTGGAATTCGATGTCGAGCTGAAACAATCCAGTTGGGTCGCACTTCGCATCCTTCCGTCGTGCCATACGAACCCGGTCTTCGTCGAAATCGGCGGCAAACCAATCCGAGCCAGCCGCACGAGTGCCGACTGGTGCGCGAAAGCGGTCGACGTCTGCTGGAACGCGAAGAAACGAGCCATCCGGGACAAAGAGCGCCCCGCGGCCCAGGCCGCCTACGACAAAGCCCGCGAGATCTATCAAAAGATCGCCCAAGACTCGACCACCGACTAATGCCCGCCGGGCGCGGGCGGCGATCGCGCGATGAAGGATGGGTTTCGAATAGGCGTGACGCTCGCGCGTTGGGGCCGCTATGACATTTGGTGAAACCCTGGTTGACGTGCTACTGATGCTCGCGAATACATCCACTCGGCTTGCGAGTTCGGTGCGGAGAAATGAAGAAGGTAGCCGTGGTTGACCGCGTTGACGGCCTTGGGCCTACCGGGCTGGCGATATCCACAAGAAGCCATCACAGCCTCAAACCGACAACGCTCATCAGTTCGATAACCTCATAATCGATAATCGGACCTTTTTCGTCCCGTCAGGGACACACGACAATAGCCCACCATTTTCAATGGTGGGGAGATCAGGTTTCAGAGCCATTCAGTCCCGTCAGGGACGACAGATTTTCTGAAAAGCGACATCGCGCACCACCGAGTGTTCTGTCGCCCAAGAGGCTTTCTGTTCGCGTGGTGCGCGATTCCCACCGTTTAAAAATGGTGGGCTTTTGTCGAAAGTCCTAACGGGACTGAACCAACCGCAGTGCGGTCGGAGTCGTCTGGGGTGATTCAAACACGGATCTCATCATTCAGATTCTTGCGCCACCTGAGTGATCCCGGTTGGCTGCCTTGAGGCTACCGGGGTGGCGACAGTTCATTCGTCTTTGTTCGTTTGCTGTCCTGACAGCGCATCGATCCGGGCCTGATCTACCGGCTTGTGAAACAGCCAATACGTTTGATCGGCATTGTGTGAGATCGGATTCTCGGTGTCTCGCAATGCTTGCCAGACTTCTTTGCCCTGATAATTCAAGTGCAGATCCAGATGAGAAAACCGAGCCGCGGTGAAGTGCCACCTGGGGCCCTCGTCAGTGTTGATCGCTTCGAGTTGCAAGAAGATCTCTGGATCGGTTCCGATCGAGCACACGAACGCGAACAGAGCGCCATCGACAATCTCGGGATTTGTACTTTGATACCGATACAACGGCTGTGGCAGCAGACGCAATTCGGTTCGTTCATCGCTCGACGAGATTGAGTGCGCTGCAAAGTCTCGACAAAGAGTCCGCATCTGCTGCATTCGCTGCACGGCTGATGCTTCCGGTTTGGCAGACCCGTTCAGAATCTGTCGTTTCAGTCCCGCTTTCGGTTTCCACGAATTGGAGACCTTTCCTTCGGAACTCAGAACGACCGGCGACAACGAATGAAGCTCATGAGCCACCGCCAGGCCATTCCCGGCATTGTTCGGATTTCGCCAGTAGCACGCGACCGACTCGACATTCCCCTGATTGGTCCAGACATAGACTCCGCCATAAGTGCCTCCCTGCGGACCGGAACGAGCCCAGGTATACACCGGCTTGTCGACAAGTTCGAGTCGCCGCTGATCAGGCTGACGGACCAGCGAGTAATCCCTGGCAACCTGATGAAAAAACTGCCTCCACTTCGCGCGCATTAACGCGTCCAGTTCTTCGGAGGAGGGTTCGGCGCCCAAGAGAAACGGCAAGATGAATAACAAGGTACTCAGGTTCATGGCAAGACTCCGAATGATTGCTCGTTCAGCAACAAGCTAAAGTCATTGCGTCTTGTCCGTCAAGCTCTCGATCTCAGCGAGGGGGGCCCGAGACTTAAATCGCCAGTTCGGGTGGCCCCGGTCGGCTGCCGTCGGCTGCCTTGAGCCAACCGGCGTGGCGACAGCCACGACAAGCCGCCACCCGCCTCAATTCAACAACGCTCAATAATTCGACAACGCCCATCAGCGAAACACTCTTTCGTCCCGTCAGGGACACCCGACAATAGCCCACCATTTTTAATGGTGGGAAGATCAGGCATCTGAACCATTCAAGTCCCGCCAGGGACGGCAGACTTCCGAAAAAGAAGACGTCGCCCACTGCGGAATAATCGCGTGGTACGCGACACACACCACAAAAAAATGGTGGGCAATTCTCGAACGCCCCTGGCGGGACTAAGACAAGCGGTGCGCGACCGGATTCGTGCGAGGTCCCCTAATCCAGAATTCAATCCAGACTCTTACGGCACGATCATCCTCCCCAGTCGCGCATCTACTTCACCTGCGTGTCTTTGGACGAACCTAATGGAATGTCCATCAGCAATGCGGCCAGATTCAGCAGCGGACCGGACGCGTGGCTGGTGACTCGAACTTCCGTCTCGGTCACATCGACACGAATTGCTTCAGACAAGTCTCGCAGCATCTGAGCACACTCAGTCATGCCAACTTTCTCTTTGGCAGCCTGGCGAAACTCTTCGGTGCCAATCGCTGTTGCGATGAACGCCTTCAGGGCTTCGATCAGCTTGTCGGTCGCCGACTTGATTTCGCGAATCCCTTCGGGAGATTTTCCTTCCAGGATCAAAGTCGCTTTCAATTCCTGTTCGTACTCGATCACTCCAGCCAGTTGCTTGCAGTTGACCAGGACTCGCAGCACTTCGGCCTCTTCGGGTGACTCGGCCTCCTTCTTGTTCAAAATCAGCTTGTCGATGTTCGCCACAAAGCTGACCAGGCCGCGATCAACACGCGACCACATTGGATAATCGTCGTACGGCGAGTGCCACTGAAGTGTGCCGGCCTGATAGTCCTTGGCCGTCTGATCGTTGACACCATTGCAGATCAGAATTCGGTCGTCGTATCCAACCATCCGCGCCAACGTTTCATCCTTGATCAGCGGGAAGATCGGAGTTCGTACGACGTCCTGCGGATCGATCTCGTAAATAATCGCATGTTCCCCGCGGTTCGCCTTGGCCGAAGGAAAGTATTCACGCAGCGCGGCCAACAGGTCGACTCCATCGACGACTTTGATCGCCGTCAGTCCCACCGCAATCATCTGTTTGGCGTCCGGTTGCTCGGCATTTGGTGACGAATACGACACCGTTCCCGTCATCTCGTCGATCGCTGCCACATGCGTCGCTCCTGCCGAGGCCGCGAATCTGTGCAACTCCGTTGTGAGCGCTGAGTCGAACAGCGGAATCAACGCTTTGGCTTCACGCCGAGCGAAAAATTGAGCTGGTCGCACTCGCATCACACCGATCGTGTCGAAGTGCCTTTTCGGCTGTTGCGGGACGACTTCGCCGTTCTCCACAACGTGAATATCCGACACCGCCGTTGGATCCACAGGCTTTGTCGCCCGCGGCGCTTCGGCAGTACTCGCGGGAACTTTTGCAGGTGGTTCGTCATCCGCCTGGACGCGCACCGAAGCGATCGCGCCTGCTGCCAGCAAGCCAATCGCCACAATCGTCCAGCGCATCCCGCGCCGTGGCTCTGTCACCGATTCCAATCCGTTTCTCAACATGGTTATCCTCCTTGATAACGTGTTCCGAGTAGGCAAAAACGCACACGCCCAGTGATGTGTTCGCTCGTCGTCCTGACGCAGACTCAGGCTCGCTAAAACGCGAAGATAGGTTGTTCGATCCTTGACCAGGCGAGCCGCCTGATCATCCGCAATCAGTTCCTGCTGCAACTGCATCCGTGCGACGAACCAGTGCACCAGTGGATGATAGAAATGCACGGCGAGACAAACTCGAGCGATCACGCTGCACAGAAAATCGCCCCGTTGAACATGAGCCAGTTCGTGCGCCAACACCATCCGCAATTCGACCGCCGACCATTCGCGCCAATGATTCGGCAGTAATACCACCGGCCGGAACCAGCCAACCGTCGCAGCAGACCAGATTTCGGACGATTCACGCAGAGTCACGCCGCGGTTGAGTTTCAATTGCTCACACAGTTCGTCAGTCACACTTCTTAATGCCGGTTCGCTCAACAAGCGACTGCGACGCACCAGCAGTGCCAATTGCGACATCCCCAATGACAGCCACAGCAGCATCAGGACGATTCCCGACAGCACGATCAGTGCAACAATCGCTGGCCAACGGCGCTGCTCGCGAGGCACCCCCGCATCGATCGCCATCGGCGTCAGGTAACTCACCGATCGCCGCATCCAATCGAGCCAGACGAATCGCGGTTGAGTAACCTGGGATTGGTCCGCGACCATGGAAGCAGTCGATGTGAGCCGTTTAACAGACTCCGGTTGCGACGGTGACACGACGACGCTGCCCGGACGAGGTGCGTCCAGACGCGCGGATCGCCACGTCAGCCCCCAGGTATTCGGAATCGGCAACCATGACAATGCCGTCAGCGGCAATGACAGGATCAGAAAGCAGAACGTCACCTGTGCTGCCTCGCGCACACCGTGCCGGCGCGTCAGCAGCGACAGCACCAGTCCGACCAGCAAGAACAGAGTCAGATGAATGGCACTCCAGACCAGTGTCAGTCCGATCGCTGTCATCATTCCGTCTCCTTCAGAATGTCTTTCAGCAACGCCCGTTCTTTGCTGGACAGTTTCTGTTCCTTCACCAGCCGTACCAGCAGTTGCTCGCGCGAACCGCGAAAGACGCGGCGAATCAAATCAGTCAGTAACCGGTTCGAAACGTCTTCAAACGAACGGATGGGTCGATACCGGAATGGACGTTCGTCATTCGTCGGTTCGACAAACCCCTTTTCTTGGAGCAGCCGCACCAGATTGGCAACGGTCACATAAGTCAGGTCCGTCCCCGAACTGGCCAGTTGATCCCGCGCATCATTGGCAGTCAGTTCGCCGTGCTTCCAGAACACGTGCATCAGTTCCAATTCACGCTGCGTCAATTCCGTCGCCGCCGGCCTCGCCATCGATCCCTCGATTCGTTTCCAGATTCCATTCCGATAATTTGGTTATCCAAATTTGGTTTTGCAAAGTTATCGGCAACGGCAGAAACAGGTCAACAGGGGTTTTCCAGAATTCTCACGAACCGCCATCCCGTTATTGAAAAAAGGAGCCTGGCTCACTCCCAGTCATGGAACGACTTGCGATCACGTCCGCAGCGGGTGCCGTGCCTTTTTTCAACAACCTCGCGGTCACGCCAAGCATGGAACCTACCCTACCATCGGTGCCACGATCTTTGGAGTCCTCGACAAAGTCGTGTCTTCGCAAGGGCCGCCATGCGATATTCTCCCATCCGACGTCACCACCGCGCAGAGTCCGCTTCCCCGACAGGGGTTGAATCCCAAAGCCGAAGGTCGCGAGCCAAGCGAGCGCACCTTGGGATTCGCGCCCGCCGGTCCATGAACTCCATCGGGGTTCCATCAGGAACCCCGATAGGACGGTGAATGTCGGCTGATGTTACGCTGGACGTAATGCGCGCGTAGAGATAAACGCCGACAGATCATCTCTGGAACAAGCAGCTTGACGCGATACGATATGAATCACGGAATTGTTTCGCTCATTAAAGATCAACACTCGCAACCACGACAACCTGCATCTCAATCAAGCCGGACCGAACCAATGAACTTGGGCAACCTGACCGACGGAGCAGGCCAATTGAAAATGGCCTCCGACAAACTGGAGGAAGCTTGGGCCGCCGCCCGTGAAAACTGGAACGACGTCGTCAGCCACACGTTGGAAGAAGAACAACTTGAGCCGCTCCTCGCTCAACTACGAGCAACCCTCGACGCCATCACCAGAACCAGTGTCGTCCTGACCGCCGCGTGCCGGGAATGCGAAGACGAACAACGAGCCTGAACGGTGGTTCTCGAACCTCTTGTAACTCCGTCCGGTGTGCCACTGACTATGCCAGTGTCTTATCATGATTCCCACGGACCACAGGCCCATTCTCATTGAGTCAAAGCTCTTGTAGAACTGTTAGACTGGAAAATCCGTCGGTCTAAGAGTTGAGAAAAGACGAAGACACTGGCAGAGCCTGTGGCACACAACAGTAAATGCCACCTTTCACTGCATCTCTACGGTCGTTGGTACACTCGAACATAATCCACCAGAAATTGCCTGGGGAACGGTGTACTCTCATTCGGGTTACCCACGAATCCACCTCCGATGGCCATGTTCAGCACCAGGTGGAACCGTTGATCGAACGGAGCCGGAAACTTGCCACCGCCTGACGTCCATTCCTTCTGAGTTTGATACAGCTCACCATCGACATACCAGCGAATCACCCCCTCTTCCCACTCGATGCCATGCAGGTGGTAGTCGTCGGTAAAGTTCCCTGTCGCCAGTTTCTTTTGTCCACTGGTGTGCTTGTTCTCGGGCCATTGCTTGCCGTGATGCAAAGTGCCCCAGACGATGTTCGGTTCCTGGCCCTTGAACTCCATGATGTCGATTTCACCACTCGACGCCCACGTGCCATAGACTTCGTCGGTCGGCAACATCCAGATCGCCGGCCAGACCCCTTGCCCCGTCGGCAGCTTGGCCCGAGCTTCGATCTTGCCATACTTCCAGTCGCCACGATGCTTCGTGCGAATGCGCGCCGAGGAATAGTCACGGACAGTCCCCGAAATATCCGGCCGATCCTTGCGTGCTTCGATCACCAGATGCCCATCTTCCACTCGCAAGTTGGTTTTGCGATCGGTGTACATCTGCAGTTCGTTGTTCCCGCCACCAAACGCATTGACCTCTGCCTCCCACTTGCTGTAGTCGAGCGTCTTGCCGTCAAACTCGTCACTCCAAACCAGCTTCCACGGCCCCTCCTGAGCCCGCGCCGACGACGCCAGCAACAGCAACAAACCAAACAAAACCGCGAATCGCATGAGGCCTCTTTCTTCTGAGTCGAACCACAACGAAAGGTTACGCTTCGATGGGAATGAAGTGAATCCGACATGAACCGTCAGATTACCAGATTCACCAACGACCACCAGCGAGGCGGTTTTGGCAAGAACGCCAACATGATCCCACGCCCGTTGGGCGAAGTTGAGCATTGAGCATCGCAGCTTTGCTCAAAAAAGGGGTCAGACCGGTCAGCCCCCCGTTTTTGACAGGAACCTATTTCGGCGGTCCTTTCGTAGACAATTCGACGATCCCCATGTCGTTTGCCTCGCCATCGAGGACCTCAACGCTGATTCTGGATTTCTGAGGATCGGCGTAATGCCCATTCAGCTTATCCTGCTTCCGCGCCCCGAAGGGAACCCAGGTGAAAGCGAGGCGATAGGTGCCCGCGGGTAAGCCATCTCCCGATTCATAGGTGCTCAATACGAATTCACCGTCCGCGTTGGTGGACGTCATCAACGCACGGTTGGTATCAGGGCTGCCGTCTGCGGGAACGCATTGTACCGTCACCATTTCCGCCGGTTCACCATCAACATGGACAATGCCCGTCAAAGGGGTCGTTTTGACACGAGGGCCACCGAACTGCCTGCGCCCGCAGCCCAAGGTCATCATGAAAGTCAACAACCAAACCGCGACCGCGAAACGCACATTCATTTGTTGAAACCTCCCCCGCGTTCGGCCATCACCCACCATCACAAGTCCCATTTTTCACCGGGCCAAAACGTGCAAACGACCAACCTATCCTGAACCCATCTCAATCGCGAACCCCACCGACCCGCGTCCGCCGCAGGCGGTTTGTTCGCGTCGCACGATGGGTTGCGAATTGGTGTGTCGTTCGCGCGTCGAGTGCGTCAACCCGTCACCAACGCGCGAGCCGCCTCGCTATTCTGAACCCATCTCAATCGCCAATCCCGCCGACCCGCGGCCGGGTCAGAATTCACCGATGGGCTGACCGTCACTAGCCCCGACAAGATAAATCAAAGTCAGATTGCTGATATTCTGATTGAGGAAGCGGACGGATCCGTCACACATGAGAACTTGTGCGCCCCCGGTGTGGAATGAGTACAATCCGGCGGAGTATTGTTCCGGATCGCCATTGAAAGATCGAGAATTGGAGCAGTTGATCGTGCAGGGCCCCATGATGCCGGTGCCATCCTGCAATCGTCCCATCAGTTTCCACTGCCCGTTGAAGGGGTCGACCCATGCGCCCGCACCGAAAATCGATTGCCAATAGGCTTCGTCGGCTGGTGATCCCGCCGAGACAATTGGCACCGAGGTATGCGCGGTACGGTACAACTGGTTCCGCCCCGCAAGTTCCCCGATCATGAGAGTATTCGAGGTGCCGTCAAGAATGCTCGCGATTGTGCCACCGACCGGAGTGTTGATTTCCGTGTTACCTGACTTGGCGCCACCGACGGCCCATCCTTCCAGACCACTGGTCGCAGTCGGCACGATAAACTTAGTGAACGCCTTCTGGACTTCATTCGTCGTGATGTAATCGATCGCCCCGGCGTTCGTCAGCGTCCATGGAGCCGAGGAAAAGACACCGACAACCAACGAGTTGGTGTAGCTGACCGAATTGGCACCGCGTGGTGTCGATGGGCACAGATACCCCGAAATCTTGGTCTGGCCCGCCGCGGCATTAACCGGGTCGAACGCCGAAAAATTCGAGTTGTAAAGGTTGAACGCCGGTGTCTGGTCAATATAAGGCAGAATTGCCAATGACCAGACCGTTGTGGACCCCATGTTTCCATAGCCGTAAGGCTGGCCGAACGAAGCATAAACCGGTAAAGGAAACCGTGAGTAGCTGCCTTCGTAGTTGAACATTGCCAAGCCCATCTGCTTGAGATTGTTCTTGCACTGAGTCCGTCGTGCCGCTTCGCGAGCCTGCTGAACGGCTGGTAACAGGAGTGCAATCAGAACTGCGATAATCGCGATGACGACCAGCAGTTCGATCAGTGTGAAACCACGCTTACGGGGCGAAACCGTCGATCTCAGCACGAGTGATTCTCCCAGAGATGGACATGTGGATATGCAACCCTGCCCCAAGAGCAGGATAAAAGAGTCGAAGGGAGGACAATCAGGATTTGCGAAGCATCAAGACTGCCAGTTCTATGTTGCCGCGATTCAACGCCCGCGCCAACCCTTAATTCGAAATGCACAAACCACCGCATCCCGATCTTATACGATTGAAAGGCGCAAACTGTTCAATCAGAGCAGAGGACGACTTTAAGTCATCCACCTGCGTCGCGGTTTGACTTCACTCGGGTCGCCACTTACCGTCGTCCAGTGATTTAAGTGCGGTGCAACTTCACGTCTAAGAGACTGGTACCTGTTCTGGAGCAGGCCTCAGTCGATCAACCCAAAGCCCAAAGAGACATAGCCTTGATCACGGAATCAGATCTCGAATCCATTGAATCGGCTCTGAAGACACCTTTGCCGAGGTCCTATCGCGCGTTTCTTTCGCAACACGGCGGTCAGATCGCGGATCTGGAGAAAAAGGCCGCAGCCAGGGGCGAATATCCGGTGTTTCCCTGGTACAAGCCGAAAGAAATCATCAGGGAGAATTCGAGCGACATGGAGTTTCTCGTCCTGGGAGAAAAGCAGAGATCGTTTGGTGACCAAGTGATCCTCATCAGCACCAACGGCGGAGGCGACTATTCGTTCGTGTACCGCGACGAGGCCAAGCCGGGAATCTGGTACTTCGACCACGAATCACTGGAAGTGACTCAGTCTCACAAGACCTTCGACGACTATTGGGCCTCGCTGAGAGAGTGATTGATTTGAATTGGCCAATGCTCCCGACGCAGGCGGGCAACTCGACTTTCTCGCGACCAGTCTTGTAACTGACCGAAGACTCTGCGAAGTGCAGAAACCATTGTCGATTCCGATCAACCCCGGCAAGATGACGTCACAAAGTGAGACCGCCAATCACTGCCTGCGTTGTTTGCCAAGTTGCCCGTCGATGCCGTTGACAGAATTCATTGAAACTGGACTGCTTGAGAAGCATGAATAGGCTGGCAAAAACTCTGGCGTTATTTGGTTTGTTGGTCGCAGGCCGTGTCGCCTGGCTGGCGTACGGCTACAGCGACCTGGCAGAGGCCAACCGAAATCGGACTGTCTTCCTATCTCTCATGTCGTCAGGTATCGCGCTGATCGGACTCTGCCTGATTCGTAACCCGTCCGATTCGATGAAATTTGCGCACTGGGCTCTGCTCGCCGTCCAATTTCGAATGTTGATCCTTGTTGGCTGGCTGTCGCCATCGTACGAGACCGAATCCGATTTCGAACGCTGCCGAATCGCCACTCTTTCAGTGACCATACCTGCGTTAATCGCCCTGACCGTCTGGCGGATCACACGGCTTCCTCGTTCAACTCGGTCAACAAGCTGGGAAACGCAAGAATCGGATTAGGTGGAAGGTTGGACGACGATTGTCGGTGCAGGCAAGAATCGATGCCGTAGGAATTCCAGCGACCGTATCAGTGCCGCACTTCCTGCGCAGGGAGTTTTGGGGGCATCGATTACCGGGCGTAACGCCGTGAGAAACCGCCTGGCCAATCACATTGAAGTCACTTTGGGACAGGGGGTCAGAATGAACTCGGCAATAGAGCCCAGCGCCGCGTCAGCGCGACCCGGCCGCTATGGCGCAAAATAGGGACGATAGTCCGCCGCGCCATATGTCTCGCCAATACGTGCTACCGTGACGGTAAACTTGGATGGAGCATCTGAGTTCATAAACACCAGCCACTCTTCATCGACAATCACTCCGAGCGTAGGCCAGTACAGGGATGTGACAACCTCGGAAATCCGCCGACCGCACAACTTGTCGAGGCGCCTTCCAAGAGGAATGTCCGTAGCGTCGATCGCGAAAATCGGTAACAAGAGTAGCGGGTCTTGACTCTGGAGCTCAAAACCGACTCCCATCTCCAGACAAACGACTCCCCGGCATACTTCGACTCCATCCACTATTTCTGGGGGTGTTTCAATAATGTCGAAGATCTTTTTGCCAACGATGTCGGATCGATCGAGCATCCTCATCCGGGTTTCCATTCAAACGTGCAGACGTGGAGATTGCCTTGAGAAGGCTAATTGTCGGAATAGAGAAATACATCATTGACATTGGGAGAGCGAACGAAGGCCGCACGTTCGTTCGCGTGACTCACAAAGAAAGCGGTAAACAGCGCAGTATTGTGGGATTGGACGGAAAGTCGATGGATAAGATTACGAGTCAACTGATCAACGAGATCAGACAAGAACTGGCGGCAGAATCACTCCAAGAATGATCGTCGGTCGCCTTGACGACTCTCTCTTAGGGATTGACGCCGAGGCCATTCATCGTGGATTACTATCGCATCGTCAATTATCTTCCTTCGGTTCGCCGTCCACCTTGCGTGGATGGCAAACGACATTTGGCCTCGGCGTCTGCGAACCTCAATCGGGGTTCAATCTCAAAGCCCAGCGGCCGCGAGCAATGCGAGCGCGCCCTGGGTACACATCGTTTCGATTCGTGGTACGCCAACGGCGTTACATCACACTACATTTGCAAACTGATCAATGATTGTGATGGAACCCCGATGGGGCCCGATGGGGTATATGAGTCGATGGTTATGAATCCCAGGGTGCGCTCGCACCACTCGCGACCTTGGGCTTTGGGATTCAACCCCTGTCGGGCCCTGTCGGGGTAGACAATTCTGTGCCGTGGTCAAGTCGGGCATGAAACGATGTATCGCGGCCCTCCGCGAAGACACGGCTTTGTTGAAGGCACCAAGGATCTCGGCGCTCCGAGTTCAAGAGGTGGGACTGCGGCCGAAGACGGCCTTGTCACCACCCTCCCGCTGACGATCAGAATCGGGGCGTCTCCACATCCGCGCGACTTCGGGCACGCTAAAGAAATGCGGCTACGGCATATGGAATGTGCCTGCTACTTTGGCTTTCGTTTCGTTAGAGTCGATGACGTGAGTGCTTGTTCGAGAGAATGGCCGGGCTGATGACTGAACAACTCTGAGACGAGGCGCGTGATGTCGACTTCCAATCAATTGCGGATTCTGGTGATCACGGCGCATCCGGATGATTGTGAACTCAAGGCCGGTGGCGTGGCGACAATGTATGGCGAGGCTGGCCACTACGTGAAGTTCGTCAGCGTGACCAATGGAGAGGCCGGCCATCAGTCGGTCATGCCGCCCGAGTTGATCAAGATTCGCAAGGCCGAATCGGATGCCGTCGCAGCGCTGCTGGGGATTGAATACGAGATCCTGGGCAATCGTGACGGTCGGTTGCAGCCGACCTTGGACGCGCGGTTTGAATTGATTGCGTTGATCCGCCGGTTCAAGCCGGACCTGATTTTGACTCATCGGCCGAACGATTATCACCCGGATCATCGGGCCACTTCGACACTCGTCTGCGATGCGGCTTACATGGTGATCGTGCCGCATATCGTGCCTGACGTGCCGGCGCTGCGCGTCAACCCTGTCATCGCGTACCTGTCCGATCACTTTCTGCGGCCCGTTCCGCTGCAACCGACGATTGTCGTCGATGTGGAACCGGTGTTTGAACGGATCATCGATCAGTTGTGCTGCCACCATTCGCAGTTCTTCGAATGGTTGCCTTATACACTGTGCCAGGAGGATTCGTTGCCGACGACGGTGGGGGCTCAACGAGAATACGCCAAGCAGTTTTATGAACGGTTTAATGGGCCGTTGGCCGATCGATTCCGGGATCTGATTGTGAAGACGTATGGTGCCGAACGAGGTCGCAAGATTCGATTCATCGAGGCGTTTGAGCCGTGTGAATATGGTTCGCCAATGACGGATGAAGCCAAACGACGGTTGTTCCCGATGTTGCCTCAGTGACGGTGAGGTTGGTTGACTAGAGAACAGAACAAGCGAGAATCAGTCGAGGCCCCGCAATACCAAGAACCCCAATCGGCCAATCGGGGTTCAATTATCGGCTTCTCCGACAGGTATTCCTCTACCCCGAAAGGGGTTAAATCTCACAGCCCAAGGTCGCGAGCGCTGCGAGCGCACCTTGGGATCGGTCGCCATCGAGTTCTTGTACGCCATCGGCGTTCAATCACGAACGGCACCCCAGTGTGGGTCGGCTCTGATGTAACGCCGTTGGCGTAAGACCTCTTCAAGATCTGCGTATTACCCAGGGCGCGCTCACAGGGCGCGCGGCCGCTGGGCCATGAGATTGAACCTCAATTGGGGTTATCGCAACACAAAGATCGTCTCTCCTCGAAACGTGTCGTACGGGGAGAGTTGTGGTCCGCTCCCACAAATGTTGCCGTTTTGTGTTGCCGGTTCGCCTCATTGAGGCGCGCGGTTTGGGGAGCGCCGTATCTCCTGTATCCCTGATCACTTGCGATCGATGTCGCAATCATTGCGTTGACGTTCGTCAACATTGATTTCTCAGCGGAGCCGAGCCTGTAAAGGCCGCTTGACATTTTGTTTACCGATTCGCAAATGCAAATTTTGGTGTGACTTGCGCATCGGCATCGATTCATTCTGGCGGAAAACTTGTTGATCCGAATCGGGTTTGGCATTCAGACTGCTTTACACCTGATCATCCTGCGAAACACAACACTCAACGCAGACCACAACGACAAGTTTCACTTGATTCCTCAGAAAGGAACACCCGCCATGACCGCTCTCTTCGCCAGCCTGATTAATGATGAAGCCGGTTTCATTGTTTCGTCCGAATTGGTGATCGTTGCCACTGTCGCAGTGCTCGCCATGATCGTCGGACTGTCTGAAGTCGGTATCAATGTGAATAACGAACTGGAAGACGTCGGTTCCGCCATCGGGAGCATGAACCAATCGTTCAACATCATGGGTACCACCGGTCACCAGTCGATGGTTGGCGGAAGCATGTTTACCGATCGCATCGACTACTGCGATGAATCGTGCGACGTGATCGCTGGCAGCCACATCGATTACGAACAATGATCTGACTGGATCTTCCCCTGATCCATGTCTCCCCTCCTCAGCCTCTGCTGCTCGCTGTTAGACCTGCTGCTCTGCACCTGCTCTGCGATCCCGACCTCTGCCCCTGCTCATTGCGATCCCGGCTGACTGCACCACATCGGCCGAATGCACCTGCCCCTCTGCTTCCCCTGCACTCTTCGAATTCCCCTCAATTGCAGGGCGACCAGCACCATCGGTCGCCCTGCTTTTTTGCTTTGAATCGGCGTGCACTTGGATGATACATTCCCGCCAAGAGGGCAGGACTGCGCCCGAAGATGGCCTTGTCCGCACCCTACGCCGAAAGGGCAGCACGGTGCCCTGTCCGCACCTTCGGCGATACGACACTGCATTACGACATTTGACAGACATTTGATGCATTGTTCGCCCGGGGGACTTTGCGTGGTTCGGGGGGAAAACCCTCGCAGAAATCATAGACTTGGGGTTCTTGGGACTTTGCGGGACCAAGTTCGGTCGGTAGCATGTCTCGATGATGGATCGCTTGGCGGGTCAATGATTTGAAGACGTGACCTGACCGAAAATGAATGCGTGCATGGACGCGGATGGACGAGATGTCTGTGGTTGGCCAGCAGTTTGAATCCGATTTGGGAGTCCTGCGTGATCGTGTGAACGCACGATTAGAGCAGTATGTCGCTCCGATCGTGGATTGCCCTGAAAAACTGCGTGAATCGATGGCCTATAGCCTGCTGGCTGGCGGCAAGCGACTGCGTCCGGTCCTCGTTCTGCTCTCGTGTCAGGCCTGTGGTGGAACGGCCGACGCGGCGTTACCTGCGGCCTGTGCCATCGAAATGGTGCACACCTATTCTCTGATCCACGACGACCTTCCGGCGATGGACGACGACGATTATCGCCGCGGTCGATTGACGAACCACAAGGTGTTTGGCGAGGCAATGGCGATCTTGGCCGGCGATGCATTGCTGACACTGGCGATGGAAGTGATCGCGCGGGACACTCAACCGCCCGCCGTCGCCGCAGCCTGTTGTGCTGACTTGGCTTCGGCGGCGGGACATTGCGGGATGGTCGGGGGTCAGGTGGCGGATCTGGAAGGGGAACAGACACTGCCGACGCTGTCTGACAATCCTGTCGCGGCACTTTCCCAACTGGAAGGGATTCACAAGCGTAAGACAGGTCGGCTGTTAAGTTCGGCTGTGACGCTGGGTGCCCGGGTGGCACAAGCGGATCTGGATTTGATTGCACGTCTGAAACAGTTTGGAAACCATGTTGGATTGGCGTTCCAAATTGCGGATGATCTATTGGATGTCACGGGTGACGCTGCAAAGTTGGGTAAAAACGTAGGAAAGGATGCGACGCTGGGCAAGATGACCTACCCTGCGTTGCTGGGTATCGAAGGTAGCCGCCGCAAGGCAGATGATCTGATTCACGAGGCGTGCCGTTTGCTCGAACCGTTGGGAGATCGAGCACGACCACTCGCCGAATTGGCTCGGTTCGTGACGAAGCGAGATCACTAAGAGTGCTTTGACCGCAAGGGTCCAGGCCGTCCGGTCCGTTATACAGACTGGCTGATTCGAAGTGACGAAAGACAAACTGATGTTTCAAGGATTGACGAGTTCTTCGATGATATGTTGCGGAACGCAATTGCCCGCCATGACTTCGGGTGAATGAATCAGACGAAGTGCGGCACGATGGGGCCGCGTTCCACACACGCATCGACAATAACTGGAGTCGACAATGACGTTTGAACTATTGCCTCGGATTCAGTCGCCACACGATCTTCGTGGGCTGACCGATGTTCAACTGGTTCAATTGGCCGATGAAATTCGCGAAGCGCTGTGCAACCTGGTCCAGGAACGATCGGCTCACTTTGCGAGCAATCTTGGTGTCGTGGAACTGTGCCTCGCATTGCACCTGGTCTACGACTTCACGAAGGACCGACTGATCTGGGACACGGGTCACCAGATTTATCCGCACAAGCTGATCACGGGTCGGTTCGACCGATTCCGCACGATTCGAACCAAGGGTGGCCTGATGGGCTTCCCCAATCCGAACGAAAGCGACTTCGACCTGTTCATGACCGGCCATGCCGGCGCAAGCGTCTCGACGGTGCTCGGCCTGAAAGCGGGCGACGACCTGATGGGTCAATCGGGCCGCAAATCGGTGGCTGTGATCGGCGACGGCGCGCTGCCCTCGGGTGTCGTCTTCGAAGCGATGAACAATGCCGCAGAACTGAAGAAGGATCTGCTGGTCATTCTGAACGACAACAAGATGGGGATCTGTCCGCGCGTCGGGGGTCTGGCCACCTATCTGGATAAGGCACGCACGGCCAACTTCTATAACGGCCTGAAACGCGACGTGAACTGGCTGCTGAACAAGCTACCTTTGGTTGGCAAGCCTTCGGCCGATGCCCTCAGTCAGATGAAAGACGCACTGAAGGGCTTCCTGCACGGTGGCATGCTGTTCGAAGAAATGGGTTTCCGGTACATCGGTCCGGTCGACGGTCACGATTTGCTGGGTCTGCGCAGCGCTTTGGAAATGGTGAAAGAGGTCAGCGGCCCGGTGCTGTTGCACGTCTTCACCCAGAAGGGTCACGGCTTCGAACCAGCGTGCGAAGACCCGGTGACCTATCACGCTCCGGCGCCGTTCGCTCGGAATCAGAATAACGAAGTGGTCTCGGTCAAGAAGTCGACATCGAAGGCTTATACCAATTCGATGAGTGACGCGATCTACGACGCGATGCATCGTGACTCGAAGGTCTGCGTGCTGACCGCCGCGATGTGTGAAGGGAACAAACTCGGTCGCGTTCGTCAGGACTTCCCCGATCGCTTCTTCGATACCGGCATTTGCGAAGCACATACCGTGGCGTTCGCGGGCGGGATGGCGAAAAGCGGTTTGCGACCGATCGTCGATATCTACAGCACGTTCCTGCAACGCAGCTTCGATCACATCTTCCAGGAAGTGGCTTTGCAGAACCTGCCCGTCACATTCTGCCTGGACCGGGGTGGTTTAGCCGGTCCTGATGGGCCCACCCACCACGGTGTATTTGACAACACCTACATGCGCGTCTTCCCGAACATGACCGTCATGGCACCGGGTGATGCTCTGGACGTGGGACCGATGCTCGACTTTGCATTGGCTCACAATGGTCCAACATCGATCCGCTATCCCAAGGCGAACATTGAACATGTCGATCGGCCCGAAACACCGATCGAACATGGCAAAGCCGAAGTCTGGCGCTGGGGCGAAGACGGTACGTTCGTCGCCTTTGGCACCTTGTTCACGGCCTGCGTCGCGGCGTCGGAGCGGCTGCGCGAAGAGGGGCTGGATGTCGGCGTGATCAACGCTCGCTTCGCCAAGCCAATCGATCGCGAGACGATCTTCCGCGCGCTCGAAGAAACCGGATTTGTGATCACCGTCGAAGAAAACACGATCTGCGGCGGGTTCGGATCGGCGGTCATGGAAGCCGCGAACGAGGCCGGGATCAATACTTCGAACTTGAAGTGCCTGGGAATTCCGGATCGATTCATCGAGCATGGCGAACGTGACGAGTTGCTCGAGGATATCGGTCTGGATGTCGAGAACTTTGTTGCAACGGCGCTCGCCATGTCTGACCGCGGCACGCTGGTCGAATAGCGGTTGTGACATCAAACAAGGATGTTGGCCATGTTCCATTCGTTTCGGCGAATCGCAGTCGTGTGCAGCCTGATGTCGTTGGCGTTCGCCAGCGCGACGCGGGCTGAAGACAAGTACAAGCTGGAAGAACCGGTCGACGATATCCGGATCTTCGGCGTTGGCACGCGCGTCGACGTCAAAGGGACTGTCAAATTCGCCAAGGCGGCTGACCATGAACAAATCGTGTCGGCGGCATTGTCCTACCGCGAACGTCGGCTGCTTGGTCCTGGTACTGACGCCGAAGGCCTGCGCGCCGCTCGCGAATACGAGACAGCTCAAGCAGACATCCGTGTCGGCGAAAAACTCACCCGGAACGAACTGCCCGACGCTCTGAAACTGATTGTCGCTCAGGGTCGCAATGAGGGTGTTGAATTGTCCTCTTTGAACGGCCTGATGAGTGCTGACGAATTGATGCTGATCCGTTCGCCCGCCGATAGCCTGGCGTTGATCTCATTGTTGCCGACTCGGGAAGTGGAGGTTGGCGACAAGTGGACGGTCTCGAACTGGGCTTTTCAGATGTTGACGGCACTCGATGCGGTCGCCAAGGGGCAAATGTTCTGCACGCTCGATTCGATCAATAAAGGGGTGGCCAAGATCACGATCGAAGGCACTCTGGATGGCGCGGCGGAAGGTGCTTTCACCGAAGTGAAAGTGACCGGCTCGTACTCGTACAACATCGAAGAGAAGTACATCTCGGAAAGCGATTTCGTGCAGACCGAGAAGCGGGCCGTCGGCCCGGTTGGGCCGGGGATGGATGTGACGGCTCGCGTGCGTGTCTTACGGCAACCGTCGAAAGTGCCGGGCCGCCTGGGCGATCAAAAGATCATTGACGTGGCTTCGCGCGAATCGGCCGCCAATTCCAAGTTCGTGCGGTTCGAAACACCGTGGAATATCGGTGGCCAGCACAGCCGCAACTGGCACCTATGCCAGGTCGATGAGAAGGTCGCTCAATTCCGTTTGTTGCACGAGGGCAACTTTATCGCTCAGTGTGACATGGCGGCGATCGCCATCGCCAAGCCGGGCGAACACCTGGCAGAACAGGTTTATCTGACCGATGTCCGCCAGGCACTCGGTGATCGCTTGCGAACCATGACGAAGGGCGAAGTGATTCCTGCGTCCAATCGCCGGTATGTCTTTAAAGTGATGGCCGAAGGTTCTGTTGCGGACAAGCCGGTGAGTTGGGTCTTTTACCTGATCGCCGATCCGTCCGGTCGGCAGGCATCGATGATGTTTACTGCAGACACTCCGCTGGCAGAGAAGCTGGCGATGTTCGATCGAGAACTGGTTGATTCGTTGAAGTTTGGTCCTGCCCCAGTGACGCGGGCAGCAAATAACAAGTAAGACGCGAGACGTTCACTCATTCCCGCCGAGTGAACGACGTCGGATCGCAGGATGACCGATGACTGTCGCGTGAAGGAGGCTGGGTGGATACCACAACCTCATCCGATGGCAATCATCCTCAGCCCGAATCAGATGATTCGCCGACGCCGTTAATCCTGTTTCCCGGATTGGGCTGCGATGATCGCGTCTTCGCGAATCAACGAGCGGCCTTTCCCGAGATGATCGTCCCGAAGTGGATCGAACCGAAGCCACGCGAGCCGTTATCCGACTATGCCGCGCGGATGGCCGAGATCATTGATCCGGGACGCCCTTGTTTCCTGGGTGGCCTTTCCTTCGGCGGAGTGATGGCCCTGGAAGTGGCCACTCATTTGATGTGCCGCGAATGCTATCAGTTCGCCAGCATTCGGGGACTGGATCAACTACCGCCGCGGTTGAAGATGTTTCACTACACGTCCGACATGGTAATGCTGGTGAAGTGGTTCAGCCCGGTCATCATGGCGACCGGCGGTGGTTGGCTGCGGCCGATCGTCAGGCATACCTTGCAGCAGATCAAAGACACCGACCCCAGGTTCATGCGCTGGGCCGCACGCGCCATTCTGCATTGGCAACCGTCCGAAGCAACGCGGAAGGTGCGGCTGGTCCAGATCCATGGCGATGGTGATTGGGTCTTTCCCTCGCAGTTGATCGCGGCCGACTTGATGATTCCAGGCGCTCGACATCTGGTGTCGATCACTCATGCGGACGAAGTGAATGAGTATGTCCGCAAGCGCATGGAATCAGCACCAAAGTGGACCAGTGACACGTGAAAGCACTCGTTGTCCGATGGACGGCAACCAGTGGAACGTCCCAATGAAACGACTCGAAGGAGTCGAAGACTCCGACACCGTGACATCCCCTGTACCTCACCAAATGTCACAGCGGCCCCAACGCGCGAGCAACACCGCTCTTCGAAACCCAATCTACATCGCGCGTTCGCCGCCCGCGTCTGGCGGGCAATCGCGAGTTGCGGCTTTCTTCAGAAACCGGCGCGAGGTGATTCGAACGATCCATTCGCCGATGCGAGGGATCGCCTGGTTCAAGACGAATATCGGTCGCAAGGCCGGGAAATTGACAATCGATTCCGGCCGGTCATGACGAATCGATTTCACGACGGCTCGCGCCACGGCCTCTGCCGATGTCGAACCAAAGTACCACGGTGTTCCGCGTCCAGTCCGCTGCTTGATAACCTCGTAGATGCCGCCGTCGTGGGCGAAGCCGGGACAGATCACCGACGCACTGACGCCCGTTCCATACAGTTCACCGCGCAGCGACTGTGTGAAGGCGATCATACCTCCCTTGGACGCACCGTAGGCAGCACCGAACGCGGGACCAAACTTTCCGGCCATCGACGACATGTTGACGATGTGCCCCTGGCCTGCCAGCAGCATGTGCGGCAGCACAAACCGGGTCAGCAATAAGGTGGCGGTCAGATTGACCTGCACAGTCCGAACGATGTCGGCCGGGTCGATCAGTTGATACGGTCGAAACGCTTCGATGCCCGCATTGTTGATCAGAATGTCGATCCGGTTGAACTCGCCAAGCGTCTTGTCGACGAGCGCCTGAAGTTGAGCGTCATCGGTCACGTCGGTGGGAATTGCCACCGCACGTACCCCTAACGCGGTCAATTCCGATACGACCTGGTCCAGATCTGACGAGGACCGGGCGGCCAGGGCCAGATTGACGCCTTCAC
>Ga0105238_10000092_pt1 | contig 101587 bp, 79 predicted proteins | sample KBSC34metaG_FD_81526 | JGI IMG/M metagenome (GOLD analysis project Ga0105238, IMG submission 81526) | Corn rhizosphere microbial communities from Kellogg Biological Station, Michigan, USA - KBS C3-4 metaG | ecosystem: Host-associated > Plants > Roots > Rhizosphere > Soil | place: Michigan, USA...
CGTGTCGATCGATATCGCCGATATCGACGTCGGCGAAAACATCGGTGCACGATTGTCCGCAGATCAGGCCGAAGCCGACATGCGCGTCGCTCAGGCCAAGGCCGAACAGCGACGAGCCGACTTTACCGCTCGCGAACAGGAAATGGTGGCCCACGTCCAGGAAAACCGTGCCAAAGTTGTGCTGGCAGAAGCCGAAGTCCCTCGCGCGATCGCGGAAGGGTTCCGCAAAGGCAGCTTGGGATTGATGGATTACTACGATTTAAAGAACATTCAAGCCGATACACAAATGCGCAGTACGATTGCCGGAACAAGCGTCGCCAAATAGTGCTGGCCAGGCGCGGGCCACGGATGCGCGGTCGCGGAATGGGATTCGAATTGCCGTGTCGCTTGCGCGTAGTTGCCTGAGTGACAAGAATTTGAACAGGCAGGTTGGCTATGTTGCCATTAGTTCTTGCTCGAGTTGATCCAACCCAGATTATCGGGTTGGTCGTGGTCGTGATTTCGGTGCTCAGTTGGTTGGTCAATGTCATTCAGGGAAATAATCCCGAAGGCATGCCAAAGGCCAAGCAACAAAAGCCCAAGGCACGTCCGTCGCGCAACGAACTGGATGACCTGCTGCAAGAACTGAACACCGAAAAACGCAAACCGAATCCGCCACCGCCAGCACGACAGCCCAAACCGCAACCGAATCGGTCGCAGCAAAAGCAAAAGGCGCCGCGTCCTGGTGCGCCTCCCCCCTATGCACCGTCCCGGCCGGCAACGAAGGCTCCCAATCTCAAGACAGTTTCGTCACCGCCGAATATCGGTAGCGGGGTTCGTTCCCAACAACTGGGACATCGAGTCGATGATGCTGTGGCACTCGATATTGCGAGTGGTGTCGAAAAGGATTTGGGAGCGCGGGCGTTGAGCGGCGAAGCAACGCCACAACCGGTGCATCCGCTGGTGAGGGTCCTGCGCGATCCCAATGGAATTCGACAAGCCATCCTATTGAACGAAATCTTGCAGCGCCCAAAGTCACTGCGACGTTGATCGAAAACAATTGATCGCGCCGACGCGTCTCACCGTCCCGTCAGTTTCCGCCCTCATCCCCGCCCTTCCAAGCCTGCCTTGTATGTCGCAACTCGAACCTTCAATTCTCCTGTTTTCCGGTCCATTTGAGGTCCGTGGAAGTTGCTCTTATTCGTTGAGATTGGCCGAGCATCTGCCGCTGAACGGATTTCGCACCACCGTCGTCTGCCCCGACGCACAACAGGTTGAACCCGAACGACGGCGAGAACTGCATATTCGTGAGTATTGCCACCTGCACTTACCGGTGTGGGGGAATGTGGTGATGCGAATGATGCGACGGCAACTGCAGGCTGATCCGCCCGATTTGATCCATATCCAGTCGCGCAACGCCGCTGCGCACGGCATGTGGCTGGCGCGACAGTTGAATCGGCCGTTCGTTTTGACGGTGCACGACTATTTACAGCCGTTCGAACGCCTGACGATCGATCATCGCTGGTGTCAGCGGATCATTGCCGTCAGCGATTCTGTGAAAGCCGACTTGTGTCAGCGCACGGGTCTATCTGCCGAGTCAATCAGCGTGATTCACAGCGGCGTCGATACCGACGAGTGTCCCAGCTTTCAGGTCCTGGATTCGAATCGAGTACCCGTGATCGGAACGGCCGGCCCGTTGGAAGCCGTCAAGGGATTTCCGTTCTTTCTGGGAGCGGCAGCCCGAGTGCTCGCCGCGGGCCGCGACGTCGAATTCGTCATCGCAGGCGCCGGTCCGGAAGAATCCAACCTGCGACGGCTCGCACACGAATTGAAGATCGAGACACGTGTGACGTTCGTTCCCAATCTGTTGGAATTCGACGACGCGCTGGCTGCCATGGACATCTTCTGCCTGCCGTCCCTGCAACAGGGGATCGGGACGATCATGCTGCAGTCAATGGCGCTCGGACGTCCTGTCATCGCCACGCGCGTGGGCGGTGTGCATCGCGTCGTCCTCGACAATGAAACAGGCTTGCTGGTGCCACCCTCCAGCAGCGAAGCACTCGCCGGTCGGATGCTCGAATTGTTGGACAATCCCGTCTACGCCCGCCAGATCGGCGACGCAGCCCGCGCCGAGGTGATTCGAGAGTTCAGCGTCGAACAGATGGTGTCTCAGACAGTCGCTCTGTACCGCGACGTTCTGTCAGTGCCGGCGTCTAACGGTGCACTCGTTCCATAATCTGCGAAAGCACACTCAAAAGTCATTGCACGCGGATCTCTAATCAGTTCACCGCCGCGGGCGGCAACGCTCGATGCCGGAAAAGAGCCATACTGCGCGGGCGCAACGCATACGGTTTCGACGTGTCGTACGGCACGATTTCGGTGTCGCCATCGAACGTATCGAACAGACGATCCAGGCGTTTTAATTTCTGTACTTGAGCCGGCATCTGGAAATCGACCCGCAGTTCAAATGCGTTCATCAGAATCAGCAGATTGTCTCCAATGATGCACGCTCCTTGTTCGTCGATCTGACTGCAGTGACCCAGTAGCAACAGTCCCAACGAATGCAGATGCTCATCATTCCAGTGCTCGTCGTTCATCAAATGCCCCGAGCTATCCAACCAGTAAATCTCGTCGACATCATTTCCATGCACCATGTTCTTGAAGAATCGACGTCGCGACAGGGCCGGTTGCTCGCGACGGATCTGAATCAATCGATGCAGGAAGGCCATTTGTTTGTGTTGTGACGGTGTCAGTTCCCAACTGAGCCATGACAGGAAATTGTCCTGCGCGTAACAGTTGTTGTTGCCTTGTGCCGAATGTTGCATTTCGTCTCCGGCGAGCAGCATCGGCACGCCTTGCGAAACGAACAGCGTCGCCAGGAAATTACGTTCCTGCCGCGCTCGCAGCGCTGCAATCTCCGGATTGGTCGTGGGCCCCTCGACCCCGCAATTCCAGGCCAGGTTGTGATCGTTTCCGTCGCGGTTTCCCTCGCCGTTCGCCTCGTTGTGTTTGTCGTTGTAAGTGACCAGATCCCGTAACGTGAATCCGTCGTGACAGGTCACAAAATTAATGCTGGCCGAAGGTTGTCGGCCATTGTCCTCGTACAAGTCGCTGCTGCCAGCCAGGCGCGTCGCCAGTTCGCTGACCGTGCTATTGTCGCCCTTCCAGAAGCGCCGGATGCAGTCCCGATAACGACCGTTCCATTCCGTCCAAATAATCGGGAAGCGACCTGACTGGTAGCCGCCTTCACCGATATCCCACGGCTCGGCAATTAACTTCACCTGTGAGAGGATCGGGTCCTGGTGAATGACATTGAAGAATCCGCTCATCCTGTCGACGCTATGGAATTGCCGCGCCAGCGTGCTGGCCAGATCAAACCGGAACCCGTCGATGTGCATCTCGGTCACCCAGTAACGCAGGCTGTCCATCACCAACTGCAACACGCGAGGATGCCGCAGATAGGGCGAATTGCCGCAGCCGGTGTAATCGGTGTAGTAACGCCGATCGGCATCGTTCAGGTAGTAATAGCTGGTGTTGTCGATCCCGCGCCAGGAAAGAGTCGGTCCGCGTTCATTGCCCTCGGCCGTGTGGTTGTAAACGACATCCAGGATGACTTCGATTCCTGCCGCATGCAGTGCGCGCACCATCGATTTGAATTCGTGAATCATCAATTCAGGATCGTGCGTCGAACAATATCTCGGTTCGGGTGCAAAAAAACCCAGCGTGTTGTAGCCCCAATAATTGATACGCTGTTGCTGCGTCAAAAAATGTTCGTCGATGTGAAAGTGAATCGGCAACAATTCGACGGCGGTCACTCCCAGCTTTTTCAAATAGGCAATTGCCGGGGCACTCGACAGTCCCGCATAGGTTCCCCGCTGTTTCTCGGGGATCTCGGCCATCAACTTTGTAAAACCTTTGACGTGCACCTCGTAGATGATCGTGCGTTCCCAGGGAGTTTCGAGACGCCGATCGTTGCCCCAGGTGAAGGCCGTATCGACGACCATGGCCAGCGGTGCAAAGGCTGCGGAATCGCGATCGTCAAACGACAGATCCTTGCTCGGATCTCCCATACGATAGCCGAATAGCGAATCGTCCCATTTCAACTGTCGGCCGACAGCGTGGGCATAGGGATCGAACAATAGTTTGTGCGGATTAAAGCGCAAACCGCGCTGTGGATCGTACGGCCCGTGAACTCGAAACCCATACAACGTGCCCGGTTTCAAATCGGGAAAATAGCCGTGAAAGACGTTGTACATCCGCTCGGGCAATTCGATGCGAGCCGACTCGTGTTGATCATCGGGCGAATCGAACAGGCACAACTCAACTTTGGTGGCATTATCAGAAAACAGCGCCACGTTGACGCCAAATCCATCCCAACTCGCCCCCAGGGGGTACGGTTTACCTGGCCATACGCGAAGCATGTTTTGGTCCGATCCGACTGGTCAATCGAGTTGCCGCGAGCGAGTCTATTCTCCGAGTTCTCGTCAATTCCGCCAGCGAACGCGTTCTCGATCGATCTCTCATCATCGCCTGGCGTGGCTGGGTCAGCGCCTCACTGCCCCAGGGTATTGGAAGCACAAACTGAGGGTTCTGACAACGGGGACTGCCAGGCGCTGACCCCAGCCACCCGACTGATCTTCTTCCTGTCATCCACCCTCAATGGTCGTTCGCTGGCGACATTACTGGCCAACGAATTATGCTCGCGTCCAAATATCACCCGCGTTTCCGCGGTCTGTATTTCGGACATGTCCGCTCACCACTCAAGGGATTTCTTTATGAGGCGCTGCGAACTGCCTGTTTCTGTGTTGTCTTTCATGCTGGTACTGACAAGTCCGTCGTTCCTCAAGGCACAGGACGACATTCGCGAGTTGAAGTTGCGAGACTGGCAACCCAAAACAATGCTGGTCACGAAGCAGACCGTTGTCGAAACACCGCGGTTTCCGGTGATCGACATCCACAATCATCTGGGTGGCGGCAAGCAGTTTTTGACTCCTGAACGAGTCACCCGGTATCTGACGGAAATGAACGAAGCAGGTGTCCGGACAGTCGTCAATCTGGATGGCGGCTGGGGTGACGATCTGAAGGCCACGATCGACGCTCTCGACAAGGCCCATCCCGGCCGGTTCGCCACGTTTGCCCTGGTCAATTTTGACGGTATTGATGATGCCGACTGGTCACAACGCGAAGCAAAGCGGTTGGAAGACAGCTTTAAACAAGGAGCACGGGGCCTGAAGATCGACAAGCGACTAGGCCTGCGGTATCGCGACAAAGCTGGCAAGCTGATGCCGGTTGACGACCCCCGGCTGGACGCTGTTTGGGAAACCTGCGCGAAACACAAACGCCCGGTGGTCATTCATGTGTCGGACCCGGCAGCATTCTTCACACCGCTCGACCGGTTTAACGAACGCTGGCACGAACTGAACGAACATCCCAACTGGCTGTTTTATGGCGAGCAGTTCCCCAAACAGGAAGAGATTCTCGACCAACTTCATCGCGTCATCTCCAAACACCCGAACACGATTTTCATCAACACACATTTTGGCAACCAAGCCGAAAACCTGGCTGCCGTGGCGGAAAAACTCGACAAGTATCCAAACATGTATGTCGATTTCGACGCGCGCATCTCGGAACTCGGTCGTCAGCCCTATACGACGCGAAAGTTCTTTCAGAAGTATCAGGATCGCATCTTGTTCGGGACCGACACGACACCCCGACGCGATGCGTTTCGCATCTATTACCGTTTTCTGGAAACGGACGACGAGTACTTCGACTGCGCCGCCAGCCATCATCTGCAAGGCTTCTGGATGATCTACGGCATCTTTCTACCGGACGACGTTCTGGAAAAGATCTATTACAAAAATGCCGAACGGCTGCTCAATATGGCGGACGGTCCGCCAGGCGAACCAGCGAAGGTCGCTCAAGTCCAGACCAGTCAGATCACGGTCAAATCGACTCCGGATTTCGAAGTGACAGGCGACCCATCGCGCGAAGCCTGGAGCAAAGCCGAGTGGGTGACGCTGTCCAATCGGAAGCAGAACGGATTGAACTACGAATCGCGCATCAAGCTGCTCTATTCGACCACAGGTCTCTACGTTTTGTTTGACGGCACCGACAAGAAGCTGTCCGTGACGGAACTGGCTGACTTTGACAACCTGTGGGAACAGGATGTTTACGAAGTGTTCCTGTGGACGGATGAAAAGCATCCGGTCTACTTCGAATATGAAATCTCGCCACTAGCCGCCGAACTGCCCATTCTGGTTCCCAATCTGGATGGCAAGTTTCGGGGCTGGCGCCCCTGGCATTACGACGGCGGTCGTAAGACTCGCAAAGCCACGCACGTCACAGGCGGTGACAAACGGCCCGGTGCGGCAGTGGATCGGTGGGCAGCAGAAGTCTTTATTCCGTATGAGCTTTTGAAGCCCCTGCAGAATGTGCCACCAAAACCGGGGACCAAGTGGCGCGCCAATTTCTACCGGATGGATTACGACAACTCGAATACGACGCATTGGTCATGGGTTCCGGTCGGCCCCAGTTTTCACGACTACCAAAAATTCGGCACGTTGCTCTTCGAGTGAAGATCAGTCATTGAGCGAAGAGAGTCGATTGCATTCGGTCGGTATAACCACCACGATGGTTGGAACAATTTGTCTTACCTGAGCTTCCTTGATCGTTGATCGTACGGTTTATGTCGGCACTGATTGACCTCGTTGACATCACGAAGGATTACGGGACGTTCCGCGCGTTGGAAAACGTCACGCTGCAGATCCATTCCGGCATCACAGGCTTGCTAGGCCCGAACGGGGCTGGCAAGTCGACGTTGATCAAAGTGTTGTTGGGATTGGTCAAATTGACGAGCGGACACGGTCGACTGTTGAATTACCAGATTGGCCGACAAGCGCGCGAGATCCGCGAGCACGTCGGATACATGCCCGAGGATGATTGTTATCTGCACGGGATGACAGGCGTCGAAAGCGTGCAGTTCGTGGCCCAATTGTCGAAGTTTCCGGAGATCGAAGGTCTACGTCGCGCTCACGAGATCCTCGATTTTTGCGGCCTGGCCCAGGAACGATATCGGACGGTCGAAACCTATTCGACGGGGATGCGTCAAAAGCTGCGTTTCGCGCAAGCCATCGTGCACGATCCGCCCGTCTTAATCCTGGACGAACCCACGGCGGGACTTGATCCCGAAGAACGTCAGGTGATGCTGAACCGGATTCGATTGCTGGCCAAAGACCACGGCAAGGCGGTGCTCTTGTGCACGCATATCTTGCCCGACATTCAGTCGATCAGCGATGCCGTGATCATCCTCGCCGCTGGACGCGTGCAAGTGTCAAGGAGTCTGGCCGAACTCAATCGTCCCACAAATCCCTCGCTGGAAGTGAAGTTGAACGACAAGTCGTCCATCGTCGACTCGACCTCCTTTGTCGAAGCGATGAGCCGTCGACAGATCCCACATTCGACTCAACCGAACGGAACGCTGATCCTGCAAGGTGATCAGCATCAGTTGTCACAAATTGTCTGGCAGGTCGCATCGGAAACGGGAGTGGGTATTCGTTCGATGACGCCATCGCGCAATTCGCTGGAAGAGATCTTCGTGAACGCCGTCCGCGGAGACTTTCAAGATGAGTGAGAGCGCCAACTCCCACCAGACCCGCTCTGATTCCGGAGACACTGCTCATCCGCAGACAACGCGCGGCGTGAATCAATTGGGGTATCGCGGCTGGTCAGGCGATCGTCAGTCTGGACTCACTCGTTGGGTCGTCATTTCGCAAGTCGGCGTTCGTCGCGCCTGGCAGAATCTGTGGCTGAAAAGACTCTTATTCTTTGCCTGGTTACCAGCCATCTGGTTCGGAGTCGGGTTCTTCCTGTGGGAACAGGCGGCCCTGTATCCCGATTGGCGGCAGATGATTGCCCCGATCATGTCGTGGCGGGATATACCACACACACCCTGGTTCGACCAGATTCGAGAATCGTTCCGGAACGGCAATCTGGGAGATGCCCGGCATACCGTCTGGGCCTGGCTACTTTACATTTTTTTCCTGTATCCGCAGGGAGTATTGATGGTGCTGGTGGTGGGATTGATTTCGCCACCATTGATTTCACAGGACATTCGCTCGCGCGCCTTTTTACTTTACTTCTCGCGACCGCTGACACGAACTGAATACATCATCGGCAAGATGGGCGGCATGTGGGTTTACCTGTCGATCATTTCCCTGATTCCGGCTTTCGTTCTGTATTGCATGGGCATCATGCTCTCGCCCAATCTCAGCGTCATTGCGGCAACTTGGGATCTGCCGTTAAGAGTCCTCGCGGCGTCGATTGTCTTAATGCTGCCCACGTCAGCCTTGGCCCTCTGCCTGTCATCGCTATCACAGGAAAGCCGCTACGCCGGATTCGCCTGGTTTGCAATCTGGATTCTGGGTTGGTTCACCTATTTCGCAGCAGCCTTGGCCGAGACCTTTAACGCGCAACAGCGAATGGCACACGACGGTCGCCTGGTCGCCATACAGGAAACGTCGTGGTCCCTCGTCTCGTTGTATCACACGCAGGGATATGTGCAGAGTTGGCTGTTTGGATTTGCCAACTTCTCCGATGTGTGGGCATCCGCCCTCGTCCTGAGTGCGGTCACCATCGTCTCACTTTTTGTGCTCTATCGGCGCATTTCCGCTCCGATGCAGGTGTGACCGTTATTTGGATGCTGAATCAGTTGGTTACGAACACGACGTCTGTCTGAAACACGAATTCTGATGATCGAATTGCAGAATGTGACGAAGCTGTATGGAAAGGTCATCGGCGTCAACGATCTGACGTTGTCGCTGGAACCCGGCGCGTACGGCCTGCTGGGACCGAATGGTTCAGGCAAATCGACATTGCTGAACCTGATCATCGGACAATTACGTCCCACGCTGGGTACCGTGAACGTGATGGGACGCTCACCCCGGAACAATTCGCAACTGTTTCGAAAACTTGGTTTCTGTCCCGGTGGCGAAGGGATGTATTCGGATGTCAGTGGTTTCGATTGGGTGCGGTACTTACAACGTTTGCAGGGAATGACCGCGCACGAAGCGGACATTGCGGCTCGATCATCGCTCGAACTGGTCGGCATGTCGGCCGCGATGCATCGACCGATTTCAAGCTATTCCCGCGGCATGCGACAGCGCACGAAGCTGGCTCAGGCCATTGCCCACGACCCCGATTTTCTGATCCTGGACGAACCCTTCAATGGGCTCGATCCAATCGGCCGTCACGAACTTTCGAATGTCCTGCGCGACTGGATCGGTCAGGGAAAAAGCCTGCTATTCGCCAGTCACCTGCTGCACGAGATTGAATCGATTACTCAGTCATTCCTGCTGATCTGTGGCGGGCGACTCTTGGCGTCAGGGACCGCGGAAGACGTTCAAACAATGATGTTGGGTCTGCCGAACGAGATCGCGATTCGCTGCAGCAACCCGCATTTATTGGCGTCGTATGTCGTTCGTGAGCAAGCGGCCGAGTCGCTGAAAGTGGATGGCGATACGTTAAGCATCGCCACGAAGCAACCGGGAATTCTGTATCAGAATTTACCTCGCTGGCTTTCCGATTCGGGCGTTCAAGCCTGGGAAATGCGATCCGCCGACGAGTCGTTGCAGGCGTTGTTTAACTCGTTAATGAAACTGCACCGTGGTGAGTTGTGATTGGGGCGAATTGTGATTGGCAGCATCATTGCGGTGTTTCTGTTCGAGTGGAAGCGCGCTCTGACCTTCACTCGAATGTTGTGGTGGGTCTTGCTCGCAGCGTTTCCGGTCTTCATCATCGGCCTGATCCGATTCATCGCTTCTTTCGACCCGCGTCATGCCATGGAGAGCGGCGAGGCGATTTCGGAGGAATGGCGCGAGTTGTGTGCCTGGCTGATTTTCGCGCTCGTTCCGATGTTGGTTTCAATGCTGGGAACTTTGTTGTGGACGACGCCTGCAATCTCGGCGGAACTCGAACGAAGAAGCTGGATTTACCTGGCAGTCAGACCGCATGGCGGCACGGCAGTTCTGATCGGAAAATACCTGGCAGCAGTCACCTGGGTCATACCGCCGGCGTTGCTGGGTCTTTCGATTGCGGTTCCTTTGGCACAGACCGGCGATTCCATGCGGATCTGGTGGAGTATGACGCGGCTCGTCTGCTTGTCCGCACCGTCGTTCGCCGCGATTTATCTGCTACTGGGTGTGATCCTGCCCAAGCGTGCGATGGTTCTGGCAGTTGCCTACACGTTGCTATTCGAACTCGTGATCAGCTTCGTGCCGGCCGTCATCAACAAGCTTACCGTGCAGTATCGCTTGCGATCCTTGGTCGTCGAATGGTGTGAATTGTCATTTCGCCGGCCCACTCAAACACGCATCATGTCGCTCATTGGCAACGAATCGATCCAGACCCACATCAATGCGCTGTTCATCATGATCGCGGCGATGTTGTTGGTGTCGATTTTCATCCTGCGGACGCGAGAATTCTCAACGTCAGCCGAATCGGATATCTGATTCGCTGCCGATCCAAAATCAGGATTGTTTCGGGCTGATGGAACGAACACCTTTTCCGTGTCGTGCCTTCAGGTCGAACAGACCGAAGATTTCGGCGGCATTCATGCTGAGTGACACGTTCGTGTCATCACCTTCTCCCAGGATCGCCGCGAATAGTTCGCGTTTCTCGGTCAAGACGCGGTCGATGCGTTCTTCGATCGTATCTTTCGAGATGAATCGCGTCACGATGACCTGACTCTTGCAACCGATGCGATGCGCGCGATTGATCGCCTGATCTTCGATGGCCGGGTTCCACCAGCGATCGAACAGGAACACATAGCCGGCGAATTGCAGATTCAAGCCGACGGCTCCTGTGCCGTAACTCATCAGCAGAATATGAGCATCGGGATCTTCCTTGAACCTGGCCAGGATCGGTTCGCGTTGTTTGGTCGGAACACCGCCGTGATAGACCAATGCGCCGTATTTCTCCATCGGCTTCGCCAGCCAGTCGATCACTTTCGTCCACTGGCTGAAGAGGATCGCCTTGCCGCCGCTGGCCGCGATTTCTTCCATGTCAGCTTCCAACCGATCCAGCTTGGCACTCTCGCCGGTCAGCGGGTCAAAGTTGGTAATCTGTTTCAACCGCAGCACCAGTTCGAACACGTGTTGAACCGAGATCGAATCGCCCAGTTCGTTCAGTTGGATCACGCCCTCTTTTTCGGCCATGTCATAGGCCGATTTCTGAGCGGGCAGCAATTCCAGGTAGGCATCGCGATCGAGTCGCGGCGGCATATCCTTCATCACGAGGTTTTTGGTGCGGCGCAGAATGAACTGCTTCGCCAGCGACTGCAGTTGTCGCAGATCTGGTGTCGCATTCGGGGGCACGACTTCCAGGAACTCGTATAGCGCACCGAGTTCTTCAGGCCGGTTCTCGATGGGTGTCCCCGTCAAAGCCCAACTGCGACGTCGTGGCAGCGCACGAGCAGTAACAGCCGTGCGTGATGTGCGGTTCTTGATCCGTTGTGCTTCATCCAGCACGATCAGATCAAACTTGGGAAACTCGCCCTCACCGAAGGCGGCGAAGTCGCGGACCAGCGATTCATAATTGCAGATCAGCACCGGAACACCGGGCATCGTCCAAGTCAGCTTGCGACGTTCGCCGTCACCTTCGACAACGACGAACGGCAATTCTTCGGCCCAGGTGCGGAACTCACGCTGCCAGTTGGGCAACAGTGGCTTCGGACAGACAAGCAGCACTCGACGAGCTTGACCACTGCGGACCAGCAGGCGAATCGCCGTGATCGTCTGCATTGTTTTGCCAAGTCCCATTTCGTCGGCCAGCAACGCGGACGACTTTGCGAACAACCATCCGATCCCCTCGTACTGATACGGGAACGGCTCGAACGGCATGATCATTTCCTGTCCGGCCAGCCACGACTGCAGCGGCGGTTGCAACAGGTAGAACAACCGGTCTTCGATCGCCAATGCATCGTCAGGCGGCTTGATGCGCGTGACTTGTTTCGGCTTTTGTTCGGTCAGGCCGTCCACCAGCGACGCCACCGTGGGCGGTTGGTAATCGGGCATGATCTCGATCTTCGGTGGTCCGTCATCAGGGACTTCCGCTCGAGGCCCCGCCTTCTTCTTCTCGTCTTCTGCCTGTTTGGCCAGCAGCGAGGCGCCTTCCGGGAATTGCAGGCCGAATGTCAACACCTTCTGCCGCGTCGGTTTCCAGTGCGGCATGAGGCTGGGCGACTTCGGAAGATGCAGTGGCTCAATTTCGATCTTGGGCCAACGATGCAACGCAACGTTCAGTCCCGATTGCAAGATTTCGATTCGCACGGCAAGTGGAATCGACGTGACCTGCACATCGCTCAGCAATTCATCGAGGGAATCGTGAGTGTGGCTTCCCAGTTCGCGCGCATCGCCTTCACGCAGCGGAGACCAGTGAGGTCCCCGCAGTCCATGATTTGACGGCGAGCCTGTCGACTTGCGCGTCACTTCTGACGAGGGCGTAATTTCGGCGATGGGATCATCCTTGATCAAATGCCAATCGATTGTGCGAAGCCAGTTACGGCAAGGTTCAGGCCGGTCGAGCCATACTCAACCGAATCGTCTCAACCAACGCTTCGCGAATTCGTTCGAACGGTTCACGCAGATCGGCGTCGATTGGAACAAGTTTGGCCAGCTTCTCAATCTCGTTGCGGTCTTCGCCGTGTGAGTGGTGGAATTCAATTTCCTCACCACCGAAAGGAATCACATTGGGCGAGCTTTTCTCAAGTTGCCGATTGTCAGCTTTCGGCGACTTGCCGGTCGGTAGCGGTGCCAGCGCTGCAACAGCAGTGGAGGTCGCATTGCGCAGATCCAACAGATCGGCCGATTCGACCAGCACCAGATGCGGCTTTACGCCAACTTTCTCCAGCAACGTGCGGCCGATCAATTCGCCCAGCACATAGGGCTTCAGCGTGGGACCATACAGGATCTGCTGCGTTCGATTCGGCTTAACAGGTGCCGTGCACTGGAATTCGAGCGGACGGCCAAATCGATTGGTGATCAACAGCCCGCCGACAAATCCGCGCTCCGCATCCTCTACCGCCGTCAGGAAGCCCAACCGGAACTGGTCGTGATTCCCCTGCGACATGCACTATTCCTTGCATTCGTCTAAAGATTGTCGCCACCCGATCCGTCGGTCTGGCAACCTGATCATCCCTGGTGTCTGACAGTTTGATCGTCGGTTCAACCGTGTGACTTGAGCCGGTTGGTCCGACCAACAGATCGTCGGACGGCGGGAATGAAGGGGTTTGGATGTGAGTTGGCTGGCTCAGAAAAAAAGACTCAAGTTCCATCGCGGCAGATCACGCGCTATCAGCCGCCTTGCCCGTCAACGACAGCGTGGTGGTCCCGGCACCTGCAGCACCGCCACGCCAGAACCTTAGCCATCGCGGCGATCGTTCGCTTAGCAGTACGATCAACAACCACCACGATGCGGCCACCAGCGCAAAGACCAGCAGAACTCCGCCGAAAGCCGAAGTCATCATCCGGGCCTGCAGTTCTTCGACGGGTCTAAGTGCGGCATCTTTGCGTTCCTGCACGACCGCAACCCACTTGGTCTTGCCGACGCGACTGAACGCGGCCAACCATTTCCCGCCGTATGCCTCGGCATCGAACTGACTGACAGGATCGATGTAGTGCCGCGTCCGGTCGAATTCTCCTTCGATCGGTGGATCGTCGGGCTTTCGGTTCTGTCGCATCAGTTCTTCGAGATCGTGAATCACATCGTCGCGGACAATTCCGGCCAGTTTCAGTTTTTTGAAATCGGCTTCGGGAATCTTTCCCAGCTTGGCATCGTTCATCCAGGCATGGGCGAGCAGTTGCCAATCGTATTTCTCATCCAATTGCCGCCCGTCAACGATTGCCAGCTTCCGATCGATTCCATCGGATTCCTTGCTTTGCCAGTCTTTCTGGTAGTCTTTGATCAGGTTGCCCAGTGTCAGAGTGCGGCACAAGAGCCCAATCACAACACGATCTTTGTGAGGATCAAAGACCGGCACGGACAAGGCAACAACCCACATGTTGGTCGTCGACGATTTGAATGGGATCGAGATCCAGAAGTGGTCAACGGGAACCAGATCGGGCGGGGTATCCTCTTCGGAATAATCAAAGCCCCCGCCGTGATAGAAGTCGTGACGCGACAGATTGTGGTCCAGGTTGCTATGCGGGCTGCTGGGTGAACGCCACCGCTGTACCCCTGACGCGTCCAGCAGGAACCAACTGGCATCCAGCAGACGGCCCAGTTCGGTCAGTCGCTGGTCATTCAGATGTTTCAGTTGGTCCAACTGTTTGAGCAACGGCTCGCGCTCGGCCAACGGTTTCGTGGCATATTCCGCAACCGCCTCACGCAGGTCTTTTACGGCAGCGAGCGTTTCCAACTCGTGCCGACGATCTTCGATTTCGCGATTGATGCTGTCGGCCAGCAGATTGACAGACAACACATCGCTCTCAAGGGCGCGGCGAGTCAGGTTCTCCTGCGTCGTTCTGACGGCATCGTTCATCGTTTCGACAGCGATCGGAACGATGCAGAACAAGAGCAGCAACGGCAGGATCAAACCCAGCAGGATCAACGGACGACGAGCCCGAAATCGTTCACGCGCCACAATTCGATCGAGCACCGCTTGGGCATTCGGAAATCGCTTGGACGGATCGGCGATCAGGCAACGGTCGACAATTTCGGCCAATTGCTGATCAACCCGGATGATTCGTCTGTGAGCTGATGGTTTCGGATCGGTTCGGACGATATGGCGATACACCGTCAATCGATCTTCGAGCGTGGCAGCATCGCTTAGACGTTGCTCATTTTCAGGCGTTCGATAGGGAGGCGATCCGGTCAACATGTGATAGAGCAGTGCGCCCAACGCGTAAACGTCCCACCGCGCATCGGGAACCGCTTTCAGATCGGCCTGCTCGGGCGCCATGTAGAACAGCGTTCCCAACGCATGGCTGTGTTCATCCGCCAACCGCGATTGTCCGAAGTCACATAATCGAGGTTCAAAATCCTGGTCGAGCAGAATATTGGCCGGCTTCAGGTCACAGTGCAAAATCCCGCTACCGTGTGCGTGGACCAGCGCCTGAGAGATGCGCGTGGCAATCCGGACAGAATCAGACACAGAAATCGGACCGTTGGCCAATTTGGCCGCCAGCGAACCGTTCTCCAGGTATTCCATCACGTAGTACGGTGGATCATGGTCCCAGCCGACGGCCAGCAAGCCAACGATGTTGCGCGAGGTATACAACACGGCCAGCTTTTCAACTTCGCGCCCCAGCAAGGACCAATCGACGCCGCGTCGATGGGTGTAGAACTTGATGGCCACATGCTTGCCAGTATTCTGCTCGCGCGCCAGCCACACCGAGCCGTATTTGCCTTCGCCGATCGGCTTCAGGATGCGATAGCCGGGCACGACCGCTGGAGCTTCGCCAGCCAGATCGCTCATATCGCGCGATCGCTGGATTGAATCGGAGTCCTGGTTCAGTGTGTCCGCCAGAACACTGCTTTGCACTTCATCGCTGGTCGACTGATCCATACACGATCCTGGTGGCCACGAACGCCCAAGCTTTGTACCCACACCATTAACATCCAATCGGACGTTCTGTGCAACACCTCAAGGAACAGAAATGTGGTGTGAGTTCCAGTTCGGTTAGGGACAGGATTCTCGGAGCGATCGAATGAACAGAACCTCGCGAGCGAAATCGCGAGGTTCTGGGATCAATTCAATTCGACAGCCGCGGTAGCGACTGCTGGCCGTTGCCAGAAATCAGGACACGGTGACAGGGTTACCGTTCAGGGACATCGAACCGCTGAACTTATTGCCGGCGTGCGTCAAGGTGATCGCGGCCGCACCCGCGTTGGCGGTCATCGACAGGTTTCCGCCGATCGTCAAGGATCCGGCGGTGTCGGTGATGGCACCACCCGAGATCACCGTCAAGCTGCCGGTGGTCTTGGTCGTGCCGAAGTTCGTTGCGGCGAGCGAGGTGATTGCCACGTTATTACCGGTCAGAGCAACGGCACCAGTGTAGGTGGAACCCGCATTCGTCATCGTAATGTTGTTCTTCCCGGCGTTCAGGGTGGTTGTACCCGTCACAGTCAAGGCACCGGTGTTGGTCATGTCGCCACCAACTGTCGAGGCGAAGTTGCCTGTGATAGTGCATGCACCGAACTTCACGGCACTCGCAGCGTTCACGGTGACGTTCACACCCTTCAGAGCCAATGCTCCGGTGAACGAGTTCGTGGTCTGGCTGAGCGACAGGCCCTGGCCGGTCGCGTCGATCGTCGTCGTTCCACCGATCACGAGCTTGCCCGTGTTGGTCACAGCACCCGAAGTTGACGTCAGCGAGAAGTTACCGGTCAAGGTGCTGGCACCCAGAACTGTTGCAATCGTATTCTTGACGCTGGCTGCGGCACCGATCACCGAGACGGCTCCGGTGAAGGCATCGTTCTGCGACAACGTGATATTGGCGGTTCCCGAGTTGAACGTCGACGTTCCGGTGACGGTCAACACACCGCTGTCGGTGATATTGCCGGTGGACTTCACCGCCAGTGCGCCAGTCACAGTCGAGGCCGCCAGATTGACGGCGCCGGTCGCGTTCACGGTCACGTTGACACCCTTCAGCGTCATCGCACCGGTAAAGGCGTTTGCCGAGACGTTCAGGGTCAGGTCATGACCGGTTGCGTCAATGTTGGTGGTGCCGGTGATCAGCAGCTTACCGGTGTTCGTCACAGCACCTGCCGTCGAGGTGAGTGCGAAGGTACCCGTCAGTGTACTGGCTCCCAACACGGTGGCGATCGTGTTCTTGAACGCACCGTTGGTCCCGAACAGGCTGACGGCACCCGTGAAGGCCGAGTTCTGTGTCAATGTAATCGCACCTGTCGTGGTCAGCTTGGTGGTACCAGTGATCGTCCAGACGCCACCGTCGGTGATCGCACCGGTGGTGCTGACCGACAGGTTGCCGGTCGCGGTGGTCGCATTCATGACGACGGCACCCGTCGCGGCCACAGACACGTTCTTACCAGTCAGAATCAAGGCACCGGTGAAGGCATTGGTGGTTTTCGACAGTGACAGGTCGTTCGTACCGGCGTTCACCGTCGACGTTCCTGTGATCGTCAACTTTCCGGTGTTGGTGACAGCCCCCGTTGAGGTGACCGACAAGGCACCAGCAGCCGTGATCACACCCAGGTTCGTGGCCCCGGTGGCAGTGACGGTGACCGCATTTCCAACGATCGCGATCGCACCACCGAACTTGTCACCGGCGGTGTTCAGGCTGACGTTGTTACCAGCCCCGCTGCTGACAGTCGTCGTGCCGGTGATATTCAGCACGCCCGTGTTCGTGACAGCACCGGTGTTGGTCAGACTCAGGTTGCCTGTGACAGTCGAAGCACCAAGCACCACTGCCCCCGTGGCGGCGATTGTGACGTTGTTGCCCGTCAGGATCAGGGCGGCTGTGAACGCGTTGGCGGCAGCCGTCAGCGAGACATCGTTCTTACCGCAGTTGATCGTCGTCGTGCCCGTGACGGTCGTCGTGCTGGTGCTCGCCAACGCACCGGTCGCCGTCACTGACAACGTTCCGGCTGCCGTGACAACCCCCAGTTTCACTGCACCTTTGGCCGTCAACGACACGTTATTGCCGTTCATCGCGACGTTACCGCCGAAGGTGCTGGCAGCCGTGCCCAGGGTGATGCTGTTACCAGCACCGGCGGTGATCGTTGTCGTGCCGCCGATGACCAGCTTGCCGGTATCTGTCACAGCACCGCTGCTGGACGTGATCGCCAGGTTGCCTGTCAATGTTGAAGGTCCGAGCACGGTCGCGATACCGTTGGTCACGCTTGCGTTCTTACCAGTGACACCGATCGCACCCGTATAGGACGAAGCCTGTGTCAAGGTGATCGAGTTGGTTCCCGAGTTCAGCGTCGAAGCACCCGTCACGGTCAACACGCCGCTGTCCGTGATGTTGCCGGTCGTTTTCACCCCGAATGTCCCGGTAATCGTTGACGCACCCAGGATCACGTTGCTTGCTGCGTTGACCTGGACGTTGACGCCTTTCAGGATCAGCGCACCCGTGAAGGCGTTTGACGTCGAGCTGAGGGACAGGTTTCGGCCGGTGGCGTCGATGGTCGTCGTTCCGGTGACCGTCATCTTTCCAGTGTTCGTCACGGCGCCGGCCGTCGACGTCAGTGAGAAGGTTCCGGTGATCGTTGAGACACCCAGGATCGTTGCCTGCGTATTCTTGATCGAGACGTTCGTTCCCGTCAGTTGGAAGGTGCCGTACCAAGCAGAACTGGTATTGGCGAGTGTAATCGCGTTCGAACCGGCATTGATCGTCGTTGTACCGACGACCGACGATGCACCACTGTCCGTCACTGCTCCGGTGCAGGTCAGTGCGAAGGTTCCATTGGTTTGAATCGACTTCAGATTGACTGCCCCAGTGGCGACGGCAGTGACGTTTTTCCCATACAGACTCAGGGCACCGGTAAAGACGTTCGTCTTCACACCCAAGGTGACATCTGCCGTGTTGACCGTCGTCAAATTGGTCGTTCCGGTGATCGTCAGCTTGCCGCTGTTCGTAATGTTACCGGCTGTCGACGTCAGTTGGAAATTGCCGGTAACCGTGGTCGCCGACAGGCTGACTGCGGCGTTTGACGTGACGGTCAAGTTACCACCAACCGTGGCACCGAAAGACGAAACGTTGGTCAGGGCCGAGGTCAGGTTGCCAGTGACGCCCGTCACGACCAGCGAATCAACTCCGCCGCCGCCGGTCATGTTCACCGCCGTGATGTTGGCGCTGGTCGCCGTCGCCAAGGTTTGATACAGGGCACCATTCACCTTGATCTGCGTCGAACCACCGGCCGCCGTCACCGTGATCGCATCGGCACCCGAGGTCCCGGTGATCGCCAGCACGCCTGTACCGACCGTAAAGGTCACACCGACGACCGACAGCATCGCACGTCGCTCGAGCAATTCGACGTGGACGGGAACGATCGACTGGCGTTGAAAGTCAGATGATTGACGACGTGGCCGTGCCTGAGTCGACGAGTCCGCGAACTTCGACCAGATCTTCTTGAAACATTCGCGACCGTTAAAGAAATCCAGCATGGCCGAGGCTCCACTTGGGGGTTTGATGACTTGTGTCATGCTCGGGGGCGAGCGATTGATTGATTCGAAAGCGGCTTCCCTGAGTCATCTCAGGGTCACGATTAAACAGAATGCCGGTGGGGCGTTGGCTTCGAGAAACCTATCTCAGGAATCTGCTCAGACCGATCGCTTTCCGGAATTCAGGTGGTGTTTGCACAACATCGACGCTTCCGCATCAATCGAATGGAATTCGAACGGCTTGTGCGAAAAACAGGTCCACTCGGAAAAAATGGCCGGACTTGGAGTAATCCGGTGACAGAGAGTCGCAACGAAACCGATAATTTGGCCCTACAACCGGCGCCATCGACATCGCCGTTACAGTTCAGAGCCATCAAGCGCAGCACGTCCGGCAGAAAAATCTGGTACCGACCAGAAAAAGAAGATGCAATCGACGGCATAGCCGGAACAAGCCCACTTATTTCGGGAACCCTCATTCCCGCGACAAGCCGATCGGTCCAAACGAGTTTTGTGTAAAGGTGTTCAGTGTCGGCCGAGTTACGAATGAATCGGCAGTTGACCACTTTCGACACGACAGACTTTCTTTCCAATCGAGACGGTTTTGAACGACGAATAGACCGCGTCGCGATAAATCCAGAGACGGCATTCACTCCCGACAAATGTTCGCTATGAACGTGTTATTTCTCCGCTCAAAAGAAGACAAAAACCGGCTCTGGAGTTGGTGGTTTTTGCCGCATCGGACACTAGAGATTGTGGCTGTACAAGTCCCTGTTTGTGGGGTCAAATACCGACTCGGATTGGACCGTGAACTCTTTCACGGGTGGCGCGCCGTGACCACGATGGTCATGCCCGAGATCGCGCCGGATTCCTCAAGAAGGGAGAATCCTCCATGAGTTACGTCTTGTTTGAGCCGGGACGCGCGTATTCGTTTTACTACCCACGTCATAATTACGCACAGACGCCGCCGTCGACCGAGCTACGGCGAATCATCGTGGGATCGGTACGCGACACACGCAATCAACCGCTGGATCGCATCACCGAATCGCTGAATCCGTTTTTGTTGCGCGGACGGTGGCTCGTGACAGGGTTGGATCTGGACAAGGAGCAGGAGCGATCGTTTTACGCCGAATCGATGACGAAGATTCGCGCGTTATCTCAGGACGATTTGAATCCGCTAAAGGGATTCGAATATCTCGTCGTCGATCAGGCACATGTGGCGTATAAGGGGTTGCGACTCCGCGATGCGTTGCGATTTCGAAGTCGACGCGATCGAGGTGCCGTATGCGCTGTCCTGGGGCACGGCCCGCGCCCGATTGCTCGTAACGCCGATGATACGACATGAATGTCCTCTTGCCGGATCTTCCTGAATGAGGCGGCAGCGTGAAGGCAAGATGGTGCGATTGCGCCCAGGAGCGCCAGGTCCACCCTGCGAAGTCTGACGATTGATCCGTTGAATCAATTGGATGCCGATCAATTGACGGTCCAAAGCGATCCGGTTTCGCGGGAGTCATATCCGGGCAAAGAGCTAATCTGTTTTCGATAGGCCGCCGAACCAATTACGGTCAAAAACGCCTTCAAGCGTCGATCGTCGGCAAGTTTTGTTGAGTAGCAGACATCGAACGCTTCTTCCTGGACGGGAAGAAACGTCAGGCCAGCTTCGGCGCTGACCAGTTGCACACACACGCCGGCCTCGGCCCAACCTGACTGGATCGCTTCCACGACACCTCGATGATGCCGAGCGACTCGGCGAGGTGCAGGGCGGTCCGGCAGCAATCGGTCGAGGCACTGTCGTGCGCCCGAACCCGGTTCGCGACCGACCCAGTTCAGTTTGGTCCGGACAGCACTCCGAATGGATCGAATCGATGCCGATGGCGTGACCGCGATCCCTTCCTGCCACCGGGCTAATCGGACAATTTGGTGGCCCGGTGCCAATGCGGACCGAATCACAATTGAGTTTCGGTCTGGATCATCCTTCGTCGACAGATGCAATCCGGCCAGATGCACTAACCCCTGTCTGAGCATTTCGACGGATTGTCGGCTGGACCGCTGGAGAACGATCAAACGTAATCCCGTCATTTCAGCGAATTGACTCGCCAGAATTCCGGCGGCCGGATCACAGCATGCCATGACCAGCGTATCATGAGGTGTCTGGGTGGCATTGCTCGACGCACCAGCCTCGGTATCCGGAAGCATGGTCAGCATCGGCGCAGAATCTGCGGGGTAGAGCACGATCTGACCGAGGACTTCCGATCGCCAGCAAGGGCCTGACGCAGAACTGGGCTGCCATGCCCAGACAGATGCCTCGGCGGAAGCGCCGTTGGGGCTGAACAGATCTTCGACGGTTGTCTCCAGGACGCGTGACACTGCCATCGCGGCCATGACCGAGGGAACGATTCGACCGGCCTCGATGGCGGTGACGGCGGTTCGCGAAATCCCGGCACGTTGAGCCAGCTCGGCCTGCGTCAATCCGCTCGTAACACGTCGCTCTCGCACTCGGTTGCCGATATTCTGTTGCTGTGTCATGATGCTGCCAATGTATGTCACAATACTGCCATGCGGAAGTGAGGGGTACAGCAGCGATAAGCGTCATCTGAGTCGTTGCCGAAGTCAGACTGCAGTTTGTCAGTCATCTCAGATTGTAATTGACAAGGGATCTGCGTCGGCGAATTCCCGCGATGACGAAGATTGCGTTGCCGGCGCGAAGGGTGTGATTCGAATGTGGAACCAGGTTCGGCTGGTTGTGTTATTGATGGCGGCGCTGACCGCTTTTGGCATCGACGGGCATGCTGGCGACGAGCCGAACTTGAACGTCGTGTCGATTCAAGGCACGACGGGAAAGTCACAGCAGTTGACGATCGACGAATTGCGAAAGCGACCTCGCACGGAAATTCAGGCCATGGATCGCAAGGGTCAGCCGGTGAAGTATGCCGGTGTCGCCGTGATGGAATTATTGAAAGAGGCCGGGACCGCTCATGGCGAATCATTGCGAGGCGAATGCCTGAGGGCGTTTGTGACAGTCGATGCTCGGGATGATTATCGGGCCGTCTTCGCGCTGGCCGAATTCGATGCCGACTTCACCGATCGCGTCATCATCCTGGCGTACGAAAAGGATGGGCAACCGTTGGATGAGAAAACTGGGCCATTTCAGATCATTGTTCCGGGCGAAAAGAAACATGCACGCTGGGTGCGAATGGTGAAAGAAATACGTGTTCTGGATAGTCGTTGGATCAAAGAAGTAATGAATGAGTAGCGACAGAATGGATCTGAGCGAAAAACTGGGCGGGCGACTTCGTCGTGGGTTTACATTGATTGAACTGCTCGTGGTCATCGCCATCATCGCGGTGTTGATTGCGTTGCTATTGCCGGCCGTCCAGCAGGCCCGCGAGGCTGCGCGGCGCACTCAGTGCAAGAACAATCTGAAACAGATTGGTCTCGCTCTCGCGAACTATGAGGTCTCGATGGGAACCTTGCCGCCAGGGCGACTTGTCAATCCGGTCACAGCTCAAGGACACTGCTTTTCTGCGTATGCGCACCTGTTGCCGTACATGGACCAGGCACCCATGTACGCCTTGATTGACTTCACCGGAAACCCCGACGCAAATCCAGGGCCCAATTCCGCAGTGACGTCGTTAACTCTGCCGATGCTGAATTGCCCCAGCGATCTGCAGGTTGTCATGCAGGCGGGTTTCGGAACTCACAATTATCCGCTGAATACGGGCACGACATACCCAGTGTCGGTGAATAATCCGTCGGCTGTGCCCATCACAGGGATCTTCTTCGAGAACTCGAGCATCCATTTCCGGGACGTCACCGACGGAACGTCGCAGACCGTTTGCATTAGTGAAACAGTGAAATCTGATCCGACGGGTCCGTCCAAGTGGGACGGCGTCAGTCAGACGAATGGATTCGTTTTGAATCTCGGCAACGACAATCTTTTGAGCGGTCCTGAACTGACGGACTATGCAAGCCAGTGTTTCTCGGCCGGACTATTGCTTCAGCAGACTCGCGGAAGTAAATGGCTGTACGGGGCACCGGGCCACTCGATGTACAATCACATCCGACCTCCGAATGACACCAAGGGACCAGATTGCCGCGGCGGCGAACCGCACAGCACGAAGACCGTTCCACTGTGGAATGTCTTGTCGCACAACGTGACATCGCACAGTCGTCACACGGGTGGTGTCCATGCGCTGTTTTGTGATGGACACATTCAGTTCATCAGCAACTCCATCAATCTTCCGACGTATCAGGCCCTGGGTAGCCGCAACGGATCCGAAACGATTGGTGAGTTCTGAGTGAACCGACCTGTTGAGTTCATTGAATTGATGTGTACCGGTGCGAGACGAGGATCAAAACTGTCTCCTTCCCGATTATGGACCGATGCATGGCGATTGACGCTCGCGATCGCGGTCATGGCTGGTGCTGGCTGCCGTCCGGCACCGATCACCTCGCCCACAGATGTCGTCACAGCGACTGGTACGCTCACCTACAACGGCCGACCCGTCGCAGGGATGCAGATGACATTTCACGGCACCTCAGCAGAAGACTCGGCTTTTGCAGTGACGGATGGCCAGGGGCGATTTCGATGTGCCACGAATGATTCTGGAATCGGAATCAGTCCGGGCGACTATCTGGTGACAGTCAAAAGCCCTCGAAACGATCTGCCGCAGATCTATGGCGATCCAGATTCAACGACATTGTCCATCACGGTCGAGGAGGGAGCGACGAACGATTTCCTACTGGAAATGAAAGACGCGTCCTCAGAATAACGCCGCAGTGTCTATTTGCGTTTGATACCGGTGACGTTGACTCCGCTGCCGATCAACAGATTTTGTTCGTAAACCCAGCGATAGAGCCAACCAGTTTTTTCGGGTGGCAGCGTCTGCAAATCGCTGAAGCCGGCGTCCTCGAACCAGCCTCGCAGTTCTGCGACCCTGTGATGGTATTGGTATTGGGGAGCGAACCAGTCAAACGTATCGCACACGCGGTTTTCTCGGTTGGGATGTGCACTGAAGTTGACGACCTTATTGAGCGACTTGTTCAGGACCGGCAGACCACCCAGCCATGCGCCCCATTCACACCAGCGTTCGAGCTTTTCCGGCGTCATCCTTGTTGTGCGATGTCTGAGGAAATCGTTGATCGATTCCTGCCACCACTGATTGCGTCGGTAGAGCCAGACCGAATAACGGCCGCCAGGTTTGACCGTCTTGGCGACCGCGTCGAAGACGGAACGTGTGTCGGCGTCGTGGTGCATCACGCCGATCGAAAAGACAAAATCGAATGATGCTGGTTCCAACGGAAGATGTTTGAGATCGGCCTGAACGAATGCGACGTCAGACAGGTGAGCACAAAGCTGTTGCGCTTTGTCGACAGCAGCAGTGTGGTCAGCACCAACGACAGATGCACCGGCTTCTCCGCAAACTTTGCTGTAGCGGCCACCACCACAACCGGCGTCCAGGATTCTCAGTCCCTTCAAATCGGCCAGACTGACACCAGTTTTTGCCTGAAAGGTGGTTCGATCTTCGTCGTCGTGCGCGACTTCGTACTTGTTCCACTGACGACCGAAACTGGCCAGATGTTGATCGACCGTGAAACGTGGAATTCCGTTCACGACCGGAAACGCGGCTGCGCAAGTCGGACATGTCACCGTGTCATTCTGAATGGACACCGACGAACCACAATGGGGGCACTTCAGCGTCGGAACCAATTCTTGAAAGGTGGCAGTTGTGTCCATTAAAGACTCGGTATTGTCTTGGTTATAAGTTCGTTGAGAAACGGGAACTGGCACGCTGCATCAACCATGGTTGAGGCAGTCGCCGCGACCTGACCTGAGCCTGCCCGTGTTTCTCAACGAGCGCTAGTCACGAGTGAACGAAACGACCGTCCCAGAGCATCGCGACGCGATGTCGTAACACGGACGTAATCTTGTTGCCAAGTGTTGGACGTCTGTCGGCAACTAGTGAACTTCAAGTTTGGAACGATTTTCGTATAGACTGCCTCTGGCAACATCTTTTCTGCCATGCTGACATCTGGCACCGCGAATCGCTCGATTCTGCGACAGTCATGTCGAGGGCAGAAGCATGACTGATCCTGTTCGACTCTCACGTCGAACGGTGGGCCGATCAATCGGGAGGTGAGAGATTTTGGGTGACTATGTCGAACCACTCGGCAAGCGAGTACTAATCCGTAAGGACGAAAGCCGGCAGAAAACGCGCGGAGGGATCGTCCTGCCCGACAATTCCGAGATTCCGACGATCACCGGTCGAGTCGTCGAAATCAGCATCCAGATTGAACGTGACGAAGACTTTCCGATCCGGAAATACGACAAGGTTTTGTTTCATCCGAAGAACGCGATTCCGGTCGACTTTGAATCCGACAATCTGCTGTATGTCGTTCCCATCGAAGATGTTGTTGCGATTTTTCGCCGCAGTGAAGCACCGAAAATACGTCAACGACGCAAGGACGATAAGAAGTCTCGGGACGACGAATCGAGCGACGAGTAATCGACACTGCCGCGCTCTCGTCCAGCAGCATTGAAAGGGTGACAGCAGCGCGCCGTTGTGATCGGAATGCACCGAAGCTGCATTCCGAAGTCGTCCGCCAGACTCACGTTGTGAGTTTTCGGGAAGCTGTTAAACTACGGCCCAACCGGATGGCTCGCTGTATGGATGCTGCGATTCCCGGCGCCTCTTCAAATTCAATTCGCTAGGGTGGGAATGCGCTTCCAAGTCTCGCAATCCACGCCGTCCTATCTGAGCCGCCGATTTCAACTCAGGATGTTGTCATTCGTCGGTTTAACTTCCGTCGTCATGATCACGCTGACGGTGATCAATATTCGAAACCGGTCCGGCGATAACGAGGCTCAGCCACGCGCGTCGGTTTCGCCCGATTCGTTGACATTCGAGGTCGATCGTGGACCGTCATTGAAGCCGGATGAGATTCTGGTGGTGTCGGGTGACGAGGGCATCCGTGGTCAGTTCCCAGATGCGGCTGATGACAACAGTCGTGAACTGTTCAAGTCACGCAAGCAAGAGCGGTCGGGTGACGATCGTTTGTTTCCCAAGCGTACACATGCACCGAACGCCCAGACCGATAATGCAATGCGTCCAGATGACTCGATCACCGACCAAGCCAAGCCCGGGTCCGGAGGTTGGGTCAATCGCCGTGATCGTGAGTTGCCCCCCAAATCGGCGCCGCTCGATGATGGCTGGGATAGTCAGGATGTCGTTGCGCCACGAAATCGTGATCGAGATCTCGTCGATGTGCCGGTGGGCAATCCGTTGCGAGACGAAGTGCCGGCTGGACGGCGTGATGGCAACGGTTCCGTGCCCAATCTCGAATTCGATGACGGTCCATTGAATCGTCCCGATCGGAGCAATCGTGATCGATCTCGGCTGAACGACGAACTGCCGCCGAATGACAACCCTGTTCGATCGCCACGGAATCCGTACCGCGATTCAGTACCGACCATCGGTTTCGACACCGGACGTGATCCACTCGACACAAACACCGATCGAAATCCGGTCGATCGCCGTCGTCACTATCAAGACCCGTATGACGATCGCGAACCATTCCAGGAAGATTTTGCCACCGTCCGGATCGACAAGACGTACCTGGACGTGGTGAAAGATAACACGCTGGGAATCACACGCGACGAATCCGAAGTCTTCTACTGGCTATTGGATCACGCGCGGCGGGTTTCGTCGTCGTCACTCGAACGTGCCGGTAACAACGAAGTTCAGTACATCAATCTGATGACCGAACCCGATCGCTATCGAGGTGAACCGATCACGATTGAAGGCGACTTGTGGCGTCTGTATGAATTTGACGCCGGTCGCAATGATTACGGCATCAATCGAATGTACGAGGCTTGGGTCTTCACCGGCGATTCTGGAAACCATCCTTATCGAGTCGTCTGTACGAGTTTGCCCAAGGGAATCGTGCCCGGCGAGAACTTGCGCAAGCCGGTTCGCATCACTGGATACTTCTTTAAACGCGAAGGATACGCGTCGGCGGGTGGCGTGCATGTCGCTCCGGCGCTGATCGCACGGCGACTCGCGATCAATCCGATGCCTAACGGAATTCCTCTGGCCGGGGGAGTGGTGCCCTACATGGTCGGCGCGATGATGGCAGTCGGGCTGGCACTGCTGGTCACAATCGTTGGATTTGCGATCAGCGACGAACGCTCGACCCAAGCCAGCATGCAGCGAGGCCGGCATCTGCCACATGTTGCTTTTGCCGAGTTGGCGATCCCTGCCTCGGTCCCGATCGAAGAAACCTTAAGGCAACTGGCCGCGCATCAACGCGAAGTGACGGTGAGCGGAGCGTATGGACCGCTGTTGAATCGCCAGACCGCTCGTCAGCATGCTGTTCACGATTACGCGGCGTCTCGACAGTTGCTCGTTGATGAGAAACTGAACCAGCAACAACGTCAGACAAATGCTCTGCAAGACTGGGCCGCGCGGCAGGCCGCCAGACAGGCCGAATTGGATTCCATGCGTGCCGCTCAAGACGGAGGGCCGCGATCGCAGGTTGCGGAAGCGGACGAGTTGGGCTCCAGCAAACTGGAGCCCGCGCGGAACGCGGTACAGAAGGTTGCAGAACCGATCGAACGAGTTGAACCGACGCCGGTCGTGTCGCCAACGATCCTGACGAGTCCCATGTACTCACCTGCGACAATCTCGCCCGTGCCGGGAGCGCATCTCATGATCCCGGCGATCCCCGTGATGGTGGCGAGCCCACATCAAGTCATGTCGGGGTTAAATGCCTTTGCAACACCCGTTGTACCGCCGTCGAACGTGTCGTATCGCGCGTCGAAACTGTCTGAGTGGGAAGAAGAAGTCGCGAAAATGTCGAATCGGATGGGGGCGCGACAAGTCTCCGGCCAGATCGAGTCGACCAGCACTGCGGAACAGATTGCGGTCGAGCAGATCGAACGAGATCGAACGGCGCGCGAGCAGGAAATTCGCGATAAGATTCATCGACAGCAGGCGGAATCTGAGCGTCACCGACACGAGCAGTTGGAACGAGAACGACTCGAACACGAACGTGATCGACAGCATCACGAACGATCGCACCGAGATCACGACGAAGGCATGACGTTCACGCTGTCGTCGGCGAAAGCGGAGTTGGAGCGGCGTGAACAGGAGCTTCATGACCGCGAGCAACTGGAAAGCGAGCACCTCGAGAGGGAACGGCGCGAACGCGAACGTTTCGAACGAGAATTACGCCAGCATCAGGCAGATCAGCATCCGTCGTCTGATCACGAATCGTCGGATGATAATGAATACGATGAAGTTCATGATTCGTATCAATCCAACCGTGACGATGACGATCGATCGTCCAGCGATAATGAACATCGTTCCGATGGTGGTCAGTCGGATCGCGCGGATCGTGCGGGCCGTTTCCAAGGTAAAAGTGGATCGCAGTCCGGTTGGGGGCGTAGTCGCAAGCGCCGGCGGAACTGGCGCGATGGCGGAACGAACTGACGTTGCTCCCGCTGTCGTCTTCGAAAGCAGCCGGATGAGTTCCTTTGAACCGTTGTCGCTGATCAAGCCTCGTCGAAAAATTACCGGGATGTCAGCGATACTGCTGCCGTTCGACGAACGGGGTCAAGTCGACTGGCCCGCATTCACGGCGCATGTCTCACGAACCGCCGAAGCTGGACTAACACCCGCAGTTAACATGGATACGGGCTATGTGAATCTGATCGATGAACGAACGCAGGACGAAGCTCTGCGGCAGGCTCGGCAGACATTGGGGAACCAATCCTTCGTGGCGGGTGCCTTTGTCGCCGATCAACCTGGTGACTCATTTCACCTCGATCGTTACCTGGCTCGGACGGCAACGATCCAATCGTTTGGCGGAATGCCGATCCTGTTTCAGTCGTTCGGGCTGACACAGGGGACCGGTGATCAAATCGTCGGTCGCTATCAGCAGATTGGCCGAGCGTGTGACCGATTTCTGGGGTTCGAACTGACGACAGACCTGGCCCGGTTTGGCGCGATCTACGATTTGGAAACGTTTCAAGGATTGATGTCGATTCGGCAGTGTGTGGGGCTGAAGCATTCGTCATTTCTGCGGCAGCCTGAATGGGATCGACTGCAGGTACGAGACGCACATCGACCTGATTTCTTGTTGTTGACCGGCAACGATTTCGCCATCGACATGGTGATGTACGGGAGCGACTACCTGTTGGGGCTGAGCACGTTTGCGCCGGAATTGTTTGCCTTGCGAGATCGTTATTGGGCGGAAGGCGATGCCCGGTTTCACGAACTGAACGATCAGCTACAATACTTGGGCCGGTTTACGTTCCGACGACCGTCCGCAGGATACAAGCATTCAGCCTCGCAATTCTTGAAGTTGCGTGGCTGGATCAGTTCCGATCGAACTCATCCGCTCAGTATGCATCGACCCGAATCGGATGTCGACGTGTTGCGCGAGATCGGCCAGGCATTGAACGTTGTACCGCGCGACTAATCGCGGCGGTGCAGAACCCAGCCTTTCAAGTCCGGTACGGATCACCCACCCATACCCATTGAATCCCAAATCATTGTTGAATCGAGTCACGAACGATGCCTCAGTTGCAACCCTCTTACAAACGACGACCGCTGCGCTGGAGACTGGTAATCGCCGTGGTCCTGGTAGGAGCCATGTCGTGGATTGCGTTGCTCGATCGCAAGAACACATTGGCAACCTGTTCCGAACCCGGCGTCTTCAGCGCCATTATCTACAAAAAGGGCGACAAAGCCTTCGTTCGCATCGACAGTCCCGACCCGAAGGCCCGCGTCGCTGAGACGTTGCTCGGCAAATACAGCCCTGATGTGGAAATCAAATGCACTCCCCACGAACAGGGACATGGTTTGACCGTCGTGTATGGTGACTCGGTGATGCGCTGGAGTTGGTGAATTCCAGTGCCAGAAAATCCAGTACGCCACCATTTTTGGATCGACAAAGTCGTGTCTGGGATTGGTGAATTGCCGCGATCCGTGCCAGAGCCGATGGACGATGTCGTCGACGAAGACATTTTTTGGTCGATCCACGAGATGGCTGGTTAAGAGAGCACGCTTTTGTTGAAGACTTCAAAAACGTGGCACCCCTGATCGGTCGTAACCGTCCCTCTCTTCGTGGCATCCAATTGACCGGCTATTCAGCGACGCAAAACTTGCTGGATTTTGTGTTTCCGGGTCATTCAACCGACCGGATTTGTCCAACTCGCCATTGGGTCCATGGCCGTCTCTGGCTAAGATATCTACCAACGGCCAATGACATTTTCTCGTAGTGTCTTTAGTCGGCGGCGCTTGAGGAGTGATCGATGACGAGGTCTGGCAGGATGCAAAGCATGGTTTGTTCGTCCCAAGGTGTGCTTCGTCGATTCGACAGCTGGCGATGGCTCTCGATTTTGTGCGTTGTCGCTTTGGTGAGCAATTCGACTCGACTCTGGGCGCAGGCCGAGGGGTTTGAGGATCTGCTGGAAGGACGGTTGAAACCAAACGCTCAGCCCAAAGCCACGTTTGCCGCCGAGTTGTCTCCATCGACTGCTCAACCAGGTGCCGAAGTGACACTGACGGTGACCGCCAAGCTGCCTCCCAACACTTACATCTACTCGACGACGGGCGATTTCGATCTACGAACCAAAATCACCGTGACCAACCTGATCGGCTTGGAGCCCATTAATATCGAGTTCACGCCTGATCGTGACCCGGTCACGAAACAGGATCCGGTTTTCAATCGCCCATTATCCAAATTCCACGGTGACGTTTCCTGGTCGAAAAAGTTTCGAGTCCAGACAGGTGCTGATCCCGAAAAGGTCGAAGTCGATCTGGAAATTGAAGGGCAATACTGTTCGGAAGGACCGGGAGGCCAGTGCACATTGCTGGTTCCGCCGGTGAAGCTGCGCGCCGCCTTGGCAAGCCTTAGACGAGATGCGTCGACGGTGGCCGATGCTCCTGTGCCGGCGGTTGAAACGCCCAAAAATGAACCCGTATTTGAATTCACAAAGCGGCCCACGCGCGGCAAGACAAACCCCGTCGAATTGCAATTCCAGCTGGCCGAAGACAAGACGTCAGCCGGCAAGAAGGTGAAGCTCGCGATCACCATGAAGCTTGATGCGGGCTGGCACACCTTTTCCACGACCTTCAAAGGCGAGGGCGGTTCTCCGACGGAAATCACGCTCGACAAGATCTCCGGTCTCAAACCGATTGGCAACGGGTTTATTCCTGGTCGCGCTCCCGAAATCAAAGTTGAAGAAGAGCTGAACCTGCGACTCGAGGTCTATCACGAATCGATCACCTGGGTTCAGGAATTTGAAATCCTACCGGATACCAAACCAAACGAATTTGGTGTCGAAGGTTCGATCACCTACCAAACATGTAAGCAGAGTTGTCTGCCACCACGCAGTGAGCCGTTTCGGTTGGGAGTTGTCCACGCGACAGCGGAGCGAACATCCACACCTGCCCCACCCGCAGTATCGACACCGGAGCACGTGGCGGGACCGCGTCCCCAAGATAAAGGGCTGCTGGTCTTTTTGCTGACGGCGATGGGAGCTGGTGCGGTGGCGCTGCTGACACCGTGCGTGTTTCCAATGATTCCGATCACGGTTAGCTTTTTCCTGAAGCAGAACGAGTCGAAAGGCAGTCGGCCAGTGATCTTGGCGATGGTCTTTTCGACCGCGATTGTGGCCGCGTTCGTCCTGATTGGTGTCGGTATCGCGGCGATCTTTGGTGCGACCAAGCCGAACGAACTGGCCAACAACTGGATTTTGAATCTGTTCCTGTCGTCCGTCTTCTTTGCATTCGCGCTGAACATGCTGGGACTGTTCGAGATTCAGGTGCCATCATGGTTATTGAATCTGACATCGAGTGGCGAGCAATCAGGGGGCTATATCGGCGTCGTCTTCATGGCGCTCACTTTCGTGCTGACCTCGTTCAGTTGTACGTTCGCGTTCGTGGGTTCGTTGCTGGCGGCGGCGGCTCAGGGCGAATACTACTGGCCCGTGCTCGGCATGGCGGCATTCGGTGCAACGTTCGCGACACCGTTTTTCCTGTTGGCACTGATGCCGGGAACCTTGAAGTCGCTGCCCAAAAGCGGCGGTTGGCTGAACGCGGTAAAGGTTGTGATGGGGTTTGTCGAACTGGGTGTCGCGGTCAAATACATCAGTATCGTGGATCAGCAATGGAATTCGGTTCCGTGGCTGTTCGACTTCACGAGTGTCATGATGCTGTGGGCTGTGTTGTCGGTATCCACCGGTCTGTATCTGCTGGGGCAATTCCGCCTGTCACACGATTCGCCCGTTCAAGGCTTGTCACCTTTGCGTGTCCTGCTAGCGACTGGCTTTCTGATGCTGGGTGGACTCTTCGTGGTGGGACTGGCTCAACCGCAGCGCGAAGCCTGGTTCGTCGATCAACTCGTCTCATTCGCCCCCGCGCGACTCGATAGCAACGAGTTCGAAATGGACTTTGATCTGGCAGTTGCGAATGCGACGGCAGCGAAGCAGCCGCTGTTCATCGATTTCACGGGCGTGTTCTGTACGAACTGTCGACTGATGGAAAAGCGGATGGCCAAGCCGATCAACCACAGCCGATTGGCCAAATTTGTGCAGGTGCAGCTTTACACGGACAAGGTTCCGAAGTTGACCAATGACGCTGACGCCAAACGTATTCTGGCGCGCAACGTTGCATTGCAGGTCGACTGGTTCGGCGATGTCACGTTACCGTCGTACGCCATTGTGACACCCGACGGAAAGACGATTCTGTCCTCGTTCTTCGGACTGGAACAACACGAAGGTGACTTTGCTCATTTCCTGGACGAAGGCTGGGTGAAGTGGCAAGCGGTCAAATCTCAAAGCCTCGCCGATCGATCGCCGTCGCAACCTGGTACACCGCTTCGTTGAAGCTCATCAGTTGCGACAGGGTTCTTGCAGGATGACGCCATGACCGGTTCGCAATCTGTGGGCAAAGTGGTTCGGTACGGCGTTCTTTTTCTGTTACTGCTGGCTCCATGCACGCTGCCGACCGAGGCCCAGGAATCGGCCAACGCAGATCATGATTTCCGCGCGCCTTCAGTCGACACGAAGCTAATCGCTCAGTACAGATCGGCCCAGAAGATTCCTGTCAGCAAAGGATCGGATGTTACCGCCGAGGTGCAATTTCAACTCGCGCCGACAGAGTCGATCGACAGCAAGAAAGTCGCTCTTTCAATCACCCTGATCTTGCCTGAAGGCTACCACAGTTATCCAACAACTCCACCGGGTGAGGGTGGGGATCCGACGAAGATCAGCTTAGGTGAGATTGTTGGACTGCGAACCATCGGGAGAGAATTCGCCCCTGACCGCGTACCCGAGTACAAGCAGAATGGCCGCTCGCAATTGCAGATCTACCACGATCGAGTGAGCTGGGTCCAAGAATTCGAGGTTCTGCCGAGCGATCGCGATAATGCCTACGGTGTTGAAGGGAAAATTGGATTTCAGTTGTGCAACCAGAATCATTGCCTGAAGAAATCGGCGTCGTTTGCCTTAGGCGTTACCAACGATCACGTTGAACCGGCAAACACCGTCGAGATCTACCAGACACCGGTGGCCGTCAAAGCACGTCCCGAGGACAAAGGACTGGTCGTTTTCCTGCTGACGGCCATGGCGGCGGGAGTGGTTGCCCTGTTAACGCCATGCGTCTTTCCGATGATTCCAATCACGGTCAGTTTTTTTCTCAAGCAGAGTGAGTCCCGGCAGGCTCGTCCAATCGTTCTGGCGACGGTTTTTGCTGTCGCGATGGTTTGTTCGTTTGTCCTCATCGGAGTTGGAGTGTCAGCCCTTTTTGGGCAGAACAAACCGAATGAGTTAGCGAATAACTGGATCGTCAATTTTTGTCTGGCTGCACTGTTCTTCGCTTTCGCTTTGAACATGCTGGGGATGTTCGAAATTCGCATGCCGTCGTGGCTGCTGACGATGTCGGCCCAAGGTGAGCAGGCTGGTGGTTACTTCGGTGTGATCTTCATGGCCCTGACGTTCGTGCTGACGTCATTCAGTTGCACGTTTGCGTTTGTAGGCTCATTGCTCGCCGCGACGACTCAGGGTGAATACTACTGGCCGATCCTGGGGATGTTGACGTTCGGTGCCACCTTTGCCGCACCATTCTTCCTTTTGGCGTTGATGCCGCGTGCCTTGAAGTCTTTACCGAAGAGTGGCGGATGGATGAACTCGGTGAAAGTCGTGATGGGATTTGTCGAGGCAGGTGTCGCCGTCAAATATATGAGTGTTGTCGATCAGCAGGTGAACGCGGTGCCGCTGCTGTTTGATTTCACCAACGTCATGACGCTGTGGATGGTGCTGGCGGTTTGTGCGGGATTGTATTTGCTGGGACTTTTCCGGCTGTCACACGACAGTCCGGTGGGCGGGTTGTCTCCGGGGCGAGTCTGGATTGCGATTGGTTTTCTGGTCGCGGCCGGTCTATTCGCGATCGGAGTGGCTCAACCACAGCGCGAAGCGTGGCTGCTTGATCAACTGGTCGCGATCGCACCGGCACGATTCGACGACAGTCATTTTGAACTCGACTTTGATCGTGGTGTGGAACTGGCCAAAGAGAAAAACCAGCCGTTGTTCATCGATTTTACCGGTGTGAATTGCGTGAATTGTCGCCTGATGGAGAAACGCATGGCGCGACAGCAAAACCAGCAAAGACTTGAGCGATTCTCACAGGTACAACTCTATACAGATTCAGTACCGATACCCGGTGAGGAAGACGAAGCTCGGCGACTGTTGGCACGCAATGTGTCGTTACAGTCCGACTTGCTGAAAGATGTCTCGATTCCGGCATTCGTCATTGCGACTCCAGATGGCAAGACACTGTTGGCCTCGTACGTTGGAACCGAACGCCGCGCCGGTGACTTTACCAGGTTCCTCGACCAGGGCCTGGAAAAATGGCAGGCACTGCAGGCCGCGCCGTAGTCCGATGATGTCATCGGACGGGGAAGTCAGGGACGATAACCCGACGGGAAATTGAAAAGTGGCCGAGTCGATTGAGTCTGACCATCGTCCGCGAACAGTTCTCATCTGTCATGCCGATGATCCCTTGAATCGTGAGGGACTGGCGCGTTGGCTGGCGGCCACGACGCAGCTCGCAGGCATCGTCGTCCTGGAAGAACCAGCGCGGCGCATGCGACGACGGATTCAACGCGAGATTCAACGCGTTGGGTTGTTACGATTTGTCGATGTGTTGGCGTTTCGCCTGTATTACAAACTGTTCATGGCCAAACGCGATCGCGCCTGGGAACAACAGATGTTGCAGACCCTGTGTGAGCGATTCCCCGCTCTGACGGATCAGACCAGGATCCTGCAGACCCCGTCGCCCAATTCCGCCGATGCCGAACAGTTCTTGCGCGCGGCAAAGCCCGACATCGTGATTGCACGATGTAAATCTCTGTTGAAGGAATCGATCTTCTCCATCGCGACTCGTGGGACGTTCGTGATGCATCCAGGTATTTGCCCACAGTACCGCAACGCACACGGTTGCTTCTGGGCACTCGCGAAGAAAGATCGCGACAACGTGGGAATGACATTGCTGAAGATCGACAAGGGGATCGATACCGGTCCTGTGTATGGATACTATCGCTGTGCGTTCGACGAGCGACGCGACTCGCACCATGTCATTCAGCACAAGGTCGTGTTCGACAATCTGAAACTGCTGGAATCGAAGTTGAACGAGATCCAGCAGGGCGATGCCGCGACCTACGATACGCGTGGTTTGCCGTCAGGCGAGTGGGGCCAGCCCTGGCTATCTGCCTATTTCGGATACCTGCGCCGAGCAAAATAGAGGTGATTCATCGTCCGCTCATGGGTGTTGCCCCACAACGATCGGCAAATGTTGAATTCAATCGCCGTTGACGTTGTGACCGCTTGCTGTTAAATTTTGATTAGTCAAAATTCTGCTTTCCAGTAGCCTCACGCCAGCGCCGGTCCTCAGGCTGGCAGAGATTGCAAACATGTTTCGCCAGCTATCCGTCGGCCTGTGTTGTTCAATGACACTCTTCGTTGTCGGATGCGGGAGCAAAAGCGTTGGAGTCCCGGCGAGTTCCACCGAGAACTCGATTAAGCCTCTCCGCATCGTCGTGACGACAGGGATGGTGGCTGATCTGGTTCGGCATGTGGCTGGTGAGCACGGCGAGGTGACAGCATTGATGGGTTCGGGCGTCGATCCACATCTCTTCAAGACAACTCGCAATGACATCAAGCGATTGCAGGAAGCACAGATCGTTTTCTATTCGGGACTGATGCTGGAAGGCCGGATGCAGGATGCCTTACGGCAGGTGAATCGCCCCAATCGTCCGGTGGTCGCGGTGACGGATCAATTGGTCAGGTCGGACAAAACATACTTGCGATCGCCACCGGAGTTCGAAGGGCACTATGACCCGCACGTCTGGATGGACGTTTCGGCCTGGAGTCAATGTCTGGACATCATCACCGAAACGTTGTCTGCTCAAGACCCGGCTCATACCGATGACTATCAGCGAAACACGGTGGCCTACAAAACAGAACTGGCCGCGTTGCATGATTATGTGTGCGACGTGATCAAGTCGATTCCGGCGTCTCAGCGCGTGTTGGTGACGGCACACGACGCGTTTGGTTATTTCGGACGCACCTATGGAATCGATGTCCGTTCGGTGCAGGGCGTGACGACTGAATCAGAGGCGGGGGTCAGCGACGTGAATCGACTGGTCGATTTTCTCGTGGAGCGTAAACTGCCGGCGATCTTCGTCGAATCCAGTGTGAACGAGAAGAACATTCTCGCTGTGATCGAAGGGGCAACCGCACGCGGTGTGACGGTGAATGTGGGCGGCGAGTTATTTTCGGATGCGATGGGCCCGGAAGGACGATACGAGGGAACCTACATCGGCATGATCGATCACAACGCGACTCAAATCGCGCGGGCACTCGGCGGCACCGCTCCTGAAAAAGGGTTTCATGGTCAACTTGCCGGACAGCGTGCGATGCGTGGCTTACAATCGGGGCCGTATCTCGCGTCGATACACTGAGGAACCATGGCCGTCGAGCATCCGCCCACATCGCCCTTGTCGATCCACGACATGACGGTCGCCTATCACGGGCGGCGTGTGTTGTGGGATATTGATTACGCTGCTCCGGCGGGAAAACTGGTGGCGATCGTCGGACCGAATGGTGCCGGCAAAAGCACGTTGATCAAATCAGTGCTGGAACTGGTTCCGTTAACCGACGGACAAGTGCGTTTTTTTGGCCAGACCTATCGTCAGCAGCGCGGCCGGATCGGCTATGTGCCTCAACGAACCAGCGTTGATTGGGATTTTCCGGTCAATGCCCTCGATGTCGTCGCAATGGGTCTGTACCGCAAGATCGGTTGGTTTCGTCCGGTCACGAAGGCCTTTCGACAGCAGGCGCTGGCCGCCCTAGAACGTGTGGGGCTGGCCGAGTTTGCGGGGCGGCAGATCAGTGAGCTATCCGGTGGACAACAACAACGCGTTTTCCTGGCGCGGGCGTTGGTTCAGGATGCCGACCTGTATTTGATGGATGAGCCGTTTGCCGGCGTTGACGCGGCCACCGAACGAGCAATTGTCGAACTACTGCGCGAGCTTCGATCACGAGGCAAGACGGCCCTGGTGGTTCACCACGATTTGCAGACCGTTGCCGAATACTTCGACGAGGTCCTGTTGCTGAACGTTCGGCTCGTGGCGAGCGGGCCTGTGAACCAGGTATTTACCGCCGAAAATCTGCGAAAAACTTACGGTGGGAAGTTGGCGTTGCTGGACCAGGTGGGCAATCGGATGCAGCATTCAAATGCGGCGATTCCATAAGGTTTGTCCGCCGGTCGATTCGTCAGCGGCGCGTCACTGTTTTTCTCGAAAATACAGGCGTTTTTCGGGGCTCTCAACGGGTGATTCTGCGCCTGTTTTTGGCTATAATTCGGGGACTCGGCGAGAACGAGGTTTTCCGTCGTTTTTCGTTGGCCACATTACTATTATTGGCGGCCAAATCCCCTTACAACTGGTGCGTTTCACTCATGCAACTGACCTGTCAGCGTAACTCTTTGACGGCCGCGTTTCAGACCGTAGCTGGCGTTGTGCCGACACGCACTCCCAAGGACATTTTGAAGAATGTGAAGCTGCAAGTGGGGGGCGGAAAGGCGACGCTGATCGGCAATGACAGCGAAATCGGGATGCGTTGCGATGTACCCGATGTTCAGTCGGATTCCCACGGAGAAGCGTTGCTGCCGACCGCACGAGTCCTCGCCGTGTTGCGGGAACTCAGCGACGATGTCGTCAAACTGGAAATCACGGGCGATGCGACCTGGATTCGGTGTGGCTACAGCGAATTTCGGCTGTCTGCCGAAGATCCGGCAGATTTTCCTCCGGTCGCGACCTTCGAAGACAGCGACTATTTCGTTGTTCCGGCGGCAACGCTACGGACGATGATTCGTCGCACGATCTTCGCGACCGACAGCGAGAGCACGCGATATGCCCTCGGCGGCATCCAAATGGAACTCGGTGCCGAAAAACTGACGCTGGCGGCAACAGATAGTCGACGTCTGGCGGTTGTGACCGCCGCCTCCAGCATGGTCGGCACGCCCCAGATTCCAACCGTCTCGCCCGTCATTCCGTCGAAGGCGATGGGGCTGATCGAAAAATGTCTGGCTGACGGTGCGACGGAAGCACATATCGCTTTGCATCAGAACGATATTGTGGTTCGCTGCCAGGGAACGACGATCGCCAGCCAACTGGTGCAGGGACGATTTCCGGATTACCACAAGGTTGTTCCGACTAGTTCCACCTCAACTGTCGACCTGGTGGTGGCACCGTTCTACACAGCGGTTCGACAGGCCATGATTGTCACCAACGAAGAAAGTCGCGGCGTCGATTTTGCCTTCGACAACGGGACGTTGAAGCTGAACAGTAAAGCGACGGACATTGGACAATCAACAATCGAAATGCCGATTGCTTACGACGGCCCGGCGATGACGATTACGTTTGACCCTCGATATGTGGCCGATTTCCTGAAAGTGATGGAGCCTGGTTCGCAGATTCATCTCAACCTGATCAGTCACGACGACCGTGCCACGCTGGTAACTGATGACAACTTCACCTACGTGGTGATGCCACTGTCGCGAGACTGAAAAACATCACTGTCGCGAGACTGAAAGATGCCACTGTCGCAACAGTGAAAATAGAACGATTTGCGGAAGAAGGATAACCGCCAAACCCCGCTTGATACTGCCACGCAGTGGACGGGCTGCCGAATGTCAGGTTGCTTGGCTTGAACGATCGGTGGGACTAAGGTTGAACTGGAAGAGATCGCTCGCATGGCTGCACGTGATCCGCTGCCTTTGTCTGTCGCATTGAGCGAACTAATCGCCTTGCGCGGATTTGCCCGGATGCGGAGCGACAATGAACTGGAGGCGGCTTGGAAAAAGGTGGCAGGACCAGAATTGGCCGCGCAGACGCGTCCAACGATCGTCAGTCGAGGAACGTTGACCGTGGCGGTCGAGAATGCTCCGTTGCTGAGCGAACTGGCCTCATTCCAAGGACCGGAACTGCTGCAAAAACTGAAACAGCAATTCCCTCATCTGAAAATCAAGAACTTGAAATTCAAACTGAGCGGAACATAGCCCCGACGATGTACCAACGTCAGCGATTCTGATGAAACGTCGCGGACGCGGAAGCCATATCAGGCAGACCAGAATTGACCAATTCGAAGACACCCGATCTTTGAATGTTTTTTTGAAAACGCCAGGAACTGCAGCTCGAATGACTAGTGAACAATCGTCCGAAAACACCGGTGAAACCAGTTCTTCATTCGACTCGTCGAGTGGCTACGATCCGAAGGACATCCAGTCCTTGAAGGGATTGGAAGGGATCCGGTTGCGGCCCGCCATGTACATTGGCGATACCACTACCGCGGGTTTGCATCACCTGGTGTATGAACTGGTCGACAATTGTATCGACGAGTGCGCGAACGGCTTCGCCTCGCACATGTCCGTTGTGATTCACTCCGACGGCAGTGTGTCCGTGGCGGATGACGGGCGTGGCATTCCGGTGGGGCCGATGCCCGACGAAGGGAACAAGTCGGCGCTCGAAGTGGTGTTGACCAACATTCACGCCGGCGGCAAATTCAATCGGGAAGGCGGTTACAAGTCGGGTACAGGCGGTCTGCACGGTGTTGGAATCAAAGCAGTCAATGCCCTGGCCGAATGGCTGGAAGCGGAGGTTCGTCGCGAAGGCCACGTCTGGACAATGGACTTTGCTCGGGGGAAGCCGACAACCGACCTGAAGAAGCTCGGAAAAAGCGATACCACGGGAACGAAGATCACGTTCAAGCCCGACCCCGACATTTTTCCGGATACGCGCTACAACTACGAACCGCTGGCAAAGCGACTGCAGGAACTGGCGTTTTTGAATCCTGGGATGCGGATTCGCGTGCTGGACGAACGATCCAGCGAACAGGACGAATTCTGCTATCCAGAGGGCCTCGTCGAATTTGTTCGCTGGCTGAATCGAACGGAAACGGCACTGTACGATCCGATCATTCAAGTCATGGGCGTACAGGATGGAATCGAAGTCGCGGTCACGATCCAGCACAACGATGGCTTCAATGACAATGTGCGGACGTTCGGTAACTGCGTCAACAACTATCTCGGTGGAACACACCTGAGCGGTTTTCGAGCCGCGTTGACTCGAGCCGTTAACAACTACGGCAAACGTGAAAAGATGTTCGAAGAGGTCGTCCCCAGTGGTGACGATTTCCGCGAAGGTCTGGTGGCCGTGGTTGCCGTTCGAGTTCCCGATCCGCAGTTTCAGGGGCAGACGAAAGAGAAGCTGGTCAACGCCAATGTCGAAGGCGTGGTCAATTCGATTGTGTTTGAGCAGTTGGCGAAGTTCATGGAAGAGAATCCGAACATCGCCAAACGGATCGCCCAAAAGGGGCTGATGGCGGCCGAAGCGCGCGAGGCGGCACGCAAGTCGCGTGAAATGGTTCGGCGCAAGGGGGCCCTGACGTCGGGTGGCCTGCCCGAAAAGTTGCGCGATTGCCGCAGTCGTGAACTGGACATTACCGAATTGTACCTGGTCGAAGGTGATTCTGCCGGTGGGTCGGCCGATACCGGACGCGATTCCAATGTGCAGGCGATCCTGCCGCTGCGCGGCAAGATCTTGAACGTCGAGAAAGCTCAACTGATCAAGATCCTCGACAACAATGAAGTCTCGAACTTGTTCAAAGCGATCGGCATTCCGCCGATGGCCGAGTTCGAAGACGTCACGAAACGTCGTTACGGCAAGATCATCCTGATGACCGATGCCGATATCGACGGCAGCCATATTCGAACGCTGTTATTGACCTTCATGTTTCGGCACATGAAAGCGCTGGTCGAGAATGGTTGCATCTACATCGCGCAGCCGCCGCTGTACAAGGTGACTCAGCGAAACAAGAGTCGCTATGTTCAGACGCACGACATGATGGTCACCGAACTGATGGAGTTGGGGCTGCAGGGAAGCCGAGTGACCTTTGCAAATGGTGACACGATTGACGGCGATCATCTGCGGCGCATCGTAACGCTGATGGGGCGATTGTCCGAGCCGATCGAATTGCTCGAACGGCGTGGCATCACCTTGAAATATCTGCATCAGCATTCTCCCGATGGCGACAAACCGCTGCCGCAGTACCGCGTGTTCCTCGGCAAGCAGGAACACTGGTTCCATAGCCGCGATGAAGTCGAACAGTTTGTGCAGACTGAGGAAAAGAAACGCGGCGAGGAGTTAGAGATCGCCGGCGAAGCAGACAGCCCTCCGGCCGATGACAAAACAAAGGCGACAAACGGTGCGGTGGCCAAAGATGGTCAGTTGCAGATCGTCGATCTGCATGAGATGCGAACGATCAATGATGCCCTGCGCGAGCTGAAGGGTTACGGAATCCAATTGACCGACCTGTATGCCCCCGGTGCGAGAGACGGCGAAACCTTCTATCCATTCCGAATTCTGCAAGACGACCACATGGTCAAATTGACCAGCTTGCGAGAACTGTTGCCACAGTTACGTGAACTGGGCGAACGTGGAATGAAGGTGACTCGCTTTAAAGGGCTGGGCGAAATGGACGCCGAAGAATTGTGGGAGACTACGATGGATCCGGCTGCTCGCACGCTGCTTAAGGTGACGATGGTCGACGCCACGGCGGCCGACGAGATGTTCAGAGTGCTGATGGGCGATGCGGTGGAACCTCGACGCGAATTTATCGAAAAGCATGCACTCGACGTGAAGGATCTGGATGTCTGAGGCCCGAGTTCGGTGTGAGTAGACGACACCGACTGACGAGAAACAAAAAAGGCGTCCATTCCGATGGAGTGGCCGCCTTTTTCTCGTTGTTTGTCTCGATCAAAACTGCGGAGCGCCTCCTCCACCGGCCGGTGGAGTAACCTGAACTGGCTGAGCAGGTGGTGCGGCCTGATTGGATCCCAATCGCGATCGACGCATGGCGTAACGAATCGGGAACGATGGCCAGACCACTTGAGGAACATCTTTGCCGCTGGAGTCGCGGGTCGTGTACGGCTTTGTCGGATCACCAACGATTTCAAAGCGGCCATCGAATGCGTGCGAGACAACGACGTCCTGGCCACCGATCTTTTGAATGCGTTGGGCTGCCAGAGGATGTTCGGAGACATACTGCACAAAACCCAACCACTGGCGATCGGGAGCACTGCCGAAGAAGTTGTTGTTTTCCGGCTTGAAACCGAGGAACTCGCGTGGCAGCGGTGCCGTGTGGAGGGAGGTCAAGAGGATGGCAATTGTCAGGTAGCCAGTGATGACTCCAAAGGCCCAGCGACCGACGGTATCGACCATCGGTATCACCTGGATATAGCTCGGGGCCAGTTGTTCTGTCCCCATTCGCAGGGCGAAAATCAGTCCGATAAACAGCCCCAGAAGCGCGATGATGTCGGCGTAATCGTCCGAGGTGACGCCGCGCAATTGTGCCGCGAGCGGCTCGAAGTAGTTCATCGCGATCAAACCGGCCAGCAGAGTGCACAGGAATGTCTGGGCAGCGCCCCAGACTCCTTCGCTCGCCACCAGCCAGGTGACGACTCCCAGAACGATCAAAAATCCGATTTCGATGATACTCATTGGACACTCATTACCGAGTGAATTCTGGAACCAATTCTGTCAGTGCAAAGTCTGAATCGTGCTATTTGACGACGCGCAGCAATTCGTCGACCGAAGTCGTTCCTTTCACGACCAGACGCAAACCTTCTTCCTTCATATACAGCATGCCATTCTTGCGGGCTTCCGCTTTGATGGCCGTCATATTGGGTGTCTCGCGAATCAGATCACGCAGACGGTCGTTGATGACCAGTAATTCAAAGACACCGATTCGTCCGACATATCCCAGTCCATTGCACGACGGACAAGTCCCTTCTGATTTTGTCGGCGGGCGATAAAACTTGTCGACTTTGTCGGCTGGCAATCCAATTTTCTGCAACAGGTCAGCCGAAGGTTTGTACGCTTCCTTACAATCGACGCACAGTTTACGAACCAGCCGTTGGCCGAGGATGGCCGAGATCGAGCTGGCCAGCAGGAACGGTTCGACTTCCAGATCGATCAAGCGGAACAGTGCCGCGATGGTGTCATTGGCGTGGATCGTCGAAAACACCATGTGACCGGTGTTGGCTGCCTGGCACGAGATCTTCGCTGTTTCGCCATCGCGAATTTCCCCGATCATCACAACATCGGGGTCTTGACGCAGGATGCTGCGCAGCGAATTGGCAAAGGTCTGACCGGCTTTGGTATTGATTTCGATTTGCGTTACGTTGGCCATCCTGTATTCGACAGGATCTTCCACGGTGATGATATTGTTCTCGAACGCATTGATCTCTTGCAAAGCGGCATACAAGGTCGTTGATTTACCAGCACCGGTGGGACCGCAGGTCAGGAACATTCCGTGCGGCTGCGAGACGATCAACTGCATCTGCTCAACCAGTTGCTTGCGCATCCCCAGGTCTTGCAGGGTTTTGGCGGTGGCTCCCTTATCCAGAATACGGATCACCATCTTTTCGCCGCCCTGCAATCCTTGAGTGGCGACGCGAAAGTCGATCGTCCGGCCTTCCATTTCGGCGCGGAAGCTACCGTCCTGCGCCTTGCGCTTTTCGGTGATATCCATCGCGGAAAGAACTTTGAAGATATTAACCAGTGCATCGCCGGTACTGCGATCGAACGATTCAGCAGGATACATGACGCCGTCGACGCGTAGTCGCACCGACATCTCATTTTCTTTGGGCTCCAAATGGATATCTGTCGTGCGTCGCAGAATGGCGTCGTAGATCAATTCCCGAGCCGCGATGTAACCTGACGAACTTTCGACCTGACGGGAACGATCGACTTCGCCGGCTCCCTTGCCTGACTTACCAATCAGTCGAATCGGAGGACCGCCCGAAACCGAACGTGCTTCCTTGGAGCCAAGGTGAATCCCGACGCGTGCCAGCAATCGTAAAGTGACCGATCGGATGTGCCGAGGAGTTAGAACTTTGCCCGAATCGGGAACTCGCTTATTTCGTTCGGTGACATAAATCCCCATCGGCAAAGCGTAGCCGGTGGTCATCGCGAGGAAACTGAGCAAGGGAGTCGGCGCGCACAATGCGAGCAGGAAGCCGAAGACTCCGGCGAACAAAATGATCGAATTCCAGGTCTGCGGGCGCACCTTGAGTTCGTGAGCGTCGGTATCGATCCAGTTTGCGGTCCAGACCCACAGGACGAACAGGCCGACCAGATAGATCAACTTGAACGTGTGGAAGTAAAAGCCGACGAACCGACGATCGGCGGGGTGGCTGCCTCGATAGAACGGGACGGGCATCGGCGGATACGAATTCGCATCGCGTCCGACAGTTGCGGTCGCCGGCCCTTGTGCCTGAGCCCACTGGCCATCACTGATCAGCGCGCCAATGAACGCCAAGCAAAAAAGCACGCGAATGAGAGCTGGCGGGATTCTCATGGATGATGATTACTCGAACAAGATGCAAAAGTGTGGCGCGTCAGTCACTCGATTCCTGTCTTGCGATCCGATGATCAGAACAGATTCGGCTGCATTTTTCGAGACTATCTCCACATCAAAACCGATCCGCCGGGGAACGATTGATTCGTCGCAGGTGATTCGTGTCGCCCGAAAGTCAGACACAACGAGAAAGTACTATACCGAATACGGATGTTGATACGAAGATGCAATTCGATTGTGGAACAGTCGACTCCGTTTTTCGAGCCAAACGGTCACACTTCCAGCTCGGTCTTTTCAAAAACTTGCTGACGACCGCTGGACAAATGCCGAGCTGCTGCGACCGAAACGACAAAGATTCAGTGTGACTATTTCGTCAGACTGCGGTGTTGTCGGTATCAGTTTGATCGCGATGGAATTCGTGCCAACGGCTCCACGCATAGTTCCATTCCATCCACATTCGCATCACTGACCATAACAGGCGCATCTTGGAAAGCTGGTCATTCGCCATGCGGCCATTCGATTGAACAGCGCTTTTGGCGGCGTCAGCCAGTCCCCAACGTTCGCTGAGAGTCCGACAGAGTCCATCCGCAGTCAGGTCGGGTGTTGATTCGTCGTCGGTGTAACCCGCACCGTTGGCTGTCACGAACAGTTCGAACAGTTGCCCGCGAACGGGATCGAGTTCCAAAGGCTTGGTTTCTTGTTCGGCCTGTCGAATCAATTCGTCGATTCGATCCACAATTCGAGTTGCCAGATCGACGGTGTCATTGGCGGAAGTAGGCATCTAAAAGTCGATCCTGTCGGAGGAATAATGAGCGATGGCTATTACGAACGGTGCGCAAGGCCGGACGACGAGACCTGATCGATTGAGACTCCGTTCGATCCGTGCACCAAAGCATTGTACAGACGGAATCTGGGTTTGGCGTTCAAATCAAGTGGCTCGGATCCCTGAAAAACGGTTTCAAGTCCGGCTTTGACGTGGTTTGAGCCGATCTTATCCATTACAGTTTATGCGTGCGGAAGATATTGCCATGTGAGGGTTCCAGCAGATGCGCGTGTTCGGAGGACAGAGTCAGCGTTTTTGTGACCGGATAGGTCGGCGATCGTTTTTACAAATTGGCTCGTTGGCGGTGGGTGGTCTGACACTGCCCCAACTCTTGCGCGCCGAACAAACGGCCAAAGTGAGTCAATCACACAAAGCGGTCATCATGGTCTATCTGTCGGGTGGGCTGTCGCACCAGGACTCGTTCGACTTAAAGCCTGCCGCACCCGCCGAAATTCGCGGTGAATTCTCGCCGATTCCAACATCGATTCCGGGAGTTGAGATCTGTGAATTGCTGCCTAAACTGGCGACGGTGATGGACCGTTGTGCCGTAATTCGTTCGGTGGTTGGTCAGCGCGACGAACATTCCAGCTTTCAGAATCTCACCGGTTACACGATGGGTGAGACTCAGCGGAATCAATATGCCAACTTTGGGTCATTGGTCTCGAAGATTCAGGGGCCGACGAACCCGCTGATTCCACCATTTGTGGACCTGTTCCCGACGATGCAGCACCGTCCCTACAACAGCACGGGGGCAGGATATCTCGGCAGTGCGTACCAGCAGGTCCGTGCGGATGGCGAAGACCTGGCCAGCATGAAGTTGCGTTACATCGAATCGGTTCAGTTTTCCGGCCGTCAAAAGCTATTGCAGGGACTGGATCGCTTTCAGCAAGCGGCAGACCGTAACGGATTGTCCGACCTGGACGAAAACTATCGTCGGGCGTTTGAGGTGTTGACGTCGTCAAAACTGATGCAGGCGATCGACGTCGAGAAAGAGGATCCCAAAGTTCGCGCACGCTACACGTTGGGATCATCCAAGCATCAAGGTGACGGTGCCCCACTGTGGAACGATCAGTTGCTGATCGCTCGCCGATTGGTTGAAGCGGGGGTTCGTGTGGTCACTGTCGCCTACGGATTTTGGGATACGCACGGCAACAATTTTGGACATTTGAAAGGCAATCTGCCGGTCGTCGATGCCGGCATCTCGGCGCTGATCGAGGATATTTACCAGCGTGGGCTCGCCGAAGATGTCACAGTTGTTGTCTGGGGTGAATTCGGCCGCACTCCCAAGATCAACAAAGATGCGGGTCGCGACCATTGGGCACCCGTCCAGGCGGCGCTCCTGGCAGGAGGCGGGATGCGCGTGGGACAGGCCATTGGTTCAACCGACAAGACGGGCGGTTATGCGGAATCGCGTCCTGTCCATTACCGCGACGTATTGGCGACGATCTACCATAACCTGGGAATCGATCCACACGAGTTTGTTCGGGGTGTCAACGAACGTCCGGTCGCCCTGCTGCCTGATGATGCGCGACCCGTTCGCGAGCTCTTGTCATAGTCCCAATCAGGTCGTGTCGCGCCACGGATGAGAAACTGGTGGCATCAATGAACAAGGCTGGTGGATTCGATTGGAATCCACCAGCCTTGTGTCTAGAAGCATCGGCAAACTGTCAGAATCTTACTTCTTGGCTTCTTTGACTTCGAATGCCTTGGCGAAGGCATCGTTCTTGAAGACCAGGTCGATTTGTTCATCGCCCTTGGCGGCGGAAACCTTACCCTGGCACTTTTCGCAGCAGAACGTGACTTTCACGCCGCCGACTTCGACAGCGGTGTCAGGATTCAACTTGGCACCGGACAGTGGGCACTTCGTTTCAGTTGCCTGGCCAGTGGCGGCCAATTGCAGATTGGCCTTGGTCGAGAACTTGGCTTCGTCCTTGGCGAATGCCTTAGGGCAGTTTTCGCAGCAGAAGTAGACAGTGCCCTTTTTGTAGGCCGCGGTCTTGTCTTCCTTGGCCGGTTGCCCCGAAACAGGGCAGGTCGCTTTGAACTTCTTGTCTTCGGCAGCGAAGGCAACGAAACCAATCGCGAAAACGGCACACATCATCACACTCAATTTGCGAATCGACATAAGTCTTCCTTTCGTCGGAGAGATGTTGGCAAATCACAATTGCCAACAGTGAGCTGTTCGGAACGACGTCGGCATACCTGCACGAACGTCTGAAATCAGAGAATCTCAATCACAGTCAAGCGTCAAGTGACGGACGCGGTCAAATCACCCACCGGCAAAGCAGTGTGCGTAACGGCAGACCCACAATCGGCCAGTTTTGGCCGATCTGCCCGTTGAGAGAACCGCTCAGATCAACGATTGCAGCCGTTTCGTGGCGATCGAGATAGACTCCGGCATCGTCAAGGGCAGCCGTTGAGAGTGTCTTGGTGACAACCACTGCAGTGGTCCCGGAAACGGAACAGCGGCAAGGTGGATACGTCAACTGCGCGGTAGTTATTTCTGCTGATCGCTCGGCCGGCTTCGCCTTGGATTTTGCTCTCGCGGCACAGCAGGGCCGAAGTGGTGCTTCTTCCACCGGAGCGGCCTGTTTCGCACTCACCGCGGACGGAGAAGTCGAACCTCGCTGAGCACAACAGCAACGACGATACGCCCCAGATGGAAGCAGTAATGCGACCATCAGCATGAGCATCGTTGCGTGTCGGACCATCCACATCGCAGTCAGACCTGAATACGCTTGAGATTCAACGCTTACGCATTGTAGCCAGTTGATGCGTCCACGAGAATACCGCGCCCGTTCGAAAAATCCACAGTCGCGATCAATCTTCCTGTTCCCCACCTGTTCCTAAGTTATCGGCCGCGACTTCAGCATGTCTCGAATCTCAGTCAGCAATTGCTCAGTCGGTGTCAGCGTGACTGGTGGTGGCGGAGGTTTGACATCCGCTTTCAGCGCGTTGATAGCTTTGATCATCATGAAGACGCAGACCGCAATGATCAGGAAATCGAATGTCGTTTGCAGAAAACTGCCGATGTTGATCGTGGCCGGTTCCAGAGTCGTCATCCCGCCCTCATTCAGCGGATCAGGAACTCGAATCTGGGGCAGCGTGAGTTTCAGTTCGGTGAACTTCTTCCCGCCGACGACGTAACCAATTGGTGGCATCAACACATCGGCCACTAACGAGTTGACGATTTTCCCGAACGCCCCACCCATGATGACGCCGACAGCCAGGTCGACGACGTTCCCGCGTGCGACAAACGTTTTGAATTCAGAGTACAGTCCCATTTCGATCGCTCCCACAAGACCTGCGATTCGACAATCCCCTTAACGGGGTGTAAACGGCAATGAGCCGGGATCAAACTGGATCCCAGCTCAATTCATAGCAGCGACCGCATCCAATTCTTTAACGCGTGGGTGACGGTTGGTGTGTGCGGGCTGTTGCCGGCCGGGACATTGGTGAAGGAAAAGCCTTCAAGATCGTCGTCAAATGATCAATCTCGTCCAATTCTCGTTCTAAGTCGGCGTTTGACTGCTCAAGGTATCCCTGTTGCAACTCGCCCAGACCTGAAGCCAGCGGTGCAGCAAGTTCGACATCGCCCGAATTCTGATTCGGTGCGTACAGAGTGTCGCCGATTGGTTGCAGTCGGTCCGCGGCGGGAACGCGCCCCAATTGAATTTGTCCGACAGCAGTCGGAGTCGTTTGATTCTCAAGTAATACGGCAACTGATCCATTTGCAGAAATCTGAATCTCGCGAGCGTCGGCCGGAATCTTAATCGCAGGTTGCAGCGGGACGACGTCGTCGCAGACCGCCAGGCAGACCTGTCGATCACGACCCAGCGTGAAGACTCCACAACGGGTCAGGAAATCCTTCTCGCCGCGTCGAACGACAAAGAATCCGTCGCCATCAATGGCCAAATCCAACGGACGCTCCGTCTTCTTCAGCTTTCCTTGTTTCAGATCAAGTACAATTGGCGCGATTTGGCATCCGTCGCCGCGCAGCATGGTTCGAGGGGATTCGGCGCTCGGCACGCTGTCATTATCCTGCCACGAATTCGTGTACGAATCGACAATCGTCACACGCAGCCGTTTGAAACCGGGCGTCATGGCATTGGCCACGTTGTGACGCAATTGCGAAATTGCCGTTTCGACAGAAGTTGCGGCTGAATGTTCTGGAATGTTGAAGCGAATCTTTTGCGAAGCCGGTTCGGCACTGACTTCGTGGCTGCGTGCCGGCAATGCCGGGTCGGCCGAGGCCAGCTTTTCCGGCATGCCACCCAGCAATCGCGGCAGTGCGTGAATTTGTTTTCGCACCTGCAGCAGATCTCGCACGACTCCCGCGGGTAGCGATTTCAATTCGTCGTACCAGATGTCTCGTTCTTCACGGGAGGCGTGAGACAATTCCTGTTCAATCACTTCACGCACGCCCGTGGCATCGACAACGTGCGCGATTGGATCATCGCTTGCAGGCACCTCGGCGGGTGCTTCTGCGGGAGACGGAACGGATTCCACTGCTGTTGAGGGCCGATTCGTCCCGGGCCTCGAGGCAATTCGATCCTCGTCCTGAACGTCCAGAGCCGGAACGATGCGGCCGGGCAGACGGTTGTCCGCCAGCATTCGCGGCACCTTTGGTAAGCCTGAGTTGGATAGCTCCAGAGGCGCGACGAACATCGGGTCGTTCATCGATTTGACCGTGTATTGAGCGAGATCTCCCGTTTGGCGGCAAATTCGGGCAAAATGCCGCTGAATTGCAAAGTGACAAACCACGGAAGCCAGCAGCGCCAGCGCTATGACGAATCTGCCATTCCGCTCACTCTGCATCGTCAACTCCTTTTGGCGATTCAAATTCGTCTGATGATCACGATTCCGCGACTGAAATGCGACGTCGTTCATCACGAGGCGATCCTTGCCCCGAATCAGTTGGACGGTAGTGGAATTAAGCGAATTCGGCAAGCCGCAATCCGGAACTCGATCCGCAAATGGGGCTTCCGGCGACCCTTCGTGAGGCGACAGCGAGTGTGTTTCGGATGGAATGAGCTCGCGTCCCGATAGAGGTCCTTTTCCAATCCGGAAAGCGAAGAAAGCTTCATATCGACCTATTCCATTGAACGGGCGCTTGATTTCCGTCTGGTCAGACGGCCAGAATACGCCCGCTGTGTAGAATGCCCAGATCATAAGTGGCGCCTCACAAAGTCACTGGTCCAATCACTTTCGATTCAGAATCGCTTTCAAACTCCAGGGAAAAGTCCACTCATGAAATTTCTCGCAGGCCAAACAGTCGGTGTCGACCTGGGAACCACCTACTCCGCCATTGCACAGCTCACCACAGATGGGAAACCGATTTCCCTGTTGAACGCCGACGGCCGCAATATCACCCCTTCCGTCGTGTTGCTGGGCGACGATGGACAAGTAGTTGTCGGTCCGACGTTTGAGCGAATCTCGCAGGAAGCGCCCGACCACATCGTCGAAGCAATCAAGCGTCAGATGGGAAACAAAGAGTTCTTTGTGGTCTACCAGAACAAGAAGCTGACAGCGGAATTCGTTTCTGCGTTGATACTGAAGAAGTTGAAGCAGGATGCGGAAAAGCAGATCGGGCCGATCGCCAACGCCGTCATCACGGTTCCTTACTACTTTAACGACGTCCGTCGTAAAGCGACTCAGGACGCAGGTCGCATTGCTGGCCTGAACGTTGTCGACATCATCAACGAACCGACGGCAGCGACGTTAGCGTACGCCTGGATGAAGGGCGAACTCGGACGCGCGGATCTGAAGCAGGAATCGAAAACGATTCTCGTTTACGACCTGGGGGGCGGTACGTTCGACGTCACTGTTGTTCGATATACACCGACACAGTTCCGAGTGCTGGCAACCGACGGCGACGTCATGCTGGGGGGGATCGACTGGACGAAGCGTATCACCGATCACGTGGCTGAACAGTTCTTCCGCAAATTCAACGATGATCCGCGGACCGATGCGGAAGCTATGCGTAACTTCACGGTCGAATGCGAAGATGCCAAGCGCGCTTTGAGTACGAAGACTCAAGTTCCACTGTCAGTCTATTTCCACGGCAAGACGCTGACGCTGCAGTTCACTCGAAAGGACTTCGAGCGTATGACATCGGACTTGTTGCAACGAACGCAGGATACGACGGAACTGGTGCTGCAACAGGCCGGTGTCGATTCGGGATCACTTGATGAAGTGGTGCTCGTCGGTGGTTCGACTTACATGCCGTCAGTCGAATCGATGCTCACCAGTGTGTGCCAGCGAACCCCCTCGCGCGAACTGCGACCAGAAGAGGCTGTGGCCCAAGGGGCCGCGATTCACGCGGCCATACTGGAAGCACGTGAAAACCGTGGTATCGAAGGAATCAGTGATCTGGTGACAGCCCGATTGCGGGCCGTCCGAACCAGTGATGTGAACTCTCACTCGTTGGGTGTGAAGGTCTCAAGTCCGGAAGATCGGACCAAAAAGATCAACCACATCATGATCCCGCGCAATTCGACGATTCCATTCAGCATCAGCCAGCGGTTCGTCACGAATTCGGCCAACCAGAAAACGATTCACGTTTACATTCTGGAAGGCGATGCGACCGACCCGAATGCGTGTACCCAGATTGGTGATTTCCGGATTATCGGTTTGCCCCCAAATCTGCCGGCGAACTCGCCAGTTGAAGTGACCTATAGCTACGATGCGAATGGCAGAATCGGCGCCGTGGCGAAGGAATTGACTGGAAATCGCATCGCGACGACCGAAATCGTGCGTGATTCGGGCCTGTCAGATCAGGGTGTCAACAACTTCGAATTGCTGGCAAAGGAATATCAGGTCGAATAACAGTCGAGCTTGCCCCATCGATCATCAATACAGGAGGTTTGCGCGGTGGCAATCGACGTCTATAAGGAATGGCTGGGCATCCCCGAAGGCCCGCGTCCGCCTGATCATTACCAGTTGCTGCGCCTTGTTCAGTTTGAAGACGACACGGACAAGATCCGCAAAAACTACAAAAAGCTGAATGGACACGTCCGCAAATACGCCTCGGGCCAGTATTCCAATCAGTCGCAATCGCTGCTCAACGAACTTGCCAAGGCCATGCTGTGCCTGACCGATGAAGAGTTGAAGCAAGAGTACGATCGCGGCATGGGGCGCGTCATCGACGACCGTGACGAACACGGGCGTCGACCATTGACGTCCTACCTGATGGACGAAAAGCTGATCACGCCAGATCAGGCCAAGGACGCCAAGAATCACGCGGATCGGACCGGCCTTTCGGTACGCGATGCTGTTGTGCAACTGAAAATGGTCGACCAGGAAACGGCCGCACGGGCTTTTGCCAGCGAGGTGGGACGGTCATACGTGGATCTGGTTGATTTGACTCCTGAAAACGATGCCCTGGACCTGGTTCCCAAGACCGTAGTTCGGCGTCACAACTGCTTCCCGCTGTTCGTCGATGAATCTGCTGTCGTCGTGGCGTGCGTTGACGAACCGGACATGGAACTTGAACAAGAAATCCAGCTGCGGTTCCATAAGCCCATTCGTCCCGTCATTGCATCTGGCAAGGCCATCAACCAAGCCATCGCCACTCACTATGCCCCCGGCATGCGAAAAGAGATCGAGCCTCCGAAGTCATCAACCAAGACCAAATCGAAGACCACTGCGAAAGAAAAGGTCCAGGTTGAAGAACTTTCCGAGGACGAAAAGGCTCAGCGGAAGCAACTGGGAATCGTGTTCATCTGCTGGTGCTTCATCGTGCCGGCTCTACTGGACACGTTCGTCCTGTGGGATCGAGCGTGGCGGTTCGTTCTTCCGAAATTCATGGAAAGCGCGCCCTACGTCGCGACGGTCTTATTCGGAATCCCTTTGGCAATCATGATTTACTTCACGCATGTGAAGCAGAAGAAATAGTCGCAGGTTACGAAAGAATTGCCTCGCGAGCTTGAATGCATAACCGTAACGGTAAGCCGCCGTTGCGGTTTTGCTTTTTTGCGTGAATCCTTGCCTCGGCAATTTCTGCCGAAACGGTATAGACACGATTGGCCGCATTCTTACAATCCCGCCCGATCCGACGCTGGGGGGCGGCGGTGCGTCGACAGTTCTGTGTCCGTTCCTGAAGGACTGGTCGCATGCGAAACCGGTTTGCAGTATTGGTTGCCGTCTATGGCTGCCTGTCATCCGGCTGTTTATATCATGGTGGTTATAATCCCTACGGATATGGTCCCGGTCCGTCGGTCCTGCCGTCGCAACCCTATCCCGTAAATCCGTCGTATCCGGCGGGGACCTATCCGCCCGGCGTCTATCAACCGGGGATGATCTATCCGCCAACGACGAGCCCCACCCCAATTACACCGGGTACACAGCCATCGTTCCCAGGCAGCAGCGATCCATCGACGTATGGATCGCCGGGCACGAACAGCGCGCCGACGTTCAATCCCACTCCGAACAACGGCAACAACAAAGATGTTCCGATTCCCGACGACAATACGACTGGTCTCAACACCCCTGCGGGAAATCCATTGATTACCCCGACGTCCAGCGCCAAAGTGTCAGATGACGATTCTGCGTTCAATACCGAGTCCCCTCGGTTGCCGCGCACGGTGTCCGATGAGTCCGTCGCGGAGTCAGAGGACTTCCCGCCGCCGATCCAGTCTGGTGCAGTCCTTCAGACTTCGGGATCAGATGATGGTGGTGTCGACTTCGCGAACACGCAAGCCGCAGCGCCTCGGTCACGAGTCTACGGCCATGGAGCCAAGTTTGATTGGCTGCAAGGGATCGTCGAATATGATGAGCCGAACAATTGCTGGGTCATCATGTATGATGACAATCCCAGCCCGACGGATTCACAGGGTGGCGAATTTACCCTGGTCAGTAATCCCAAATTGAAAAGTCTGCGGGCGGGAGACATCTATCGTGTCGAAGGTTCGATCGATCGAACCAAACTCGATGGCCGTGACCGCCCGATGTACCGCGCCACGCTTTTGAAGCGACTGCCCCAGACCGCGAACTAAGATCGCAGTCGTTCAAGAAACGCCATGTACCCAACACAATCGCGAATCCCGCCGACCCGCGTCCGCCGCAGGCGGTTTATTCGCGTCGCATGATGGGTTGCGAATAGGTGTATCGTTCGCGCGTCATGTTCTGTCATCCCGTCTCCAACGCGCGAGCCGCGCTGCTATTCTGAACCCGACGCAATCGCGAACCCCGCCGACCCGCGGCCGGGTCTGGCTGAGTGGACTCGTTTCACTTGATTGGTATCATTGCGATACTTTTCCAATCATGATTGTGACAATCGAATAGTCTGTCGCCATCCATTTGACTTCAGGCTGGCGGCAGTTTGTCGGAAAGCGAGTAGCTCGTGCCAACCAAATGGATTGCGTGGCAGCAGGTTGCGCCTTCGATTCAAGCCGATGACGGTGCCCGTGTCCTGCAGGCTGTGGAACAGATGTTTGACGTCGCAGTGACGTCGAATTCGGCGACGGATTTCCTGCGATCACAACTGCCGGAACTCGCGGGTGAGTTGGCCGCGAACTCGGCAGGAATCTTCGTTCGGACACCAGACTGGGTCGCGTTGTCGCATCACGGCAGGGTCGGTTTGGCCGAATTGCCCAAGAGTCTGCTGATGGACGTCATCGACCGCGACGAGGGATTCGTGGGACCGCTGGAATCGATTCCTGGTACCTTTCTGGCTGCGACCCCGCTAAGAAGTCAGGCGCATCCTGGAGCGGTTCTGGTTTTTGCGGGCCGCAGCTTTCCTGATGATGCGCTGCCTTCGGCGATGCTCATGTCCAAGGCAATTGGAACGTGCCTCGATTTTCTCGCGCGGCATGCAAATTCAGCGAAGCGAATTGAACAACTGCAAAGCATTCTGAAGATCTCGCTCAGTCTGTCGGCCGTGCACGAGACCGAGCCACTGCTGGAATTGATCGCGCGCGAGGCGACTCGACTGCTCGACTGCGACCGTGCCAGCATCTTCATCTGGGACAAGGACCATCACGAGGTTGTGGCCTGTCCAGCGCTGGGTGTGGAAGGGAATTCGTTGCGTTTGCCGGACAGCACGGGGGTCGTAGGCGAGGTGATCCACTCCGGCAAAACTCTGCGCGTCGACGATGCTTATCACGACGCTCGTTTCAGCCGCAAGGTCGATTCGGCGAGCGGATATAAGACGCGGAATCTGCTGTGCGGTCCGTTGTATGGTTCGGACAAGAAACTGCTGGGAGCGTTCGAGGTCATCAACAAGAACAACGGCCCGTTCTCGGATGATGATGAACGAGCACTGGCAGACTTGTCGTTGCAGGTGGCCGTTGCGTTGCAGAACACCCGCGAGCGTGAGTCGTTACTGCGATCTCATCATCAATTGACCGAACAGGTCGCCAAAGGCGTCTCGATTATTGGTGACAGTTCCGCAATGCAGGCGATGCGCAGCACGATTCGTCGCCTTGCGGCGACTGACTTGCCAGTGCTGATTCTGGGTGAAAGTGGTACGGGAAAAGAGGTCGTCGCGCAGGCGTTGCACTATCAGGGACCTCGAGCCAGCCGTCCCTTCATCGCCGTGAACTGTGCGGCGCTCACCGAAACACTGCTGGAAAGCGAGCTTTTTGGTCATGAAAAAGGGGCCTTCACGGACGCTCGCGAGATGCATCGCGGCAAGTTTGAAGTGGCCGAAGGGGGAACCATTTTCCTTGATGAAATTGGCGACATGAGCCCTGGTGGACAAGCCAAACTGCTGCGTGTGCTGGAGCAGAAGGTCATCACGCGTGTCGGTGGTTCGCAGTCGATTCCCATTAATGCCCGAGTCATCGCTGCAACCAATGCACATCTGGCGGATGCCGTGCGCGCCAAGAAATTTCGTGAAGACCTTTATTTCCGCCTGAACGTCGTGACGCTCGATCTGCCATCGCTGCGCGAACGGGCCGAGGACATTCTGCCTCTGGCCGAACACTTCCTGGCCTCGTTTGCAGTTCAGGCACGGCGAGCGAATCTACAGCTTTCCGCGGAAGCGAAGCGCCGGTTGCAAGCGCACAATTGGCCCGGAAATGTTCGTGAACTGCGAAACCTGATGGAACGTGTCGCGTTCCTGGCGCCAGGCGAAAAGGTTGAAGTCGATGACTTGGCGTTCATTCTAAGTCCCGAACAACAGAACGTGTTCGAACCTTCGCTCGATCTCGGGTTGGGTGAAGCGACGAATTCATTCCAGCAGGACTTCATTCGCAAAGCGATTAAACGCGTCAAAGGCAACATGAGTGAGGCGGCACGCCTGATGGGGCTGCATCGGTCGAACTTGTATCGCAAGATGCGCCAACTGGGCATGAATGAGGCAGGCGGAAAAGACGGCGACGACGATTTCGACGATGTCGAGATCTGACCGAGTTCGCGCGGCCATGGGAGTTCTGGGCAGTTTAATTTGCTTTGGCCCTGCCTCATCTCTTTTGTCACAAATCCCCTTCTGCTCAACGGTCACTTTACTTAAGTGATTATTCACAAGCGTTTTGCAGTTTATCCACTGTCGTTGCTTGGATCGCCCAGTCTCAGTGCGAATCATTCGATGTTAATCCAGGTGGACTGGTCAAAGTTTGGTTTTTGTTCGGATCGTTCCACTGGGATGTTCGCTACAACCTGAATCTCGCTTGCGACCCTCAAAACCGGCACACCCGGACCAACCCTCACGACGATCAGTATTGTCGTCCGCAGAAAGACCGCGTGCCGGCGTCGGCTGGCTTCGATCGTGGCTGAGTGGCTGAATTGGTCCGAGGAGAGGGTGATGAGCAATCGGAAGAGTGAGAGACTGCGAATGTTGGTCCTTGGCGCTGCGGCAACCGGATTGCTGTGCTCGTCAATTCCAGCAATCGCACAAACCAAAGCCATCTTCAACAACCCGAAGAAGAAAACTTCAGCCCCAGCCAAGCCCGTCGCGGCTCAGACCACAGAACCACCGCGGTTACTGTCTGTTCCAGAGAACACGACTCCGACCGCGACTCGTTCCGAACCAAAGCTGGAACTTGCTGCGGCCGGCGATAAATCAGAAGTCCAAAGACAACTCGAGATGCTGTATGAACAAGACGGGCGCGAAATGCCCGACCTGAACATGAACATGCAGTTAAATCCCGGCAATACGCAGCAGGGGACGGCCGCACCAGCAAACACCGCACCGGCTCCCGCAGGGCGATCGCCCCAGGTGAAGCCGTTGCCGGCACAAAGCCGTTCTGTACTCGGTTTCAATCCGATTCAGACGCGAACGCAAGCATCACAGTATCCAGCTCAGCCAGCACAACTGCCGGCATCGCAACCTGGAAGCCAGGCACCACGCAACTACGGTGCGGCATTTGATGCTCAGGCCGCGACTCCCACACAGCCTCAACAACCCGCGCCACAACAGTCGCCTGCTCCTTCGCGCAATCCGGTCGCCAATTTCTTCAAGAAGATGACCGGTGGTAACAAGACGACGACGGCTCAGGCACCCGTCCCTCCTGACTACAGCAATCAGGCTGCCAGCCAATTGCCACAGATTCCACCATCGTCGCGAACAGTCATGCCACCGGTACAAATGGGGGCCAACCCGAACGCATTGCCGCAAATGGCGACTCGACCGATGCCTCCCGCTCAACAGATGACGCCTGCTGTCCGGCCGGTGCAGCAGCCGGTCTTCTCGACGGCTGGCCTGAACTCAAGGCAGAATCCTGCGACCGTCCAGAACATTTCTACCGTGACGACAGTTCAGGCGGATCCGATTCGAACGGCGCCCGCACTGCCGACGCTGCATCAAGATCCCGTCGTCGCTCCGATCATCCTGCCGGTCATTCCGTCGGCGCTGCCACCATTGCACGGTGAACCCATCGCCCAGATCACTCAACCTGCAACAACACCGATTGCGCAGGCACCCACAACCGTCATCCGTGAACCGATGAATGATTTCCCCGATCCATTCCCTGAAGGAGCAGAATCGGCGGTCGATCATCAGGTCAAGTCTTTACCGAAGGCGGCCGCAGTCGCGGGACCAGCCAAAGCCGCTCCCCAGGTTGCCGTGAAAACGGAGAAGGTTGTCGAATCTGAAGAGACGATCGTGATCGAAACGCCGACCGTTGTTGCAGAGGCTCCTCAGCCTGAGGCGGAAACGGAAGCGACATCGACTCCGCCTGCCGATGAAGATCCGTTTGCAGTAGAGGCCAAGGACTTCTCCGAGCCTGTCATCACTGACAAGACTCCTCAACCAGCCGCGCCAGTGGATCCCAAATCAGAGACTCCATCGGCCCCGGCGTCAGCACCAGAATTGACGGCGCCGCCAGTCTTGTCGGTTCCTACAACTGACGAGTTGAAGCCGGCAGTCGATCCGACACCGGTCGCAACGCCGGGGACGTCACCCACGCTGACACCGCCGAGTACCGAGAAAGAAACGTTCCTGCCACCCGTAAAGGCAGAAGATCAGCATCTTGAAAAGATGCGCCGCATTCGTGAGCGGTTTGGTATGAAAGGACTGAAAGGATTCTGCCCCGTCACTCTGCACGATGAACGCGACCTGGTCGACGCTCGACCCGAATTCAACTTCACCTATCGCAGCCAGAAATTCCACTTCGCGTCTGTTGAGGCCCGCGACAAATTCGAAGCGGATCCCTCGCGATATGCACCTGCCGCTTATGGGGCCGACGTCGTGGCTTTGAGCCGCGATAAGGACGTCGTCGAAGGAACCCTGGATTTTGCTGCCTGGTTCAAAGGCCGCCTGTACCTGTTCGGCAATCAGGCGAACTACGACACCTTCATTGCGTCCCCTGCCAAATTCGCGACGTTGAGCGGAATCGAATAGAGACAAACCCGATGATCATCATCTCGGATTCGCAGTAACCCATTGCCAACCAATAAGAAATAGGTACTCAAAGTTGCTGTTCAAGTACGTGCTCACGATGAGCACGTACTTGAACTATTTCGGTGTGCCGCGAGTTCGCAGACTTGGTGCCCAGGACAAAGTCGATTCTTCTGATTGATCGACCCAGAGGTACCAGAAGGGTTGTTTGAGTGCCACCGACTGCTGACCTGTTGCCGGGATGCTGTTTATCCGAGTGGAATGGGCCATTGCATTCCGCAGGTGATGCCGCCATCGACATAGATGATCTGGCCCGTCAGAAACGTGGCCGCGGGGCTGGCGAGGAAGATCGCCGTACCGATCATATCTTCGGGTTGTCCCAGTCGCTTCATCGGGCAATTGGCATCGTTCCACGCCTGCATCGTCGGATCGGACCACAGTTTCTTCGTCAGGTCAGTCAGGATGAAGCCGGGGGCGATCGCGTTGACTCGAATGCCGTGCTCGCCCCATTCCATCGCCATCCCGCGTGTCATGGCTGAAACGGCGGCCTTACTCATGGCGTAGGGCTGAACACCTTTCAATGGCCGAAAGGAATTGAGTGAATCGATATTCACAATCGATCCACCGCCACCCTGTTTGATCATCCGTTTACCGGCTTCCTGGGAAACCAGAAATGCCCCCTTCAGGTTGATGTCCAGGATCTTGTCGAATTCTTCGACGGTGTACTGTTCGACTCGCTTTCGAATGTTGATGCCGGCCACATTCAGCAGGCAGTCGATCCGTCCAGCGCGCTCAATCAGCGTGTCCATCATCCGTGTGATGCTGTCGGGTTTGGCCACGTCACAAACGATGTAGTCGGCTCGAATCGGACCGGTCGAAATCTCGTTGACCGTTTGTTGCAGCGTGCTTTCTTCGCGACCCGTAATGAAGACTCGGGCGCCGCGTTGCACGAATCCTTCGGCTAAGGCTCGCCCGATACCTCGACTGGCCCCGGATGCCAATACGACTTGGCCCTCCACAGAAAACATCGCGTCCGACATTTGTCAAACTCCCCAGTTGGATTGATCTTTGCAAGTGAATTCTTGGTGTTGAAATAGGGGTCGACACCGGCGGCGGGTAGGATGTTGCCTGATTTCGAGGGTTCGACCCGAGTCAGCACCCCGTTTCAACAGGCTGGTAGCATAACCGGCCAATCGGTTTTCTCGAAACCAACGGCCGACATCGCGGCGCACGTCGTGTGCCTTTGCCGTCCTGCAGCAACACGGCTGTTTCAACCGAGATCCACCGGCAGTCCGTTTCTCATCGAGCTCTCGATGGCTTCCATCAGTTGCCGCGATCGAATGATCCGATCAACCTGCCGATTGTTCGATTCGCCGGGTTGCAGATTTCGCAGGACTTCGTCACCAAATGAGGCGGCTGGCATCGCAGGCGCGGCGAACGGTTCGTCGACAATTTCTCCATCGTCGGCCGTCGTGTACAGCCGCTCGTTGCGAAAGCTGCCGGCAGATCCCTCCAGCATCCAACCGGTGCGCAATGACCAACGCGAATCGATATTGATCTCAAGCTGTGCCACGCATCCTTCTGCAAAGGCAATCGTTGCCAGAAAGCCTGTGTGCTTTCCACCTAGGTTGGTGACACTCCGCGCGTAGACCGATCGAGGTGCAGCTTCAATCAGCGAAACGAGCTGAAACAAACGCTCGAATCCGATGACAGTCAACATGTCTGTCGTGTCATGGTGCGGAATCGATTTCTCGCAACATGACATTCGAACGAAATTGAGCCATCCCAACCGATGAGACTCAATTGCCGAATCGGCAACGGCAAATTCTGAAGACCAACGGATCAGACCTGAAATCGTGGCCTGTGCGGATACTGACGTTGCCGCCTTCCCGAGGATTGTCCATTGCTCGGCAGAGAACATCCAAGGCATCGAGCAGACGACATGTTTACCGCGCCGAAGGACGTCGGTGATTGCATCGAATTCGATGGGCTGATTGATGAAAACGAGGTTCGTTTCCGGTGATGTCAGTGTGCCGATCGGCAGTTCACTGCATCGATAACGCGTTTTGTCGATCAGATTCGCTTGAGCTGGGTTCGTGACGGAAACATCGACGATTTGAAAACGCGAATCGCGATTCAAGTGCTCGATGGCGAACAGTCCCGACGAATTCAATCCCGCGATTCCCACTCGCCATACTGGAGACTCAACTGTCATAGAGAAAACTCGAGCGTTCGTCGTCGGAGCAACTGAATGGGGAACCAAAATTGAATTCGCTGTCAGGACGTCGTCAAGTCACTGGCCGGCGCGACTGTCAATATGATGGCCCAATAGAATCGGGTGTCATCACGTACCGCGACTAACGCCGTTCAATTTGATACGCAAATCACCAATGCATTTGGCGCCTGGTGGGACATTGACCTTCAAATAAAGTTGGCCGTCTTGTTTGGGGGTGAAGTCGTGCTTGGACTTGATGGCAAATGGTTCGGGCGGCTTTTTCTCTTTCTGATTGGCTTCCGTGACGATCATCCCCATCAACGCACCGAGTGGAACACGCGGGGCCATGTCGTGCATGACATCTTCTTGCGCGAATCCGTCCGCAGTCAGCGTTGTCGCGGCTAGATTCAATTTGAATTCCCCGGCAGCCTCGACTCGCGCCGGCTTGTCCTTTTGTACCGTTCCGACCAGTGTCCAGTCGGCACCGGCGTTCAACTTCTGGTCGAGCTCGGTCCGTTCGAGGATCTTTTCGTCGAGTTCCGTGAGGCGGTTCTTGACCGATTCGTTTTTGGGATCCAGCTTCAGCAACACTTCCAGCAGGAGCTTCGCTCGTTCGTATTGCCCCGACCGTTCGTAGCCATCAATAATCGCGGTGGATTCCGACGAGAAAGTTTCTTGCAACTTCTCCAGCCGGGCATCGATCTGTTTTGCCTCGTTGGGTGAGAGTGGTTTGGCAGTTCGCGGCTTGGCCTTGGAGGATTGAGCCTGAATCTGGGGTTCATGGACGAATCGAACAGTCAGTATCGCCAGCACGATTGCTGTCGTGACGATGCCAAAGCGCGACATACGCACCACGATGAAATCCTTTCAAAATAGAGGTCGCCCCCGACAAACCGCCGCGGAAATGCGAACCTGACCGCGCATCATTAGATTCGATCGATCGAGTGATCGCAATTAATCCTTGTTTTGATTGGAAAGGTTGAGCGAAAAGTTTGGCATGGCAGACGTGAAAATCGCCATGATCTAGCAAGATTTCGAGTCAAACAAAGGCTTCGCCCTGATGAGAGTGTGCACGCTCGAATATACTCAACAGCAACGCGACCACAGTCCCGACGTGCCATCGTTAGCTTGCGGGAGTGACAGGTGATGGCGGTGGAACGCGAAATACAGAGGAACGCTGCCGGGGTTAGCAGCCTGTTGAAAAAGGGGGGCAGACCCTCGCCAGGCAACAACTATTCACGGTAGTTGACGGTGCCCTCCAAAGGGTCTGCCCCCTTTTTAATCAGGCTGTGAGAGGTGGAGAGGATTGATGCATGCTTGAGAAGCTGATCGACATTTCACTCGGCAATCGGATGCTGGTGATTTCGCTCGTCGTCATTATGTCCGGCTTGGGAGTTTATTCGGCCATCAATCTGCCGATCGATGCCGTGCCGGATATGACGAACACTCAGGTCCAGATCGTGACTGAAGCGGGCGCACTGTCGCCGCTGGAGGTTGAGCAGTACGTCACGTCGCCCGTTGAAATGTCGATGAGCGGGCTGCCGAATGTCGAAGAGATTCGCAGCACTTCCAAATTTGGTCTGTCATCGGTGACGGTCGTTTTTCAGGAAGGCACCGATGTCTATCGCGCGCGGCAATTGATTGCGGAACGATTGATCGATGTCGCCGATCGGGTTCCCAAAGGTTATGGCACCCCTCGATTGAATCCGCTGTCGACCGCCTTGGGCGAAATCCTGCAATTCGAAGTGAAGGGCGAGAACCATTCGCCGATGGAATTGCGAACGATCCTCGAATGGCAGATTGCCCCTCGACTACGACTGGTGCCCGGTGTCACGGAGATCAATTCGCATGGTGGCTACTATCAGTCATTTGAAGTCCGTCCCGATCCCGATCGGTTGGCCACTTTGGGAGTGTCGCTGCAGGATCTGTTTCGTGCGATCGAATCGAACAATCGAACCGCTGGTGGTGGCTATGTGATTCATCATGGCGAGCAGCAGTTCATCCGTGGGCAAGCGTTACTGACCAACGAGTTCGATATTGAAAACGTCGTCATCCGAGCGGGACGCGAAGGCTCTCCAATCCTGGTTCGCGATGTGGCCGAGGTCGCCATCGCGCCTTTGACCAGGCAGGGGGCGGTGACGCGCGACGGCCGCGGTGAAGCCGTCATGGGCATGGTGATGATGCTGTGGGGCTCGAACTCACGCACCGTCGTGATGGCGGCGAAAGAACGGTTGGAAGAAATCAACAAAACTCTGCCCAAAGGAGTCACTGCCGAAGTCACCTACGACCGGTCAGACCTGATCAATCGAACATTGAGTACGGTGCGCAACAACCTGCTGGAAGGTGGAACGCTGGTCATCATTGTGTTGCTGGTGATGTTGGGCAGTCTGCGAGCGGGGATCGTGGTTGCGCTGGCGATTCCACTGTCAATGCTGTTCGCCGCCAACATGATGGCGGTGACCGGAATCACCGCGAGTCTGATGAGTCTGGGCGCAATCGATTTCGGCCTGATCGTCGACAGCTCGGTCATCATGGTTGAGAACTGCATTCGGCGCATCTCGCACAACACTGGCCAGAGATCACATCTCGATGTGGTCCGCGATGCCGCTATCGAAGTGCGTAAGCCGACCATGTTCGGTGAACTGATCATCGCCATTGTCTATTTGCCGCTGCTCACACTGCAGGGGACGGAAGGCAAACTGTTCCGGCCGATGGCACTCACAGTGTTATTCGCTTTGGCGGGGTCGTTGATCCTGTCGCTGACGCTGATGCCGGTGCTCGCATCTCTCGCGTTGCCTCGCAAGATCGAAGAGAAAGAGATTCTGGTCATCCGGCTGTTCCATCGAATTTACCATCCGTTGGTCCATCAGACGGTTTCTCATCCAATCCTCACCACGCTGGCCGCGATCGTGCTGTTTGCGATCAGTGTTCCAGTCGGCCTGCAGCTGGGCGGCGAATTCATGCCCAAGTTGGAAGAGGGCGACTTGCTGATCGAAATCAATCGACTTCCCAGCGCCACGTTGGAAGCGTCGATTCCGATGGGCGAACAGGTCGAAACCTTGTTGCGCGAGTTCCCGGAAGTTCGCACGGTTTTCTGCAAAACCGGCCGGCCGGAAATCGCCAACGATGTGATGGGTGTCCAACAAACCGATGTGTGGGTACTGCTCAAGCCAGAAGGCGAATGGCCCAGGCACAAGTCGCGGGTCGAACTGATTGATGAAATGCGTTCGAAGCTGAACGCGAATGTGCCGGGAGCGTTGTTCGTATTCACACAGCCGATCGAAATGCGCGTCGACGAGCTGGTTGCCGGAGTCAAAGCGAACGTCGCCGTGCTGTTGTATGCACCGAGCGGATCACTTGCGGCGGACGGAGACTTGTCGCGACTGAAAGAGCTCGAGGTTCTGGCAAAACTCGGTAAGCGAATCGAAAAAGTGTTGTATGGCATCAACGGCGCGGTCGATGTGAAGGCCGAGCATCAGGCAAACTTGCCGACAGTTCGAGTACAAGTGAAGCCTGAAGCACTCGCTCGATACGGGATCGATGCCGACCAGGTGATGCAAACTGTGGCCACCATGGGTGGCAGCAAAGTCGGCGAAGTGTTTCGCGGTCGAATGCGGTTTCCGATCATGATTCGAATTCCATCTGAATGGCGAACCGATCTCTATCGACTGGAACAGTTACCGGTTTTCGGCGCGAACAGCCGACAAGTTCCGCTCGGCGAACTGGCGGATTTGATCCTGGAAGAAACACCGCCTGGAATAGACCACGAACGAACTCAGCGACGAACTTATGTCCAATGCAATGTGCGGGGCCGAGATGTTGAGAGTTTTGTGCATGAAGCGCAAGAGGCCATCTCAAAAGCTGTCAAGCTGCCCACAGGCTACGAAATGGAATGGGGAGGTGATTTCAAGAATCTGCAGTCTGCAAAACAGCGATTGATGCTGGTGACGCCCGTCGTGCTCGTGCTGATCTTTTTACTACTCCACACGTCGTTTCATTCAGGTCGCATGGCCGCCTTGATTTTCCTGGCGATTCCGATTGCTGCATCTGGCGGCGTTTTTGCCCTTGCTCTGCGCGGGATGCCCTTCAGCATTTCGGCGGGAGTTGGGTTTATTGCGCTGTTCGGTGTCGCGGTGCTGAACGGTTTGGTCTGGGTCAGTGCCGCCGAACAGTTGCGTCAGGCGGGACATTCCGCCAGACAGGCGGCCGAAGAAACGGCAATGAATCGGCTACGACCTGTGTTGATGACCGCGCTGGTTGCCAGTCTGGGATTTTTACCGATGGCGATCTCGCATACGGCCGGAGCCGAGATCCAAAGGCCTCTCGCAACAGTCGTGATTGGTGGATTGATCACGTCGACGCTGTTGACGGCGCTCGTCGTTCCGGCAATCTATCCGTGGTTTGTGGGTGGCTCAAACAAAAACGCGCCAGCGGTTTGAGACCGCGGCGCGTTGGACGATTTGCCAGAGCTGTCAATCAGGCCAAGTTAGTTGTTGTCCTCGTTGCTGATACGGCGGCCTGCCGATTTGGCGACGTGAAAGATCGGGGCAATGACGAGTTTCGCATCGCGCGGAACGTCGGGCGGATACTCAACGGCAGCGGCGGTTTCGTCCGCCAACTGAGTCTGACCATCGTGACGGTAGCAGTTACTCAGCGCTAAGAGAGCTCGCTGATTGAACGGCGCCGGGAACATTTGAGCGGCGCGATTCAACGGTTCGATCGCGTCCGCATATTTCTCTTGAGCCTGCAACGCTTCGCCACGGAACAGTTCCGCGATCGGGGCAAACGCGCCAGGATCGATCACACTGTTCAATTCGGCCAGTGCGTAGTTCGGCAAACCTAATTCGAGATAGCCCTCGGCAGCGGCAAGTCGCCGCACAACAGTTTGCGGATTCATCCCTGTCCCGGTTTCAGCATCTTCAGTCGTCATGGCAGCCTCCCGTCCCAGTAGGTAGAAGACCAGTTTCCGTCTCAGCAAGTCATTCGCCAACATGGCAATTTATTTCGAGTGCATGGCGCGTGCCAAATGTTTGGGCACTTTGCTCAAAACACGTCATAGGTAACCATAGACAGAACTTAAGACACGTCAAGCCCGGTTCGGTTCGGATTTTTGCGATGTCAATTTGACAATATAACAGATCGAATTGCGCGCACCTTCGCTTGACGTTTGAACGAGGCTTCTCCAGAAACAGCCACCAATTACGTCAGTCGATGGGCGCGCCAAGCCGATTCATCAGATCAGTAAGCCTGGTGACATTTTGCCGGAAGGATCGATTTGGCAGGCGAGCCAAAGAAAAACACAGCTCGGTGTTTCCCCGAGCTGTGTTGAGCTGACAAATCAGGAGTGGTGGCCCATCTCGCAGGACACACCGCCTGCGGCAGGAATGTAGGACTTCTGGACGTAGTCCATCACCATGCGGTCGGCGTTGAATCGCCACCCCAACGTCCGAACCGAGCGTTTCATTCGCGCAATCCACTCTTCGGGCAATCCATCTTCTTCATTGCGGTCATAGAACAGCGGGATGACTTCTTCCAACAGAACACTGGTCAACGATTTTGCATCGCGATCGTCCTGAATGTCCTGATTGACGTGTGACCGCCCGTTGCCAATGGTGAAGCCGTTCTTTCCGTCGTACGCTTCAGCCCACCAACCGTCCAGGATCGAGCAGTTCAGGCCACCGTTCAACACCACTTTTTGACCACTGGTGCCCGACGCTTCCAATGGGCGGCGCGGGTTGTTCAGCCACACATCGACACCCTGCACAAGGTGCCGAGCGAGGTTGATGTCGTAGTCTTCCAACAAGACGATCTTGCCCTTGAATGCCGATTCCTGGGTTAATTGGAAAATCCGCTGCAGAATTGTCTTGCCGTTCTCATCGGCGGGGTGAGATTTTCCGGCGAAGATGAATTGAACGGGACGATTTGAGTCGCAGATAATCTTGCCCAGCATCTCGATATCGCGCAGCACGAGGTCGGCACGTTTGTAGGGAGCGAACCGGCGCGCGAATCCAATCGTCAACGCTTCAGGATCCAACGAGGTGGCGATATCGGATTTTTCGGAGTCCGACAGATTCAATCGCTCAGCGCGCCGCAGCATCCGAGCGCGAGCGAACAGGATCATGCGATTCTTGAGTGACTGATGAGTTTCCCATAGTTCACCCGGAGTCACGTTTTCGAAGCCGGCCCAGACTTCGGGCTCGCCTGAACGCACATGCCACTCGAGCGGCAACACCCGGTCGTACAAGGTTCGCATCTGCGGAGCCAGCCAACTGGACACGTGGACACCATTAGTGATGTGGCCAATCGGGATTTCTTCTTCACTGCGCCATGGCCACAGACCAGTCCACATGCGTCGGCTGACGACGCCGTGCAAGTTCGACACCGCATTGGCGCGTCGACTGCACTTGAAGGCCAGAACCGTCATGCAAAAGGTTTCCGTCGTATTATTCGGATCGATTCGACCCAAACCGATCAGTCCCCCGGCACCGATTCCCAGTTGATCTGCGATTGGTCCAAGGTGCTCGTCGAACAGACCCCAATCGAATCGGTCATGACCTGCGGGGACCGGTGTGTGAGTGGTGAAGCAGCAATGCCAGGCGGTTTTCAACATCGCCTGATCGAACGAGAGTCCGTCGTCTACCATCCGCATCCGCATGAATTCGAGAGGCGCGAATGCAGAGTGACCTTCGTTCATGTGAATGACGCAAGGATCGTAACCCATGGCAGTCAGCGCGCGTGTTCCACCGACACCCAACATCAATTCCTGTCGGATACGGATACGTTGGTCGCCCCCGTACAGACGTGCCGTTAACTTCCGATCCTCGACGGAATTCTTCTCGACATTGCAGTCGAGCAAGAACAGCTTGATCCGGCCGACATCGACTTGCCACACCTGGGCGAAAATCGGACCATTGCGGGTTTCCACCTGCACGACGACCTGCTGACCGGTTTTGTCTTTGGCTGCCGTGATTGCCAGACGCGAGTGTTGAACGTAGGGATAGATTTCCCGCTGCCAACCCGTCTCGTCGATCTGTTGCGAGAAGTAGCCTTCCTGGTAGAACAAGCCCACCGCGACCAGGGGAACGCCCAGATCCGAAGCACTCTTCAGATGATCACCCGCCAGCACACCTAAACCGCCCGAGTAATTGGGCAGCGATTCGTGAATCCCAAACTCGGCCGAGAAATAGGCGACGGGGTTGTGCCCCAGCAAGCCGGCATGAGTATCGCCCCAGGTGTGGGCCGACGACATGTATTCTTGCCAGCGGCGATAGGCGTAATTGACGCGCGAATGCAACACGGCCTCACGGCCGCGCAATTCCAGTTGCTCGTGCGTGAAGGCACTCAACAACATGATGGGGTTGTGATCGAATTGTCGCCAACGGACAGGATCCAGATCACGAAAGATTGAAACAACTTCAGGTTGCCAGCACCACCAATAGTTTCGGGCGAGCGCGTCGAGTTTGTCGTAGAAACTGTGTTGAGAGACTTGAGGGGAGGGCATGAGTTCGTTTTCCGTGATCTCAGGGTGTTTTTGTCAGGCCATCCAGGCGTGATAACGTCGTTCGCAGGTGGTCCGGTTACATGGGGTTCGTCACGCGTAAGTCATGAAAATCCAAGTGAATCCATCATGGATGCGGTTGGGTGGTTTGCGTTGGAACTGAGCAAGTTGTGCTCAGGGAGTCGAAACTCTGCACCATCGCAAATCCCAATCGCAAATCCCAAGCCGTTTTGCTGAATGAACCGGCGAATGACGTGCACGACAGTGTAATTGGCCCAGATCAGAACGTCGACCGACGCGTCAATCGCACCGCTGAACAGGAACTGCAATTTCGACGGCTGCCGACAAAGTAAGCAGCGGTGCCTTAGATGGCCCAAGCCACCAAGTCCGCGTAGTGTTCGTTGTCGATCCTGAAGCTCACCGACTTTTATGAATTCCCACCTGCGCAAGTTGGTTCATTCTTTCCGGCAGGCCTCGTAGAATTCGTGCATGGCACTCAATATCTCACTCGTCGGTCCGGAGCGGCGCGAAATCGCGTTGCGTCTGTTGTTTGCTCGATTTCCTGTCGAGGAACAGCCCTCGCGAGTGACTGACGCCATGCGTTCGGCAGACGAGGGTCGGTTGAATCTTGATCGACTTTTGCTGGCGGACGAGGACGGTCAACCCGTCGGGGCCGCATTAATGATGCGACAGGCCGACGGAGTCTCACTGGTCTGGCCGCCGGTCATTTCATGTCAGGCGAGTGATGCGACGCAGACTGAAGACGCGCTGATGACGCGACTGTGTGACGAGGTGAATCGCGCCGATTCGAAATTGGCCCAAGTCCTGTTGAGCCCCGAAGACAGCCACGAGGCCGAACTGGTCCAGCGGCATGGGTTCGACCACATGGCAGACATGTTCTTCCTGGCGCGACAACTGACCGAAGCGGACTTGCAAGCTTCACCGAACAATTCGGACCTCGAACACGAGACATACACGGCAGAAAATGCTCATCGATTTGCCGAGGTGATCGAACAGACATATGTCGCCAGTCTGGACTGTCCCTTTCTGGAAGGATTTCGAAACGGGAGCGATGCCTTGGCCAGTCATCGCTTGTCTGGAGCCTTCGATCCCGCTGGCTGGCGACTTTATCGACTGAATGATCAAGACATCGGCGTGTTGCTGATGAACGAACATCCTGATCAGCGCGCAATTGAGCTGGTGTACTTTGGAATTGTGCCTGAATATCGCGGGCGCGGGCTGGGTCAGCGCGTGCTGTTGGATGGTATTCAAGCTGCGACGCTGGCTGGGGCTGTCGTGATTTTTCTGGCGGTCGATTGTGGAAACACTTACGCAAATACTCTTTACAACACGATGCAGTTTGCGGAACTCGCACGGCGTCGAGTGATGGTCAGACGATCTTTGGTTGTGGCACGGAAGTAATCCACACCGTTTGCACAATCGACGGCGCCGCTTCGCACGATCACAAACAATGATCGTGATGCAGCAAGTTGCATGGATTCAGGGACTTTGGTGCGGTCGATTTTGGTTGATGAAATTCCGAAGAAATTTCTCATCCATTTTGGTTTGACTCCCTCGGCTCGCAAGATAGGATCGTGCCCGCTCAACTAACAACAAGACGGGCCGAGAACTGGTGAATACCATTCATCGGTCTCTCTCATTTCTGGTTAGCTCTACCGCTCTCAATCTCCAATCATCGGCGCTGCGGCGGCGAGATTGGTGCGTTCGCACTGTCAGATGGATCTGTGGCGCTCCTCGTGCGCGCCGACGGAAGACTGGCAGCGGTTTGGCTAGTTAAGGGGGTGCAAGATGCAACCCGGCATGACGCCGACCGTACGCGCAGAGAAGACATCTGCGAACAAAGACACAACGATATCGGGCTTGAACGAAGCCGTGCTTGTCGAGTTGCAACAGCGACTCGGCGCGAAGCGGTTCGGGCTGTGGTTTGATGGCAAGACCCGCCTATCGATCGCGGATGACCGATTGACGATCGCCGTGGGAAGTCCGTTTCTGCTGAACTGGATGCAGAAGCAGTTCCGGAACGATTTGGCGGGTGCGGCGCAGTCCGTTCTTGGCCCATCAGCCGAAGCGGCATTTGTGGTCGACGCGACTCTGTCAGTAGCGCGCTCAACCGCGGACGTTGCAAACCCACCGATTGAAGCCACAGTCGTAGGTACTGCCACGACTGTGGCCGTGAACTCGACCGAACTTTCGAAGCCGGTCGTGGGCGCTGCAACCAATGTCTCCTCGCTTGCCAGACTGCCTGGGACGGTTCCTACACAGGCTGCTTTGAATCAAGTGATTCCCTCGTCGATCCGCAGTCGACGACTGGCCGACTTGAGCGACTTCATTCCGGGCCCCCAGACCGAACTCGCAATCACGGCGGCCCGACAACTGGCCAGCGGCCAGCATGTTCCCTTTAATCCGCTCTACATCTGTGGGCCAGTCGGGTCAGGAAAGACACATCTGTTAGAGGGGATCTGCCGGCAGTGGAAGCGAAATCAGCCATCGGCCAATGTGCTGTTGATTTCGGCGGAAGCCTTCGCGAACTATTTCACACAAGCACTGCGCGATCACACTCTGCCCAGTTTTCGACAGCGATTCCGCGGTGTCGACGGTTTGCTGGTCGACAATGTCGAGTTCTTCGAATCGAAACGAGTCATGCAGGAAGAGTTCCTGCACACTTTTGCCGACCTGGCAGACCATGGTCGAACGATCGTGCTCAGTGGTACTCGTCATCCTCGGCTGTTGACCAAGCTGAGTGATGAATTGGTGTCACGCTTTCAATCGGGACTCATTTGCCGTCTCGAAACACCCGACCTGCAAACTCGCTTGCGAATCGTTGAAGCCAAAGCCGCACGACTCACCGGTGATTATGCGCCCGAAGCGCTCGATTATATCGCGCAGCGGTTCCAGGGAAGCGTTCGTGAACTGGAAGGGGCGCTGAACTGTCTGCACACGTATCACAGTATGACTCGGAAGCGTGTGACTCAACTGGCGGCGCGCGAAGTTCTGGCCGATCTGGAACGAGACTGCATCCGGCTGATCAAGTTGGCTGACGTGGAACGCGTCGTTTGCAACTTGTTCGGAGTTCGTCCGAAAGATCTGCAATCGGAGAGCCGCGTTCGGACGATCAGTCAACCTCGAATGCTAGCGATGTTCCTGGCGAGAAAGCATACGCCATCCGCCTACAACGAGATCGGTCAGCATTTTGGCGGACGTAACCACAGCACCGTCATGTCGGCCGAGCGTAAGGTGCAACGCTGGCTCGAACAGAATGAAACAATCAAGATTGCCTCGCAAACCTGGTCCATCGGCGAGATCTTGCAAACGCTGGAGCAGCAACTACTCGCCGGCTAATCCATCGCATCAGTATTCAGGAATTCGTGGTCACCCGCAACGCGCGAACCGCGTCGCTATTCTAAACCCAACACAATCGCGAATCCCGCCGACCCGCGGCCGTCCGCCACAGGCGGTTTGTTCGCGTCGCATGATGGGTTACGAATAGGTGTGTCGTTCGCGCGTTGAGTGCTCCACCCGCCTCCAACGCGCGAGCCGTATCGCGATTCTGAACCCAACACAATCGCGCATCCCGCCGACCCGCGGCCGGGTCACTCGATAAGTGACGTGTCGGAACGTACAATGAGGTAGACACCTCAAGTAGTGACATTCCTGGAGATGCTGCGATGGGCGATGATACAATCAAGATAATCTTGATGGTTCTGGTTGTTTTCGCCATTCTCGCGCTGGTGATTGTACTGGCCGTTGTCGCGGCCTACTTCAAATTGTGGCTGCGAGCATTCGTCGCTCGCGCCCGAATCGGTCCATTCTCGCTATTGTTCATGTCGTTGCGAAAGGTCAATCCGACCGCCATCGTCGATGCCAAGATCATGTCGGTGCAAGCCGGTTTGCGTGAGATCACGACCGAACGACTGGAAGGCCATTATCTGGCTGGTGGGAATATCAAGACCGTCGTACGGGCACTGATCGTTGCCCATCGCGCCGAGATTGAATTGGACTGGAATACGGCGGCGGCAATTGATCTGGCTGGTCGAAATGTTCTTGAAGCCGTTCAGACGAGCGTTGATCCGAAAGTGATCGACTGTCCCGATCCGAAATCGTTCGGCCGAACAACGCTGGACGGGGTGGCAAAGAACGGTATTCAGTTGAAGGCCCGTGCTCGCGTGACGGTGCGAACAAACCTGTCCCAGTTGGTCGGCGGCGCGACGGAAGACACCATTGTCGCGCGCGTCGGTGAAGGAATCGTTTCGGCGATCGGGTCCTGCAATACTCATAATGAAGTCCTGGCAGATCCGATGCTGATCTCCAAGACGGTGCTGAACAAAGGCCTCGATTCTCAAACGGCCTACGCCATCGTCTCGATCGACATTGCCGACATTGATGTGGGCGATAATATTGGTGCTCGTCTGCAGGCTGACCAGGCCGAAGCCGACATGCGTATTGCCCGCGCCAAGGCCGAAGAGCGGCGCGCAAGAGCTGTTGCGGCAGAACAGGAAATGAAGGCGCTGACGGTCGAAAATCAGTCCAAGGTCGTTCTGGCCGAGGCGGAAATCCCACTAGCAATGGCCGAGGCGTATCGGATGGGCTGCCTGAGATCGAACGAACGCCGCAACGGCAGTCCGTGATGGCGCAGACAACACGTCGCTGGCGACTGGGTGTTCTGACGCTCCGTTTATCGTTCTTCGTGGCAACGTCAATTGACCTTGGCGGACGTTCCGAAGAAACTTCGTTGTCATGAGGGAGCATGGCGTTCGCAACATTAGAGCGCTGTGTAAGGATGATGGTCAACGGAGTGACCGATGCGCTGGTTGCGTCACAGAATTGAGTATTTGGTTTTTCGGACCCTGGTCTGTGTCGTCGATTGCCTGCCTTTTCGTACGTCGGCCTGGCTCGCAACGCTGCTGGCAACGCTAATTCACTATCGACTGCCGCGCAAGTGGACTCGATATCGCGTTGCTTACGATAACCTGCGACGAGCGTTCGGTGATCGCTACAACGACGCAGAGATCGAACGGATCGTCTTCCACATGTGGGTGCATCTGTTCCGGATGATCGTTGAGTTTGTGCAGGCGGATCGCAAACTGCATTTGCAGTCATATCGCGAAATCGTCAAGTTCGCCGACTTTACTCGCACGAACGAGGCCATCTGCTCTGGCCGTCGCGTGCTGCTGCTCGGCGGTCATTTCGGCAACTGGGAAATCGGCACAGCCTTGTTCGGGATGTGGGGATTTCCGATGGGGATTGTCGCGCGAGAGATGGACAACCCGCTGTTGCACGATTGGTTTCAGAGACAGCGCGAGATCACCGGCCACCGCATGCTGTTGAAAAAAGGCGATTTCGACGAAATGGTCGTCTTGATGGAAAAGGGCGGCAATCTGGGGCTGCTTTGCGATCAAGATGCGGGCCCGCGCGGTGTGTTTGTCGACTTCTTCGGTTCGCCCGCCTCCACGTTTAAGTCCATTGCACTACTGGCGCTGGAGTATGACGCGTTGATCATGGTCGGCTATTCGATTCGTCTACCCGATCGATTTGACAGCCAGCGGTGGGCTCGGTTCGAAATGGGGTGTGAAACCGTCATTGATCCGCGTCTAGTCCAGGGTTGTGATCCTGTCGGTCAAATCACAGCTCAATACACTCTGGCACTGGAACGCGCAATTCGTCGTGCCCCGGAACAGTATTTCTGGGTGCACCGTCGCTGGAAAAGTGAGCCCCGCAAGCGCAAAAACGTGGATGCCGAGCCACCTCGATTGGCAGGATGAGAATCGAATGTGATTCGGTCCCGACTTTGCACCGTCAGGCATCAAGTTGGTGATAACCGAACTGAATGGAATGAGGCATTAGCAGTGCGATTGCTGAGTTACAACATTCACAAGGGGATCGGTGGTCGCGATCGACGCTATCGGTTGGAACGTGTGCTGGAAGTCATCTCGGCTGAAGAACCCGATATCATTTGTCTGCAGGAAGTCGATCGAAACGTTCGCCGCACCAGGTTTCACAATCAACCTGACCATTTCGCCGAACACTTTTCGTTTTCGCATCGGCTGTACCAGTTAAACGTCCATGTGAAGACGGGTGGGTACGGCAATCTGTTGTTGTCACGATGGCCATTCGCCAGCCATCACCATGTGCAGTTAACGAAACAAACCAAGAAACCCCGCGGAGCTCAACTCGCGGTTGTCGAAACACCGAAAGGTTCGGTTCATGTCGTGAACTGGCACCTGGGACTGGGTGAACGAGAGCGGCACTGGCAGACGCGGCGATTGTTGGAGCACCACCTGTTTTGTGAGGGACGTGAACTGCCTCAATTGATCGTCGGAGACTTCAACGATTGGCGAAACACGCTGGCATCGGGGCCGTTCGTCGTACACGGTTTTCAGCAACTGACGGCGCCGATCTCCCGTTTTCGATCGTTTCCGGCCTATCTTCCGCTGGGCTCATTGGACAAGGCCTTTTGGCGAGGCACATTTTCTCACCTGGCGGCACACATTGCAAAACGTCGAGTGGCACGTGATGCATCTGACCACCTGCCACTTGTCGTTGACTTCGAGTTATAAACCATTCCTGCGCAAGCAGAAAATTCGATACAGCCAGTCCAAATCTGGATCACGGATTCGATGTACAGACGGTTGCGAATCCTGGCTAAGCGTGTATGATCCTTCTCCCTCTGACGCCGTCAATTTGGCGGTGCGACTGGCTGGGTAGCTCAGTTGGTAGAGCACAGGCCTGAAAATCCTGGTGTCGCCGGTTCGATCCCGGCCCCAGCCATTGCCTTTGATTCGGCCCAGCTTGGCACTCTGCCAACTCCAGATTGATCCTGTCGACAACCAGTGCTCAATTTGATCTGTCGATCACCAAATGCATCTGGTGTCTCTTTCACGACTTCGGTCAATATTCCGACCACAGAAGTCCCGCGATTCTTCGGTTCGCACTCTTGGTTTCATCCGAGCCGCGATCTACCATGTGGGCGAATCTTGGAAGAGCAGACCGTGTCGCGTGGATGTGGCTGCTTTTTTGACCAGAATCCCTGAGGACAAAGCACTTTCGACCATGGCCAAAAAGACAATTGCGCAGATCGACACGAAGGACAAAGCCGTTCTGATGCGATGTGATTTCAATGTGCCGCTTGATGCGGATTTGCAAATTACCGACGATCGTCGAATCACCGAAGCCCTGCCCTCGATCAAATCGGTACTAGATCGCGGTGGACGGGTAATCGTGATGAGTCACCTCGGGCGGCCGGAAGGAAAAGATCCTGCCGAAGATGCCAAATCCAGTTTGAAGCCGGTTGCTGCTCGATTGGCCCAATTACTCGGCTGCACAGTTCACTTCGCGACAGACACGGTTGGTGAGGACGCGAAATCCAAATCCAAGTCGTTGAAGAATGGGGAAGTGCTGCTGCTCGAGAATGTGCGTTTCAACAAAGGCGAGAAGAAAGGCGATCCCGATTACGCCGCCGTTCTGGCCGCGATGGGTGACATTTACTGCAATGATGCGTTCGGAACATGTCACCGAACCGAAGGATCGATGGTCGCCGTCCCAAATGCGATGTCCGGGAAACCCAAGGTCTGTGGATTCCTGGTACAAAAGGAAATCGCCTTTCTGTCGGATGCAATCGCCAATCCTGTCCAGCCATTCGTCGCGATCGTTGGCGGTGCCAAGGTCTCGGACAAAATCAATGTCATTCAAAACCTGCTGGGGATTTGTGACACCGTGTTGATCGGTGGAGCGATGGCGTACACCTTTGCTCTGGCACAAGGTGGCACGGTCGGGCGAAGCCGGGTTCAAGTGGATAAGCTTGACTTGGCTCGTGAACTGATCGCGATGGGCGGCTCAAAACTCTTGCTGCCGCTCGACACCGTCTGTGGCGACGACTTCAAGGGAACGTGCAACAAGCAAGTCTTTGCTGCCGGTACCATTCCCAATGACAGCCAGTGGGAAGGTTTCGATATTGGTCCCGCGACGATCGCGAAGTATTCCGAAGTCATTAGGTCGTCGAAAACGATCGTTTGGAACGGTCCCATGGGTGTCTTCGAAATGCCGCCGTTCGACGCAGGCACTCGAGCTGTCGCCGAAGCGATTGTCGCGAGCGGTGCGACCAGCATTATCGGTGGTGGTGACAGTGCCGCCGCAATTCAGCAGTTTGGTTTGGCCGACAAAGTGACTCACGTCAGCACCGGCGGCGGCGCCAGCCTGGAAATGCTGGAAGGAAAGAAGTTCGTCGCCGTCGAACTGTTGGACGACATCGCCTGACTCGGCCGCGGGTCGGCGGGATGCGCGATTGCGTTGGGTTCAGAATAGCGGGGCGGCTCGCACGTTGCGGGTGACCCAGCCACAAGACCTACCGCTCTTTCGCCTGATTCTCGACGAACTTCGCGCGAATAATTTACCTATTCGTAACCCTTCACGCGACGCGAATCCCGCCGACCCGCGGCCGGGTCCGATTGAGTCGTTTTTGTTGTGTGAAACGATTATGCCGAAAGGATCGACAAGGTAATTCTCACTTCCGTGGCCGTCGCTGAACACCGGCCAAAACTTGATCTAGGATTTCAAAAGCAGTGCCAGTGTTGGCCTGAGAACATCCCCAGATCGTGAGAATTGCCATGAACGCCCCTGACCCGTGGAGTCGCCCCAGCGTTAAAGACTTGCGCGAAGTGCTCGAAAGCATTGAACGTCTGGATGTTTCCAACCTGCGATCGCACGAACGCATCGAGCTGACGGTTCCCGCCGAAATCACGACGTCACGTGGAAACACAATTCCGGCGATGACGCGCGAGATCAGTCGGTTCGGCATGGGAATGTTGCACCGCGGTTCCATTTCGCTCGGCGAAGTGACTGTCAAGATGGCGAGCGAGTCTCGCGAATACTGCTATCGCCTGGCTGTGGAATGGTGCATGCCCTGCGAAAATGGCATGTTCATGAGCGGCGGACGCTTCCTGAGCAAGCCCAATACTCGGGATGAATCGGCCGAATAATCGGACAACTTCGCGCGTGTCGCGTTGAAACATGGGTTAGTAGACGCGATGGATTTAGGCTCGCGAGACGCCCAACTCGACTTGGACACGTTCTAGTTGGCGATCAGATTCAGAATCAAAAATGTCACGGCATTCACCATGCCGTGTGCGATCATGCACGGGACGAGGGATCCACGCCACTCGCGGACGACGGCAAAGACGATCGCGAGCGTCATCAGGACGGGAATCCCAAATACCCCTTGCGGATGGACGACGGCAAAGATAAAGCCTGAAAACATCGCCGCGAACACGACGCTGGCGACGTATCGCCAACGGATCGATGCCTGTCGCAAATGACGATAAAGGACGCCCCGAAACATAATCTCTTCGGGAACCGCGGCAAATACGGCAACCAGAAGCAGTTGCCAACGAACGGTCCAATTACCGCGCAGTACAGGTTCCACGATCGGATGCGCCGGGGGTGCGAACGATTCGTCGCTTCCCAATTGCGCCGTCGCGATCTTCATCATCAACACGGTGATCACCATTGCCACACCGAGCAACGGCAATGCCGAAAGGTATGCCCCCATTCCCAACTGTGGCGACAAATGCCCTTGATCATCCCAGTGCAGTCCGATGTCGCGCCGCACGTCGCTCCATGGAATGCCTCGCCAGACAGGCCAGGCCAGCGCCATCAGGCTGAACGCCTGGGGAAGCAAGATGACGATGAATCCAAACTTCAGTAACGGCGAACTTGAAACGGCCATGCCGAGAGCGAGATACAGAATCAGCCACACAGCAAACGTCTCGGCATAGATCGCACCGCTACCTTGCGTCGGTCCAAAATGAGATCTCAACCGACCACTGATCAGAAACGACCACCACAGCAGTTGCAGTACGACGCCAGCAATCATGCCCGCGATGGCAACCGAGAAGACCACAATCGAAGCGTAAACAGTTTGACGCGCCTGAGAAAGTAACTGTGCTCGAACGACCCCATCGCCTGAACCAACAGGATGGATTGCCAGTGAACCCGCCCATTTCAGTCGTTCGGGAAACAACGTTTGATACTCGACCCGTTCTTCGTCACTGAGATTGGATTCCGATGGTTTCTTGTCCACCTGAGCTTGCCGGCTCTTCCCATAGAGATGAATCAGTCGTCGATCTTGATCGGTGGCTGTCAATTTGCCGCGATCAAGCTTCTCTTGAAGGTGCGACAGTTCATCGAGCGCATCCTGAGGACTGATCAGATCGCCGATCAAGACAATTCCGACCAGGCGTTGACGCAAGGAACCTTTGGCAAATGCCTGGTCGATCTGTTCGCGATAGTCAGCTTCAACAGGGAACGGAAAGTTCTTCATTCCCACCAGATAGCGGGCCTGGATTTCGGCAACGACCAGCAATGGTCCGTCGCCGTCGTCCTGCCAGCGCGGTGCATGTGGAATCAGTTCGAATCCAATCGTCAGTATGATGGCGAGCCAGGCGAGCCACGGTCGACCGCGCTGCTGAATCGGCGGCTCAGATGTCGACTCGCCGAAATCCGGTTCAACCGGCCAACCCTCGTTCATCGACGACGTCATTGTGTTTTCCATGGGAGGCCGTTGCGCGCCTCGTCGTACTCTGTGCGATCATCTCAGTGCGCCACATCGTAGTGTGAAGGATTCAGGTGTGAACAGTCGACGCACGTGAGTGAAGGCTGGTTGCAAACGACTGCCGGCATCCGACCCTACCCGTCGTTTGATTTGATTATTACGACTCCTTTAGTATTTGATCCTCCCTTCTTCAATGACGATTCGTGCCGATTGGTCGATTCATGGCGTGTTGTCGTACCTTGTAATACGGAAATGAGCCCTCATGTCCGACGAACTCGAACTGGCTGGAAAATCGTTTCATTTTGCGGGGCGTCTCGCCAAATTGACCGACTTCCCGTACCAGGATTTTCCCGTCGTGGCGCGCGAACATGGCGCGACGGTCCACGACGATTTGAACGCCGACGTCGAATACCTGGTTGTCGTCGAACTGGACTCGACGTCAGGGATCGAAAAGAAGGCCGCGAAGCTAAACGAGAAGGGCGCCTCAATTCAAACGATTGCGGCCGAGACCTTTCTGGAGATGTTGCTGCCAGCGACCGAACAAGTCCGAGCCTTGCTTGTCGCTGGCGAAGTCGGCCATCGGCGGCTCGACCGCATGCTCGATGTGGTTTGGCGATTCGATTCCAAGTACCGCAACAAAGTGACGTATCCCACTTACGACTGCCAAGGAATCGATTTGCATGGAATCAACATTACAGGCGCGCGCACAATCTTGGCTCATTGCTCGTTTGATCATGCAAACCTCAGCGGGGTGGTGCTCAGCGAACAGACGGCGACTCCCGCCATGACGTCAACGAATCTCGATGGCGCTCGTCTGTATGCGTTTCTGGGACGATTGGAGAATTGTTCTTGTATTGGCGCTGACTTCACCTATTCAACTCTGCGTGGAGGTGCCAGTGGTTGCGATTTCACTCGGGCGAACTTGGAAAGCATGTGGTTCGAGAGAGCGAATTTGCTGAATTGCAACTTTCAAGAGAGTAATCTGAACGAGTCGTCTGCCGAGAGGATCGTCGCCAACCTGCTGAACTTCAAAGGAGCCACATTGCGCGAGGCCGAATGCGAAGGAGCCAGTTTTCAGGGAGCGGACTTCACAGGCGCGGATCTCTCGGAAGCCGATTTGAGAAAGACGCATTTTCAACGAGCCAACCTGAGCGGGGCGAAGTTCCTCGGGGCCAACCTGGTCGAATCCGATCTGAGCCATTCGATCGTCGATGGAGCGGACTTCACCGGGGCTGAGTTAGCCGCTGTCAACTGGACGGGAGTAGACCTGTCAAACGCCATCGGAGTCTCGGTGGGGCCACAGAAGGCGGTCACCGTCGGAGCGAAAACGAAAGAACTGTCACGGTTAGCTCACGATGCCTCGTTGATCTCGTTCGTCGTCGACATCTCCACTGGGACGGGACAGTGGCGAATCGATCTTGAATCGGGAGGACAAGATACAGTCGCCCGGTGGTACAAAGCGGACCAAAGTCGCTATTCATCGGCCAATAATCATACGCAGTTCCCGTCACTGCAAGATGCATTCGTCCGTATCGCCGGTCTGCTCGACGGTTCGTTGCAGCCTGAGACCCTGCAGGTCAAAGGTTCCAAAACAGGAGTGTCTCCTAAAGTACTAAAAAGCCTGGTGCTGGATGCGCTGTACGAATCGTTCGGTGGCGACGTCCCGGATGCGAAATCGATCGATCAGATCAAGCAGCAGAAGCAAGATGAACTGGATGCCAAAGGTTCGAGCTTGCTCAAATTGCTTTCATCGTCAGCGAAGGATGCCGTCGGACAGTGGAACAGGCAGATCGAGGGACTCGAAGGCCTATGCCTTCAATCGAGTCAGCTTGCAGAAGTGACGCTCGACGGAATTCAATTCGACAAGCAAAAGTTTGATCAATCCAATTTTGACAACTCGTCGTTGAAGAAGGCGAGTCTCCGACAGGGAACATTTACTGCGGCGACATTTCGTTCTGCGGACCTCAGCGAAGTGACCGGTGGCTTGGGAACGTATGATCGCGCCGATCTCACGAAGGCGAATCTGACAGACGCCTCCTTCAATTGGTCCAGTTTGCGCGAAGCGAATCTGACCGGAGCCGATTTGACTCGCACCAATTTCGAGGGCAGCTATCTGCAAGGCGCCAATCTTTCGAAAGCGATCATCGACGATGAATCGTACAAAGAGCAGGCCTGGACGGGTCGGTCGGGTTTCACACGGTTCAAAGATGCTCAGTTCGACGAATCGACGCGATTTCCAGGAAAGCGGTTTCCCTGCGGGTTGATCTGGAAAGGAAAGGGACTTGATCCGCGTCAAAAGACTGGGCCTGCGACCAGCAAGACCGGCACTTTGACGCTCGAAGAATTCATGCAGGTGCTACGTGCGACTTCGCTCGAAAAATCCCGGATCAGCAATGCCGTCACGATGCTGAAAAAAGAGCGGTTTCAACTGTTCGCTGAACTGACGGACGATCAATTGATCGGAATTGTAAAAAGTCAGACCGACGCCGATTTGGTCTATTCCTGCCGACTCGCGAACACGGGTGATTTTTCCTGCTGCACGCAGAATCTCAAACCGTGCGGCGGACTGCGCGGTGAGCTCTGCAAACACCTGCTGGTGCTGATGATCGGGCTGGCTCAGCGTGATGAACAGAATGCAGGGACATTGTTTAGCTGGATTCTCGCCAGCCAAAGCCAGAAACCCACACTCGACAAAACCGCGATGAGCGAAACACTGCTGCGCTATAAGAGCGCGGAAGCGGGCGAGATCGACTGGCGTCCAACGGAAACGATTCCCGAAGACTATTTCGCTATTTGATTCAAACGACAAACAGCGCCATTGAATGCCTCACAAAGAGATGAACTCGACACGCCGTCCAGGACCGCTCATGTCGAGTTCAAAATCTTCAATTCTATCAGACGGCATTCAATCGCCGCTCATGACGTGAGTGAGCGATGACGCGACTGGTCAGGCAACTTTGCTGGCGGACGTTCGCCCGCTCAGTCGTGCGCGATACCCGTTCAAATGCTGTTGGTACAATTTTTCCATGCTCTCTTCGAGCAGTGGCAATGATATTCCGAGCGCTCGGCGAATCTTGCGTGTCTGCAGCGATGTCTCGCCACAACCGAATCCAACTGTACGGTCAACAAGTGAGCCGGCAATGGGTGTGGCGGGCGTCGCCAGGCGGAAGTGGGCGGCCATTCGCATCGCGAATTCGCGCGGGCTGACACGTTCGGCTCCGCCGACGTGGTGAATCCCGACGAGACCAGACTCCCAGCTTCGCTTCAAGACGGCTGCCAAGTCTGTTGCCAACATTGGAGTTCCATGCCGCGCAAAGTCGACAGGACCGATCGAACCGCGTTCCAAATCGGACAGCAGCGATTCCAGCCACCCGCCGTTTGATCCCGTTTGCCAGCCGATCGCGTGCGTTCGCACAATCAGCGTATCGGCAGACGTTGCCGCTGCGTGTTCTTCGACTTGACGAATGAGGGACGCTTCCGTACTGGGGCAGACGGAGTGACTGTTTTCCGCATGGAACATCCAGGGACCGGTGAACACGGCATCCGATGAGATCACCGTCACGTGGCACTTGGCTTCAGCGGCGGCATCGATCCAGGCTTTGGTGACCGACACATCAGCAGGTTGCGGGCGCTGACTTTCATCCCAACTGGATTCAGCACCCGGTCCACAAAGAATAATCCGGCTAGGTTGAACTCGTTCAATCAAGCTCAGAATGGCGGCAGTTTTACGAGGTGTTTCAGACTCGACGGTACAACTTGGCAGTTTGACGGCGGCTTTGAATGAAACGCCGACGACGGAGTGTTGGTTCGAGAGCCCTTCGGCAAGATTGGCCCCGACAACCGTATTCACCCCGGCCACAAGAATCTTATCCACGCGTTGCCTCCATGCTTTGGCGTGCTAATGACAAATTCAGACCGCATCGTGCGGCGGCGGGTTATACCGATTTCGGACGATTTGAGCCAACCCCAATTTCGCCAGACTGCCACCTGAAATCGATTTGGCCGACGCAAGTGATCTACTCACTGTGATCATCGTCGACGGGCAGCGCGCTCAAGGGTGGCAAGAACGCGATCGAACAGGCCGCAGGGCCTTCGCCGGACGCAAATTCGGTATCTTCGTTACAAATTGACTTAACGGCAAAGTTTTTCCAGAAGTTCTGCAATCGTTAAATCCGATACTGCTGTCACAGCCGTTAGTGTCGGTGCGTCGAGCCCTTGACTGTAGGGAGCGTTCGTACTGAAGACCCGTCGGGCTACACTTGCAGGGAACCATCATGACCGGACGGATTCCATTCGGTTTTCTCACATTACTGACGGTATTGGCATGTGCCCCAATCCAGGCTCAGGATCAAATGACACGGCCTGTGGGGTATCCGAACGGAATCCAACCCGCCGGATTCCACATGCAAGATGTTGCCGGCCAATATCGTCAACCATTGCCGCCCGGCTATCAGCCGGTCCCACCGGGCCGATCGCTTGGAGCGCCCCCGCAGACAATCTTTCAGGAACTTCCCGACGACCTGGGGCTGGCCGACGAAGATACTCCACTGGGCAAAGTACTGACCAATACACTCCGCAAGACGTGGTTCCGCGGTGAATACCTGCTGTGGACGATGTCTGGACCCGGCGATGTCATGCTGGGACAACAGACTTTGAGCGGTGTGCAACCCGTCCTCAGCAATGCAGGAGTCGCCGGTACGGTGATCGTTCCCGTGACGAACCTGGGCGGGCCGGTGAATGTCGGCCTGGGCACCAATGTCAATTTCAGCCATACCGTGGATGGAGTGACAGGCACTGCACAGTCTCCCAGCCTCGACAACATGTCGATCAACAACATGAATGGCTTCCGCGGCACATTTGGTTTGCCGTTCGAAGTGGGTGACGTTGAATTGAGTGCGTTCGTGTTGGCGGCCAGTTCGGCAACGATCGACGGTTCGCAGTTCATCCAGCCCGAGATTCTCGCAAATCCGGCCGTGACGGGTACCAATCCTCCTGTCGGGGCCAACGGTCTGCCCGCATCAAACGGTCAAGTCGCGACATTCATCAGCCAGGCGGCCCTGTTGAACGGTGCTCGTTCCAACACGACATTCATCGATTACGATGTCAGTTACAGTGCCAAGCTGACGACATCGGCCTGGGGTTCGGAAGCGAACTTCGTGATGATCAGCCCGGATCCGAATTCGCTGTTCCAAGTCCGTCCGACCTTTGGCTTCCGCTACTTCAATGTTCGTGACCGCCTGCTGCAAACGGGCCAATACAACGAACCCAGTGCAGCCGATCCCACGATCAACACCATTGTCACTCGCGAAATCAACACCGCTGCGATCAACAACCTGGCCGGTCCTCAGATTGGCCTGCGAACCGAATTGACGTCCAGTCAATTCCTGATCGGATTTGAACCAAAATTGATGATGGGCCTGAATAGCTATCAGACCAACCTGAATACTGCCAATGTCTTCAGCTCGACCGATCCGGCTCAAAGCCTGGTTCAGCACGGCACGACATTCAGTCCCATGGTCGACCTGAAAGTCTATGGAAATGTGGCACTGTCGAAGAACGTATCTGCCTTCGTCGCCTACAACTTCCTGTGGGCTGGAGGCATCAATCGCAGCTTCAATGACATCATCTACAACAAGAATTCGCTGACAAACGATTCGGCCTTCTCGATCGATCGTCAGTTCTCCAGCATGACGCTGCAGGGGCTGTCGCTCGGAATGGATTTCCGCTACTAACCCGAAGCGATTCACGATCCGGCGTCCTTCAGAAGGGCCCTCTTGCGGACGCCGGAAGATCCAGTCAGTACAGATCAGCAACATGAACGGCTTCATATTGACGTCATCTGCATTCCGACCTAGAGTCCGCCACTGTCCCGAATTCCCGACTTATTTTGGGAACAATGGACCGTAACGAAGACCGGCCGAGTGCATTGATTTTTGGTTGAAATGCCCGCAGGACGCGGGTGGATGGACGACAGTGATTGACATGCATACGGACCTGTTCTCTGTTTGATCAGCGTTGTTGAACGTGCGCTTGTCAGCAGAAAACGATCACTAATGCCTGTCAGATGCGAAAGGACTCGCAAATGACATTCACCGTATCAATTTCCCAGGATCGACCCGTACCTTTCATCGATCTGGTGCCACAGTTCAACGCGATGTCCGCCGAAATCATGGCGGTTGTTGAAAAAGTGTTCGCCGAACAAAAGTTCATTCTGGGCGACGAGGTCGCCGAGCTCGAACGCGAAATCGCAGCCTATTGCGATGCGCGATTTGCGATTGGGTGTAACTCGGGAACCGACGCGCTGATCATTGCATTGCAAGCGCTGGGGATCGGTGAAGGTGACGAAGTCATCACGACACCATTCTCGTTTTTTGCGACGGCGAGTTCGATCTGTCGAGCGGGTGCCACTCCCGTCTTCGTCGACATTGAACCCGACAGCTTCAATATTGATCCGCACGCCATTGAAGAAGCAATCACGCCGCGGACCAAGGCGATCATGCCAGTGCACTTGTTCGGACAGTGCTGTGACATGGATGCCCTGTGGCGGATCGCTCAGAAATACGACCTCGAAATCGTTGAAGATGCCTGCCAGGCGATCGGCTCCGAATTCCAGGGACGACGGGCCGGTGTGTTGGGCTCTGTCGCCTGCTTCAGTTTCTTTCCGACAAAGAATCTGGGTGGTGCCGGTGACGGCGGCATGATGACCACCGACGACCCTGATCTGGCTCAACGCTTGAAGCGATTGCGCGTTCATGGCGATATCGGCCAGTACGAACATCTTGAAGTCGGCATGAACAGTCGACTGGATGCCCTGCAAGCGGCCGTCTTGCGAGTGAAATTGAAACAGCTCGAAAACTGGTCGATCGCTCGTCAGCAAAACGCTCAGCAATACGGCGAAATGTTCCGCCAGGAAGGTGTGCTCGACACGATCGTCTTACCGAAGATCGGTCCGCATCGCCGCCACGTCTTCAACCAATATTGCGTACGTGTCCGCAACGGACATCGCGATGCTCTGATGCAGCAACTGAAGAACCGCAAGATCGGTTGCGCGGTTTATTATCCCAAGCCACTCCACTTGCAGACCTGCTTCAAATATCTGGGATACAAAGCTGGTCAGTTCCCCGAAGCCGAAGCCGCGTCACGCGATATTCTGGCCCTACCCAGCTACCCGGAATTACCCGCAGCCGATCAGGCGCGCATCGTTTCCAGTGTGGCCGAAATCTGCCGCGAGCTGCGATCAACAAGCCAAATCCGCCGCGCAGCGTGACCCGGCCGCGGGTCGGCGGGGTGCGCGTCGCGTGACGGGTTCAGAATAGCTGAGTCGCTCGCGCGTTGCAGGCGGATGCCCCGGCCACAAGACCGACCGCACATACCGCTCTTTCTTGCCTGGTTCTCGACGCCCTTCGCGCGAACAACTTACCTATTTGCAACCCGTCACGCGACGCGAATCCCGCCGACCCGCGGCCGGGTCCGATTGAGTTGGGTTCAAAATAGGGGTGCGGCTCGCGCGTTGCGGGTGACCCAGCCAGAAGACCTACCGCTCTTTCTCGCCTGATTCTCGACGCCCTTCGCGCGAACAACTTACCTATTCGCAACCCGTCACGCGACGCGAATCCCGCCGACCCGCGGCCGGGTCACCGATGGACAATTGCCGGAGCCAGAAACTGTGGTGCTGCGAGGACTCGATCAAGAGTCATGCCGAATACGTTTCGAATTTCGGGATATTCGGTCGGATGCTGCCGCGTCATCCGGGAGTGGGGCAATCCGTTTGCGAGTGCCTGGAGTTCGGTACGGACGCGCTGTTGGAATTGCAGCAGCGCCTCAGGCGGCATGTCTCGTCGCAGCAGAGCCGATTCTGTCTTCTGGGGGTCGGGCAGTCTGGATGTCGACTGTCGGTCCATGACGGCAAGAGTCTCGCCGGTGGTCCTCAATAGCTGACCATCAACAAAGGCACGACGCAATCGCCCATGCTCATCGAAGCGGTACATGGGATCGGTGCCGATGTAGACGAATAGCCAGTTCAGACTGTTCAGCCCGAGCAGAACGGGCTGCGTCCATGGGTCACAATGGAATTCCATCCGGGGGACCAGTGAGACCGCTTCGCTCATCAAATCATCATTGACTGTCATCAGGGGCGCCTTTGAAGGCGACGGGCGGCTTGAAGCCATGTGCCGCCAGGATGGATTGGCCCACCTCACCGATCATGAAGGCCCGGAAGCGATCCGCGCTGTCTCGTTCTTTGGTTGACGACAGGATCACACCGCCCTGTTCGATCGGCGGATACAGGTCCTGAGGGATCACCGCAGATCGACCTTTGTCGCTTAGCGGTTTGGCCGATGCAAGCGACAATGAAATGATGCCGACGTCGGCGCCGCCCGTTTCGACGAACTGTGCTGTCTGGGCGACGTTTTCACCGATCACCAGCCGTTCACGGATCTTTTCGTAAAGAGTCGATTTCTCGAGTGCGGCCTGAGCAGCCCGTCCGTACGGTGCGACTTTGGGATTGGCGATCGCGACCTTTTGGACGGCAGAGTCTGCTACGACAGCTATTCCCTGGGATTCCACGTCCAGTGGCGACGCCTTCGGCACCCACACGACAATCTGGCCAAGACCGTACGGGAACAATGAATCATCTGAGACCAGTTTGGCCTCGACAAGCTTTTGCGGGTACGAGATATCGGCGGAGAGGAAGACATCGAACGGTGCTTGATTTGAAAGTTGAGCAAAGAAGCTGCCCGATGAACCGAATGTGACTGTGACGTGGACTTCCGGATGTCGCCGTTCGAATTCGGCAATGATGTCGCCGAGTACGAATTTCAAATCGGATGCGGCAGCAACAGTGAGTTCATGCTTCGCTACGACCGTATTTGGTGGTCGAGTTGCACTGCCTTCATGCTGTGCTGGTGTCACCGTTGTGTCCGGGGTGGAGGGCGCTGACCGTCCACCGCATCCTGCGAGCGCGAATAACAGGCACAATGCGGTCAGGCGAACAGATCCGGTCAAACAGCCTCCCTTCTTCAGCGGGATTGCTCGCGGCAACGTGATGATTTCCCGACGAGATCGAATTCGCATGATCCTCAGTCCTCGGCGAACAATTGATTCACGACGATCATCCATGCGGGCTGGCGGGGACGACCTTGGATGTGGTCTGTTTCAACAAAGCTTCCAATTGCTCGATCTGTGTCGGCTCCAGAATGTGTTCGATCTGGTCCGCGTCGCGATCGACTCGACTGAGCGCCACGTCCGCGAAATGAATTAAATACAATTCCCACAGGCGGTGATTGCGTACGGCGTCTGCGGCACGTCGAGTCCCGGATGCCGTGAGTCGATATTTTCCGTCAGAACAGAATCGCAACAGCCCGTCACTGATGGCGAATCTCAGTAGTTGATCCACTCTCTTTCGCGACCAACTGCGCGCGGTCACCAAGGCTGATGCCTGAATTGGAACCGTCGTCAAATCATTCGTCGAGGTATTGTCCGATGAATGAGTCACTTCGTTTTCTGGTGCGCTTCGTTCAATCTGCTCGTAACAGGCGCGCAACAGATCCAATTCTCCCTTATGCAGAATTGCCGCACGGTGGCGCCACAACTGCCACCCGACGCCACGTCGACTGCCGAACACGAGACTAATGGCAAACAGGAACGCGCCGGTCAGGACGATCATGGGGCCGGTGGCCAATCGTTCGGCACTCGCGCTCAACAGGACGCCGATTGAGGTACTCAATCCGCCCAACAAACTGGCAACCAACACCATTGGTCCCAATCGATCACTCCAAAATCGAGCGGCAGTTGGCGGAATCACCAGCAGAGCGACGACCAGCAGCAGTCCGACACTTTGCATGCCGATGACGGTCACTGCGACAACGAGGATCGTCAACAACAGATCCAGGCGTCGTACGGGCCAGCCCAGTGCGGTGGCATACTCTTCGTCAAAACAAAGGACGGCAAATTCTTTGAACAGTGCCAGGCAAACAAATAGGACAACTCCGCTAGTCACCCCGATCAGGACCACATCATTGGCGGTCATACCGGCGGTCTTGCCAAACACAAAGTCGTTCAGCCCGGCCGCACTGCCTGTCTTCATCACTTGGATGATGGTCAGCAGAACGATGCCCGCTCCGAAAAACAGCGACAGCACGATTCCCAGCGCGGCATCTTCCTTAATCAATCGAGTTCGCTGGATCAGATTTGCGGTCAGGATTCCGCACGCGGCTGAAATGGAAGCGCCCAGCAACAACCACGGCAATGACTTGCCGCTACCGGGGGAAACCGATTCGATCACAAGATACGCGATACCGATTCCCGGCAAAGCGGCATGACTGGCGACGTCGCCAACGAGCGCCTTTTTCCGCAGCAGCATGAAGGTCCCCACCACACCGCCGCACATTCCCAGCAGCAGGGTCCCCATCAGCACAATACGAGTGTTGTAGGCAATCGAGCCGAACAAGATCGGCGAACCCTTCATTGTCGAAACAGGACATTTCAATAGCGTTCACGTTCATTCGGCGCTTGGGTAGTGTATCACAACGGAAGAACGTCCGTTACCGGGGTCGAATTTCCGGTAGTGGGTCATTGGGTGTGTCAAATCTTTTTGATGTCAGGTTGCGGTCAGTTGTTCTGATTGATGTTTATTGGTGGAAGAAGATCCGTTTTACATCGTGGGCACACGTAGAGAAATCGCGCGTCGGGCACGTCGTCCATATTCAGGCTTCCCATACCAACAAACCCAGCTTTGGCATCTTCCGGCCGAATGTCGCGACTCAGCCCAAGAATTGGACCGTATATGACTTCTTTCTCGCCAGCATCGAAGATGTTTCCTTTGAGTATCACGAGCCCGCAGCTTGGGCATTTGGCTGGCAAATTCGATGGCATCGAGTGACCCCTTGGAAACGAACTAGCCCCAGCTTATCGCCGGGGCTGTTCGTATTCGATCATGATTCTCAGAACTTCGCCGACTCCTCGATCAGTTCTCGGATCGTCCAGACAAGTGACAACAGGGACACACACCTTTATATTGAAAAGGTGCGAAGAGGGCGAGTGCGTGTGGAGCGGCAAGCAACTGCATGCGTCTGCCTTACGCGAGCGGCTGTGGCTGTTGAAAAAGGCCACGAAGCACAAGCTGAGCGGGCAGTCAGCTACGGCCTGGCGGGGCGTAACAGCGCCGAAGGCGGTGTCGGCAAGCGATGCAGAAAATCAGGACTGCGGACGGCTAGCTGGCGTCGCTGGTGAGCAGATCCCGGGCGGGGCGCTTCAGGTAATAGCGATTCTGGCCAATTCGGCTGCGGGTGGTGTCGACTGTCTGCGCTTGCCCTGCCACCTGGCAGAACAGCTTGCCAAACTCGCGCACCAATTGACACCAAACAGTCGGTGTCAGCGGACATGCCGTGAAGGCAAGCGGTGCATCCTGAATCGACCACCCGCGTTTCAGTCTTGGCAATTGACGAGCCGTCCAGTTGAGCACTTCGACATACTGATCCAGTGTCAGTGGGATGAAACCCTTATCGCTGCACCGGCCGGGCGTGCGGCTGGGAACCGGGCCAATCGGCCCGCTCCGCTCGTTCAATGGCAACGGCGCCAGAATTGAATCACGCGTTGGCGGTGGCTCTGGTCCAGAAGACGCCTTTTTCACCGCAGCCTTCTGCGATGGAGCGTTCTTCTTGGACTTCGTCGATTCGATTCGGCGCTGGATTGATGTGTGATCGCTCGTTTCCAATGACTTGGCAATCCCGGCACGAATCGGATTCAGATCGACGTAGGCGGCACAGGCCAGGATCGCGGTCTCGTCCAGCAATCTCACGGCACGGAAACGAGACTGCCAGAATTTTCCGACTTCCTTGTCCTCGCGGTTCGCGCGCACAGCGATGTGCTGACACAACAGGCGCATCCACCACGCGACGTCACTCAATCGCAGGCGGATTGTCGCCAGTTTCTGGCGATCGTTCCGAATACCGTTGAGTTCCACTTCATTGGGCTCTTCGGCATTCCCTTCGTCGTCCTTGCGAACCGGGCAGAGCAGCAACCACCGTCGAGCGACCTCAGTATCCGACCAGGTCTTCACCACGTCCGGCCGAGACCTCAGGATCAGGTGAAAGTGGTTGCTCAAGATCGCAAAGCCCAGCAGGTCAATTCCAAACGCCGCCGCCTGACGTTCCAGCAACTCTTCAATCCAGACCTTGCGATGATCGAAGTTCTTACCGGTCACGGCATCGGTCCCCAGCAAAAAGCATCGCCGGACCACGCGATTCATCACGTGGACCACGGCCACTTCGTCTGGCGAAAACACTTCTGCACGAGCTAATCTTGCCACCGCCCAACTCCTCTTGACTCGACGCAAGTCCGCACGTCCAAAACAGTAAACCAATTCGTGCCTGCGACTACAAGCGTGCAACAATAAATGCTGTGTCCCCAGTCTGACGCATCACCGCCAGCGATAAACTGGGGCTTGTTTCGTTTTCAAAGAACAGGACAACAATCATGGGCATGGCGGCCACAGCTTGTTGCTTGCTCCTCTGTCTTTTAAGTGAGCGAGATCATGATGAAGGAATTGTCCTCAACACACCTGATAAACTGACATGGAAAGCCGGTCCGAATTGGTTGCAACCGGGAGCACAGATTGCAGTATTGGAAGGCGCTCCAGCCGAAGCAGGCCCATTCGTATTTCGCGTCAAATTACCTGATGGATACTTGATTTGGCCTTACACCAATTCCGCGACGGAACGAGTGACGGTCGTCCAAGGGACATTCAACACGGGGTTGGGCGGGAAGGCCGACAGGTCAAAAACAAAAGCGATGGCAGCCGGAAGCTACAGCTCTTTAGGAAGAGACGTGGAGCACTTTGGTTGGGCAAAGGGTGAGACGATCATCCAGTTTCATGGAACGGGACCGTTCACAATCAAGTATATTTATCCCCCAAACGATCCGCGAAACCTCCCACCATACTGACGCGACATCAAAGTGACGGCACACGCCAGCAACACGCCAATGACCCACTACCCACCGCTGCTGGTCATCGGAAAAGCCCTTTTTATTCGGCGCGAAAAGAATCTACGGGTGGTTACTTCGCGCCTTTGAAGATCTTGCGATCCAACCGCGGGATGAATAGGGTCCAATGTGATCCGCTGTTCGGATCGTCGTGAATGGCGCGCATGAATTCGTGCAGCTTGGCATCCAGGTTATCGATCATGTGAAGCACCACCGCTTCGGGAGTCATCGGCAAGCGAGGGCTGCCGAACTCGTAGGTGCCGTGGTGACTCAGGATCATGTGTTTCAGTCGCCATTCCAGTTCTTGGGGAAATGGTTCGTTCGTCAGTTCGACAACTCTGCGGATCTTGTCCGACAGCATTTCCACGCCGATCATCAAATGACCGAGTAACTGGCCTTCGTCGGTGTAGTTGAAGCCCGATTCACACGAAAGCTCGCGAGTCTTGCCGATATCGTGTAAGAACACGCCGGCTTGCAATAGTTCCACGTCCAGGTCCGGATAGACCTCGCACATCTTTTCGGCCGATTTGAGCAGCGTGACAACGTGCTCGAGCAATCCGCCAGCGTAAGCATGATGAGCTTTGACGCCCGCCGGTGTTTCGGTCAACGCGTACATCAGCGCTTCGTCAACCAGGAAACATTCCATCAAGATGCGCAGGTGAGAATTCTCAAACGCGAGCAGCACCGACCTGAGTTGTTCGAGTAACTGCTCAATCTTCAGCGACGACATCTGCTCGAAATCGGCGGGATCGACACCCGCCGCCGAGACGGCGTCGCAATGAGTCAGGATCAATTGCAAGGTGCCCTGAAACAGTTGCACTTTGCCTCGTGCTCGCACATAGCCGCCGCTTTGGATGCCGGAACACGAATCTTCCGACACATTCCACATGCGACCGTTGATCATGCCCGACTTGTCGCGCAGATCCACCGACAGGTACAGCGCGGCATTTCGATTGGCCCGAAGTTGTTTATCTGAGACGAGAAACACGTCGTCGACAATTTCTCCGTCTTTCAAATCAGTGACAAACCGACGGGACATAAGTGCGGGTCCATTCATGGCGGGTATTCAGGAAGCGGGCGGCGAATTCTAGGGTACAGAACTGCACGTCTCAAGGAACCATCGCGCACTGCGCTGCGCGCCGATCGCACAAAACAGATGATTTAGCGTCTTTTCCCGGCGAAACCAGACTGGAGATGTCGCCACCCTGCAAGTCCCGCGACGATCGCCCTATAATCGTTCGGATTGAACCCGGAATTCTGAGATTCTCACCGCTCATATTCTCAAAGCAACGTGCAATGAACGACAACAGCCAGGAAACTGCTCGACCGCTTCCCTTGAATGATGATCTGCCGCCCGTGCAGCCTCCTTCTGCAGGCTTCATCGTTCAACTGTTTGTGTTCCCGGCACTGATTGTGATGGCGGTGATCGCGATCTGGTGGATGTTTGGATTGATCGCCGCGGGCGAACAGGACTGGCACAATCTGTTGCAGGAACTGCAAAGCCAGAACTCGCACATTCGCGAAAAGGCGATGTACGGATTGGCCCAGGTGCTGGAACAGGATGCGCGGCGGGGTGATCAGGGTCATCACCTGAATGCCAATCGCGAAATCGCTCAGGTACTGGCCGATCAACTGATGTCCGAATTGCGCAGAAGTGCGACCGACGAAAAAGGGGTGGCGTTACAGATTTTCCTGACACGCGCGATGGGCCATTTGGACGCCATCGACGTCACATCGCCGGCACTGGTCATGGCGATGGAGCCGCAGCGAGACGTCGATATCCGAAAATTCGCGGTTGTGTCGCTGTCGTATGTCGCCGATCGCGCGATTCAACACAATGAGCCATTGAAGACGCCCGAATTGATTGAGGCACTCGTTCAACTTTCGGCGGATCCGTTGCCGGTTTTGCGTCAGTCGAGTGCCTTCGCGCTGGGTTTGTTCGACACGCCTGAGTCACTGCATCAGCTGGAAGTGTTGCTTGAGAATCCAGATTTGATGACGCGCGTCAATGCCGCCATCGGATTGGCTCGTCACGATTCGATCAATGGCTTTCGTGTTCTGCGAGACAGCCTGAAAGTGGACACGCTCAAGTTCGACGATCCACCCGCCGGGCCAAAGGTACCGGACGGATTAATCCCCAAAATGACCGACGCTCAGAAAGAGGAAACTCACGAAGGGGAAAAGGTATTGATCCTGCGGAACGTGCTCAAGGCCATTACCAATTTGGCTAAGCACTTTGAACCGGAGCAGCGGCAAGAGTTACTGCCGTTACTCACGGATTTGTCGAATAATCACTCTGAAATCCGCATTCGGATCGATGCGACCGCCGCCATCGAAGCGTTAAAGAGTGCCGGCAACGGTTGAAATCGGTTGCGTTTGCCCCGTCGCTGCGGATAGCCTTGCAGTGCCGACGACTCTGCGAAATCTGACGCAGGTTGAAATCGCAAGGTGATCCGCCGATGACTCAGAAACGCAAACAGGTAGATCCGTCAAGCGACCCGCGATTGTCATCGATCGCATCGATGAAGTTTTGGGCGCGGTTTAAGAACCCTCGGCCGACATTGGCGTTTGCGTTTGCCGAACTTGCAGACACTGACGAAGTTTCGTTGGAACGCCTGACCACGTTACCCGATGCGCCGATCGACAATTCCACGGTGTATCTGTTGAAGATTTCGCTCGACCATGCCAAGCCAGCAGTGTGGCGTCGAATCGTGACACCATCAGTCACTCTTTCCGAACTGCACGTGCTGATTCAAACGGTCATGGGATGGACTGATTCTCATCTGCATGGATTCGATGTTCGCCAGGTGCGCGTGCCGTCGATCGAAGACGGAGAGGTTGTCTCTGAAGACACGCTCTCGGTCAGTCAGCTTTTTGCAGCCCACATCAAGACGTTCCGGTACACGTATGATTTCGGTGATGATTGGCAACACACCATATCCATAGAAAGCGTGCAACCGCTTGAGAATGGGCAGGTGTATCCGAAATGCCAGGCCGGTGCCGGCGCGTGTCCATTGGAGGATGTTGGCGGGGTCGATCAGTGGTCCGAGCTGCTTGATGTTCTCAAGCATCAGCAATTGGACTGCAATGAATCCATGACCTCGTTGCTGGCACGTGTCGGACGAGACTTTCGCCCCGAACAGTTCGAACTGGTCGATGTGAATCATCGTTTGGCGCAGTCCATCCGCAACGCGAAGCGATAGCCTGAAGGGCAGTCGAGGAAACAAAAAAGCCCAGCGGAGTCCGCTGGGCTTCGTCATTTTCAGTACTGGGTCACCGCCTGCACGGGGTCTATCGGCATCGCCGTGATTCCGTCAGATCACTCTTCGGCGACATAGGGCAGCAGTCCAACATAACGAGCGCGAAGAATCGCTTCGCGGACAGCTCGCTGGAACTTGGCACAATTGCCCGTCTTGCGGCGAGCAAGCATGTTGCCTTCGCGGTCAATCATCGTGCGCAGGGTCTTCAAGTCTTTATAATCGACGAAGATCGGACGAGGTGATTTGTCGCAGCCATGAGGACAGAATCGGCAGCGCAGCTTCTTCTTCAGACGCTGACGCTTCTTACGAAGTTTCTTGATCTCGGTCTTGGTATACGCATTCATTCTCAAACGACCTCAGGTTGGCGGTTCCGGGATCTGCCGAAACCCGTTTCTTGCGAAACGCGGGAGGGATTCTACTCGTCAACCGGTTTAATCCGGCCACCTTTTCAGGTGATCAGCGCACATGACTGAGACGGGGGGCGAAAGTATCGTGGCAACAGGGTTCGATTGCAAGTAACTCTTCAAGTTGTCGGAATGACAATCGAGTCAGGTGGACGACTGCAGGTCAATTCACATAATCAGTTTCGCCTCAATCGTATACAGCTAAAGGGGATGCGCGTCGAGAAACCGCCGAATGAGCGGCACGAGTTCTTCCGCAGCATCCTCCAGAATGTAATGGCCGCAATCGGGATACTCGTGTAACTCGGCCTTCGGGAAACGGGCCTGCCATTCACGCAGGAAATGTTGATCGAAGACGAAGTCTCGATCTCCCCAGCCAATAAACATCGGAACGTCTTTCAAACGATCGAGGTTCTTCGCGACGTCTGAGATCAGGTCGTATCCGCGATCACTGGGTTTCAGCGGGATGTCTTGCACGAACCGATGGACGGCGATTCGGTTCGTCCAGGAATCGTACGGAGCGCAATACGCATTCCCGACGTCCGTGGGCATGGGCCGACGAATGACACAGGACTTTACTGCGCCTCGGCTGAATGCATTGAAGCCTCGCACCAATACGGCTCCGAACGCACTGCGAGCCAGTTTCAGTTGCCAGGGAACCGGTTTTGATTTCGGCAGATGGAATGCACCGGTATTCAGGATGACGAGTCGCTTGATGCGTTCCGGAAACCGGGTCGCATAGGTCATCCCAATCATGCCACCCCAGTCGTGCACGACCAGTGTCAGATTCGATGTGACTCCGATTCGATCGAGCCACGTTTCCAGGTCGGCCACCCGTCGAGCCAACGAGTATTCGTACCGATCATCTGATGGTTTGTCCGACAGGCCGCAGCCGATGTGGTCAGGAACCAGGCAGCGATATCGGTCACGCAGCGCCTGCACGAGATTGCGATAGTAATACGACCAGTTGGGATTACCGTGCAGCATGATCACGGGATCGCCCTGACCTTCGTCCAGGTAATGCAGCCGCAGTCCGTCGAGATCGATGAAATGAGAAGGAAAGTCGTATCCAGGAAACGTCACGGTGCCGCCAGATTCAAAGGATGACCATCCGCCCCACCAACGCGGCGGAACGGAAAGCTCCAATGATCGCGGCCGCGGGGGAAATCCGCCAGTGCTCACGCCTCAATGTGAGATTTCGGTCACTGTCTTCGGGCGCTGACGCGAGCTCACCCAGGCACTGCGGCGTCCGAGGCACCGATCACAGTGCTTTCGTACCAACGGGCTTGCGGTGTCCCAGGAATCGAACTTTCCATTTCTGGCCGTTGGTGGTTTCCGGAGGGTCTTCGTTTTCTTCGACGGTCTCGGCAGGCGGCGCTTTCGGAGCATCCAGCGGTTTGACCTGTGAATAAATAATGCGTGGCTCGCGTCCGTTGGCCTGACGGATCAGATTGTCGCGTCCTTCCAATGCAACGATGCGCTTTTCCAGGCTTTCAATCCGTTCCAGCAGGACGAGCGAGTTCGAGATTTCCGTCACTCGATCGGCCGATCCGGGCTTTTCGTCGTCAGCAGCACGTGACGATTGCCAAGAAGCGCCGGCGGCCAAAATCAACAATGCGATGATGCTGAATGAAAATGAATAAGTACGAATCATTGCAGGGCTCCTGTCGATCCATCGATCAGAACTCGTGTCGTCGTTAGCAGTGACATGGCTCTCAACAGAACCAGGCCATCAACAAAAGGCCCCGGGCGTCAGGAGGACAGTCCCGACGCCCGGGTAAAGGTCCCGTCACAACGTGACGACAAAGCCATCGACCCAGAGACAGCTTCGCCATCGAATACGCTTACACCCGGCGCGACCCGGGCAGGTCACTGATTCCCGCAAACCAGCGACACGTGACGGAACCAATCCTTTCGTGAAAACGTCGCTCTTCATCAAATCAGGCACAGTATCGCTGCCAGTTTTGTCCATGATTGTCTTGCGTGGCCCGCTCCTTGAGCCACTCGATCACTCGTTCCATCCGAGTGACTCGTGATCCTTTCACCAGCAGCACGTCGTTCGGTTCCAGCCAGCAGTCCAGCACAGTGAATAGCGTTTCGGCGTCCGACGCGGCCGCAATCTGATACGACTTCATTCCATTCTGCTTCGCACCCCGCACGACGTCGTTGGCATGCTCGCCGCAGACAAGCAGTCGATCGATTTGCAGTTCGGCGACCAGCGAACCGATCCGCTCATGTTCAATGCAAGCCGTGTCAGCCAGTTCCCGCATGTCTCCCAGAACGAGCAATCGTTGTCCGAGTTTTGAGACGGACAACTCGTGCAACAGGCGACATCCCGCGGAGACTGACAGTGGACTGGCGTTGTAAGTGTCATCGATCACCGTCCAGGGGCCGACCTGAATCGCATGGCAACGTCCTGGCACAGCGACAAATGTCGACAGGCCCGCGGCCAGAACTCTGGGAGCGATGCCGATTTCGAGTCCTATGGCAATGGCGCACAGGGCATTGGACAGGACATGTCGGCCGGTCACGGGGATGTCGAACTCGTCTCCTTCGCAGCGGAAACGCAAACTGCCGGCCTGTACTTCGACTTTGGTCGCACGGATTTGGTTGTCGTCGCCCTGGCCCACGAAAATCACTGGACAAGGAGCCCGATCGGCCAATTGCCGCAGGATGGCGTCGTCGCCTGGCAACACCGCAAAGCCGGTCGTGGGTAATTGTTCCAGCAACTCGCCCTTGGTCTGAACAATCGCGGCGAGCGATCCAAACGTCCGTAAATGAGCGGGACCGATCGCCGTCACGACACCGACTTCTGGCACTGCCAGTTGGCACAGCAGTTCGATGTCACCGACAGCTGATGCACCCATCTCCAGAACGGCGAATTCGTGATGCGATTCCAGGTTTAACAGGGTCAGCGGCAGGCCGATTTCATTATTGAAATTGGATTGACTGCGGACACCCTGAAATTGACTACTGAGTGCAGAGTAAATCAATTCCCGAGTCGTTGTCTTGCCGACACTGCCTGTGACACCGATGACCAGCGTATCGATCTGATTGCGATACCACTGAGCGAAGCGTCCGAGGGCCGTACGAGTTTCATCGACAATCAGACAGGGCCCCGCGATTTCGGGCGCTCGTTTCGCGGAAACAACATTCAAGACGGCGTTGCGTTCAATTGCTTGAACAGTGAAGTCATGTCCGTTATGGCGCTCGCCCTCGATCGCCCAGAACACGTCACCCTGACGGACTTCACGAGAATCAATGCAAACGCGTTCAAACGGCGCGTCGACAGCATCGACATCACGCAGTCGACCTCCGGTCGCCAGCATCAGTTCCCGCAGCCTGAGCCGATCCATGTCACGCGCTCACTCGTGCTGGAGTTTGGGCCAATGGTTGCCATCGTGCCTGCAATGTTTCCCGGGCGATCTTTCGATCGTCAAACGGAAAGCGATTGAGGCCAATAATCTGCTCGTCTTCATGCCCCTTGCCCGCAATCAGGATGCAATCACCGGGCTTCGCCAGTTGCAACGCCTGATGGATGGCGACGCGTCGATCGACTTCGACGATCGGCGCGGTTGAGGCGTCTTGCATACCGGCGAGGATCTCGTCGATGATCGTCTGAGGGTCTTCGCTTCGTGGATTGTCACTGGTGACAATCGCGAGATCTGCCAACAGTGCGGCGTGCCCCAGTTTCGGGCGTTTCGTCCGGTCTCGATCGCCGCCCGCACCGAAGATCGTGATCAACCGGCCGGGTGTCAGGCTTCGCAAGCTGGTCAGGCAGCGACGGAGCGCATCGTCCGTATGGGCATAGTCGACGAAGACGTCGAATGGTTGGCCGCAATCAACCTGTTCCAGCCGGCCGGGAACGCAGTGAAACTCTTCGATGCCAGTGGCGATCTCTTCGATCGAGATTCCCTGGTGAGCGGCTGCGGCGCTGGCGGCCAGGATGTTTGAAATATTGTGACGGCCGATCAATCGAGTGGCGCATTCGGCCGTTCGACCATGGATGCTCAACCGGAACCGAGTTCCTGTCAGCGATTCATCGCGGATCTGCGCTGCGACGTCCGCTTTCGGATTGAGTCCGTACGAAACACACGAGACCGAGTCGCCGACGCGATCTCGAAGTGACCAGGAGGCTGGATCGTCCACATTGAGTGCGACCAATCCACCGGGGCGAACCAGTTCGAAGATTCGCGATTTGGCGTTCAGGTAGGCGTCAAATGTCTTGTGGTAGTCGAAATGGTCCTGAGTGATGTTGGTCACCAGAGCCACGTCAAGTTCGATCCCCGTCGATCGGCTTTGATGCAATGCGTGACTCGACAGCTCGATCGCGGCGTGTTTGGCACCGACTTGAACCATCCGCGCGAGCCATTCCGCCATCGAACGCGAATCGGGAGTGGTCAGTGAAGACGGCGATGTTCGCACGCCATCGGAATACTCGACTGTTCCCAACAAGCCGCAGCGATGCCCCGACCGTTCCATCAAGCCGCGAACCAGCCAGGCCGTCGTCGTCTTTCCGTTGGTTCCCGTAACGCCAACGATGTTCAAACGGCGTGAGGGATCTCCACAAAGCGACTCGCAAATACGCGAGTAAGCGGAACGAACGTCCGTTACAACGCATTGCGCGATTGGCGAATTGGGAATCGCGGCATCCACCAGCAATCCTGCAGCACCGCGAGCGACCGCTTCCTGAATAAATTCGCGGGCATCGTGGCGCAGGCCCCGAATCACTGCAAATAATGACCCTGGTTGAACTTCTGAACTGCGTTCAACCGCATCGGTCACACACAGATTGGTACAGCCGACGAAGCTTGCCTGAGGCAATAGCCGTCGCAAACTGACCGCGCACGAAAATGAAGAACCCTGGCGCACTACGAACGCCTCCTTGCGATCGTGTAGTCCGATGATCAATTGCGCCGACTTGTCCTTGATTCTCGCAAATCGGTCAAGATGACTGCGTTAGAGAGTTTTCGTGCTCACAG